>Ga0163152_10000117_pt1 | contig 128588 bp, 148 predicted proteins | sample OliLakLV19MP8IB2_FD_148635 | JGI IMG/M metagenome (GOLD analysis project Ga0163152, IMG submission 148635) | Freshwater microbial mat bacterial communities from Lake Vanda, McMurdo Dry Valleys, Antarctica - Oligotrophic Lake LV.19.MP8.IB-2 | ecosystem: Environmental > Aquatic > Freshwater >...
GAGTAATAATGTCGGCTATATAAATTTTGAAAATCTTACCGTTGGAGACAGCACACTTTCTGGCTACGCATGGTCAACCAATAATGGTTGGATAAAATTTGATCCAACTAATGGAGGGGTTTTAAATAATGGACAGGGTGTATTGTCCGGCTACGCATGGGGCGAGCAACTTGGTTGGATACATTTTAGTGGGGTTTCCATCAACACAAGTACTGGTAAATTTACAGGCACTGCCACCAGCGACCTTATCGGCACGCTGACTTTTGATTGTCCGACATATTGCGATGTGCGTACTGATTGGCGACCAGTCGTCACAACTCCAACTCCAACTCCCACTCCCACTCCAACTCCCACTCCAACTCCCGTAACTATTCCCGCATCTGAATCATCTCCGTCAATTCCAATAACAAAAACGCCGATAATTCCTGGTAATTCAAAATCAAAACCTACATCCGAAACATCGCAGTCTATTCGTGATCAGATCACCGAATTTTATAAAACAATAGGAAAGTCAGAGCCGATATCGCGCGCTGATGTCGATCACGTGGAAAGCTATAACGCGCCATTAGTCATTGAGCCAAATCAAACAGGGATTTTAGTCTGGGATTTCAGCACGCCAGAGATGACAAAAGCTAAACAAAAACAGGCGGTATTTATAGAATTACCGCGCGCCCTAGCTACTTCAAAGATAACATTATTTATTGAGCAGGTCGTAGCAGATCGCTTACCATCGCTCGATCAGGCGAATATTTTTGGTGCGGTATTTGATATAACCGCAAAAGACAGTAAAGGAAACCAAGTTCGCGAATTTTCCGCTCCACTGAAAATCACTTTAATTGTGCCAGAGGATTTGCGTGGCAGGAAAGACCTTGGTGTATATTATCTTGCTGATAGCGTGAGTGAGTGGACACATATTCCAGAAGCGATTTTCGATAACATCGGTGCGACATTTTATGTAAATCACCTTACCTATTTCGCGATTTTCGCTCTGACGCCAGATGTTTTGGCGAAAGATGGCGTACCACCAGATACATTAGCAGTCGCACCAGATACATCTCCTCGTTCGTATATGTGGTTGTATATTCTCATCGGAGCACTTTTTATAATCTGGTTTTTCCGTCGCAAAATAAAAAGTAATAAAATATAAAAATCCACTCTTTAAGAGCAACCACAGGCTCGAATGAAGCCACTGAGCGAGCACGAAGCAACACAGGAGAGGCTCTGCGAGCGAATGCGAGGTGGTTGCGAAGTGTGAGCGGACTCAAGAATTACCACAAAACGCGGATACGGGAGCGCCTCGCACCGACGCGAATGACGGAGGAAAGGACGGACGAAATATTGCCACTATGCTAAAATATAAATACAAGTCCTTTCTGGAGGAATGAAGCGGCGGAACCAAAACCAAAAATTTTCCTTTCCATATTTTGCTGGCTCCCCCCACACCCCCCGCCGAAAAAGGAATTGTAAGGAAATTTTTGGTTTTGGATTCGCGACCGAAGGGAGCGTGCGAGGCGCGCATTGGCATCACCACTCAATCGGAGTGTACGATTTGGGTCAAAGCCACCACGCGCTGAGCGCGTGCGGAGTCATCGGTTTTGGAAATAGGTGCGAGCTTGGTACAATAGACACACCACTACTACAGAGAACGGGTGCATCCGCTTGAGACGGGCGAAGTAATCCACGGAGGTGAGAAATGCCAGTGGCATTTTGCAAGGAAACCTTTCAGATTTGCGACTTGTCGTAAGTATGAAAGGTTCGGGGTCGCGGAACGTGACCAAGTCCTCTCCTCGGCACCATGGTTCGGCAAGCTCACCATTTGACGAGCGGAACGAAGTGCCGTCTATTGATTTTCTAAGGGAGATTTCTGAATTTTTTGGACTTTCCCCCGCCGAGATTTTACTTTTAGAAAAAGGCAGTTTGTCGTGTGGTGCTGCGCTGAAGCGCAGGTGGTTCGGGGCTTCGCGGTTAGACGGCTTTCAGATATTCAAGCTCACTCTTAATTGAGGCTAACAAAGCCTTGCCCTCTGAGGTAACTGTATAGACCTTTCGGTTTGCACCAGTACGTTGGGCAGCTTCGGCTTTATGGACAATGACACCTTGTATTTCTAGGCGTTGTAGTATGCGGTAAAGTGCGCGCTCATGAATACTCCAACCAGATTTTTCGTCGATCCATGCCTCTAGGTCTTTGGCCCACAATTCATGTTCAGATATAGCAGTAAGGACTAGATAAGTAAGGGCGCTTTTTTTATGCATTTCCAGCCACGAATAAGCCAACTCATCAACCAATTCTTGTGAACTGCCGTCCATATCAATCCTTAGACAGTTCTTCAAAGCCACGATTTGCAATTGAAGCTACAAGATGTATAAGAAGACCAATGCCCCAGAAGGTAGTCATACCAAAAAGTACACCAAACCACCCCTCGTCAATGCCGAAATACGCGTCGCTACCATTAATGGCAACACTACCGCTTACAAAAAGTACAAAAGCATGGAGGTGATAGCTTAGATTAACTATTAAGAAACCGACAACGTGAGCGACTAGACGGCCAAAGCGTAGTCGGCGTAGCAGGGTGCGCGAAGCATAATGATACCAGGCATAATATAAAGCCACTACAACAAGTAGGAGTTGTGAAACTAAGTCTATATGATTGCCTCGTAGTGCAATAATAACCTGGAGCGCTGCACACAGAGCAAACATAATGCCAAAGTGCTTTAGTAGTGAAGTTTTAGCTGTTTGAGCTTGTTCTATTGCCTTGTTCATGGATAATCCTTAAGTATTAGATGTTACAGGTAATGTACCATAGGTACAGTGCCTATGTCAACCTGCGTCTGCCCACCAACTGAAATTTGCTGCTTGTGCTTGCCTTTAGCAAGCTGGCATATATAAGACTTTCGCACCTTTCTACAGCTTCAGACCCTCCCTGAGTGGCTACAAACTTCCATCTTTCTGTCGATGTAGCTATGGCTACCCCTCCAGAAATCTGAAAGTTCTCGCCTTACTCAGATAGACTCTGTTATCTGCACAAAAGTGCGAAAGTCCTATATAATAATCCTAATATGAGAGCTGCTGCTATGAGCGAATTCGAATCACCGGGGTTTCAGGTCCGGCTTTTGCGCATTCGTGCCGTTAGAGAAGGTGATTTGGATAAGCTTGATGCATTACTGCCGATTCCCAACGAAGTCCTAAGACCCGATGAAGCCAGGATCAAAGTGGTAAGATTGGCAAGAGAGGTAGGCCGTTTGATGGCCTTATCGGAAATACCACCCAACATTTTTATACCAATGCCGCCACAAACACGTAAGCGTTTTATGCGAACAGAAGTTATGGAGCAGGAACCAATAGTTGGCTGGCAACTTGAAACCAACGGTATTACTCTGGCTGAAAACGTGCAGGACGGTGTACCTATATATTCCACGATTCGAATAATGTTGAGTGCAACTCACATTAATGGTCTGCGCTTTTTGGGCAAGACAGGTCCGCCGAATGACCCACTGGCTGAGCTTTATACGCTTACAGAAGATAATCCAAGGATATCCGACATTATAAAATATGGAGTTAGTAAACGTCAGGACGGTTGGCCCGATGCCCTAACTCATGAGCTAGCCAGGCGTGTTGTTGATAACGATCTGGATATCTGGACCAACGACTAAGACAGTTTCTTGAGTTCCTGGTAACGGATGGCCGGTGCAACTGTGTAAAGTGCACCTAGCACAAAGGCGATAACTGGCCCAAAAAGAGGTATGAACCCAGGCAGACTCAGCAAAAACATGACGCCAATAATTCCCCATACTTTCCAGCGGTAGGGCTTGGTTAGCGCTGCGCTGCGGCGCATAGCCTCACCGATAGACAAATCCTTATCAATCATAATATATGGCGCCAAGAAATAACGGCGGATCATAATAAGCCCAGGCACAATCAAGAGTATAAGGCCGCCGACGATAAATAAAACAACGACTATACCTAGGCCGAATAGGCGTAGCCAGAACTTTTTGCCGACCTCCCAAAGGTGTTGCAAGGACGGCGTTTTGCCCTTAGCGGCTTCTAGCTCAAGGGCATAAGTCATAGCTTGAATGATAAGTATGAGCACGAAAAAGACCGAGGCTATCATTACTCCAAGGCCTATCACTCCAACCCAGCCGTAGACCGGAAAGCCCGAGGCGCCAATAGTTGATCCAAAATCTCTGGCTCGATCGGTGTTAGGAAATCGTACAAACGAACTTAATGCAAACAAGAAGGGTAGTAGCAGCAATATGCCGAAAGTGTTGATGTTACGCATAACCGCTTTGTAACTTTTATGAAATAAACTAGTGGCCGGTGTGATACCTGTCCTGTGTGTTGTTGCCATCGTCCGTAACCTCCCTAAGTTTATCCCATTATGCATTGCCGATTTTGTTTAGGCAAACATGGCTCGTAAAGGCGTTGGTGTATAGTACACGCATTTCGCTTATAATGGGAACAACTATGCCGCTATCAACTCAGCCGTATAAGGGCGCACGAGACTTCTACCCAGAGGATAAACGTTTACAAGACTACTTGTTTGCGGTCATGCGCAAGGTCGCTACTAAATACGGCTACGAAGAGTATGATGCTCCGCTGATCGAACCAATAGAATTATATGCTGCTAAAACCGGCGACGAGATTGTGAACGAACAAACCTATGCGTTTGAGGACCGCGGTGGCCGCAAAGTGGCGATCCGACCAGAAATGACTCCCACGGTCAGCCGGATGGTGGCCGCCAAACGCCAAGAGCTGGCCTATCCGTTGCGCTGGTATAGTATCCCCAATGTTTGGCGCTATGAACGTCCACAGCGCGGTCGCCTGCGCGAACATTGGCAGCTCAATGTAGATTTGTTTGGCATCGCCGATCTTACGGCCGAGCATGAGCTTATTTCTATGGCTGATGCCCTCATGCAGGCCTTCAGGGCGAAACGCAGCCAATATACTATTCGGCTTAATAGTCGTAAGCTGATCGATAGCTTCCTACACGATTATCTCAAGGTAGATGAGGTCCAGGCCAGTACTCTGACTAAACTAATTGACCGCATGCACAAGGTTTCGCATGCCGAATTCACTGCCCAAGCCGAAGCGATCCTAACGCCCTCGCAGCGAGAACAAGGTGTTGGCGAGCGTCTGCTCGACACGCTCAAAACAGATGATATCAACGAACTCCCAGAAGAGCTTTATAAACACTCATCAGTTCTTGAGCTAAAGCGTCTTATGCACCTTCTCCATGAATCTAGCATAAAAAATGTCGAGTTCGATTTTACATTGGTACGTGGCTTCGACTACTACACCGACATTGTGTTTGAGGTATTCGACACCAACCCGGATAATAATCGTTCATTGTTTGGTGGTGGCCGCTACGATGGATTAGTTGGGTTATTTGGTGTTGAACCAGTACCAACTGCGGGTTTTGGTATGGGCGACGTAACATTGGCCAACTTTTTAGAGTCACACGAGCTATTGCCCAGTCTGAAGTCCGAAACTGATGCTTATATAGTGCTGGTAGGTGATGTCTATGACGAGGCTCAAAAAACCATTGCTGCCCTGCGTGAGATGGGTCTAAATGTGGCGGTTGATGCCTCGCGGCGCAAGCCGGCGGCGCAAATCAAAGCTGCTGTCAAAAAGGCCATACCTTACGTTATCTTTATAGGCGAGAGGGAGCTGAGCGAGGACCAGTTTAACCTCAAGAATCTTGATACTGGTATCGAAGAACGCCACAGCCTGCAAAGAATAGTCAGTATCGTTAAGGACTATAGATGACAGCTACAAACCATGTACTAACTGGCGCGCTTATTGCAGCCATTGTCCGTAATCCGGTGATTGCTTTGCCAGCGGCATTACTGTCTCATTTTGTGCTTGATGCACTACCGCATTTTGGTATGACAAGCCATACAACAAAAAAGTTCATAAAAGTTCTGATAGTGGATATAGTGCTGGCCAGTTCATTCCTCTTTTATTTAATACTACATCGCCCAGATCTGTGGCAGCTCTTGGTAGTTTGCAGTATCCTGGCTGCCAGTCCAGATCTAATGTGGTTCCCACGGTTTGTACAGGAACTAAAAACCGGCAAAACAAGCCATATGCCATTCGATCCTATCACCAGGTTCCATAGGGACATTCAATGGTTTCAGCGTCCGATTGGTTTGATTGTAGAAATGGCTTGGTTTAGTAGCGGACTTATCTTGCTGAGCCCGTTTATACGTTAGCTTGCACCTCTGGAAAATATACGCCTGATCTGTTATAGTAACCCCTTATGCAGGTGAAGAGAACGCAACTAAGTGACACCCAGGTTCGTTTATCGGTTGTTGCCGATCAAAGCTTTATAGATGGGGTTAAAATGGTTGTTCTGCGTCACCTCAGTGTTCGCCATGCCAAAATCCCAGGCTTTCGGGCGGGCAAGGCTCCACTGCCGCTTGTAGAAAAGCATGTCGATCAGTCGCTTTTGCAGACTGAATTCTTAGACGAAGCCATAAACCGTCTATACAAACAAGCAGTGCAAGTCGAAAAGCTACATCCGGTTGATCAGCCAAAAGTAACTATCAAAAAGTTTGTACCCTTTACTAATCTTGAGTTTGACGCTGAAGTCGAAATAGTCGGCAATATAAAACTGGCCGATTATAAGAAGCTCAAAAAGCGGCGTGCCAATATAGAGGTTACGACAAAGGACGTAAACGAAGTCATCAAAGGATTACAGCAGCGTATGGCCGAGAGGACAGTGGTTGCAAGAGCATCAAAAGCTGACGATGAAGTAACTATAGACTTCAAGGGTACGGATGATAAGGGGCGACCAGTTAACGGCACGGATGGCAAGGACTATCCGCTAGTGCTGGGCAGCAATACATTTATTCCAGGCTTTGAACCACACATGATTGGGCTAAAAGCTGGTGAAGAAAAGACATTTACCATTACCTTTCCTAAGGATTACAGTGTTACGGCGCTACAAAACAAAAAGGTAACATTCTGGGTCAAGGTCAGTAAAGTCCAGGAAATGACCGATTCAAAAGTCGATGATGTCTTTGCGGCCAAGGCCGGTCCATTCAAAACCATTAGCGAACTGCGTAGCGATATCAAAAAACAGCTAAAGGTCGAACGACAGCAGCAAGCCGATCGTGAATACGAAAACGCCCTGGTTCAGGAGATAGCTCAAAAAACCGAGATGGCTATACCAGAGATGTTGATAAATGATCAAGTGTTGCGGGCCGAGCAGGCTGAACGCCAGAATTTAGCCTATCGTGGCCAAACGTGGGAAGAACACCTTGCCGAAGAAGGGGTTACAGAGGATGAACACCGCAAGCGCAATCGTCCTACAGCAGAGGAGAGTGTCAAGGCCGGCTTGGCGCTATCGGAGATTGCCGAACTCGAAGGCCTGACTGTAGCGCCCCAAGAGCTAGAGGCTCGCCTGCAACTCCTCAGGAGCCAATACACCGACAAAACTATGAAAGCTGAACTTGACAAGCCCGCCAACCGACAAGACATCGAAGCCCGTATACTCACCGAAAAAACTGTAGCCAAGCTTGTAGAATATGCCAAATAGTTGTTTAATATTGGCACAAGTGGTATAATATATGTATGTCAGAACAGATTTCTCCGTCAGGTAGAGACTTGGAACGAGCAGGCCAGAGAATGGTGGCTAAAGGCCACGTTGGTCGTCTGCTCAATGTAAACAGTGTTGATGATCGAATTAATGCAATACGTGGCCAATATCCAGAACACGTAGCGACCGTAGAACACATTGCAGTACTTGTTGATAGACGGATAGCTGCAGGCGACCGTTCTGAAGGAGTTGCTTTTATAACCCACCTGTTGCTGGATGGTGTTGTGCCCACCCCTCGTGATTAGCACTCTGGCTTGACGAGTGCCAATTATTTTCTTATACTTTTTGCATGTCTAATACTAAGAGCCAGATTCTTATCCCTACGGTCATAGAAAATGATGGACGTGTAGAACGTGCCTATGACATCTACAGCCGGTTGCTAAAAGACCGCATCATCTTTGTCGGTGACGATGTTAATGCGCATACCGCCAACCTGATTGTGGCGCAGCTACTGTTCCTTGATAACGAGGATGCCGACAAGGACATTTACCTCTATATCAACAGCCCGGGTGGCAGTGTTTATGATGCGTTGGCAATTTATGACACTATGCAATATGTCAAAAGCGACATCCAAACGGTTGGTATAGGTGTGCAAGCCAGTGCAGCCGCATTTTTACTGAGTAGCGGAACTAAAGGTAAACGCTTTTTACTACCACATTCCACTGTTATGATCCACCAACCCAGCAGTGGCACACGAGGTAAAGTGACTGATCAGGAAATTGACTTACGTGAGGCGCTGCGTGTCAAGAAGCTCATGGAAGAGATAATGATCGAAAACACTGGCCAAAAGCCAGACAAAATCCATACCGATATGGAACGCGACTTTTGGATGACCGCCGAAGAAGCCAAAAAATACGGTTTAGTAGACAAAGTCATTTCCAGCCTCAAAACCATCAAACAAAAACCATCTACAAAATAGTTCCACACCTGTTCCGTTAAGGCCCGCCAAGTATGCCCTTGACTGTCAGATCCAGATCCTTTAGACTAATGGGCAAGAAGTAGTGTAAGGGCTGTGCTGTTATTTATCTAAAAGTAGGCACACCGCACCCCTTAGTGATCTTCGCGCGTGAACTATACAAACAGATAAAACAGAAGCCAGGAAATACTACATAAGCCTCCTAGGAGTAATTATTATTTATGGCAAAAAGCACAACTAAGCTTGCTGATAATAAAGAACGCGTATATTTCACTAAATTAGACGACATAACCCAGTTACCCAATCTGGTAGATCACCAGAACAAATCATTCCAATGGTTTGTAAAAGAGGGGTTGGGCGAACTATTGTCTGAAGTCAGTCCGATTGACGATTACACGGGCACAAAATTATCTTTGTCATTCAAGGATTATCGGTTTGAAGAGCCCAAAATGACCGAAGCTGAAGCTCGTGAAAATAATGTTAGTTACGATGCACCGCTCAAGGCCAAGGTAGTGCTCACCAACAAAGTAACTGGCGAAGTCAAAGAACAAGAAATTTACCTAGGAGATTACCCATGGATGACGTCTCGGGGCACCTTTGTTATTAATGGCGCCGAGCGAGTGGTCGTTAGCCAGCTTATTCGTTCGGCTGGTGTTTTCTTTACGGCAGAGTCGCATGGCGCGACAAAATCGTATGGCGCCAAGGTAATCCCGGGTCGGGGTGCATGGCTAGAGTTTGAAACAGCAACCTCGGGTGCACTGTATGTCAAAATTGACCGCAAGCGCAAGATCACGGTCACTACACTACTCCATGCTTTAGGCGTCACCGATGCGCAAATGCGCGAGCACTTCAAACATGTTGATCAAGGCAAAACCAGCTACCTAACGACTACACTGGACAAAGATCCTACTCATGGCACCAACGACGCTCTTATCGAAGTTTATCGCCGGCTGCGTCCAGGTGACTTGGCAACCGTCGACAACGCTCGCAGCTTGCTAGAGAATATGTTTTATAACTTCAAGCGGTTCGACTTTAGTCGGGTCGGTCGCTACAAAATCAACAAACGGCTTAATCTGGACGTAACTAATATTACTAAAAACCGTGTTATGCGGCTCGAGGACCTAATCGCTATCGTAGCCGAGATTATTCGGCTCAATAACACCCAGGAACCGGCTGATGATATAGATAGCCTTGCCAACCGTCGAGTCAAACTCGTCGGTGAGCTGGTCCAGCGCCAGTTTCGTATTGGTCTGCTGCGCATGGAGCGCAATACCAAAGACCGTATGAGCATGAGCGAGATCGAAACGGTCACCCCAGCACAGCTGATCAACGCCCGGCCAGTCGTGGCAGCGGTGCGTGAATTCTTTGCCTCCAGTCAGTTATCACAATTTATGGATCAGATTAACCCCTTGAGCGAACTGGCTCACAAGCGTCGTCTGAGTTCAATGGGCCCAGGTGGCTTAAGCCGTGAGCGGGCTGGGTTTGAAGTACGCGATGCGCATGCTACACACTATGGTCGTATTTGTGCTGTCGAGACGCCCGAAGGTGCTAACATTGGGCTGGTATTAAACATGGCTAGCTATGCTCGGATTAATGATTACGGCTTTATAGAAACGCCGTACCGAAAAATTATTAATGCCGTTACTGCCAAAAATGCGTCCGGCCACATTGCCGCGGTTGATTTAGAGAACCAAACAGGCAAGGTGATCGTTAAGGCTGGCTCGGTTATCACGCCTGTAGCAGCAAAAAAGCTGGCAGCGATAAAAGCCCAAACTACTTGGCCGGTTAAAGTCAAGGTAACGGATGAGATTATTTACATGGATGCCTCGGAAGAAGAGCAAGCCGTTATTGCCGGTGCTAACGAAGAAGTTGATGATAAAGGTTACTTTGTTCACGAACGGGTTAGTGCGCGTAATCGTCTTGCGTCTGAGGAAGTAGACGCCAACGAAACTACCCACATGGATGCGTCCCGTCGCCAAATTATTGGCTCAAGTGCTTCACTTATCCCATTTATTGAAAAGAACTATGTCTATCGCTCGCTTATGGGGAGCAATCAACAGCGCCAAGCCGTACCACTAATTAACCCTAGTGCGCCTGTAGTGGGGACTGGTATGGAGGCTATTGTGGCGCACAACACAGGTGAACTTATTGTCGCCGAGGCTAATGGCGAGGTAGTAAAGGCCGATGCCAATGAGCTAAAAGTAAAGTACCGCAATGGCCATACGGCCACCTACCATCCTAAGCATTTTGTACGCAGTAACGAGGGTACTTGTATCAACCAAAAGGTAGTAGTGAGTACTGGAGAAAAGGTCAAGCCAGGGCAACCGTTAATCGAAGGTATGTCTATAGCTAATGGCGAATTGGCACTAGGTAAGGATTTGCTGGTGGCCTTTATGCCCTGGGCGGGTTACAACTTCGAAGACGCCATTATTATTTCGCGCAAATTAGTTGAGGACGATAGCCTGACATCTGTCCATATTGTTGACTTTATGACTGAAGTCCGTGAAACCAAACTTGGCCCAGAAATTGTCACCCGCGACATTCCCAATGTATCCGAAGAAGCCTTACGTCATCTAGATGAAGATGGCATTGTGCGTATTGGCGCCGAAGTCCATCCTGGCGACATATTGGTTGGTAAAATTACACCAAAAGGCGAACAAGAACTAAGCAGTGAAGAACGATTGCTGCGGGCTATCTTTGGTGAGAAGGCCAAAGAAGTTCGGGATACGTCGCAGCGTATGAGCAATGGCAAACACGGTAAAGTGGTGGGAGTAAAAGTCTTTAGCCGTGCCAACGGACACGAGCTCAAGGCTGGCGTGATTATGCAAATTCAGATTTTTGTGGCTCAGATGCGTAAGATCGCAGTTGGTGACAAGCTAGGTGGTCGTCACGGTAACAAGGGTGTTATTGCTAGGATTCTACCGGTCGAGGACATGCCATTTATGGAAGACGGCACTCCTGTTGAGATAGTCCTCAATCCTCTCGGCGTGCCTTCACGTATGAACGTTGGGCAGTTGTTCGAAACACACCTCGGCATGGCTGCGCGAGCTCTCGGACTGCGCGTCGGCAGTCCGCCATTTAATGGTGTGCCGTTAGATAAAATCCAATCCTTACTAAAGGAAGCGGGCCTACCTGAGGATGGCAAGCAGCAGCTTTATGATGGCCGTACGGGCGATGCATTCAAAGAGCGAACAACTGTCGGTTCGATGTACATGATTAAGCTCAATCACATGATTGCCGACAAAATTCACGCTCGCTCGACTGGTCCTTACACCATGGTGACTCAGCAGCCATTGGGTGGTAAGGCTCAAAATGGCGGACAGCGTTTTGGCGAAATGGAAGTTTGGGCCCTTGAAGCGTACGGGGCAGCCTATACCCTTCAAGAAATGCTCACGCTCAAGTCTGATGATGTCTATGGTCGCAGCAAAGCTTACGAATCGATCATCAAGAATACCGAAATTGTCGGGCCTAAGGTACCAGAGAGCTTTAATGTGCTAGTCAAAGAGTTGCAAGGCCTTGGTCTGAAAGTTGATTTGATTACTTCTGATGTCGTCGTAGATGCCGAGGCGGTACTAGCCAAGAACATCAAGGATGAAGCCATTAATGCCCCAAAAGTTGCTGTACCAACCGAAGAAATATCTGATGTTGATGTATCGCAAGATGCAGTTCAGGACGAATTTGCCGTTATGGGCCTGTCCGATGATTTGCCAACTGCGGAAATGGCTATTGCAGGTTCTGATGACGACACAGCTCTCGTTACCAGCGATAAAGCTGAGAATGAAGAAGAAAAGGAGATTAGCTAATGCGACGCTACGCAAACGGAACTAATATTGCCGATTTCGATGCTATTCGTTTGGCAGTAGCCAGTCCCGAAGATATTCTGGATTGGTCATACGGCGAAGTTACAAAGCCCGAAACTATTAATTATCGTACTCAAAAACCTGAGCGCGATGGATTGTTCTGCGAGCGCATCTTTGGCCCGGTGAAAGACATAAATCCCCATGACACTAAGTTCAAAGGGGTTCGCAGTCGCGAAGCAGCTGTTGATAAAAATGGTGAAATTGTCACCAAAAGTATCGTTCGCCGCGAGCGTATGGGACATATAGTTCTTGCATCGCCGGTGGCACACATTTGGTTTTTGCGCGGTACGCCATCGGCCATCGGCTTGGTGCTGGGTATGACTGTCAAGAACCTAGAACGCATTGCTTACTTTGCTAGCTATATTATTAAAAAAGTCGATATCAGCAAACGCGATAAAGTACTGGCCGATAAAGAGGCTGAATTCAACGCAGCCAAAGAAGCTATTCGTTTGCGCTACGAAAAGGAAGCCAATCCGCCAGCTGGTGGAAAAACCGTCAATGTCAAGGCTCTGGCCGAACAGCAAACTAAAGAGCTAGAAGAGCTAACGCAAGAATATGACCAGACCAAAGAGCAGCTAGAAAATCTCGAAAAACTCCGGCTTATCACCGAAACCGATTACCGTAACTTGCCTGATGAACTACAGGCATTGGCGGGAGTTGGCATGGGTGGCACGGCTCTCAAGGAACTACTCCAAGAAGTTAACTTAGCAGATTTGATTGCTGAACTAAGCAAAGAAGCCGATGAAGCCAAGGGCCAACGCAAAAAGAAGATCATGAAGCGTCTGCGATTGCTCGAGAGTATGCACAGAGCTGGCATTAAGCCAGAAAGTTTGTGTGTCTCTGTCTTGCCAGTAATTCCACCAGACCTACGACCGATGGTTCAGCTAACTGGTGGTCGTTTTGCCACCTCGGATCTGAATGATCTCTATCGTCGGGTAATTAACCGCAATAACCGGCTCAAAAAACTTATTGAGCTCAATGCTCCTGAGGTTATTCGTCGTAACGAGCAGCGGATGTTACAAGAGGCTGTCGATGCGTTGATTGATAATAATAATGCTCGCAGCGGTCGCGCCGTCGCCGCAACTGGCCAACGTCGCCGCCTCAAGAGTCTCAGCGATATGCTTAAGGGCAAACAAGGCCGCTTCCGGCAAAACCTATTGGGTAAGCGAGTGGATTATTCGGGTCGTTCGGTTATCGTGGCAGGTCCGGAACTAAAGCTTTACCAATGTGGCTTGCCTAAGATGATGGCACTGGAACTATTTAAGCCCTTTGTCATGGGGCATTTGATCACTAACGAGCAGGCCCATAATATTCGTAGTGCTACTCGCATGATCGAGGCTAGTGAGATAGCCGTATGGGATGCACTTGATGAGGTTATTAAGGGCAAATATGTACTGCTCAACCGGGCACCCAGCTTACACCGCCTAAGTATTCAGGCCTTTCAGCCAGTACTAATCGAAGGCAAAGCTATTCAGTTGCACCCTCTTGTGTGTAAAGGCTTTAACGCTGATTTTGACGGCGACCAAATGGCCGTTCACTTGCCGCTGAGCGACAATGCCCAAGAAGAAGCCCGAGATATCATGGCAGCCAACAAAAACTTGCTAAAACCGGCCGATGGTTCACCAATTCTGAACATCGAACAAGACATAGTGCTTGGCTGTTACTACCTAACCTACGAGCGAATGCAGACAAGTAAATACATCAAAAACTGTGCCAGCGTCGAGGAAGCCATTATGGCTTTTGACGCAGGTGTCATTCAATTGCAGGACCGCATTCATGTGCCTTTTCGGGGACAAAATCGCGAGACAACAATTGGGCGAGTTCTATTTAACGAAATTTTTCCAGAGGACTTTCCGTTTAAAGATGAAACAATGACCAAAAAACGGCTATCCGAAATCATGAGCGCTGTGTACCAAAAGTACGGCCAAACACAAACCGCCGTCATTGCCGACGACCTCAAGGATCTGGGGTTTGATTATGCCACTCGATCGGGCTTGTCTATGGGCATGACCGACTTTAGTGATATCAAGGATCTTGACAAATTAATTGCAGTTGGTGACAAGCGGGCCAAAGAAATCAGCGACCAGTATGACCAAGGTTTTATTACCGCTGAAGAGCGCTATCGTTTGACTGTCGAAAACTGGATGGATACCGACGTGCGTGTCCAAGGTGCCTTATCTGAGCAATTCGCTAAAGAAGACAGTGCTATGTCTATTGCGGTTGTCTCTGGTGCTCGCGGTAACATCGGGCAGGTAAAGACAGCCGTGGGGTTGCTTGGTATCGTTACCGATGCTACCGGTCGGGCTATTGAGCTACCGATTCGGTCTAACTACAAGTATGGCTTGACGTCGCTGGAGTACTTCACTGCGACGCGTGGTGCCCGCAAGGGTATGATTGACACAGCACTTAAAACGGCTGACTCTGGCTATCTTACCCGCCGGCTAGTTGATGTTAGCCAAGACGTTTTTACACTTGATGAAGAAACCGATGACCCTGGCTTCCCGCTTTATCGGGCTGACGCCGAGGAAATTGGCGTTAGCTACGCATCGCGTCTAATAGGTCGTTTTGCTGCCGTAAAGATTGGTACTCACGCCAAAAAAGGCCAGTTGCTTACAGCAGAAACTGCCGGGCAAATCGAAAAAGATTCGTCACTTGATGGTGTCAAGATTCGCAGCGTACTCAGTTGCAATAACGTACGTGGTATCAACCGCAAATCGTATGGCCTAGATCCAGCTACCGGTGAGCTAGTGGCTCCACATCACCCGGTCGGTGTGATTGCGGCGCAGAGTATTGGTGAGCCGGGGACACAGTTGACGCTTAAGACCTTTCACTCCGGCGGTGTAGCTGGCGCGGACATTACTACTGGTCTGCCACGGGTAGAGGAACTTTTTGAAGCTCGTATGCCTAAGGGGCAGGCTTATCTGGCTGAAATCCCTGGTGTGGCCCAAACATGGGAAGAGGGCGATCATTACATCGTGCAAATTACTCACAAAGAAAGCAAACGGGTGGAGCTGCCACTCGAAAGTCGTAAACTACAGGTTGGTAAAGGCTCCCAGGTAGCTGCAGGTGACGTGATAGCTGCCAACAAAGACGGCAGCAAACCCCTAACCGCACCATTTGCCGGAAAGGTAGAAGCTACTAAAAAAGCTATTGTTATAGTACCCGAAAACGAGCAAGCGGCTAGGTGCGAAATCCCTGGCTTTAAACAGCTGGTAGTAAAGAACGGCGATGAAGTCGTAGCTGGTCAGCGCTTGACCAACGGCTCTATTAATCTGCATGAATTAATGCGCTTGCAGAGTATTGAAGCGACTCAGCGCTATATCATGAATGAAATTCTGAGGATCTTTGCCAGCCAGGGCCAGAATATTGCCGACAAACATCTCGAGATTATTGTGCGCCAGATGTTCAGCCGAGTGCAGATTGAGGATGCAGGCGATAGCGAGTTTGTGACTGGGGACATTGTTAGTAAATTGGCGGTTGTTGAGGCTAATGAACAACTTGCCAAAAACGGCAAAAAACCTGCTCAGTACAACCAACTGCTACTAGGCATTACTAAGGCCTCACTATCGACCGACTCATTCCTCAGTGCCGCCAGCTTCCAGGATACTACCCGGGTATTGATTGCTGCCGCTACTAGCGGCAAGGTTGACCACCTGTTTGGCCTTAAAGAAAACGTCATCTTGGGTCGTCGTATCCCAGTGGGAACTGGCTATCAGAGAGAAGAAGAATTAGCTGCCGTCTCTGTTGACGAGCGTGGGGAGTAATGTTAAGGTAATACACTATGCCAACTATTAACCAGTTAGTCCGAAAACCACGCAGTAGGGTGACAAGTAAATCCAAATCTCCGGCCTTGCAGCGTGTAACCAATAACCTCAAGACTCGTAACTACGAAAAGCCTTCTCCATTTAAACGTGGTGTTTGCGTCAAGGTGACTACCAAGACGCCCAAAAAGCCTAACTCAGCACTTCGCAAGGTAGCTCGCGTACGTCTGACCAACGGCCATGAAGTCTGGGCCTACATTGGCGGCGAGGGCCATAACCTGCAGGAGCATGCCGTTGTGCTTATCCGCGGTGGCCGGGTCAAGGACTTACCAGGAGTTCGTTACCACATCGTGCGTGGTACATTAGACCTTCAGGGTGTATCTGACCGCAAGCAAGGCCGCAGTAAATACGGCGCCAAGAAAGGCAAGTAAACAATGTTCAATGTTCAAGTATCAATTGTCAATGAATGGATAAATGGTCAATGTGCTAATGCATTGTTCATTGAGCATTGTTCATTGAGCATTGCAACTCAGATAGGAGTTGCCAATGCCTCGTAAGAAGACCAAATCATTAGTGCGACACATTGTTCCGGATCGACTTTATGATAGCGTGCCCGTTCAGCGACTTATTAACCGTGTAATGCTGGATGGCAAAAAGCAGCTGGCTGAACGGCTGGTGTATGGCGGCATGCAAAAGGCTGCAGATAAGCTAAAGGTCAAGAATCCACTTGAAGTATTTGACCAGGCGATGAAAAACGTCCAACCGCATATGGAGACTCGCAGCCGGCGTGTAGGTGGTGCCAATTATCAGATTCCGTTTGAGGTCAAGGGCCAGCGACAAAATCACCTCACTACAATGTGGTTTGTAGCTGCTGCCCGTGCCCGCAAGGGTATGAGCATGGAAGATCGTATAGCATTTGAACTGGTCGATGCCTACAACAGCGCAGGTTCAGCAGTTAAAAAGCGCGAAGACACGCACAAGATGGCAGATGCCAACCGCGCCTTTGCCCATTTTGCTCGCTTTTAAGGTATAAAGATGATTGAAGAGATTCGACGCAGCGAACAGTGGCCTTTTTGAAAAAGAATACAGATAGAGGTCTAAATGGCAGATAAAAAATATCCACTAGAACAGCTTAGAAACATTGGCATTATTGCTCATATTGACGCTGGTAAGACTACCACTACCGAAGGCATTTTGTACCGCACTGGCCTCAAACACAAAATTGGTGCTGTACACGAGGGCGAGACCACTACCGACTGGATGGCACAGGAAAAGGAACGTGGCATTACCATTACCAGCGCGGCAGTAACCTGTTATTGGAAAGATCACAAGATTAACATTATTGACACGCCTGGACACATTGACTTTACAGTCGAGGTAGAGCGTAGCTTGCGTGTGCTTGATGGCGCGGTGACAGTGTTTGACGGCAAAATGGGTGTGGAATCACAAAGTGAAACGGTTTGGCGCCAGGCCGACAAATACAAAGTGCCACGGATCTGCTTTATTAACAAGATCAACCAAACTGGCGGCGACTTTTATAAATCGCTCGATAGCATTCACAACCGTTTGAATAAACATGCTTTTCCTATCCATTTGCCGATTGGCTTTGAGCAAAGTGTCAATGGCGTAGTCGACCTAATAACCATGAAGGCCTACACCTACAAAGAGTTTACCGATCACGAACTGATTGAGGGTGACATTCCGGCCGATATGCTGGACAAGGTCAAGAAGTACCGCAGTTTACTGATAGAAAACGCTGTGGCCGAAGACGAGAAGATATTAGAGAAATACTTTGAAGTTGGCGAAGAAGGTTTAAGCCAAGAAGATATTAAACAAGCCATTCGTTCGGCCGTGCTAACCGGTAAATTCTTTGTCGTTACTGGCGGGGATGGGCGCGGTGTGATAGTCGAGAAATTGCTCGATGCTGTAAACGATTTTTTGCCTTCGCCGCTTGAGCGTGGTTCTACCTGGGGTATTCACCCCAAAACTGGTGATGAAATTGAACGTAAGCCCAGCGAGAGTGAAGCCTTTGTCGCCCTGGCGTTCAAAATTGCGACTGACCCGTTTGTGGGTAAACTTTGTTTCTTCCGCATGTACTCGGGTAAAGTCACTGCTGGCTCATATATTCTCAACAGCTCTACTGGTGAGAAGGAGCGTGTAGGCCGTATTGTCCGTATGCAGGCTGATAAGCGTGAGGACGTTACTGAAGTCTGTGCTGGTGATATTGCCGCTATTGTTGGGCTAAAGGGTACTACCACCGGTAACACACTGTGTGATACGAATAACCCAATCGTACTTGAGAGCATTACTTTCCCCGAACCGCCAGTGTCCATTGCTATTGAGCCCAAGACCAAGGCCGACCAAGAAAAAATGAGTTTAGCCCTACAGCGTTTGGCCGAAGAGGATCCAACCTTCCGTATTCGGGTGGACGAAGAAACCGGCCAGACCATTATCAGTGGCATGGGCGAGCTGCATTTAGAGATTATTGTTGATCGTATGAAGCGCGAGTTTACGGTGGAGGCCAACATTGGTCAGCCCCAAGTGGCCTACCGCGAGACTATTCGCAAAGATAATGTAGAGGCAGAGGGCAAGTTTATCCGTCAGTCGGGTGGCCGTGGACAGTATGGCCACGTTTGGCTGCGCCTGGCTCAAAACGAAGCTGGCAAAGGCTTTGAATTTGTCAACGCCATTAGGGGTGGTGTAGTACCAGCCGAATACATCCCAGCTGTTAAAAGTGGCGTACAAGAAGCCATGAACAATGGCGTCATCGCTGGTTATCCGGTAGTTGACATCAAGGTTACGCTGTATGACGGTAGTTATCACGAAGTTGACAGTAGCGAAATGGCTTTCAAAATTGCTGGTTCTATGGCACTTCAGGATGGTGTAAAGAAAGCCAACCCGGTACTACTGGAGCCCATCATGAAGCTAGTGGCCGTAACACCAGAGAACTTCATGGGTGATGTCATCGGCGACCTAAACAGCAAGCGTGGGCGCGTAGAGTCCATGGAAGATTTACAGGCTGGAATCAAGGAAATTACCGCTTTTGTACCATTGGGTGAGTTGTTTGGCTACACTACCAACTTGCGCAGTATGACCCAGGGTAGAGCCAGCTCTAGCCTGGAACTAGATCACTACCAGGACGTACCAAACAACGTCACCGAAGCTATCATTGCCAAAAATAGCAAATAATAAGCTTGACCAGCTTTCCAATTAGCAGCTACACTCGGTCTAGTGAAATGGAAAATTAAGCGTATACCGTTTTTGCCCAAACCAATGCTGCCAGCGTTAGTTGCGCTTAGAAGCATAACGTCCAAAAGCGGTAAAGGTGTCTATGCTAGCTCTGACACCATGTTTAAGGGTGCGGTTTTTGGACGTGACTCATTAGAAGTCGGTGAAGATTTACTGGCTGTGCGGCCTAGGTTGGTACAACACATACTACTGACTTTAGCGAGTTTGCAGGGCGTACATAGCAGCGACATCACCGAGGAGGAACATGGCAAGATTATTCACGAATACCGCACGGCTATTGTTGATGGTAAGCCGCTGGATGATGTATCTCGCCACATCTTTACAGAACTTTCGTCACGTTGGGGCGGCAATAATCGAGAAATGGCATACTACGGCTCTATAGACGCGACACCGTTGTTTATTCGAGTTGTGGGCCGCTATTGTCGCAAAAATGGTAAGGCTATCCTAGCCAAGCCGGTCAAGCAACGTGACGGTCACATCCTGCCTTTTCAAGAGGTACTGGAGCTGGCGGTTGACTGGCTCATGAATAAGCTGGCCGATTCTAGCTCAGGCTTACTCGAGTATCACGCTCGTAATCCACACGGTATAGAAAACCAGGCCTGGAAAGACAGCCGCGAATTTTATGTTCACAAGAATGGTGAGCTTGCCAATCGCAAGCAGCCAATCGCCTCTATTGAAGTGCAAGGTTTGGCCTATGACGCCCTCGTATGGGGTGCTAAACTTCTGCCACATCGGGCTGGCGAACTCATGCTCCGTGCAAATGACTTGCGAACAAGGACAATAGAATTGCTCTGGCGCCCCAAAAAACATTACTTTGCTCTCGGTATCGATCATCGTGACGACGGTAGCCTGCGTACTATAGAAACGCATACAGCTAACCCGGCTGCCTTGCTTGATGGTGGGTTTTTTGACGAATTATCGGACGAGGATAGAAAGCGGTATATCAGCGGTATAGTGCACCACATTATGGGCAGTGATTTTCTGACCGATGCCGGCATTCGCAGTCGTTCGTTGGCAGAAAAAGGCTTAATTAAATTTTGGGATTACCATGGTTCATTTACTAGCTGGCCAAAAGAAACCTATGACATTGCCAAGGGCCTACGCCACCAGGGTTTCCCCATATTGGCACAGGAACTCGAAAACCGTATCTTGAATGTAGTCCGCAAAAGCCGTGGTTATCCGGAATTTGTATACGTTGACTTTCGCGGACGGGTGATGGCTGGACCACCGACTCATCAAACACATGGAGAGCTTTCATTGATTGATAGCTCCAACAAACCAGAATCTATTCAAGCTTGGACAGTCTCGGCTGTATTGGCTATTACTAGCAACCAATTGCCGGGCAAACGTATCCATTCAGTATCTCAGACTTCTTGGCAAAAGGACTTAGAGCAAGAAGTGCTAGCCCATATTCCTCATGTCACACTCCTTAGAAGTGAGAAACAGCTGACTGCTCGCTATCCCGACTACCCATATAAGTTGGTTAATGGTAAAAGCAAATATGGCGGCAACTTCATGCACCAATAAATCGGTGAGTAACCTATCTATAGCCCTCCCAGTACAAAATGACCATTTCTGACTATGTTTGATGGTCAAAAAACTACTTTTTTGTCTGCAGCATATCTATGGATATGCTTTAACCAAAGAAAGCTAGTTTTTAGCCTCACCAACCATTAATCACAATCTGGTCATTTTGTATTGGAATGGCTATACACAGTGCCAAGCCTATAACAGCTGCCATGGGGTTTACAAAACGCATCGTTTTCTCTATACTTTCTCGGTAAACCGTCTGGGTACTATATTAATTATACTAAAATAACCTATAGGAGTTAAGATGGCAGAAAACTTTGATCGCAGCAAGCCGCACGTCAACGTCGGCACTATGGGCCATGTTGACCATGGCAAAACTACTTTAACCGCCGCTATTACAGTTGTATTGGCCAAGCGGCTTCCTAGCAGCATAAATAAACCGGTTAAATATGACGAAATCGACAATGCACCCGAGGAAAAGGCTCGTGGTATCACTATTGCCACTTCTCACCAAGAGTACGAGAGCGAAAAGCGCCACTACGCTCACGTCGACATGCCTGGTCACGCCGATTACATCAAGAACATGATTACTGGTGCTGCCCAAATTGACGGTGCTATTTTGGTTGTATCTGCTGCTGACGGCCCTATGCCTCAAACTCGCGAGCACGTATTGCTTGCCAAACAAGTCGGGGTGCCTTCTATCCTGGTCTTTATGAACAAGATGGACCTGGCTGACCCAGAACTGGTAGAACTGGTAGAAATGGACATCCGCGAATTACTCAAAAAGTACGATTTTGATGAAAACGCACCAATTGTAAAGGGTTCTGCTACCAAGGCACTCGAAGGCAGCAAAGAAGACGAAGATGCCGTCATGGAGCTTGTTAGCAAGATGGACGAATATATCCCCGAGCCCAAGCGCGACCTAGAAAAGCCATTTCTCATGCCCATTGAGGACGTCTTCTCTATTAAAGGCCGTGGTACGGTTGCTACCGGTCGAGTTGAAACCGGTGTAGTTAAGGTCAACGAAGAAGCAGAGATCGTCGGCATCCGTCCAACTAAAAAAGTTGTGGTTACTGGTGTTGAAATGTTCAAGAAGAACCTTGACCAAGGCCAAGCCGGTGATAACGTTGGCGTGCTGCTGCGTGGTATTGAGCGCGAGGACATCGAGCGCGGTCAGGTACTAGCTAAGCCTGGTACCATTACCCCGCACACCGAATTTGATAGTGAAGTCTACATCCTGACTAAGGAGGAAGGTGGTCGCCACACGCCGTTCTTTAAGGGTTACAAGCCACAATTTTACTTTCGTACCACTGATGCCACGGGTGAAGTTGAGCTACCAGCCGACAAAGAAATGGTCATGCCAGGTGACACGATTACCTTTAAGGTCAAACTACTCGCACCTATCGCTATGGAGCAGGGCTTACGTTTTGCTATTCGCGAAGGCGGCCGCACTGTAGGTGCTGGCGTTGTGACAAAGGTTGTTAAATAGTTAGCACTATGAATTTAACAGCAATCGATCTCTCTCAGATTAGGACTATTCACCAAGAGGGGAACGCTTCGTTAGAGGGTAAAGCAGACTCGCTTGAAGCAGATGTTAAGGAAATATACTATATGATTGCTAAAATGGAGCAATCAGGACCCAGTAAGAAATTTAATAAACTGACTGTCGAACAAAAAGTAAGATCGGTCTATTCTGACCTGCAAACTACTGCCATAGAAGCGGGAGTAACGCTACCGCGTTAAAAATGATCATGGCAGAAGCAAGTAAAACGCAATCTGGCACTGTGGCTAAAAAAGCAGCAGCACCCAAACCCAAAAAGAGCACTGTGGTCAAAGAAAAGCCCACTGCCAGTACAGCCCAGCGTATTCGGATTCGTCTAAAGGCCTATGACCACAAGGTGATTGACCAGTCTGCCAAGCAGATTGTAGATACTGCTTTGCGTACCGGTGCTACTATTGCTGGCCCTATCCCACTGCCTACTCGTCGCAGTACCTACACTGTTATCAAGAGTCCACATGTGTACAAGAAAGGTCGGGAGCAGTTCGAAATGCGCGTACACAAACGCCTAATCGACGTGCTTGACCCCACCCCCAAGACTATAGATTCCTTGATGAACCTATCCCTACCCGCCGGTTGCGACGCCGAAATCAAAATGTGAGTTGGCTCATTATGTGCTTGTCGAATGGTAAAAAACCGTCCCGCAAGCCGGTTTTTTGTCTGCTTGTGCTTTAATAGATTGAACGTTAAACTTGATGCTATGAAACCAAAACTTTTTATTGCAACATTCACGGCGATCGCAGGTGGCCTAATAATCGCGGTGCCTCTACTAGCAGCTGCGGAATTAAAGCCATCGCAAACATATTCCTTGCCGCCCAGCTCTGGTTTTGTTGATGATAATGGCAAGCCAATATCACAGGAAGACTATGACAAAATTGTAGCCCAGGAAGAAAAAAATTATATTGCTCGATACCCTATAGCATCTGTAGTTGTAGGCGGTGTCTTGGCCGCCGGAGCCACCGGATTTGTTGCGATAAAACGCCGGAGCAAGAACACCCCAACCCCTCTTTCTACCTCCGGGAGTCAGCCACTTATGCCGGTACAGCCCACCGCAACACCCATAAATGGTCCTCAGCCGACTGCGCCAGGTTCACCTCAGCCACCACAACCTCCAATTTCGCCTGATCCTCCTACCACCGCGGTATAACACTGTTGATAACTAATCAGCATGGCGTATAATTGGCTTGTTTTAGTACGTGTGGTTAGTGACTACATTATATATGCTTGAACACGATTCACGACACGAGACAGCCGTACAAATTGATTTTGCTGCAATTGGCCTGGAGCTAGATAACATTGCATACGAAATTGATGACCATGAAGGTGGTGTAAGAGATTATTTTGAAGCGCCTGTCAGGGATCTGATAACTGTGCCGCTGGGAAAACAGATGCTGGACAGTGCAGAATCATTGGTCTGCGATTGGTTACCGAGTGTGACTTTTGGCCGTGGTGTAGCGTTTGTGTACGGTGCAGTTTGTACCTATCTTGCCATAGATCGAATAGATAGAAGTGTTGCCGATAAGATATATAGTTATGACTTAGAATTACCTACCTTAGTTGACGTGTTTGACTGCGAACCCGAACTGCAAGTCGGGCAGGTAATGAGTCAAGCATGTAATGGTTTGCAAGTGCTTGGTGGCGAAGAAACACTAAGCAATTTAAAAGAAGTGTTAATAGAAAACACGGACTTCCAATCCTATGTGCCTATTGGCGTGGGATGGATGGCATATCAGGCAATCGTGTACAGCAGAGGTGATAGTATATAGCAGTGTATGAACAAAAAAGTGAAAATTGCTGACGAGAAGACAGATCTTCGTAGAGGCATTGACCATATAGGGGTTTCGGCCTGTTCGATTATTCATGATGGCAAGGGACGAATCTTACTGATGAAAAGGGGTCCCAAAGCTCGTGATGAGCGGGGTAATTGGGATATTTGCGGTGGCGCAATTGAGTTTGGTGAATCTATAGATGAATCTATTAGGCGTGAGGTCAAAGAGGAACTCTGTACTGATCCGCTAGATGTTGAATTCCTGACTGCATATGATGCTCACCGTGAACATGAGGGTGATAAAACGCATTGGGTGGCACTGGTTCATGCGGTGAAGGTTGATCCGAAAAAGGTCACAATTGGCGAACCGCACAAGATAGCCGAGATTGGATGGTTCACTAGCCAGAATTTACCAAGCCCACTTCATTCTCAATTCCAAAAGTCTTATGTTGCGGCAGTAGCTACAGGCATCATCAAGTAAGCGGCTTGTATCATGATCGTTTGTGGGCTTTAATATTACTTATGGCTAAGGCAAAAGCAAGAAAAACCTCAAAACCAGTAGAACTTGATAGCGTTTATCTGCTCAAAATGTTGCTTTATTTGATAGCGGGCTCACTGTGGCTGCGTATTACTACCAGCCAGACAAGTCAAATACCGATCCCTGTAGGTTTTATCGCCGGTATACTGTTTACCATGCATGAGCGTTTGCAAATAGACCGAAAGTTAGAGTACGCCATACTACTAATGGCGATGTTCATTGGCTTTTGGTTACCCATTGGTATAGAAATTATGTATTGAGCGTGAAGTAGAATATACAACAAGTTGACAGAGGTATGGTTATTCTGATAACCTGTTACGGTATATCAAAATTTGAGAACGTTGTGGTCTTGGTGAATTAGCAGGTCTACAGAGGTAGAAACCACTAGTCACCAAGCCTTTTCATGAAGTGACTCGTTTGATAAATAAGAGGTAGTACTCCCGTGAAGGCCCTAATTACCAAAAAAATCGGTATGACAAGCACCATTAATGACAATGGTGTTGTAGAGGCTGTTACCTTGCTCCTTGTGAACCCTAACGTTATTACCCAAATTAAAACTCAGGAACAGGATGGCTACACAGCTATTCAGGTGGGCAGCGGGACTGCCAAACTTGGTAAGTCTGGTATTGGCCACTTTAAGCCAGCCAAGGTGCTCCCCAAGATTGTACGGGAGTTTCGTGTGCCAGAAATTACAGAAGACCTCAAAGTAGGAGAAACACTTACACCAGAGGTCTTTTCTGTTGGTGATGTGGTGAAGGTAACTGGAGTCAGTAAAGGCAAGGGCTTTGCCGGTACCATAAAACGGCACAATTTTCACCTTGGTCGCAAGACGCACGGAGGTCGTAGCTATCGCCGGCCAGGTTCAATAGGCTCCATGTATCCGCAAAAAATATTTAAGGGCAAAAAAATGGCCGGCCAGATGGGCCATGAGACTGTAACGGTGAGTAATCTTAAGATAGCGCTTGTAGATATCGAGCATAATGTGATTGGCATAACCGGCGCTGTGCCTGGACCTCGCAAAGGTATCGTTTTGGTTAAGGGGGTTACTACATAATGGTAGCCACTTTTACCAAGACCGGTAACAAAGCATCGGTTGCAGCCAAATTGGATAAAGCTGTCTTTGGCGTTGAGGCCAAAAATCATGAGCTAATCAAGCAAGCGTATGTGACTTATCTGGCCAACGGTCGCTTAAACCTGGCAGTTACCAAGACGCGTGGACTAGTGCGCGGTGGAGGCCGTAAACCGTGGCAGCAAAAGGGAACAGGACGCGCTCGTTTTGGCTCTACACGTAACCCTATTTGGCGGGGCGGGGGTGTCGCTTTTGGACCGACCGGAGATGAAAATTATGTCCACAAATTGAGCGTTCAGGCCAAGCGTCAGGCAATTCGCCAGGCTTTATCATTGGCTGCCGATAGCGGCAAGCTAAAAGTAGTAGAAACTTTTGTAAGCATGGACGGCAAAACCAAAGATATGGCCAAGTTCCTAAAAAAGATCGAGTCCTCTGGCAATGTACTGTGTGTAGTTAGTGAAAAAGATCCTGCCAAAGAACGTGCCGCCCAGAACTTGGCACAAGTTAAGGTCAGTAGCGCTAAGTACTTGAACGTCTATGATGTGATGAATGCTGACACTATTGTTATAAGTCAAAAGTCTTTGACCATTATTTCTGAATGGCTCGGCCATACCAATGCAGCCAAGCAAACAATCAAAATCGATAAAAAGTTGGTTCCTAGTGGCTAAACCAACCATTCTCAAACCGCGATTGAGTGAAAAGGCCTATGGTCTCAGCCAGGTAAATCGAACCTACGTGTTTGATATACCAGGTCATTCCAACAAGTTGAGTGTCGCTGCTGCAGTTGCCGAACAGTTCGAGGTGAGTGTTATAAAAGTCAACATTGCGGCTGTGAAGGGTAAGGCCAAACGCACGTTCTTGAACCGCCGTGGTAAGTTTGTGCGCGGGACGCGCTCTAACATAAAAAAAGCCTATGTAAAGCTGAAGGAGGGCGACAGCCTGCCAATATTTGCAGCCGAAGAAGAGCAAGACGCCAAAGCCAAAAAGGTCGCCGAGAAGGCTGATAAAAAAGCCAAAAAACGTTCGACTAAGCTCACTTCAGAGGAGAAGAAATAATGGCGATTAGGGCTTACAAGCCTATGACACCTGGTCAGCGTGGTATGACTACGCAGGATCTGAGTGAAGTAACAACCAAGACACCGCTTCGTTCTCTACTGGTTGCCAAAAAAGTTGGTAGTGGCCGGAATAACCAAGGCCGGATTACTACTCGTCATCGTGGCGGTGGCGTTCGCAGGTTTTACAGACTGGTTAACTTTAGTTTGGCGTTAGGCACTACCGCCAAAGTTGAACAAATCGAATACGATCCCAATCGCAGTGCTCGCATTGCCCGAATTAAAGATGATAGTGATGTATACCACTATATTGTGGCAGCTAAAGGCATGAAGGTAGGGCACGAAATAATTAGTGGCAGCGAAGGTCCTATCGAAAATGGTAACCGACTACCGCTTAAAAATATCCCTATTGGAAGTGTTATTTATGCTATTGAGTTGCAACCGGGTAAAGGAGCCCAGCTGGCGCGCAGCGCTGGCGTAGGAGCACAGTTAGTGGCCAAAGAAGGTATGCATGCTCAGGTTCGTTTGCCAAGCGGCGAAGTTCGCCTGATTTCTCAGGAAGCCATGGCGCATCTGGGAAGTGTTGGGAATGAACAGCACCAGAATGTCAAGATAGGCAAGGCAGGGCGCAACCGTCGTAAAGGCATTCGGCCTTCGGTGCGAGGTGTTGTTATGAATGCAACCGATCATCCACATGGTGGTGGTGATGGTGGCCGCCACGGTATGGGCAAAGATCCACGCACGCCTTGGGGCCAGAAGACACTAGGTTACAAGACCCGCCGTCGCAAGAGCACGACTAAATTTATTGTACGCAGCCGTCACGCGGCCAAGAGGAGATAACTATGAGTAGATCACTAAAAAAAGGACCATTTATAGACCCCAAGTTAGCCAAAAAAGTTAGCGCATTAGGGAATGAGGATCGTACTATCATCAAGACTTGGGCAAGAGCTTCTACTATTTCACCCGAATTTGTTGGCCGCACTATTGCTGTTCATAATGGCAAAGTCCACGTGCCGGTGTTTATCACCGAAAATATGGTTGGTCACAAGCTGGGTGAATTTGCGCCGACTCGCAAATTTCGCAGCCACGGTGGAAAATTAGCCAAGGCGGAGAGATAACATGCCGGTAAAAGCAGTAGCCAAATCAGTCCGTATGAGTCCGCGTAAAGTAGGCGTGGTAGCTGGGCTTGTACGTGGCCGAAGTGTCGAAGACGCTTTGGTTATACTATCGCACACGCCACGTCGTTCGGCCTTGCCAATTAAAAAGGCCATAGAAAGTGCCAGGGCTAATGCCGATCACAACCACCGTCTCCGACCTGAAAGTCTTGTAATTATATCCATCAGTGTTACACCAGGGCCACGTTATAAGCGCTTTCGAGCAGCGGCCCGTGGGCGGGCTTTGCCATTTCAGCGACGAACCTCCCATATCCATGTACTAGTTGATGGAGAGAAGCGAGAAGTAAAAAAACCAGTTCGACAGACTCAGGGTGAACCCATCGCCAAAAAAGAGGATAAATAAATGTTTGATGTTCAAGTATCAATTGTCAATGAATGGATAAATGGTCAATGTGCCAATGCATTGTTCATTGAGCATTGTTCATTGAGCATTGTAGTTCCAAAAGGAGGTGCCTGATGGGTCAAAAAGTTAATCCCATAAGCATGCGGCTCCAGGTTAACAAAGATTGGCGTAGTAAGTGGTTTGCTAATAAGCGTGAGTATGCAAAATATCTCAGTCAGGACCTGACTGTACGACGCTTAATACAAAACAAGCTTGGCTCACGGGCGGCTATTAATAAGGTGGATATTGAACGCTCGCCTAACTTGGTAACTGTTACCATTAGTACTGGTAAGGCTGGTGTAGTGATTGGCCGTGGTGGCACGGGCGCTCAGGAGCTCAAAAATGCCATCGAGAAGATCTATGGCGTATCGACGCGGGTGAACATCGAGGAAATCAAAAAGCCCGAACTGTATGCCAAACTAGTAGCGGAAAATATCGGTCATCAGCTGGAACGACGTATTTCGTTCCGCCGCGCCATCAAGCAGTCTTCGGCAGCTACCATGCGAGCTGGTGCCAAGGGCATTCGCGTACAATTATCTGGTCGGCTTAATGGTTCCGATATGTCCAGGCGCGAAAAAGAAGTAGCCGGTAGCGTACCACTCCATACGCTACGTGCTGATATTGATTATGCGCAGATTAATGCCAAAACCAAGGCAGGCATTATTGGTGTCAAGGTGTGGATATACAAAGGAGAGGTAGCTTAGTCATGTTAATGCCCAAGCGACAAAAGTACCGCAAAGTTCGCAAAGGTCGCATTACTGGCGTTGCTACTGTTGGGCAGAATGTTGCATTTGGCGATTATGCGCTACAATCACAATCTTCAATGCGTATAACAGCTCGCCAAATTGAAGCCGCCCGTCAAGCCATGACACGGTACATTAAACGCGGCGGCAAAATCTGGATCCGTATATTTCCGCATATTCCGGTAACTCGTAAACCGCAAGACGTAAAGATGGGTAGCGGCAAAGGTAATCCAGAATTTTTTGTCGCCAAAGTTCGTCCAGGTACTATTTTGTTTGAAATGCAGGGTGTCAGCGAGGAAGTTGCCCGTGAAGCTATGCGACTTGCTGCCCATAAATTGCCAGTGAGGACCAAGTTCCTGACCAAGGAGGGACTATGAAAGTGGCTGAAATTCGTAAACTATCAACTACCCAGATTGCTAATGAAAGCACCAAACTCCGCGAGGAGATCGTACAACTTAAACGTCGATCTTACATGGGTGAAATGCAAAACGTACGTGTCGTGCGCTATAAACGAAAAGACCTGGCACGTATGTTGACGGTTCTTGGTGAGCAACTGGCAAAGGAGAATATGTAATGGCTAAAACACTCATTGGTATTGTGTCGTCAGATAAGACCAATAAAACTATTGTGGTTACGGTGCAAACACGTAAAACACACCCTTTGTATAAGAAACAATACCTAACATCCAAGCGATACATGGCTCATGACGAAAAAAATGAAGCTCAAACTGGTGATAAAGTTAGTATCAGTGAATGCCGGCCACTTAGCGCACGCAAACGTTACCAGCTTACCAAAGTTCTAGATAAGCCACTTATTCGGTCCGAGCAATCTGTCGAATCAGTAACGGCTGACCCCGAGGAACAGGAGGCGGAAGAGTAACTATGATACAGCAGGAATCCCGACTACTAGTAACTGACAATAGCGGTGCCAAAGAGATTTTGTGCATACGGGTGCTTGGTGGTACCCGCCGTCGTTATGCTCGAGTTGGCGATATTATCGTTGCTACTGTTAAGCAGGCCAACCCAAGCGGCAACGTCAAAAGAAAATCAGTAGTCCGGGCTGTAATAGTACGTACCCGCGCCCCAATCAAGCGCAAAGACGGCTCCACTATAAAGTTTGATGACAATGCCGCAGTCATTATTGGCGAAGATAAGTTACCTCGGGCAACGCGTATTTTTGGTCCAGTGCCACGCGAACTGCGTGATTATGGGTATAACCGAATTATTTCCTTAGCGCCGGAGGTACTATAATGCAAGGCCTAAGTACTAAGAAAGTATATAAGATCCGCCTGAGAATTGGCGACACGATAATGGTCAGGGCAGGCAAATATAAAGGCAAAACCGGTAAAATCACTGTCGTTCATCCTACCCTAAATAAGGTCACGGTAGAGGGCATTAATATTGTGAAACGCCACGTCAAGCCTAACCGACAGCATCCTCAGGGAAGCATTATCGAATTGACCAAACCAATTTGGGTATCTAAAGTTGGTATTTTGGAACCTTCGAGTAAACAAACTACTCGAATTGGCTACAAACTAGGCAAGGATGGCCAAAAGGTGCGCATCTTTAAGAAAAGTGGCAAGGAGATCAAGTGATGGCTACTGTTAGCGCTGCTCCTACTGCCCGTTTAAAGCAGTTATATACAAACCAGCTAGTTGGCGAATTGCAGAAGGAACTACAATTAGCCAATGTCCATGAGGTGCCGAGACTAGAGAAGGCAGTGGTTAATATTGGTCTTGGCAAAGCCAAAGACGACAAAAAAATTCTCGAAGTAGCTACCAACACGCTTCGTAAAGTCACTGCCCAGCAACCCATCCAGACGACCGCTAAGAAATCGATTGCCTCATTTAAGCTGCGAGAAGGCAACAAAATTGGGCTCAAGGTGACACTACGCGATGAACGGATGTATGAATTCGTGGACCGACTTATTAATATTGTTTTACCTCGTTTGCGTGATTTTCATGGGGTGAGCAATAAAGCCTTTGACAAGTCAGGTAATTATAGTATTGGCCTTAATGACCAATCGGTCTTTGCGGAACTAAGCTTTGATGAGACAACCACCGTGCATGGCATGCAGGTCGTGCTTGTTATTAAGTCACGCTCACCTGAACATTCTAAGGCTCTACTTATTAAGATGGGGTTACCTTTCGAGAAAGACATACATAACCTAAAAGGAAACAAGGAGTCCTAAATCATGGCCAAAAAATCTATCATTGCCCGCGACAAAAAGCGTGAATTCATGTTTCAGAAATATGCCGCCAAACGAGTTGAGCTTAAAGCCCTAGGTGACCTGGAAGGGTTACACAAATTGCCACGTAACTCATCGCCCACCCGACTCAAAAACCGTTGTCAAGAAACTGGTCGGCCACGTGGCTATATGCGTACGTTTGGCTTATCGCGCCTTAGTTTCCGGGAGCATGCCAGTAGAGGCGAAATCCCTGGTGTAACGAAATCGAGCTGGTAAAGGAAAAGGAGAACATATGTCAAGCACCTCAACTGACCCCATCGCTGATTTACTATCTCGCATTCGCAATGCTATTGCTGTTCGCAAGAGTGAGGTCAGCCTACCACATTCTAATATCAAGGAAGCGGTTGCAGTCCTGCTCAAAAACAATAATTTTGTTGATGATATTAAGGTCAATGAGGAACGAGTCGGTAAGAACCTCACTGTTACTATTAATTCGCCAGATCAAAACGCCCGTATTACCGAAATCATTCGTATGAGTCGGCCAGGTCGGCGTTATTATGCTCGAGCAACTGACATACCTGTTGTCAAACAAGGCAGGGGAATTGTAATCCTTTCGACATCTAAAGGTGTGATGACCGGCAAAGAAGCCAAAGCTCAGGGCATTGGCGGTGAGTTAATCTGCAAGGTGTACTAGCCATGATTATGTCATTCCAAATAACAATGTTCAATATTCAATACGATAATAAACTGAGCAATGAGCATTGTACATTTGTCACTGTAACGACGCTAGGAGGCGTGGTATGAGTCGCGTAGGCAGACAACCCATTTCCCTACCAAATGGTGTGACCATCACTAGCGATCCCAGCATCATTACCATCAATGGCCCCAAGGGTAGCCTTAGTCAGTTCACTATGCCCGGTATAAGTGTCAAACATGAAGATAATAATGTGGTAGTAAGTCGCAGCAGCGATGAGCCAAAACTTCGTGCCAAGCATGGACTTATGCGCACGCTCGTTAACAATATGGTTGAGGGTGTGAATAACGGCTTTAGCAAAAAACTGGAGATAAACGGAGTTGGCTACAAAGTTAATCTAGCTGGTGTTGACCTTAAATTTAACCTTGGTTTTTCTCACGAAGTAACGTATAAACTACCGCAAGGGGTAACTGCCAGCATCGAGCAGAATATCATCACTATCAGCGGCATTGATAAACAACAGGTTGGTCAAGTAGCAGCCGAAATCCGGACACTCAAAAAACCTGAGCCGTACAAAGGTAAGGGGATAAAGTATGTCGGCGAGCGTATTATTCGCAAAAGCGGTAAATCTGGTAAGGAAAAATAGCCATGGATAGACTAGCCCACACTTTACACAACAGGAAACAACGTAAACGACGCGTGCGAGCTGACGTGTCTGGTACCGCCCAGAGGCCACGTCTTAGTGTATTTGTCAGTAATCGACACGTCTCCGCCCAGCTTATTGATGACACCACTCATCGTACGCTCGGATATGTCACAACGGTGGGTAACAAGTCAGCCATTGGAACATTGACCGAAAGGGCAATTTGGGTCGGCTCAGAAATTGCCAAAAAAGCAAAGACTGCTAAAGTTAGCCAGGTGGTGTTTGACCGTAACGGTCGCTTGTATCATGGCCGCGTACAGGCACTGGCTGAAGCTTCTCGTAACGAAGGACTGGAGTTCTAAATGCCGATTTTAGCCATAAGAATGCCAAGACAAGAAACTACCGAAGAAAAACAGTTCGACGAAAGAGTCGTTAATATCGACCGTGTTGCACGCGTAGTAAAAGGTGGCCGACGATTCCGATTTCGTGCTCTTGTTGTGATTGGAGATCACAAAAACCGCGTGGGCATTGGTTCGGCCAAGGGTGCCGACGTCACGGCAGCTGTTACCAAAGCTGTTGATGTCGCCAAAAAGAACATGATAACGTTATCGCTGTACAAAGGTACTATTCCACACGAAACGGAAGCGAAAGTTGGGGGTGCCAAGATACTGATTAAACCAGCCAGTCCGGGTACTGGTCTGATAGCCGGTGGAGTAGTTCGTATTATCCTAGAAGTTGGTGGTGTCAGTAATGCCTTAAGTAAATCACTAGGCTCTTCGAACAAAACCAATACTGCTTATGCTACCATTGCGGCCTTGCGGCGAGTCGTACCGGCCAAGTATTGGGTGACAACCACCTTGTCACCGCGTAAAACATTAGCTGTATCGAAGCCGGTTAAGACCTCCCCGCCAGTCGCCAAACCAACAGCCAAAAAACCGACAAAAAGGATTAAGGAATTGAAGTAATGAAGTATAACGATCTCCAAACTGGTACTTACAAAAAATCAACCCGTGTGGGTAGAGGTATTGCCGCCGGTAAAGGGAAAACCGCTGGCCGTGGTACCAAGGGTCAAAAATCACGGACAGGTAGTAAACGGCGGCCGGGTTTTGAAGGCGGCCAGAATCCGCTCATGCAGCGTTTGCCTAAACTACGCGGCTTTCACTCGCACCGCACGCCAATCGAAAACGTCTACACTGGCCAGCTGGATAGCTTTAGCGGCATAATTGACAACGCTGGCTTAGCCGAGGCAGGCCTGGTTTCGAACCCCTATGTACGGGTTAAGCTTATCGTTAAAGGGGAGCTGACCAAGAAGGTGATAGTTAAATTACAAGCGGCCAGTGCCGGCGCCATAGAAATGATTAGGCGATCTGGCGGTAGCTTTGGTGTCGTTCCACAAGTTGGCCGCCCGGCTAAAGACAAGCCAACCAAGCCCTAGTGTCAAAGTCATTACCAGGTTCGTAGGATTTAGGGGAGAGCTGTGGTTTAATAAAACGAAATGAGGGTTGAAAACGTATGAACTGGAAGGTAATTTGGCGTTCACTTACCAATAGCGATATGCGAAAGCGTATCCTGGCAGTTCTCGGTATGCTACTAGTCTTCCGCATCTTTGCCCATATACCGGTACCACTGAGCGACCCAAAAACACTCAAACAAGTTCTCGAAAATATTTTTTCTTCGCAGGAGACGCCACAATTACTGAGTTTTATTAATGTGCTGTCTGGTGGGGCGTTGGCTAATTTTTCTATAATGCTCGTCGGACTCGGTCCCTACATTAATGCCTCTATTATTATGCAATTACTGACGCGGGCTATTCCCAAGCTTGAAGCTTTGAATAAAGAGGGGGAATACGGCCGTAAAAAGATTAATCAGTACACTCGTATGTTGACGCTGCCCTTGGCAGTTGTACAATCCATCGGTGCAATTTACTTGGTGCGGCAATCAGCTGCCAGCATTGGCGGCTTGGGCGATATTACAGCAAATACGTCTCTCGCTCAGTGGGTACTAATGGTAGCGGCTCTCACTGGCGGCGCGCTGATACTCATGTGGTTAGGCGAACTTGTAACCGAGCAAGGCATAGGTAATGGTATTTCACTGATCATTACTGTTGGTATCGTCAGTAGCCTGCCTGGTACAAGCGTGAATGTCATTAACACCATAGTTAGTAAAACCGACAAATTACATCTGTTTGGCAAGACGCTACCCATTAATAAAACGGGTTTAATATATGGGGTGATAATTTTGGCTATCGTGATGCTTGTGACCGTCTTTATTGTCAAACTAAATGAGGCTTCACGCAAAGTTACGGTCAACTATGCTAAGAGAGTACAGGGTAACAGAGCCTATGGGGGTGTTACCACTATGCTACCGGTCAAGCTCATTACTGCTGGCGTAGTGCCAATTATTTTTGCTGTGGCTTTTCTGAGTGTGCCGAGTTTTGCTGGACAGTTAATGGTTGGTACCTCAAGCCCGAGCATGCAACAATTTGGTGGTCATTTACTGAGGCTATTTCAAAATCCTAGTGTTCAAAGCTTTCAGCAAGGTGGATGGCAGCCGTATCTTTACCCCCTTGTTTACTTTTTGCTTGTAGTTATGTTTACGTTCTTTTATACCAACATAGCCTTTAACGCTAAGGAAATAGCAGAAAATTTGCAAAAGCAAGGAGGCTTTATATCGGGAGTGCGATCGGGTAAACAAACCGAAAAGTATTTAGGCAAAATGGTCAATCAGTTAACGCTGTTTGGCGCTGTCTCGCTTGGCTTGCTTGCTATTTTGCCGATTATTGCCCAAGCGTTCATAAAAACTAATGTTAGCGTAGAAGGTACCAGCATCTTGATTTTGGTTTCAGTCGCACTCGAAACGCTGAGGCAGATTGAGTCGCGTGCCTTAATGGTGACCTATGACCAATACACCCAACCGGATTTCTTCTACGATGTTAGTGTGCCAGCCGATGCTGCCACCGGTGGCAGGCGTCTCCGTTTTTTGCCTGGCCGCGGACGCCGAAAAGACTCTTCTAAGTAGAAATAACGTGCTACACTCATATGCAGTGATAGTCCTCAAGCCAAGGACGCGTTGAGGAAGTTTATAAAGTGCTTTACAAAGGGTTATGGGGTTTGTTATACTGAACTCTTGTTATATTTATGGCTGCCAATAAAGAGGTTATAGAACTGTCGGGGAGAATAGTGGAAACGCTCCCTGGTACCCAGTTTAGGGTAGAGCTTGAGAACGGCCATCAAATAATAGCTCATGTCGCCGGTAAGATGCGTAAGCATTTTATCCGCATTGTGCCTGGTGACAGCGTAACGGTTGAGTTGACCCCTTACGATCTTACGAAGGGCAGAATCACCTATCGCAAATCATAAATAAACCAGTATAAAAGCAGTGTGTCTTGCTCGAAGGGAGCCTGATCCGCATGAATCCCGTTATAAAATACCGTACGACAGAACAAACGGCATATTTCAGCGGGGCACCCAAAGAGAAAGGATTTCTAACGGGATGAAAGTGCGTGCTAGTGTCAAGAAAATCAGTCCAGATGACAAAATTGTCCGTCGCAAGGGCCGCGTTTATGTCATTAATAAGTTAAAGCCTAAGCACAAGCAGAGGCAGGGCTAGCTATGGCGCGTATCTCGGGTGTTACTATCCCAGCCGATAAACAGCTTCATGTAGCACTAACCTATATTTACGGCATTGGCCCTAAGACTAGCCAAACCATTTTAGAAACTGCTAAGGTTGAGCCAACAGTCCGTGTCAAAAATCTGACCGACACCGAAGTAGCTCGCATACAAGATGTAATTAACGAATCTTACACGGTTGAAGGCGAACTACAACGCGTGGTAACTGGTAATATCAAACGTCTTAAAGACATCAATGCCTACCGTGGTTTAAGACACAAGGCCAATTTACCATCACGCGGCCAACGTACCAAGACCAATGCCCGTACCCGTCGTGGCAAGAAGATCACAGTTGGTGGAACGGCCAAGAAAGCAGCATCTAAGACCTAGTTTAGGAATATATAAATGGCAGAAGTAACAGCAGCAACCAAAAGGAAAAAGGCAAAACGCTCAGTTAGCTACGGCCAAGTGCACGTTTTGGCCTCATTTAATAATACAATCATTTCGTTTACTGATGGTAAAGGCGGTGTTTTGACTACTGCTAGTTCTGGTAGTAGCGGGTTTCGTGGTTCCAAAAAGGGTACAGCCTATGCTGCCCAAGTGGCCACCGAGCAGGCCGGTCAAGCCGCCAAACAACTGCACGGTTTTGGTAAGGCAGATGTATTTGTTAAGGGTATTGGTTTAGGGCGTGAAGCGGCAGTTCGTACCCTTCAGACACTTGGTATCCAAGTAGAAAGCATTAAGGACGTTACTGGTATTCCCCATGGTGGTGTTCGCCCCCGAAAGGCACGAAGGGTCTAGTACTATGGCACGTGATATACAGCCAATTGTCAAAATGAGTCGCCGTGAGGGCTACGCCTTGCATCCCAAGGCACACAAGGCGCTTGTTAAACGTTCTGCCCCACCCGGCCAGCAACAAGGTGGTCGACAAGGTGGTCGAGGTCAACGTAATAAAGCCAGCCAATATTCCCTGCAGCTACGCGAAAAGCAAAAGGTCAAGCGCCTGTATGGCTTACTAGAGCGCCAATTTAGCAATCTTATGAAGGAAGCGTCTCGTCAAAAGGGTGAATCGGGCCAAGTTTTGCTACAACTACTCGAAAGGCGTTTGGACAATGCCGTCTACCGCAGTGGCTTGGCTGTTAGCCGCCGAGCTTCGCGGCAACTTGCTACTCACGGCCACTTTATGGTCAATGGTCGGCGTGTTGACATCCCATCTATTCGTACTAAACCGGGTGATCAGATTACTCTACGCGATCACAGTAAACAAAACGAATATTTTAAGAGAATTGATGATGTCAGCCCAGTTAGCCCCAACGATATTCCGGGCTGGCTAAAGGTTGATCGTAAAAAGTTTGAAATTATGATAACCGGTGTGCCTACCCGCGAAGAGTCCGAGCCAGATATTAATGAGCAATTAATCGTGGAATACTACTCACGTTAAGGAATAAAGGAGCAATACATGTCAAAAGTAATTCATACCCCAGGACTCGTCAAAGTAGACGAACACGGAAAAGTATCTAATACTTTTACTATCGAACCCCTGCACACTGGTTATGGTATGACGCTAGGCAACAGTTTACGGAGGGTACTACTTTCGAGCATTGCCGGGGCTGCCATTACCAGTTTTAGAATCGAAGGTGCAACCCACGAGTTTACTACAGTTGACCATGTCAAAGAAGATGCTGTGGAAATTATGCTCAATCTCAAGAATGTTCGGTTTCGATTGTTTAGTAGTGAGCCACAAACGCTCCGTCTAACCAAACAAGGCAAAGGTGTGGTTAAAGCTGGCGATATTACACTAAACGCGGATGTCGAGGTAGTCAATCCCGAAATGGTCATTGCAACATTGGATGACACCAAAGCCAAATTAGTAATGGATATCATAGTTGAAACTGGTCGCGGCTACCATGCGCTAGAGGAAAATTCCAATCGTAAAAATGCCGACATGATCAGCCTTGATGCTATCTTTACGCCAGTACTACGGGTACGTTACAAGGTAGAAAACACTCGTGTTGGTCAAATGACTGACCTTGATAAATTGTTGATTACAATTGACACAGATGGTACCATCACACCTCGCGATGCTTTTGAGGAAGCTTCTGCCATTCTTGTTAGCCAGTACACTGCTCTCGCGGGACAAACCCGAGTAGATACTACTGCGACTGATGCTGGCGATAAAGAACAAGGTACTAATGAGGATGATAATGACGAGCCGGCTGAACTCATGACCTCGATTGAGGATCTCAACTTGTCGGCGCGCACCACCAACGCCCTCGTCAACAACGACATCCATACGCTCAAGGATTTGTTTAGTCTCAGCGACACAGAATTACGCGAACTCAAAGGTTTTGGTAACAAAGCTCTGGACGAAGTTAAGGAAAAGTTAGCCGAATTGGAACTATAGATTATGCATCGGCACGGCTATAAAGGCAAAAAATTTCACCGTGAGAGTGATCAGCGTATCGCACTTATTCAAAGCGTAGCCGAGTCGCTCATCAAGCATGAATCAATTGAAACTACCTTGCCCAAAGCCAAAGCAGTCGTCCCCTACGTAGAACGTCTTATAACAAAAGCCAAAAAAGCCGATTTACATAATCGCCGTCAAATTCTTGGTAGCTTGCAAACTGTCGGGAGTGCGCACAAACTTGTGGACGAACTGGCGCCAAAGCTCAAAGGTCGCACCAGTGGGCATCTTAGGATAGAAAAGATTGGTTATAGGAGAGGTGACAATGCTCAGCTAGCACGTATTAGCTTTGTCGATAACACTAACGCACAAGATCAAGAGGCAACACCGGATCCGAAATCATCCAAAGCCTCACAGGAACCCAAAACCAACGATAAACCAGAGCAAAATCGCTCCTTAACTGGAAGTCTACCCAAGGGAGGTTCTGTAAAAGCAACAAGTCACGTTGAGGCACCAAAACGAACGGGTAAACGAGGTGATCGTTAATGCGAACGTATAGCCAAAAATCAACCCAAGTAAGTCGTGAGTGGTATATACTTGATGCCAGCAAAACACCGTTCGGTCGGTTATCTACAGTGGCTGCAAGTTTACTAATCGGCAAAGGCAAGCCTACCGTGACACCACATGTCGATGGCGGTGATTTTGTGATTGTTATAAATGTCCAAAACCTGGTTGTTACGGGTAATAAAATGCGAGCAAAGAAATATTATCGACATAGTCAGTACCCAGGCGGTCTAAAGGAAGCATCTTTAGCTGACCGGTTTGCTAAAAACCCACCAGAGATTATATATAAAGCTGTGCGTGGTATGTTACCGGTCAACAAGCTACGTGCCGGTCGATTGAAGCGACTCAAAATTTATGTCGATGCAAACCACCACCATGAGGCGCAAAAACCTAAGGCAATTTCACTGGACACTCCAACAAAACTCAGTGCAAAGGAAGGTAAATAACATGACCAAAGATAATTATTTTTATGGTCTAGGACGTCGTAAAAGCGCGACGGCACGTGTACGTCTACAAAACGGCAAAGGTCTGATTATGATTAATGGCAAACCGGCCGAGGACTATCTGGACGCAAGTAAATACTTACTAACTCAACTGCAGCGACCTTTTACTGTACTCGAGCAGAACAACAAGTATGATGTTAGCGTGGTGGTATCAGGCGGCGGCTCAAATGGCCAAGTTGATGCCATTACTTTAGGTATTGCCAAAGCGCTAGCTACCATGAACGAAGATCTTCGGGCAACGCTACGTCGGGCAGACCTACTAGGTCGTGACCCACGCGAAAAAGAGCGCAAGAAGTTTGGTCTCAAGGGCGCTCGCAAACAACGCCAGTTCACAAAACGGTAGACGATGTAGCCCCTTTTAAATTTATGGGGAGTTTTCGGTGGAAGAAGAGAAAGCTAGAGCGCTACTAATGGAGTTAAGAATTGAACGAGATGTTACCGATGGTAGAACGTGTGTTGAAATAGTCCACCAGCTGCACCTTGTTCCTGATCCGGAGCTGATTATTGAGACAAACCAAGAAAATACAGTAGAATGTGAGTAATGAGTAAACAGGTTGTCTTAACTGGCCTTAGGGCCAATGCCGAGTTGCACCTGGGCAATTATCTAGGGGCGATCTTGCCTATGGTGGAGTTACAGAAGCAGCATGCTGGCGATTATCAGGTTAATATGTTCGTTCCCGATCTACATAGTTTTACCACACCGATTGATCACGGCAAGCTTTACCAAAACACCCTAGATAACCTCAAGGTTTTTGTTACCGCTGGGCTGGATATTAATGACCCAGACACATTTATTTATCGCCAGAGCTATATTACTGCCCACAGCGAGCTGACCTGGGTATTAGATTGCTTTACATATTTTGGCGAAGCCAACCGAATGATTGAATTCAAAGAAAAATCTCAACGACAAGAGCAGGTCTCTATTGGGCTTTTTAACTACCCAGTATTAATGGCGGCGGATATTTTACTTTATGGTGCTAAGTATGTACCAGTAGGCGAAGATCAGAGACAGCATGTTGAATTTACGCGCGATTTAGCAATAAGAATGAATAATAAATTCGGTGAACTGTTCATTGTGCCAGAAGACAATACTAAACAGTTGGAATTTATTGGTCGCGAGGAACCTGTACGAATCCGTAGTCTCCGAAATCCAGAAAAGAAGATGAGCAAAAGCGTAGATGATCCGGCTGGTACTATAATGCTGAGCGACTCGCCCGAAACTGCCGCAAAAAAAATTATGAGCGCTACAACCGATTCCGTTGGTACGATCCACTTGGACTGGGTAAAGCAGGCCGGTATCAGTAATTTGCTGCAAATTTCAGCTCTTTTGCAAGGTGCCACCTTGCAAAGTGTCGTCCAGGAGTGGGAAGGCAAGGATTCGTATGATGATCTTAAAGTCCTAGTGGCAGAACAGGTCAAACAGTTCCTAATAGGTTTTCAGCAAAAGTTATATCAGGTCAACGAGCAAGATTTGCTGCGAAAACTCAAGCAGGATGAAGAGGCAATGAGTAAAGTAGCCCACAAAACTCTCTTAAAAGTCCAAAAGGCGGTGGGATTAAGATCGACGTGAAGCGGTTTACGATCTACGCTGAAGATATTAAAAAGCGGTTGGATATTTTTGCTGTGGAGAGATTGCCTGAACTAAGTAGAGCATCCGTACAAAAGCTCTGCCGGCAAATGAACGTACTGGTCAACAATAAGGCCGAAAAACAAGGCTACAGGCTCCATGAAGGCGATGTAGTACAAATTGTCTACGATCCTACTAGACCAGATGAGATCCCAGATATCGATTTACCAGTGTTGTACGAAGACGATGATGTATTAGTTATCAATAAACCTGCTGGTGTGCTAACGCACAGCAAGGGTGCATTTAACCCTGAGCCTACAGTCGCCAGCTGGCTCAACCAAAGGCTATCACACCACAATCCTACTTTTTCAAGGCTCAGCCTTGAAAGTGGTGGCAGGGGAGGTATTGTTCATAGACTCGATAGAGCCACAAGCGGTGTTATGATTACTGCCAAAAGCCCGGAGGCGCTGGCTTGGCTACAGAAGCAATTTTCTGGCCGCAAAGTCAAAAAGACATACCTAGCAATTGTGCAAGGGAGCCCTGATCCACCAGAAGCAATTATTGATATGCCGATAGAACGAAACCCCAAAAAACCCCAAACTTTTCGGGCTGGTGCAAATGGTAAAGCTGCCATTACGGCCTACGAAACCAGTGAAACGAATAGTCGTTATAGCCTCATCAAACTTGTTCCTCAAACTGGCAGAACACATCAGCTTCGTGTTCACCTAAAGCAGATTGGTTACCCCATAGTAGGGGATAGTCTGTACGGTGGAGAGGTTGCAACGAGATTGTACCTGCATGCGTTTTCGTTAGAGATTACACTGCCAAATAGAGATCGCAAAATATTTAAGGTTCCATTGCCAACAGAATTTGTAGAATTTATGAAGGCCACATGAGGGATCTCATACTACATCCCCAAACTAAGCTGGCGGTAAACCGCTTTATAAGCAAACCTAGTCACGCTATCCTCCTTGAAGGCGCCGAGGGCGCGGGTAAGGGGGCTCTAGCCACTCATATCACTGCGGAAATATTGAAGGTAGATACTACAAAAATAATCAGCTATCCCTTTTTTCGACACCTTGGACCTAACAACAACGCCATATCTATTGATGCTATCCGTGATGTCCAACGATTTATGCGTCTGAAAACGCTTGGTGATCAACTAATTCGACGTATTTTAATTATAGAACAGGCCGATCGGCTCACCATTGAGGCCCAGAACGCTCTTTTAAAACTACTTGAGGAGCCCCCGATGGACACCATTATTATACTTACGACTGTTTCGGCAGTGACACTTCTGCCAACCACCCGCTCACGTGTGCAGGCTATCCATATCAAAACACCCAGCCAAGAGTCACTGATGGACTATTTTGCAGCTAAGGACTTCAAGGAAACCGCCATTCGAAAGGCGTTTTATATAAGCGAAGGCCAAGTCGGTCTTATGCATGCGCTACTTGTGGCTGATACCAGCCATCCCCTTGTTGAACATATCAATATAGCTAAGCAGTTGTTGGCTGGATCTCTATTTGAACGCCTGCAAGGCATTGATAAATTTACCAAAGATAAATCATCAACAACTAATTTACTACAAGCCTTAGTACTAGTGTGTCATGCTGCGCTGACGCAAGCGAGTAGCAAACACCAAACCAAGCAGTTAAGGCGTTGGCATCGATCACTTCAAAAAGTTACACAAATTCAACGAGCGTTAGCTGCCAATGCCAATCCCAAGCTATACCTAACAGACCTAATGCTTAATGTGTAAATAATTGGTATATAGGACTTTCGCATCTTTCTACAGTTTCATACCCTCCCTGAGTGGCTACAAACTTCCATCTTTCTGTCGATGTAGCTATGGCTACCCCTCCAGAAATCTGAAAGTTCTCGCCTTACTCAGATAGACTCTGTTATCTGCACAAAAGTGCGAAAGTCCTATATACTAGGAAAATTATGTTAGAACTAGTTCTAGTGTTAGGTTTCGGATTTTTGGCTGTACGTGGTGCCCAACTGCGTGATGAAGAGTTATCGGCGCTACCGCTACGGATTAGCGACAAATTAGGTAAATTGTGGGACATCGCACATCAGGGAATGCGTGAAAACCGATTTTTGCGTGCAGAAAAGGCATTGCTCACTATTCTAAAGATTGACGAGCGTAATGCCGCTGCCTACAACCGTCTTGGTATTCTCTATGCCAAGCAGAAGGAGTACAAGGACGCCATTGACTGCTTCGAGATAGCATCGAGTATTGAATCAACATCTTCCAGCCTGCATAATCTTGGCCTTATTTACTATGAAACCGAGAATTACCAAAAGGCTGCCATAGCCTTTGAACAAGCATTAAAACTCGAAGATAATCTGGCAGCCCGGCACATTGCCTACGCCAAAGTTCTGGAGAAACTCGGCAACGACAAATTCATGGTTCGGGAGTTAGAACGTGCTGTCGAGTTGGAGCCAAACAAAGAGACCTACAGTATTCTCATCAAGGTCTACGATGATTTGGGTATGGCAGCCGAAGCCGATCAATTACGGGATAGACTCAGCCGGTTAGTCGTGCCAGCCGGCCGGCCTAGACGCATCTTACGCCCTCGTAAGGTTGTTATTTGACCTCTGTTTTGCTACACTTTTTTGGTATCTTGTTCGAGATAAGTTCATTTAAATAGTCAATGACTAGGCTGTCCTCAGACACTTTTACAACGATGCTATACTCATAGCATGCAAGCCTGTGTTCACTGTGGAAATCGGCTAAGCCCTCCTTCACTCAAGTATTGTTCGAATAAATGTCAGGCTGATAATGCCTATCATGAGTACATTAATCTGTGGAAGCAAGGCAAGGCTAACGGTGCGCGTGGCATACGGACAAAGAACATCTCTGGGCACATACGTCGTTATATTTTTCAAAAATATGCTAGCCGTTGTACCAAGTGTGGTTGGGGGCAAATAAATAATCTAAGCGGCAACATACCTTTAGAGATTGACCACATAGACGGAGATTCGGATAATAACGCTGAAAACAATTTACGACTACTTTGTCCAAACTGCCACTCCCTAACTACTAGTTTCAGAAACTTAAACAAAGGAAGTGGCAGGGGCTGGAGAAGAGAAAAGTACATCAGACACACCTAGTTTTGCCACCTTAGCTCAGCGGCTAGAGCAACACTTTTGTAAAGTGAAGGTCGTCGGTTCGAATCCGACAGGTGGCTCCACACAATGCAGGGTTAGTGAAGCGGTCAAACACAAGAGACTGTAAATCTCTCGGCTTATGCCTTCGTAGGTTCGAATCCTACACCCTGCACCATCCTCCGTCGCTCCGGCTTTACGTCGGAGCTATGGAGGATTTATGTCAGAGATGTAGGATGAGAAGCCTGTCCGCCATAGCTTTCTTGACCTCCGAAGTCTAAACGAAGGAGGTAGCGACGGCGGGAATCCTACACCCTGCACCACAAAAGTTAACAGAGACGCCAGTATCGAATATTGAGCGTCTTTTGTATTATTTGATGATTCTACATCTGATAATTTGGGTTCGAATCCCACATACCGTAAAGTTCTTAAGCTTAGTATTGACATGATTATTACTTTTTGATATCCTATCTGTATGAGCGACACATCTACGATACATGTACCTTTAGACCCGAAGCTTCGTAAAGAGTTTACGATTAAAGCTAAACAACTTGGTTTTGACTCCGCACAAGCGTATTTACGAGTTATCATTAAGGCTGCTGTTGACGGACGACGAGTAGAACTTGATGCTGACGACTGGGGGCAACCTTCAGCTGAAGCAGCTGCACGCCTAAATACGTGGACGGCCGAAGCAGTCAGTGCATCTGAGGCTGGTGGACTTCCTAGCTTCACTGATGCTAAAAGCATGACGGAATTCCTGCAACGTGAAGCGAATTGAACCATATCGTTCGTTTACGAAAAGCTTTGTAAAGCGCATTGCTAAAGATCAAAAACTGGTAACTCAATATGAAAAACGCCTCGGCATGTTTATAGAAGGGAAGCGCGGTGTACCTTTGAACGACCATGCTCTTACTGGAGACATGCAGGGTAGACGAGCCTTTTCTATAACGGGCGATATTCGTGTTATTTATATTGAACTTAAAGACAAGATAATCTTCATCGATATTGGTACACACAATCAGGTTTATTAAGACTCTGAACAGCCACATCCCAATTCCTCAAGCATATCCACTAAACGTAGTAAACTAGGTAGCAAGGTGTTCCAATTGTGGGACACACCCTGCACCATCCTCCGTCGCTCCGGCTTTACGTCGGAGCTATGGAGGATTTATGTCAGAGATGTAGGATGAGAAGCCTGTCCGCCATAGCTTTCTTGACCTCCGAAGTCTAAACGAAGGAGGTAGCGACGACGGGAATCCTACACCCCTTCGAGCCTGAGCGGAGAGGACTTCGACGGTGAGCTCAGCCGAACCCGCTCATTCCTCTGAGCCGAAGGCCTGCACCAGCTGTTGACACTCACTACTAATACATATACAATGGTAGTATGAGTAAATCGGTGATAAATTTTAAGGTTGATAGCGAAGTTAAAGAAGAAGCTCAGAAGCTTGCTTTGGAGCTTGGTGTACCGTTGAGCACTATTATAAATGCACAGCTACGTGAACTGATTCGTACCAGAACTCTTAGTGTAAGCTCTGAGCCTCGTATGACAACTTATCTTGAACGAGTTATTGATGGCGTAGAAAGAGACCGCAAGAGCGGTAAAAACGTCACCAGAACTAACTCTATTGAGGAAGCTCTTGTTCATCTTGACTCATTATGAGAATTGATTTCCATAAAAACTTTGATAAACGAGCTGTTAAACTTACCCAAAGACAACGCGAACAATTCAAATTAAGATTGATTGAGTTTTCGGGTGATCATTACAAAACTAAACTTAATAATCATGCACTAAAAGGGAAATTCAAGGGATACCGAAGTATCAATGTAACAGGTGATATTAGGGCTATATTTATACCACATAGCGAAAGTCATGTAGAGTTTGTCGATATAGGTTCGCATAGCCAACTATATGGCTAAGGTTGTATAATTTTCAAGCAGCAACGTTCTAACTTCGTTTACCACGCTGCACCACAGTACGTTGATGTCAATATGATGTCATTGACATCATATAATTATTTTGTTATCATAGAACTATGAAGACTACTCAAATAACCGTTCGAAATGTCGATGCCGCTTTAAAACAAAGGATTGATAAGCTCGCTAAGTTGAGGGCCATGAGTATCAATGATTTTGTGCTCGATACTTTACGTACGAAAGTAGGCAGTAAAGCGGGTGCTCCTATAGCCTGGCGCCGCTATAGTGGCGTAATGGACAAGGAAGCCATCAATCAGGATGTACTTGATGATTTTGAAGCGATCGATCCAGTAATGTGGAAAAATGATGACTAGATGATCGCCGTTGATACAAATATTATTAGCGCCTTGCTCCGTGGTGAAGTCATTGACCTACCGAATGAAGAGCTTTTTATACCATATGTAGTGCTGGCGGAACTACAAGCAGGTGTAGCGGCTGGCAATAATCCAAAAAAGAATAAACCCTTACTCGACACTTTCTTGAATGATAAAAATGTTACAACAAGTCCTGGTTTGGAGCCTGAGCTAATTCCATTTTATGCCCAGATCTTTAGCTATCTCAGAACAAAAGGTACACTTATTTCACCAAATGATCTGTGGATTGCTGCTGAATGCATGCACTTGTCTATGCCATTGCTAACGCGAGATAAAGACTTTAATGACGTACCTCAAATTATTGTAGTCAACGGCCTATAAACTAAGCCAAATGTCCTAGCTTTTCAGCTACACGTAGTAAACTAGGAAGCAGAGTGTTCCAAGTAAGGCACACCCTGCACCACACTTATGCTTAAAGCCATTATATTCGATTGTTTTGGAGTTTTATATCCTCAAGCCTCGGGAAATTTCTATAAGTCACATGAGAAGCTATTTCAAAGTCATCTTGAAGTATTGGATGGTCTAAACTTAGAAATAGATATGGGGGAGATAAGCCGAAAAGAATTCTTTGCAGGGCTTAAGAAAGTTACTGGTATACCGGCAAAAGTAATTCAGCACGAATTAGATAGCCAGCTTATACTCGACCAGAAGTTAGCTTCTTTAATCAAAAAGTTAAAAACAAGATATAAAATAGGGCTATTTTCTAATGCTGGGGAGGAAGAAATTGAGATTATCTACCGCGATAAGATTGACGGTTTGTTTGATGCAATGACTGTATCGTATGAGTTAAAATCCGTTAAGCCAAATCCACAAATATTTATAACCTGTTTGGCTGGCGAGGAAAGGCTCGAACGGAGACGATATCTAAGCTATGAGTTTATGCCCAATCTTTTCAGCGAGTTCGTGAGTCCACCTGTCTAGTCGATTAAGCTGGTGCCCCATAACAAGTCTCTCATCGTCCGAGATTTCCTGTCTTTTAGCGATAGCGTCCAACAATCCTATGACGCGCTGCATATCCGCTTTGGTTGCCATGTTTTCGGCCATAGCATCAACCTTCTTCTCTGTGCGCTGTACATATTGAAATAATTTAGTAAATTCGTCCTCGCTCATAGTGAGGGAATTATAGCATTAAACCTAGGTCATAAAAACTGGCTGGCGAGGAAGAATGCGAACAAGCTAAAAGCATTGACAGCATGCTGTTATGACGGTAAAATGTATACATGACTACAAAAGCTACACTCTACTTAGATTCAACAATGTATAAAACCCTGAAGATGCGTGCTGTCGAAACAGGTCAGACTATTTCTGGTCTCATGAACGAGGCATTGCAAGCTCAACTTGCCGAGGACCTGGATGACATTACTACAATTCGTACTCGGCAGTCCAAGAGAGAAACGCCGCTGACTTACGAAGCTGCATTAAAAGAGCTTCAAAATAGTGGCAAAATATAACGTTGAAATACTGCCTAGCGTAATACGACACGATTTTTCAAAGTTACCAAAAAACGATATCACAAGGATAATGGGGCGTATCAAATCCTTGGGCGATAATCCTAGACCAACTTGGTCAAAAAAACTTTCGGGAAGAGAGGAATATCGCGCCCGTCAAGGTAACTATCGAATTTTGTACGTAATTGAAGACCGAGTAAGAATAGTTCAAGTAACTAAAGTTGGCCATCGACGCAGTATTTATTCATAAATTGGCTGGGCATATAGGTCTGGTACCCAATAACACCTTAAAGTGGGACAAATGAGACACTATAATAGGGGTTTCTCGAAACCTAGGCTAAATCTTTAGGCTTATTTTGTATGCTCTCTTTTTGCCTAGCTGCACTACCGAACCCTGCCTCAAAAACGCCTGGTCGTCTCCTGAAACTTTTTTGTCATCTAGCCGTATGCCTCCTGCCTCAATCAGTTGTCTAGCTTGTGACTTACTCATATTCGGGTCCAGGGTAACTGCAAGATCAACTAGCGTCGGATTATCGGATGACAACTCAACTACCGGCACATCATCAGCAATCTTATTGCTAGAAACGGTTTCAAGCCATTTATCGCGCGCCTTGTCGGCATCTTCCAAGGTGTGATACATCCTTACAATTTCATGAGCAAGTTCCAACTTAATGTCTCTTGGATTTTCTCCCGAGTTCAATCGTCGCTTGATGATGTCTATTTCCTCTAAAGACAACCGGGTGCAGTCAACGTAGGCTTGGGCTATGCTGTTGTCGGGTAATTTCATAACCCCTACGAACATCTCGAACGGCTTTTCATTGAGAGCAATGCCAGTTCCCAGGCTCTTGCTCATCAACTTTTCGCCGGTCTCCGGATTTTCAAATAATGTCGTCGTAATAACAATTTTTTCTTTACTCTTGTATCGCTTCAGCAGCGTTCTACCTGTAAGCATATTGAATGTTTGGTCCGTACCTCCAACTTCAATATCTACGTCCATGCTCACAGAGTCATAGCCTTGCATTAAGGGGTAAAAGAATTCGTGGACATAGAGCGGCTTGTTATCGGCTAGTCGTTTTTGAAAGGTATCGCGCTCGATCATTTGCTGCACGGTAAAGTTGGATGCAAGCATAACTACATCCTCAAATGTCATACCAGCCAACCAATCTGAATTGAATTTGAACTCTATAGGATTCTTTCTATCTTCAAAGTCGAGAATTTTACCAATTTGCTTCTTGAATGAGGCTAGGTTTGTTACTACCTCTTCTCTTGTAAGCTGTACGCGTACCGACGATTTATCACTGGGGTCGCCTATCATCGCTGTAAAGTCGCCCACAAGTACGATAATCCGGTGGCCCAGTTTATGAAATCGCTCCAACAGCAGGTAGTTTGTGGAATGTCCCAGATGCACATAGTCAGCTGTCGGGTCAATTCCAACATAAATGACAAGTCGCTTACCTGACAGCAGTAATATGCTTAAAGGACATTAGTTAGTGTTTTCCTTTCAGTGAATTAGTTGTTGTTAAACCAATTCTAAAGCTAGAGAAAGCACACCGGCTAATGTCCTACTTTGTTAAAGGGCTAGTTTAGGTTTGTTGCGTTTCGGGATAGAATTCGCAAGAAAGTTGTTAAGTAATCAAGAATGTTCTAACTTCGTCTAAGACCCTTCACCAAACAATAAGCCGGAATACATCCGACTTATTGTTTGGTCTATGGTAGAGATATGAGAACCGTAGGTTCGGCGGACGAGGAACGGAGATCAAAGCAGAGTTTACTCGGTTTTGTCGAGTACCACAGGAAGGAGTGCGGCTTTGCTGCGCGATATCCTACACCTCTTCGAGCCTGAGCGGAGAGGCTCATGCCTCAGAGCCGAAGGCCTGCACCAATTCTGTTATGCTTATTATATGAATAAATATATAAAGTACATCCTAGTTGTAGTTGTATTGTTAATCTCAGTGCTCGTGGTTTCTAACTTTGCGAAACAAAATGATGCAAAGAGCGCATACGCTGCGGCGCAAGAGAGATGTAGCCGTAGTAATCCTATAGTAATATCAGTTAGTCGCGCATTCGACGGTACACCCAGAGGGATAGAAGTATACGATGGCCCGAATGTCCCTGATCCTGGTGAGAAATATTATTGTACATTAACCGAAGCAGCAAATGATGGTTATGATAGACAAGTACTGAATCAAGCAGCTTCAGAAGATATTAAACGACTATACCCATAGACAGTATGGTTCTAACATCGTATATCACCCTGCACCAAACTAACAATCCGGCCATGGGTCGGGTTTTTAGTTTGGCTGAAGGTATAAGAAATTGAACCGTGCGGCGTAGCCGAGGTTCGTACTGGTATGAGCGTGCAGGAACTTGTTCCGATAAGTGATTACCGTGCAAGCGAAGCGCATCCTACACCCTGCACCACAGATGAGCATTGAATGTGCTAGAAACTGGTCACGCATGCTAAACTTAAGTTATGACAAAAGAACTAACTACTGACCAGCGTCTAGATAAAATTGATGAACAACTTGAGCGAATCGCAATAGTTGTCACTAAGGGTTTTGATAGTTCAGACAACAAAATTGATAACGCCCGAGATGAGCTTAGAGGACAGATTGATATTTATGCGCGTGCAGTAGACGCATACGCCAAACAAGCCGAAACATACATGCAAGAAATGCTTGCACTTGGATCTAAGGTAGATCGCCTTGAACGACAGATTGAGCAAATCGCCGAACACTTAAAGCTCAAGCTTGAATATTAAGTTAAGCATTCAGTAATAAAATACTTCTAGCATCGTAGATCGACCTGCACCAAATTGCTTTTGCTTGAAGCACTACTAAACGAAGTGATTTTTGTTTGCTATTATTAGTATATGTATAATTCCTTGCATTTGCTTGCACTGAGCGAAGGCCCCATTGGTCCTGGATGTTTATTTAGGGAAGATGGAAGTATCGAGCGTGTCGCACAAGGCTATCCGAGCATATGCAATGAAATACCTTTGTATTCTAGGCCAACTACCTACCTTGCAGCTGCAATCATACTTGTATTTGCGGTAGCTATGCTTATTCTGCTAAAGCAAAGGAAACGAAGATAGTTCTTACTTCGTTCATAACCCTGCACCACAGATGAGCATTGAATGTGCTAGAAACTGGTCACGCATGCTAAACTTAAGTTATGGCAAAAGAACTAACTACTGACCAACGACTTGATAAAATTGATTATAACCTTGAAAAAATAGTCACAATTGTTAATGGCCATGATAATCAACTAAAAAAAATAGTCACAATTGTTGATGGCCATGATAATCAACTAAAAAAAATAATCAAAATTGTTGATGGCCATGATAATCAACTAAAAAAAATAATCAAAATTGTTGATGGCCATGATAATCAACTAAAAAAAATAATCAAAATTGTTGATGGCCATGATAATCAACTAAATAAGATTACTACAACTGTGGTCAAGGGCTTTGAACGTATAGACAAGACATTGGGAACTAAGGCCGATACAAAAGATTTGCAACGAATCTTTAATTTGTTAGATAAAATATCCAAACAACAAGAAATTGACAATGATGAGCGCTTAGTGATGGGCTACCAGTTGGACAGGCTTGATCGCTGGGTGCATGAAGTTGCTGATAAAATTGGCCATAAACTTACAGTCTAATAAAAACACGCCTAATCTCTAAATAAAGTTCTAACATCGTAGATCACACTGCACCAATTCGCATATGATTAAAGCACTTCGTCATAAGTGCTTTTTATTTGTCGGGGATTTGGCATACAATAACGTATATGCCTATTGACTATATTGCAGGTGAAATTTTTACTCCCCAAGAAGTGTTTATATTTAGTACTATAGCTTTTATAATTGCAGGCGTATTTGTAGGCTTGATTGCATATTTAACTAGCAAAATTATCAAAACTGGTAAAAAAAGTAAATTAAGCTTACGGAATGCCTTGCTTTCTGGTTACGTGTTCGTCGCTACAATTATCTTATTGTTTTTTGTGGTACCTACGATGATTAAAGATAATGCGTGGGAGAAGAAAAACCAGACATGCGCCACGGAAGCGGGCTACGATAGCCCGGCTGACGATAATTCAAGCCGCGCAACAGCTGAGTCTCAATCAGCCTACCGCCTCTGTCTAGACCTTTAGTGACGTGTAGGTGTGAGAAAAGCAGTTCTAACTTCATTCTCAACCCGGCACCAGAGTTTGTGGATTCCACAATAGCCAATTATTAAATCCTTATTTATAATGCTTATGAAAGGGTCTTATGGAGCTACCTGCCGACGAAAGTAGGGAATGGTATAGAGTGTGCGTTGATACAGAGTACGGCAGGGCGGCTAGCTTTGTGCTGCGTGCTTATGATGAAGACCACGCTAAACTCAAAGCTACTTATTACTGTGATGAAAAAGAGTGGCTTGGCATCTATACTGACACTCAATACCCTTGGGGTATTCATGCTAAGCTACTTGAGCCATTAGAAGAACATACTTTTAACATCCTTGGTGATAGTTATGAACCGGTTAGGTTAATGGATTATCCTATGTCAAAGGACAGTGAGCCCGTCAAAGAGGTAACTCGATCTTTGAGACAATCTCCAGAACAAGACACTCTGTTTAGTGTAGATATGCGAGGAAGGTTTGTCGATTACGCTGATGTAATTTACAGAAAGAGCAGCCTAAAAAGAATTTATGCTAAAATGAGAAATCTAGTCAACCTGCATCATAGGCCGTCGTAGCTCAGTGGTAGACTTGCCCGCCTATGGTGGCAGGTTAATTGCGCGTCAATTTGCCCAGATAGCTCAGCTGGTAGAGCGCATCCATGGTAAGGATGAGGTCACGGGTTCGAATCCCGTTCTGGGCTCCACATCTGTTTACAAGATACATCATATCTGTTAGACTCTATTGATTATGGCTAAAAAAGGTGATAAGCGGAAAATTGTAGGCTTGGTGAGCGAGGCAAGTGGCCACCGGCATTATTACACCAAAAAAAATACAGTGAACACGCCAGACAAATTACGCCTCAAGAAATATGATCCGATAGTACGAAAACACGTCTGGTATAGCGAAACCAAGAAGAACCTAGGGCGCAACGAAGTCAAACCCCGATAAAGCATAAGTTTTACAACAATTTTGTAATAAGGGCGTTAGAGTGGTTTGGTAGTTGACATAGTATTCGTTTTGTACCACACTTGGGATATATAGTGATGTAAGGGAGTGTAGCGTTATGATGGAAAAAGGAATGGTAAGACGAGCTGTAGCTACAGCAACAATGGGAGTTATAGGTGCTACGGGTGTGGGTATGGCGATTGCCGGTGAAGCTAATGCCAGCGCAGAGGATTTTGAAATAAGTCACATTTGCCCTGAGTTTGATGGTGCGGACAGCGAGTATACAATAATTATTAAAAACTTAAGCGCAACAGACACAGTGAGCGGTCAGGCCACGGTCCAGTATAAAAGCCCTCTATTGGAGGTTTTAGAAATCCAAAGCATTTTACCTCCCGAAAGCAGCAAGCAGTTTACTAGAGTTGGCACCGGTTTAACGGGTAGGATTGATGACGCTGTAGTTACCTTTACCGAAAGTACGCCCGATCCTGGTGAGGTAACTACCGATATTTTGGATTGTTTCGATGAATCTACTACAACCACCGAGCAGCCAACTACTACTACCGAGGTTAGCACCACGACCACAATTGCAAAACAGCCAAACTTTGTGGTAGGTCATTCGTGTCCATACGAAATAGGAGCTTTGGGTAAATACAGCATTTTTCTCGGCAACAAGCATTTAAGCGAGGACACAACCGGAGAATTTGGCATTGAACTGACTAATGGCGAGACATATTTTGAGGAGAAACGCACAATACCGGTGCATGTTGTTAAACTTGGATTTTTTGCAGATGAATTTGGTCTGTCCGGTTCTTTTGAGGACGCTAAAGTCACATTCACTGAAACAGCAGGCCCAGATGTTGGGGCGGTATTCACAGATGTTCTCGACTGTTTTGAGGACGGAACCACTACTACAACTGTTGAAGAAACTACGACAACCACGTCCCAACCGCAAGAGACTACAACCACCTCACCAGAGACAACCACCACTGAAGCCCCTGCAACTACGACAACGGAGGCACCAACTACTACATCGACCACTACTACGCCAGAGGTTACTACAACCATCCAAAAACCAGCTACTACAGCAACTGCAGCACAGCCAACCACGTCAATCCAATTGGGTGGTGGTGTCAGTGCTACTTTACCGAGTACTACCGAAGCTGTTAAACCAACTCAAGAAAATCTACCTCGTACTGGCGGTGGTAATAAGGCAGTTCCATTCGCACTTGCCGCTTTGACTCTAGGAGGCAGCCTACTTCTATCAGCCAGGCGCAAACACCAAGCAACTTCCTAGACTTTGCTACGTATTCCCACAACAATTAGATTCGATTGATAACTTACTATACGCAGGTTGGCTAAATGTATGGCAGGGGTATTCTACGCTTATTGCTTCGGACTAACCTGGCTTGCAAGTCTTAAGCTTCAGCGAAAGATGGCAGGGGAGACAGGGATCGAACCTGCGACCTTCGGTTTTGGAGACCGATGCTCTACCAGCTGAGCTACTCCCCTTTGGATGGCTATATAATAATCTATTTGACAGTGTATGTCATGTGGTGTAAATCTTCCCAAGACAGAGAAAATCTGATATACAATATGGGTAGCTATGAGTCCAGTAGAATCCCACGTAACCATTTTTAATCACTCGGCAATTGAAATGCCTTCCTGGCATCGACTATTATTCATACCAATAAACTGGACTTACGCAAAGCTCCCCCATCCCCAGACCAAATCTGGTCAACTGCCAACTGTTTTTCTTTCCTCGATGTATCTACGGATACATCTCTGTCAGATAAAACCATTGGCACCAACCCAGATGTACCCTGGAAACGAGGGATTTTGCGTAAGTCCAGTAAAAGCCTTTTGGGGTTTAACGGGATGAGTAAAATTATTACCAATAGGCCACTGTTAGTAGTGTTGTATGGCTTTCCCGGTGCTGGCAAAACACACTTCTCGCGCCAGCTCTCAGAGTATATCAGCAGTGCGCATCTTAATAGTGATCGTATTCGGGCTGAACTATTTAAAAACCCCCGACATGACAAGCAAGAAAACAGCATAGTTAATCATCTTATGCAGTATATGGCCGAAGAGTTTTTGAAAGCTGGTGTAAGCGTAGTCTATGACTACAACGTCATGCGTGCTAATCAGCGTCGAGAGTTGCGTGATGTTGCACGCCGTACCAAGGCACAACCTTTACTAATCTGGCTACAAATTGATGCTGATAGTGCCTTTGCCCGTCTCAATAATCGCGACAGACGCAAGAGTGATGACAAATATGCGGTGACTTATGATAAAAACAGCTTTGAATCCGCGATTGAGTACATGCAGAACCCTCAGATTACCGAAGACTATATGGTGATTAGTGGCAAACATACATTTAATACACAGCGCAGTGCTGTCGTAAAAAAGCTCTATGAGCTTGGCCTGGTGAGTGCTGACAGCGCAACGTCACGTGTCGTTAAACCGGGCATGGTGAATCTTATCCCCCAGCCTAATGGTGGTCGAGTTGATCTATCACGCCGAAACATTAATGTTCGCTAGTAATAGGTTATGCCAGTAAAGGTAACAGAACTAGTGGGTATTGGTACCGTTCGCTTGTACAAAAGACGGGATGCGCGGGCTATTAAGATAACCCTACTACACGACAACCAGGTACGGGTGACTTTACCCATGTGGGTACCCTATAGGGCTGGTCTGGAATTTGTTAGAACAAGGCAGGAGTGGATCAAGAGTAATCGCCGACCCCAAGTATTTTTGCAAGATGGCAGTCTAATTGGCAAAGGACATCGCTTGCGTTACCAGACCAGTCCAATTGCTACCACCGTCAGTACAAGGGTGTTGGCCGCAGAAGTACGCGTAGTTATGCCCTCTACGCATACTCTTAGAGATGCCCAAGTACAAACGGCCGCCAAACGTGCCAGCCTACGTGCGTTAAAGCAACAAGCCCAAAAATTGCTGCCGATGCGACTAGACGAACTAGCCCAAAAGCACGGCTTACCCTACGCGTCGTTACAGATTAAACAACTCAAGTCTCGCTGGGGCAGTTGCTCCCCGCAAAAACATATTGCCCTTAACCTGTTTCTTATGCAGCTGCCATGGGAGCTTATAGACTATGTTATCTTGCACGAGCTGACCCATACCCAGGTTTTGCATCATGGCAAGGACTTCTGGAGTAAGTTAGAACAATATTTACCCGAGACCAAGCAAGTACGTAAGCGCTTACAAACTTATCAACCAGCTTTATAATACGTAAGCCGTAAGCGTTTATGGCATATAATAAGTATATGCCACTCGATTCGTCCCACCAACAGCCAGATGCTGAGCTTGAACGCGAACGACTCAAGAGTCTTATCAATAGCATGGCTGATGGCGTTATTGCTATTGATGAGAACAAAGCAATAGTTATCTATAATGGTGCGGCTCTCAGCATTTTGAATGTGAACAGTACTATAGGCGGCAAACAGATTGGCAATGTCTTGCAGTTGATTGATAAAAACAACCAAACCGTTAACAGCAATGAGTTTGTAAACCAAATCAAAACTGCCCACTCAAGTCGTGATTGGCGCATTCGATACGCCGACGGCAGTACTATCAATCTGTACTTGAGCATTGCACCGGTTCATTTAGGATACGGAAAAAACGGCGCACGCGGGCATGTGGTATTGCTTCGTGATATCACCCGCGAAAAGTCACTTGAAGAGGAGCGGGACGAGTTCATTAGTGTGGTAAGTCACGAGCTACGTACACCTATCACTATTGCCGAAGGCAACATCAGTAACGCCCAGTACATCGTAAATAAAGATGGCGATGGTGCACAAATTAAGGATGCTCTAAAACAAGCTTATGATCAGATTATATTTCTGGCAGGTATGATTAACGACCTGGCAACTCTATCACGGGCCGAACGTGGTAAATTGACGGTCGACACAGAGTCCATAAATGCTCATGATCTTATCGAAGAACTCGCTAACGACTATAGGCCACAGGCCGAAGCCAAAGGTTTAACGGTGCACACAGAGGTTGATCCGACTCTTGAAACTCTCCAGTCCAGTAAACTCTATGTACGCGAGATTTTACAAAACTTTATCACCAATGCAATCAAATACACCCAGCGGGGCAGTATTACTATAGGCGCTCAAACTAAAGACGAAGGAATAATCTTTCGGGTTAAAGATACTGGAATAGGTATTAGCAAAACTGACCGAGAAAAGGTGTTTGACAAGTTTTTCCGCTCCGAAGATTACCGTACCAGGCAAAACAATGGCACTGGCTTGGGTTTGTATGTCACCATGAAACTAGCTAATCTACTCCATGCAGATATTGATGTTACCAGTGAGCTCAATCAAGGTTCTACCTTCCGGGTCTATATTCCTAACCTGTCATAAAAGAAACTATTGACGGCTATGGCAATTGGGGGTATCCTTGACTAAGAAAGACCTACAATCTGTAGGTTGTTTTAATTTTGGGAGATCATATGGCCGAAGAACGGTCAAAAAAATCAAAGAGACGGGTTAGACCAGTCGAAACGGTTCGCGAACGGGCTACAAAGTCAACCGACAAGGTAAAGCCCCGGCGTATTCGTAAAACCGCAGGCGTTGTTGCTAGGCCTCTCATGGCAGCAGGTCGTGTAGGTAAAAGAGAATACTACCTACCTATTCCCAACAATAAGGCTGGACGCTTTTTGAATAAACGTCGTAGTTTTATTCCACGTTATTTTCGGGAAGCTTGGCAGGAATTGAGAGAAGTTACTTGGCCCACTCGCAAAGAGACTGTACAACTTACCTTTGCGGTTTTCATCTTTGCAATCGTCTTTGGCGTACTCGTAGCCGTTACCGACTACGGATTAGGTATAATATTCAAGGAGGTGTTGTTAAAATGAGTTCCCAGTTTTTTGTTAATAACCCCAAACAAGCCAAGAACCAAAGTTATTTAATGAGCCATGATCTATCAGCCATGGACTGTCAGATACATCCACAGGTTGTCTTATGAGCAGACGTTACGACACAACCAAACAATGGTATGCCATTCATACTTATAGCGGCTACGAAGAGAAGGTTGCCGAATCTATTCGTCAGAGGGCTGACAGCCTTGACATGAAGGACAAAATCTTTCAGGTACTTGTACCCAAAGAAAAGATGATTGAAATTAAAAATGGCAAACGTAAGGTAGTAGAAAAGCGTATCTTCCAAGGCTATGTGCTGGTACACATGAAGCTCAGCGAAGATGCCTGGTACATCGTGCGTAATACTCCGAGTGTGACTGGCTTTGTGGGCAGTGGCACCGAGCCTACCCCTGTTAGCCAGGAAGAAATGGAAAAGATCAATAAGCGTATGGGTATAGAGCAGCCCAAGTACAAGATTGACTTCAAAGAAGGTGAAGTGGTTAATATTATTGATGGGCCATTCAAGGGCTTTGATGGCTCTATTTCCGAAATTGATCCCCAAAAGGGCAAGCTCAAAGTGCTGGTCAACATGTTCGGACGTGAAACCCCTGTGGAGTTAGACAGTTTACAGGTAAAAAGGGTTTAATAAATCGAAATGCTACGATTACATGAGATTAGGCACAACTACACAGAGTTTGTAGTAGAGCATACAAGAGGCTTAAAAGCTATTGGCATAGCTGCGTTAATTGGTGCTTTACCGTCTGGGGTAGTATCAGAGGTGTTTATCGCAGAACATACTGGTCCAGTCAATATGCTGACAGTTGGCGGACTTGGTGCGATAGCGCTGTCCTTATCAGTAGGGGGTAGAGAGATTGCGAATACAAAAGACGTTGGACAACAGGGGTGAAGTGTAGTAGACTATTAGTTAAGTAGCAATTAGAAACTAGAAAATAGAAGTTAGTTATTTACTGATTCCTAGTTACTAGGCACTAATTTACGGAGTTATTTTTATGACAGGAAAGAAAATATCAGCAAATCTCAAGATGAAGATCCCGGCCGGCAAAGCCACTGCAGCGCCGCCTGTTGGTAGCACGCTTGGTCAGTATGGTGTGAATATGATGGACTTTATTAATCCGTTCAACGAGCAAACTAAGGAGCTCAAAGGCACAGTAACGACGCATATTACTATTTATGATGATCGTTCTATGAGCTTCCGTGTTGTCAGCCAACCAACAGATGATCTTATCCGTCAAAAACTTGGTATTGATAAAGGCTCCGGAAAGCCAAACAGCGAAAAAATCACCAAAAAGCTATCTCAGCAACAATTGACAGAGATTTCCGAAGAAAAACAACAAGACATGAATGCAGAGGATATTGAAGCGGTTAAAAAGATGGTGACCGGCACCGCCCGCAGTATGGGCGTAGAGGTTGAGAGCTAATATGATGGAGTATGGAGAAAAAGGTGTAGCAATTGGGCGTATGCCATTGGCTGAAGCAGTAGATCTATGCCTCGGCGCGAAGCAAGAGAACAGGTTATATCCAAAAGACGCGTATGATAGCGTTTATTCTCACGCAAGCGACAGGGACCTAACACCCGAATTACTTTTATGTCAGGCAGCTCAAAGTAAGTTTTCTGATTCAGAGCAACTGGCAATTAAGCAAGAGCAATAATTTTGTGGGAGTTTAGGTTAGTCGCCTAGACGCTACTACCACGACCCTCCTTAGCCAAGGCATCGGAGGGCAAGAAGGAGAAATTATGACGGAAGCCAAGAAGACAGTCAAAAAGGCAAAAAAAGAAAAGCTAACCGTAAAAGCAGTACCCAAAAATCCTAAAAAGAAAGTAGTCAAAAAGAATGAGATTGATCAGGAAGATACTAATATTACCCCTGAAACAAACGAGCAAAAAACACAAGTAGAGAAACCTTCTGAAAAAGCTGCTCAAGCAGATGAGCACCCAACTGAAGCTTCTACGGAATTACAGCAAAGTGCAAAGCCTTTAGCAAAAGCTGGCAGGAGAAGCGCTAAGGCAATCGAGGAGGCAGAAGAAAAACTGGCTAAGGAAGAACGCAAAAAGGCAGCTAACCAAGAAATGCCAGCCGAGAAGCCCAAGATAGCTCAAAAACCGTTACATTCGCGCCTGGAACGCCGTGGCAAAAAATTTCGCGAGGCTGCTAAGCTGATTGATAGAACCCAGGAATACCCTATGGATGAGGCCCTAGCCTTAATCATCAAAACTAGCACTGCCAAGTTTGATGCGACTGTCGAAATGCACGTTAATCTTGGCGTTGATCCTCGTCAGGCCGACCAGAACGTTCGTGACACCGTACTTTTGCCAGCAGGAACTGGCAAGACAGTTCGCATTGCGGTTTTTGCTGAAGGAGATGACACCGTCGCTGCCAAAAAAGCCGGAGCCGATATCACTGGAACCGAAGAGATTACTAAACTATTAGATAAAGAAAAACTAGATTTCGATATACTTATTGCTACTCCAACTCAGATGGCCAAACTTGGTAAATACGCCAGACTACTTGGTCCTCGCGGACTTATGCCCAACCCCAAGAGTGGCACTGTTACTACTGATGTAGGCAAGGCTGTTAACGAAGCCAAGGGCGGCCGGGTGGAATACCGGGTGGATAGTACTGGTATCGTCCATTTGGGTATTGGTAAAGTTAGCTTCGGCGTCGATAAATTACAGCAAAATGCAGAGTCAGTATTAGCTAGCATACGCAGTGTCAAACCTGCCTCCCTCAAGGGCAATTACATAAAAGCAGCCTTTGTTACTACTACCATGGGCCCAAGCATCAAACTAAAATCCTAAAGGCTCAACCAGCTTGCTCCATATAATCGCATACTAAACCACATTTTAGGATTTCAAGGCTCAGCCTTGAAAGACAAGGGTGTAAATATTTAGTACAATGCATTAGTGGTAATACTCGGAATGACAGGTCCGATTGGGCACGGCAAGAGTACATTTGCCAAGGCGGTGACGCAGCTGGAGCCTTCGTCTATTCGTTTTGAGTCCAGCATGATTATTGCCGAGGTTGCTAATGCTTTGCATGGAAGCTTGCAACAGATTCCTAATCGTGATGATATAGCAAGCATCAACGGTTGGCTTCGATCGCTGCCGGTCATACTGTTACAAACAGTTCACGTTCGTTGTAATTATGATCAGGTTAAACTTAGCCTAAGCGATATTGATCTGCATCCGATAGAGTATGAAAAATTACTGCTTCATGTCGAAAATTTGGCGCGTGATCCAAGCTTGGCGCGTCACGAAATTACAAAGGAGAACAAAGAAACATACCGCCCTTTTCTGCAGTGGCTCGGTGGTTATCTGGTTAAAAAGGTAGATCCAAGCATTTGGTATAAAGAAATTATACGTCGGGTGTACGATGCTCAAAGCAGCGGACACAAGGTATGCCTTATTGGAGGCTTACGGTTTCCGACCGACGCTATTTATGTTCGACAAGCTGGCGGCATTATTATTAGAGTGTACCGTCCCGACCACCTACAATATGACAAACTTGACCCAACTGAACGAGAGCGAGACAATATCCGTCCCGATACGACAATTATCAGTAATGGTACTATTAAGGATATCGATCACCTAGCCAGGATTGTACTCGATGATATTTTGGGAGATCGGCTACAAAAAATCTACTATGCTGCTGGCACTAACATCGCCTAGACCCGACTTACGTAGAATCGTTCGTTCCCAGGGTAAAGCTGGGTGAGCGAAAACAGTTTTATCGGAAAGAGATGTATTCGTAGATACATCGAGAGAGGAAATAATGTTTGTAGCCAGCCAGATTTGGTCTGGGCATGGAGGAGTTTTGGGTAAGGCGGGTAGAGTAGCTGTAATATTTCTGGGCAATACTTTCCTAGTAGGAGACTTTCGTGACTCTGTAGCCCGCCAACCATGTATTGAATAAATACAACACGAATGCTTGCAACTGGGCTTGTGTCTACGCCAAATGATTGCGTACAATATCTCAGCAAGGAGATGCACTTTGGGAGTTTATAGCAATATCCAAATCCGACAGGCTATTAAGGACGGGCATATTCTATGTGAGCCTTTTAACCCCAAACACATAGCTCATGCTAGCCTCGATGTAACGCTTGGTTATTATTACTATCGCACTGAGCGCTCCAAGGATCACCCCGTCTATAATCCGTTTGATCCAGGAGATGTAAAACGCTATTTTGAGGGTGCGCTAAGAGCCCAGCCTCACAAAAAATGGTGTGACGAAAATGGGGTCAAACCGCTCAAGGGTATCCCACTCAACCACCCAGTTATTCCTATCCGTCCAGGTGAACGTATTCTTGCCCATACCCATGAATTTTTTGGCATTTTACCACCAGGGGCATGTGAGCTGAAATCACGATCTAGCTGGGGACGTAACGGCGTGGCAGTGTGCTTTGATGCCGGCTGGATTGATCCTGGGTACATTAACCGTCTGACGCTCGAAATCTATAATCTCAACCAAAAAGAGATTATGCTGCTCCCCATCGGTGAACGTATTGCCCAAATTGTGTTTCACGTCACAGGGGAAGTTGAGGGCAACTACGGCAAAGGCCGCGGCAAAGGTTTTAGTGGCAAGTATCAAACTGGTACTGATCTAAAGCAACTTATTAAACATTGGAAGCCCGAGATGATGCTACCTATGGCCTACCTGGACTCCCGCCAATTACCGCCTACAATCAAAGGGCTTGCTAATGACTAGGATGGAAGAAAGGAAGGGCGTGTTTATAGTACTGGAGGGAGCGGATGGTTCCGGCAAAGGCACGCAGTTTGCGCTACTGAGCAAACGTCTAAAGGATGTTGGCTATACGGTAGCTAGCTTTGACTTTCCTCGTTACGATGAGCCATCCAGCCATTTTATACGCGAATATCTAAACGGTAAGTATGGGGGAACTAATCAAGTAGGGCCATATACAGCTTCACTTTTTTATGCACTCGATCGCTTCGAAGCGTCTCCAGCTATCCGCCAAGCCCTACGGGAGGGAAAGGTTGTATTGGCTAACCGTTTTACTGGTTCTAATATGGCACATCAGGGCACAAAGTTTACTAACATAGAAGAACGGCGGGGCTTTTTTATTTGGCTGGATAATCTAGAATTTGTGGTACTTAAGACACCAAGGCCAGATAAAAGCCTGGTCCTACGAGTACCGGCTGAGATTGCCCAACTGCTGGTTGATCAAAAGCAGAAGCGCGACTATACCGACAAAAAGCGTGATATTCACGAAGCAGACCTAAAACACTTACAGCGAGCAGTTGATGTCTATGATGATATGTGCCGATTGTTTCCCAAGGATTTTCAGTCTATTGACTGTGTTAGAAACGATGAACTCCTTGGTATTGAAGCGGTACATAACCTGATCTGGGAGAGTGTGCAGCCTATGCTACCCGAAAAACCTGCCAAAACAAAACCCAGCCCAACTGCTGTTAGCAGCATGCCGGCTACAACTTCGTTCGTAAACAAAAATGAGTCTGGGCAGTACCAGATGACCGATGCCGGCCGGCAATTCCTAGAAGAGATCGTAACTAATGTCGAAGGTAATGTGTATGCCTTCACCGAAAAGCTAAGCCCAGTGACAATTGCTGCGGCTATGGCCCGTTTGAGTCGCCGCGCTGATGATATGCGGATTACAATTTTAGATGAGTTTGCGACTACCGATGGCAAAGACCACAAGCTGCTACAACGCGTCATTACTGCCTATGGTGATGACTCTGTACAGCAGCTGGTAGGCCAGCATGTTGTGGTAGAGGGCGCCTCTAACTTACTGACTAAAAAGCTAGAGTGGGGACGTTTGGCGGCCTATCTTGAACAATCAACCCGGTACATTTACTTTGACCAGAAAGATTCGTTAGGTAAGTACCGGTACTACACACCAGCTTACTTAAGCCATACAGTCAAGCAAAAATATACCCATACTATAGATAAAATATTTGATCTTTACTCTACTTTGGTGCGTGATCTAACCGACTATGTACGAGCCCACTCCGACGTACCTAAGCAAGACCAAGATATTGCTTGGCAGGGTGCAACTCGGGCGCAAGCCTGTGATGCCATTCGCCCCGTATTGCCGGTTGCCACAAAATCAACCGTTGGTATTTATGCTTCCGGGCAAGCACTTGAGAGCCTTATAATGCACCTTCTTAGCGACCAGCTACCAGAAGCGCGAGAAACCGGGGAGAAACTACTGCATGAAAGTCGCAAAGTTATACCTACTTTCTTAGAGCGGGCAGATAAGCCAGATCGAGGTGGTGCCTGTATTGCCTATAGGGCAGGCACCAATAAAACCGTACAAGGTTTAGCAGAGAAGTATCTACCCCAAGTTTATGGGCAACAATCCGAAAATGTGCAGCTAACTGGGATCTGGCCACGTAACGAGCTCGATATAGTCGCCGATATGCTGTATGAACAAAGTCATATGTCGCTCCAAGAAATCCAAGAGGCAGTATCTAAATGGTCGTATAGTAAAAAAGAAAAGGTCTTTTTGGCATATATGGGGGAACGACTCAATAGGCGGCACCGTCCTGGGCGAGCACTAGAAAAGGTACACTACAGTTGGGATCTCATCTGTGATTATGGCATTTTTAGGGACTTACAACGGCATCGGATGGTTGACGACCTTGAGTGGCAGTTACTAACACCCCGCTATGGCTATGACATTCCACAACTGGTAGATGAAGCCGGCCTGACAGAGCAGTTTGAGACTTGCTTTGACCTGAGTGTGGCGCTGTATAGCGACCTTCAGGCGGCCGGCTATGAGCTAGAAGCACAATATGCCACACTGCTTGGTCATAAAATGCGCTGGAAGGTTACATACAATGCCCGTGAGGCATTTCATTTGCATGAACTCCGTACGACACCACAAGGTCATCCGGGCTATCGCAAACTCGTACAGGAAATGCACGACAAACTTGCCGAGGTCCATCCACTAATGGCCGAGTCCATGAAGTTTGTTAACCAGGATGAGGACCCTGAGCTTACCCGGCTAGCCGCCGAGAGATACACACAGTTTAAGCTCGGTCAACTTAAGAACGGTTAAGCTGCCCATGCATGGTATAGACTCGTCCCTCCGGTATCTCATTGTTATCTAATACTATAGGGCCGATGTAACGCTGCAATACAAAAGTTGGACTTATGATCTTGTCTTGCCATAGAATCTCCAATGTTTTATCGGGGCTACTCTGAACCACATTACCTCCATGGCTACTAGCAACTTTGCCTAAAAAATCATCCAATTTGCAGGCTTCATGAAGGTTAAGTCCAATGGCATAAGCTACACAAGCTCCAAACTCTTTAGAAGTATTCTGACTATGAGCATCAAAAAATCCGTTAATTCTATTCTCTAAAACAATAAAGTTTACTGATTCAAGTTGCCCTCGTATTGCTATACCCCCGAGAATTTTTTGATCAAGAGGTAGTCCAAATTCATGGCTACGATTAACTAACTCATTGGTTAATGCGTCGGCAGCTGTTGCTTCTGAAATTGTCATCTCTTTTTTCTGTTCCGTATGCAATAATACGCCTTTCTTATCAAATTACAAGCATTATGTTTTAAGTGTCAATTCACCCGGTTCATCTGCACCGGCATTACGTAAAGCCACCATCGAAATAGCTTCTAACTTACCTCTTATACTGCCATTTGATCGGCTCATAGCCTGAACTGCGTAGGCGTGAGTAACCTCGGCAGTTGCAATTGCCCCTAGACTAAGTTCGCCGGTCCTTTCTGTAGTAAGTCGTTCTTCTTCTAACCGAGACGCCAAGTACGTATATTCGTTTAAGAATTGAGCTCTTGGTTTTGCCATTATACTTCTCCTTATTAAAAACCGGACTGCCTTGGTTGGAGTCCGGTTGCTTTTGTTCGATTTGTTATTTTATGCAGACAACTCCAAGCACTTTATGCAAGCACAATCACGAGACCGAACATTCGGCTGGCGTGCCTGTTTACCCGACTTACGCAGAACCATTCGTTCCCAGGGTAAAACTGAGTGAGCGAAAACAGTTTTATCGGAAAGAGATGTATCCGTAGATATATCGAGACAGGAAATAATGTTTGTAGCCAGCCAGGTTTGGTCTGGGCATGGAGGAGTTTTGCGTAAGTTGGGTATACAATAATGTGGTTGAAGTATGCGCTCACGGGGAGTCAATGTACGCCGTTTATACATACTTGTCAATGCCTTTGTACGGTGCTAATATCATACACATGATAGTTTCCAACTATAGGCAACAGCTACTCCTTGGCCTTACAGGGCTGTGCTTCAACATGGTTGGAGCCTAATCCGCCGCGGCGGACTTCGCACAGCCCAACTAGCAGGCTTCAACCGAAGTCTGTTTTTAATTTAGGAGGATAAAATGCGTAGAGATGTCAGCGAATTACCATTTCAGCCGGGTGGAGTAAATTGGGCTTCAGAAAAATGTAATGCTGGCCCGCATAAAGGAGATAGCCAGGAAACATACCACCCTGGAGTACGCACTATAGAACAGATATTTCGTATTGGGGCGGTTGTAGTGCCATACTCAGGAACTGAAACTTCGTTTTTAGAAAAGCCCGTAAATCCATCAACTGCAGTACTATACACTCGTAGGGCTCACCTCCCAGCTTGACTTTTAAAGAAGTTAGACGCACTATAGCGCCTATGATCACAATGGGATCACTAAATGTCAGAATCCAACCAACCATTCAGGCCCGAAGATAGCATAAAATCACTTACAGACTATCTAGAGTCTTTCAATGTCTTTGAGATGCTTTTTCTGGACCTGTTGGATAACCCAAGTACAGCTCTGAGATATGCAGAGCAAGTCGTGAAACCGTTTGTACGCGTGGGTTGGCTACGGCAACAGATTGAGCACAGCATCCAAAAGAGCCGGCCATTATCCCTAAGCCCTGAGGATGATTATAATTCAGAGATTCGTTTGGAAATCAGACGACGTTACGAATATGAAAATGCAGACGTTTATCTGATCCACAGCGTTTTTAAGCATTATCAGCTAGGCGAGGTCGACTTTTTAGTAGTTACCAAAAATCCTCTTACCAATGAAGCGCAATTGCTAACTATTTACCGGCCGGTTGGTGACATACCTCGGTTCCATGATACACATGATGTTGACGTCAGCTCAGATTTCCTATAAGATATGTCTCAGTTACCAAAGACAGCGACCGCTCCAATAGCTTAATGCGCCAGCTGGCGAAGTCGCCGAGGCAGATGTAATAAATCTCTCGATATGATAGTCTTTGGTTTTACCAAAGACTTTTTAATTGCGGTAACTTAAGACCTCTTGCAGAATAAGCCATGGAGATAAAAAGTGATGATTTTTGATCAAACTGAGTTGCAGCCGACAAAGAGTAACCGAAGTTACGCTGCGAAGGCTGCGGATCGGTTTTGGACAAAAATGGTGCTTTTTAGCCCGTGGAGTTATTCTGCAAGAGGTCTTAAGTAAGGGTCGGCGTGCGGCCTCAAGGTCGATGAATTTAATCTAAATAGGATGTAAAGATGGCTTTAACTAAAGAGAAGAAAAATGAAGTCGTAGAGGAAGTCAGTAATTTACTAACTGACTCTAAGATGACCGTGCTAGCTACGTACCAAGGTACCAGCGTTAAAGCAATGCAAACGTTGCGCAAACAAGCACGCAGCAACGGAACCAACATTCGCGTAGTCAAAAATCGATTGGTAATCAAGGCACTGGGTGGCAACAGCAAGTTTGGAGGCATCGATACTAATGTCCTGAAGGGTCAGCTACTTTACGCCTTTAATAACCAAGATGAGGTAGCCCCCGCACAGAGTTTGGCAAATTTTGCTAAGTCGCAGCCAAGCATTGCCTTTGTTGGTGCCATTACGGCTGAAGGTGTATTGTTAGGCGTAGAGGATGTCAAGGCCCTGGCTGCTTTGCCAAGCAAAGATCAGCTGCGCGCCAAATTGGCTGGGACGCTGTCTGCACCACTCAGTGGTTTTGTAAACGTTATGGCTAGTAATGTACGTGGGGTGCTATACGTACTGCAAGCACGTGCCGAGAGCATAGCTTGAATGATCAAGTATCAATGCTCAATGAGTGTAAAATTGTTTCTATGTAGCCAATGATTGAGCAATTAACATTGATAATTAATTACTAAGAAGGAGAGATTACGATGGCAGACGAAGATACTAAAGTAGAGAAAAAGAAGATCGAAAAAGTAAACGTACCTAAGCAGTTCGAAAAACTGGTTACGGAGCTGGACGGAATGTCAGCGCTTGATATCAGTAAGTTTGTAAAATTCCTAGAAGAATACTGGGGTGTTAGCGCAGCTGCACCAGCCGCAGCCGTGGCAGCTGCACCAGCCGAAGGTGATGACACAGCTCCCGCAGAAGAAGCAAAGAACGAATATGACGTTGTTCTTAAAGATGCTGGTGTTCAAAAGGTTGCCGTTATTAAGGCAGTCAAAGACATAACTAACCTTGGTTTAGGCGAAGCTAAGGCCCTGGTCGACGGTGTTCCAAAGACAATACTAGAAAAGGCTAAAAAAGAAGATGCCGAGAAAGCCAAAAAGGCACTCGAAGATGCCGGTGCGACAGTGGAACTAGCATAAATACTGTGGAGTTCTAGGGTTTTCCGACGACTATGTGGATGTACTGAGCATTGATGGTAGTGTTTGGGGAAGGGAGATGCGATACCGTGATCAAAAGTCTTAAAAATAGACGACCCTCCCGAAGGAAAGTCGCTCTTGGACGTAATCCCCCATCAGTTGATGACTCAACTAATGGACATGTAGATAATAGCATAAATCACCTCGTTCAGTCAATATATTTTACAACAGATAGGCTTAAGGAGCTCGGCATAGCCCCACCGTTTGAGGTGAGCAAATGAAAAAGAATAAAATAATTAAGCAGAACGGATTTACCGAATTTTTGCTTTATACGACACCGAACGGGGCAGTTAGGGTTGAGATATTTCTGAAAGATGAAAATATTTGGCTTACACAAGAAAAAATCGCCAAACTGTTTGGTGTGCAAAGACCTGCAATTACAAAACATCTCAAAAACATATTTGAAGCCGGAGAATTACAAGAAGATGCAGTAAGTTCCATAATGGAACTTACTGCCGAAGACGGAAAGAACTATCAAACAAAATTCTACAACCTTGACGCAATTATATCTGTTGGTTATCGTGTTAATTCCGCGCAAGCAACCCATTTCCGCATATGGGCTACCGAGAGGCTCAAGGAGTATATCATCAAGGGGTTTACGATGGATGATGAGCGGCTTAAAAATCCAAATACTATTTTTGGGCACGATTATTTTGAGGAACAACTCGCGAGAATACGAGATATTCGTTCCAGCGAAAGAAGGTTGTATCATAAAATTACTGATATATATGCGCAGTGCAGCGCTGATTATTCACCGAATGACGACATTACTATGCAATTTTTTGCCACGGTGCAAAATAAACTTCATTTCGCCATATCCGGTAAAACGGCGGCAGAAATAATCAGTGACAGAGTTGACAGCAAAAAGCAAAACATGGGGTTGACCTCGTGGAAGTACGCGCCCAAGGGCAAGATCAGAGAGACTGATGCCGTGATTGCAAAAAATTATCTGGCCGAACGCGAACTTGATATGTTGAACAGGATCGTGACGATGTACTTGGACTACGCCGAAATGCAGGCACACAAAGGAATAATAATGAATATGAAAGATTGGGTAGAAAAGCTCAACGCCTTTTTGCAGTTTAGCGAGTATGAAATTTTGACCAATGCGGGCAAGGTTAGCCACGAAGTGGCAGAAACGCTAGCGTTAAAAGAGTATGAAAAGTTTCGTGTTATTCAAGACAAAAACTACATTTCCGACTTTGATAAAGAGGTGAAGCGATTACAGAAGAAGGGCAAAAAAGTCAATCCTCCTCCCAAGAGCACCAAGAAGCACAAGAAATAAGCCCTAGAAGTAATACTCGGGCAGGTCAAGTATTAGATTAAGAGCGGCTAGAATTTTTAGTCGCCAAAAAATGCACAAATTAACACTGTAAAGGGTCAGACCCCTGAATTCTAATTATCACGTCACACGCGATAGCGCGCGAAATGATAATGCTGGAAACCTTGATTCAGGGGCGGGGCGAGCTTGCTCAGGAAAAAGCCGAGGCCCGTAAAACTCGATAATTAGAGCGCACTCATATAACCTATTGACTATTTTTGCAACATAACCTATACTTACGGCATTAAGACGAAGGCGATCCGAACGGCTAATTACCTAAGGAGGACCTTCTTTTTTTATCCTATCTTATTTTTAACGGCAGGGCTATTGAGATAATCGAAGTATCTAGGCTCTAACTTTCTATACAGTGAAGAAGCATACCTTTTGTTAGGGAACAGTACCTTTTCAAAGCGTTTTTCTTTTATTAAAAAGTCAACGAGCATTTTATAGTCGCCATCACCAGATACTAGAACAATTTTATCGAAAGTCTCCTTCTGGTACAGTCGCTTCATTGCGTTAAAGATTATATCTGAGTCGACATTCCCTTTTTTCTTGCCCAACATCGAGCTGTTGTGTTATCTAAAAATCAATAGAAAGCCGGCTTTTTGTATTGATTCATATAATTTGTCATACTCTTCACCTGTTCGGACAAATCCCAAGTAGTAATAGGCATCTACCACGTTGTATTTCTCAGATAAATAACGGCGGAATCGGCCAAGATCAATGTGCCACTTCGGGGTACTTTCAGACGTCCCCATATATAGGTTTGGCCAAGACTTTTAACATTCTATATAACTTGTTTTACAAATGTCAGAAGATATGATATCATAAATGCAATTGTTGACGGGAGTTCACCTTGGAAGAGATTAATTTGTATAAATTGCTGAAATTCTATGTCAGATACTGGCTTGTACTTTTTGTGTTTACATTTATTGGCCTGCTATCTGGATATTTGTTTAACACTTATATTCAAACCCCTAACTATAAAAGCAATGTTACTCTTTTTGTAGTTGATAGTGACAAAAATCCTATTAGCAAAGATTCAACTCTTATTAATAACTACATGGAGCTTATTAAATCTAGACGCGTACTAGAGCCTGTTATAAATGACTTGAAACTCAATAAAGATTACGACCAAATAGTAGGCGCGCTCACTGTTAGCAATCAAAAAGACACAGCGATAATTAAAATGGCAGTGGTGTCTGATAACCCAGAGACAAGTAAAAACATTGCAAATTTAACAATTGAGTCATTTAAAAAACAAATCAATGAACTTTACGGTAAAGAAAATATACAGGTAGTAGATGGCGCCAGCTTAGCTTCGTCCCCCTATAATGTACGCAAAAATCTCCAACTAGCTATAGCTGCAACTGCCGGCTTACTGTCTTCAATAATAGTTATCTTCTTTATGTATGACTACAGGCTGAGCAACGGCACGCTAGATAAGATAAGAAAGAATAAACCAAAGAAAGAAGTCGTAGAGCAAGTATTAATTAGTGGGGCTGTTAGGGGCAGGAGTGGACGATTTGAAATAAACCCGAGCCGGGTAGAGCGCATTGGTAAGTTGTTCGGAAGGAATAAAAGAAAAAGAAAAGCCAAAAAAGCAAAGAAAAATCGTAAGGCAAAGAAACAGTAGGATATTTACCATGTATCAAAAGTACTTTAAAAGAACTTTTGATACAGCGGTCTCATCAATAGTGCTTATGCTGGCTCTACCAGTGGGCGTAATTATTGCACTCTTCATACGCATAGATAGCAAAGGCCCGGCAATATTCAAACAAAAAAGAACAGGTTTGCGCGGTACAGAATTCCATATGTATAAGTTCAGAACAATGGCTTGTGATAATAATGTCCTTGACGCAGATAAAGCTAACAGTTTGACTACACTGGGCAAAATAATTAGGACCTTGTCGCTTGACGAGATCCCTCAGTTTATAAACATTCTAAAAGGCCAAATGTCGATAATAGGACCCAGGCCATGGATACCAGAATACTACCAAAACATGACAGATGAGCAACGAAAACGCGCCAGTGTGCGCCCAGGCATCACTGGACTTGCTCAGGCAAGAGGCCGTAACAACCTAAGCGTATTCGACAAGATTAATTATGACTTACTCTATATACAAAAAATATCCTTTAGAAACGATGTAAAAATCATAGTACTTACTATATTGGCTTTGTTTGAGAAAACCGGTGCAGCAATAGAAAAACACGCCATACACCAAGAGATCAACATCTTAAAGCTTCAGCCACGCTTAACGCAAGTAGCTCATAGCGGAGCATTTTTTGCCGAGATACCAAAACAAACCAAAGCCACAGGTCGTATTAGCAGGAAACAAACCGTTGCCGTTAAGGAGACTAGCAAGGATAAATTATGAAGAAGGTGTTATTTACCGCAACAGTCGACTCACATATATTGGCGTTTCACTTACCGTATTTAAAATACTTTAAAGATAATGGCTACGAAGTACACGTAGCAACAAACGGCGCAGAAGCCATTCCGTACACTGATGTTAAGCATATTGTTCCGTTTGAGCGTAGCCCACTGAAGCCAGGTAATATCAGGGCTATACTTTCTTTAAAAAAGATTATAGAAAAAGAGAAATTTGACATCATCCACACACATACGCCTATGGGCGCAGCCGTAACTCGCATAGCAGCCATCGGTTCGCGCAAACGTAATAAAACTCGTGTAATATACACTGCTCACGGCTTTCATTTTTTCACTGGCGCGCCATTGCAAAACTGGCTTCTTTTCTATCCAGTCGAAAAGCTGCTAGCTCGCTACACTGACACACTTATAACAATCAACAAAGAGGACTACGAACGCTCGAGAAAGAAGTTCAAGACTGAGGTGCGATATGTCCCGGGTGTTGGTATAGACCCTGAGAAGTTCGATTCCCAGATGACAGAATCCGAGAAGTCAGGACTGCGCAAATCACTGGGCTTGAAAGAAAACGACTTCGTCCTAATATTTCCAGCGGAGTTAAACAGGAACAAGAACCAAATACTCCTGATCAATGCGATGGAGAAATTAGTAGAGCAGTACCCTGATATACAGTTGCTCCTTCCCGGCAAAGATAGTTACAACGGTCGTTACCAAGCAATTGTGCAGGCCAAACAACTTGAGCATAACGTACATTTCCTCGGCCACCGCAAGGACATACCTGAGTTGCTACAGATAACAAACCTTGTTGTGTCGTCGAGCCTCCGTGAAGGTTTACCTGTAAATATCATGGAGGCATGTTATACGGGATTACCGATCATATCTACAAATAGTAGAGGCAATAGGGACATTGTTAGAAATAACGTCAATGGGTTTTTGGTAGACCCTAAAGACGATAAAGAATTTGCCGAAAGAATCACAGAACTTATTAATGATAAAGAGCTATATAAGAAGTTTGCTAAGAATAACAAGATCGAAGCTAAGAAATATCTTTTAGACGGAATTCTTGGCAATGCGATTGATATTTATCAAGTACTATCATGAGTGATTACTCTAGTCTTATCTTTTATGTCATAGCTTTCATACTGTCTGCAAGTATCGTTGGTTATGGAATTAAAAGAGGATATAAAGTCGCAATAGCTCTCGGACTTGCGTTGCCGATTGCAATATCGAGTCTTAGATTTGGCGTGGGGACTGACTACACGTCATACGTACAAACATTCAAGGTAATCAACGGACTAGGACTGAGTGAATTTCTAAGGAACTTCGGCGACAAGTACGAAATCGGTATCTACGCGTTAGCAAGAATAGCATCATTATTCCCATATGAGTTAAATATATTTTTTGGTCTATTCTCGTTTGGGACGCTTGTATTTTTATACCTAGGTTTAAAGAGATATAAATTACCGTATATATGGCTAGTTATTCTCCTATATTTGTTCGTTCTCTTTCCAACCTCTTTAAATCTCGTAAGGCAAATGCTTGCAGCGTCAATATTCTTCTACGCAACGTCATTAATCCACCAAAAGAAATTGTGGAAATATGTACTTCTTGTTGCGTTCGCAGGTCTATTTCATAAAAGCGCATTACTGCTTTTGCCGGTGTACTTTCTAGGAAAAGCATTTTCACCTATGAAGATTTTGCGTAGCAGGTCTATGGTTGTGATAGGCATAGTGTTATCTCTACTCATCGTGGCCGGGCCTCCTATTGTGACTTCGCTCCTCAACATCTCAGTTTTTGAGAAATATGACAAGTACCAAACCATTAGCCAGCCATCTGCTGGAATCGTCCTTACGGCTAAGTTAGCAACACTTGGAATAATTACAATATTCTTAAGGCGCATCAGGCAATATCCGTACTTCGCCTTCTTCTACATCATGACGACAATAGAGGTGCTTGTACTGATTTTAGGACTGAGTTCTATAGACCTGAGTAGATTTTCGATATATTTCTCGATTTTTCCTCTGATATTGTTAACATACATAGCAAGAACTTTTGATAAAAGAAGTAGGTTTATTATATTTACGATAATTATCTTATACTCAATGCTTTTCTTTTGGGCGTCGTATTTACTTAAGGGTGGTTCGGAAATATTCCCGTATCAATTTTTGATAAATAGGGAAAGTATATGAAAATAGTAAAGATATCTGTGGTTATGTCGGAGTTTAACACTCGAGAAACAGATTTTAAGGCTTCCGTGGAGAGCATATTAAATCAAACTTATCGTGACTTTGAATTCATAATTATTGATGATAGCGGGAAGAGCATAGTCACAAAACTCGTAGAGTCGTACAAAGATAAACGCATACGCGTTATTGACAACAAGAAAAATAGAGGACTTATCTATTCTTTGAATAAGGGATTACGCGAAGCAAAAGGGAAATATATCGTTCGAATGGACACGGATGACGTTGCTATGCCCGATAGGTTAAGTAAACAGCTACAATTTATTGAGATTCACCCAGAATATAGCGTTGTTGGTACGCGTGCTTTGGAGTTTTCTCATTTTTCAGACACTGGCATTTTAGGCAAAGCAGGTGAAAAAACTAAAACTAACGTCTCGGTTGGCGATACTTTAATACACCCAAGCGTCATCATGAAGCGTGCAGACATAATTAAGGTAGGTGGGTATGACGACTATTATCGCGCTGAAGATTTATCATTATGGTTGAAACTTTTACTCGCGCAGAAGCGCCTTTATGTCATGGAAGAAGTATTGCTTAAGTATCGCGTTAATTCAGATGATTATAATAAGCGTAAGCTGAGCGCTCGAATGGGCGAGATTTCTGCGAGGCTACATTACTACCCAAAACTACACGTTCCTGCTCCCGCCTATTTAATGATACCGAAGTCAATTATAGCCGGTATTTTACCCGCACCATTGGTTAGACTGTACCGCTCAAAATTTGTGCTCGGCAAATCCGCTAAGTACAGCGGCGCAAGTCAATCAAAAAAACCGTTAGTATCTATTATTGTACCTATCTATAACCTTGAAAATTGCATACAAGAAACCCTAGATTCAATATTCAATCAAACACTACAAGCGTTTAATCTAATTTTGATAAACGACGGTAGCACAGATGATACATCGAGAATCCTAGATATATATTCGCGAAAATACAAAAATATTACGATTATAAATAAAAGTAATGGCGGCGTCTCCACTGCTCGAAATGCAGGAATCGAAGTAGTTAATACGGAATATTTTATGTTCGTGGATGGTGACGATATCGTTCACCCGGAGTACATAAGCACATTACTCGATACCATACAGAGAACGGGCGCGGAAGTTGTAACAAGTTTAGACGCAAAAAACGCAAAGAGCATGAAAGTATCGAATGATGAGAGCCGGGTGCTTACAGGTATGGACGCATGCAAGCAGTTACTGTACGGTCAATCTGTTAAAAATAGCCCCTTCGCAAAAATTTACCGAACACGTGAGTTTAAAAATATTCGATTCTGCACAGACATCACTGTAGGAGAAGACTTGGAATACGCCTTTCGTTGTCTGAGAAAATCTAAAAACGTGGTGGTTACGAACCATATGTTGTACGCATACATACAGAGGCAGGGTAGTGCTATGAATCAAAGTTTTAACAAAAAGCGAGCAGATTCATATAGGGTTGCCTTGAAAATCCACAGCGGCACTACAACTACAGAACTTGAAGCCGCTGCGACAGCAAAGCTATTTGTAGAGGCATTATCTGTGGCATCACTTGCACATAAATACAAATCGTCTTATGAAAAGATATACTCTGACTGCCTAGACACCATGAAACTTTATGCACGAAGGGTTCTGTTTAATGGAGATGCGCGTACCAGGCACCGATTTTACGCAGCATTTTCCATAGTAAATCCGAATATCTCGATCGTATTATTTAATTTGAAAAGAAATATGGTGGCAATGCCAAATATTCGGGTAACATCAAATGGAAAATAAGAAAGCTCCATTGCGCAAAGTTTTTTTAAGATTCTATTCTGCTAATAACTTAGGTGATGATCTTTTTGTTAAGATTTTATCTGAACGCTATTCAAATGATTTTTATATGGATACTAATAATGCATAAATCACTAAACGGCATAACTACTATGAATGATATTTCGCACGAAATTTACTCTAATAAAATTAGAAAAGCAGCCATTTTAACATTAACGCTTAAATCCGGTAATTATGGCGGTATTTTACAAGCTTATGCTTTACAAAAGGTTATAACGAAACGCGTTGGCATAGATACTTATGTCGATTATCCAATGCGAATGAGGAGGTCAGTGAGAGTTTTTTTCGGAATTACAAAAAGGACCACAGTCCGTATACTTTTTCGTAAAAAATTCATCATTGAGGTTAATAGCAATTTACACGATATTATAGTTATTAATACGCGTCGTTTTATTGATGAGCATATTAAAACCATAGATTTATTTGAGGGTAAATGTAGACCATCAGCCAGTATGCTGAGTAATTACGATGTCTATATTGTCGGCAGTGATCAAGTCTGGCGCAACGCTTATGCCGATATTAAAAACAATTTACTAGGTTATATTTCATCTAGGAGCGTGAGGCGTATCTCATACGCTGCCTCATTTGGACGAGATGATATATCGGAATACAGCACTAAATTAATTCATGAATCAGGAGATCTAGCTAATAAATTTGATGCACTATCAGTACGTGAAGATTCTGGTGTTAGAATAGTAAAAGAACATTGGGGTTTAAGGGCAGATCAACATGTGGATCCAACTCTATTATTGGACAGGCAAGACTATGTCAACCTAGTCAGCGAAGATATAACGAATATATTTGATTCAAAGGGTGAGTTGTTTTTATACATGCTAGATAATAATAACCTAAAGAAGGATATTATCCGAAAGATTGCTCAAACATTGGAGCTCAAGTTATTTGAGATAATGCCACCAAAGCCTTTATCGAATAAATTCTTTAAAGCTAATATTAATAAGTATCAGTTACAGCCCGTAACGCAGTGGATAAAGAGCTTTATTGATGCTAAGTTTGTTGTCACAGATTCATTCCATGGCTGTGTTTTTTCAATGATATTCAATAAGCCATTTATTGCAATAGGCAATGAGGGGCGTGGTTTAACACGTTTTACTTCATTGCTAAAACTATTCGGGCTTGAAGATAGACTTGTGTTGAGTCTGGAAGAAGTTACAGAAGGCTTAATCAATCATAAAATAGATTGGCCAAAGGTTAATCAGACAATTATGTACGAACAAAAACGATCGTTTAAGTATCTCGAAAAATACTTAAACGTGAATGTTGAAGGTAAATAGTATGAAAATCGATGATACAATAATTGACCAAGTTGCTAGTCGGGCAGATGAAATGATTGGTGCCAATCTTAATCTAGTCTCTAAGCAAACATTAAAAAATATCCTATACAAACGAAGCATAAGGATTGATCCTTTCTTCTGGAATAATGGTTCTCTATCGTGGGCCTTACATCGGTACAGTGCACATTCAAAAAAACCAGTAGCGCTGCCAAATAATGCAAAGTTACTCCACAAGAAAAGTCAAATTAAGATAGTTGATAACACTTTATTCTTCTACGCAAATTACGAAAAGTTTAATCCTTCTACTATCCAAAAAGTTTACACTTTTTTAAAAGAAAGTCAGAAAGACGCAGCAGGCAGTATCTTATATAGGAAAAACGATAACGCAGCTTACCTTGATACCATGGGAATGATTTGTCCATTTCTAGCTCGATACGGAAAAGAGAATGCATCTAACGAAGCTACTAAATGCGCAATGGAGCAGTTTAGAGCTTTTTTCACTCAGGGCATTGATAGTAAAACTAAATTGCCCTATCACGGTTATGATCTCAGTAGAAATGAAAAAGCCGGAATTATAGGATGGGGGAGAGGTATTGGGTGGTTACTAAATGGCTTGACTGAGTCGTTAAATTGGCTAGAGCCTCTGTCTGATGAATACCGCGAAGTCGAATCATATCTAAAAAATATTCTTAATGAAACTTTTAAGTATCAACGATCGGACGGCTCTTTTAGCTGGCAATTGCAGGCAATGGAGGGCCACCTAGATACATCGACGACTGCAATGATTGGGTACTCATTGGCACGGTATAACAACATAGCACAAAGTAAAGTGTTTAAAAACGAACTGGTGTTAATGATGAATAGCGTATTGAAAAATATTGATCAAAACGGTCAAGTTCTAAATTCGTCAGCTGAATGCGCAGGATTTTCGATGTATCCACAAAGGTTTGAATCCAACTCTTGGGGGCAAGCATTTACACTGCTCTTCTTGATCGAATCTTTAGAAAGGAACAAATACAGTGAGTAAAACGCGACAGCTTGCTAAAAACACGTTTATAATCGCGCTCGGTAAATTCTCTACGCAGTTTATATCTTTCTTTTTGTTGCCACTTTATACCTATTATTTATCGCCCGTTGAACTAGGTCTGGTAGATTTGATGCTGACGTACATAGTACTTCTCGCACCTGTGGTTACTATACAGATGGAGATGGCTGCTTTTAGATTTTTAATTGATGCACGCAATGACAAAACAGAACAAAAAAATATTATATCTAGTGTTATACAAATTACGTTAATTGCAATTATTTTGGTTACCGGTGCTTACTTACTTGCCGGTATGTTTGTTTCTATTCCATACTTCTGGCATATTCTAATGGCAATATATACAGCAATTTTTGCTGGTATATTTTTACAGTTCGCACGTGGGTTTGGTGATAATAAACGTTATTCTATCGCAAGTGTAGTAAGCGGAGTTGTTACTCTAAGTTCTGTCTTGATACTTGTGGTTGGTAATGGGTATAAGGTTAGTGGCGTACTAACAGCGATTATATTATCGAACCTAGTCTGCTCCATATACCTATTTAAAGCTTTAAGGCTCTATGAATACATCAGCTTAAGCTCCGGCACGAATACGCTCCGACAAAAACTGATTAAGTACTCTTCGCCATTAGTGGCGAACGGCATATCTTGGTGGGTAATTAATGTATCAGATAGAACAATAATTGCTATTGTACTTGGGCTATCTGCGACCGGTATCTACGCTGTCTCTAATAAATATGCAGCAATTTTCGCTGGGTTATTTTATATATTTAGTATGGCCTGGACAGAATCAATATCGGTACATATTAACAGTAAAGATAGGAATAAGTTTATTTCAGATACCGGTAGTTTAAGCATTAAACTGTTTGGGTCTTTAGGGCTTATGTTAATAGCGCTAACTCCTTTTGTGTTTAATGTTCTAATCAGTAAAGAATTCAATGATGCCTATTATTACGTACCGATACTAATAATTGCAGCGTTATTTAATGCGATCGTAGGGCTATATAGTGGAATATATGTTGCGATGAAGCTAACTAAAAAAGTGATGCATACATCTATCATTGCAGCAATAATCAATATAGTACTCACACTAATTTTAGTACAGTTTATTGGCATATACGGTGCGGCGATTGCAACTGCCGTTGCATTTGGTGTCATGGCTGTATACCGTCATTACGATCTAAAACAATATGTAAACATTAAATATGAACAAAACTTATTATTTAAAGTTACGATAATATACATGATCGTTACAGCGCTCAGTTACCTAAACAATTCAATTGGCAATATTATAAATGTAGTAATAGCTTTAATGGTAGGTATAACACTAAATAAAGGCGCCTTAAGCCATACTAGAAAGCTATTGTATTCTAAGGTATTAAAGCGATGAACATAAAAGCTAAACTATTGTCGGTATTTATGTGGATGGCTGGGATATTTATGTTGTCTAACGAGCCAGCAAGTCAATCGTCTGTACGTAGCGGCAAGCTAATTGATTTACTTAGCGACTATTCTATTACTGGGTCGGATAGCGTATCCACCTTTTTGATTCGTAAATCGGCGCATATATTTATGTTTTTTGTATTAGGAATTTTACTGTATGTTCTACTAAAATCTTATAAATTGTCTCGATATAAGCAAATTGGCTATAGCATATTAATTGCTTTCAGCTATGCAGTTATCGATGAAATACACCAGGCTTTTGTGCCTGGCCGTAGCAACGAAATACGCGATGTAATAATAGACACTGTCGGTGCAAGCCTAGGAGTGTTCACCGCCATTGGAGTACAAAAACTATATACTGCTTACCGCGCCGAACACCCTATCCGCAATAAAGCAGATACAAGGCATAAATATGTACGATTATTAAATATAGCTACGGCTATATCTTTGGGCATTTCTTATGTGATTGCTGGGCTGTTGGTATACAGCACGCAGTTGTTACCGATAAAACTTGTACTATTTGCTGGCTTACTTACAAGTGTGATTGTTGCCGCCATGTGTTACGTGCTGATTACCAATAAATCGAGCGCGTATTTAAAGAATATCGCAATGACCGCAACCAGCTTACTCATGGTCGGCGTGTTCACTTTTACGACATTGTTCGCCGGTAGAACAGGTGCCTTTATTGGTAGCCTGCAAGGGCTAGATTACGAAGACCAAGCATATAGCATCGTAGCTATACGCGGTAGCAATGTAGAGCTAAAACAGAATAACCAGAAAATAGGCTACATTAAAGATGATCCAAATAACGCACTTGTTTTAAAAGAAGTCGAGGCTCGAACTGACGCCACCCCAATGCCATATGATAATATTACTACCCTTGCAGTAGCGCTTACTAACAAAGAGGTGGACAGCCTGGTACTGCGAGATACTTATCTGCAGCTACTCAGTGAAAACTATAAAAGTTTCTACGATAGCCTCAAAGTACTAGATACGTTTAGCATCAAGGTAAAAAGGAACGTAGCAGAAAAACAGCCAGATATTACTAAACCGTTTGTGGTGTACATAAGTGGTATTGATACATATGGTGATGTAACCAAGGTGTCTAGAAGTGACGTAAATATTTTGGCGATAATTAACCCGCAAACTAATAAAATATTGTTAGTGAATACGCCACGTGATTATTATGTGCAATTACACGGCACCACCGGGAGCAAAGATAAGCTAACGCACGCCGGAATATATGGAATAGATATGTCTAAGGCAACGCTAGAAGACCTGTTCGGTACCAGGGTAGATTATTTCGTACGCATTAACTTTAATTCACTTATGAATGTAGTAGACACTATCGGAGGTGTAAGCGTAATATCAGATCAAGCTTTTACTAGTGGCAAGTATAAATTTAAGCAAGGGCCCAATGAGCTAGATGGCCAAGCTGCTTTAGCTTTTTCTAGAACACGCTATGCTTTTATTGATGGTGATCGTAGTCGTGGCAAGAATCAACAAAAAGTTATAGAGGCAATCGTTGCCAAAATAATTAACCCTGCTGTAATTGTAAAAAACCAAAACTTACTGAAAACGCTAGAAGGTACAATTCAGACTGATGCAAACGATCAAATAATTGCAAAAATCATCAAACAACAAATGAGTAGCCTGGGCGCATGGCAAGTAGAATCAATCAGTGTTACTGGTAGCGATAGCCGAGGATTTACTTATAGCATGGGAAATATACCGCTATATGTAATGGAACCCAATGTAGATTCTGTAAATAATGCTAAAGATAGGATACAAGCATATGTACGTTAACAAGAAATCAATGAACATACTACTAACAGGAGCCAGAGGACTGTCCTCTAACAGATGTAGATTTTGTGAATTCGATAATTAGCACCGTAAAGGATCTGACCCTATATTTTTGATGAGTACCCAGCATTTCTTGAACAACGACGCAAGTTGATGGCCGATAAAATTAACAAGTATTATAATAGTTTATAGAAGAAAAAATTATGACCAACAGTTACGGTTTACCAGAAGATGAATTAGCGAAAATATACGCAAGAGATAAAACGTGTGTGTATTGTCGTAAAATGATGATCGAACACACTTTTACTGGAGATCGTTGTGACTGGTCGACTATAGAACATTTGAATCATCTGCCACCTTGGAATAATGCGTCCACAGTTGCAATTGCTTGTATGAGTTGCAATGCCAGCAGAAGTAATTACAAAATCTCAGATTGGTTCAAGACACAATATTGTTTAAGTAAAAATATCAATGAAGACACTGTTGCGGAACCAGTAAGACAATACATCCAAAATATCGAAAAATTTCTAGATTAAGAGAGGAGCCAGAGGACTGTCCTCCAACAGATGTAGATTTTGTGATTTCGATAATTAGCACCTTAAAGGGAGTGACCCTATATTTCCAAAGTACGAGCTGTAGGGCTTACGCTTATTGACTTTTAGTATCCTGAGTGATAGCATGTGGCTACAAGTGATCCGCTTTCCGAACTGTCACCGTATGGTGCGCGTGTCTGGGCAACCAGAATAGGAAGCGGATCTTTTTATTGGAAATACCAGATATCCTCAATTCTTTTCTTGATGACCTTTAGATAGTCTTTGCTGTCTGTTTTGGTGTGCTGGGTTGTTCTCATGATAGTGCCGGCTATCATATCGGCCAGCTGTATTAGGTTGTCATTTTTTGAATTTACAAATTTTAAGTCTTTTATAACTGCGCCTTTTGGATTTGCTTGTTGGCGGAAGTACGTTTTGGCTGCTTGCTTGTATGCCCGGTCTTCGTGCCCGTCCAGCCGAATCCTGCCATCTACTATTGAACCGGCACTTTTCGATAAGACCTCTTTGATCATGTAGTTGTAAAATTTGTTTTTATTGCGACGCAGCTCAGGGTTTCTGATCTTTGACTTATCAGCCACGATTGCTCTGATCCGAAATTTGCAACCTTTTATCTCGTTCAGGAATGCTAATCGTATTACTTTGCTGGCTTTATTGAACTTAAATTCGTGATCGTCGCGCCAACATAGAGAGCGACGAAGACGCTTAATCTTAAGTGCCGTCTCCTCGGCATCCAAATCATCATCAAAAATGACACAAGCAATTAGAAAGTGTTTGCTTGAACCTTTATCAAGCCTAAAACCTGGATCACCAGAATCGTCAATGAAGACTAACATGCTGATGATTATATCTGAACCGAGCCATTGCGGATATAATCAAGGGTAGTTATGAGCCAGAGGACTGTCCTCTAACAGATGTGAATTTTGCGACTTCGATAATTAACACTTTAAAAGGTCTACTTTGTTGGCAGGGTCTCACCCCGTAAAAAGCAGTTATGTGGTGTTGTAGGTTTCTCCGTGATCTGTAGGTCCGGTGGGGTTCCGGAGAGAGTTCCCAGAGGACTGTCATCTAACAGAGTGATAATATGTGAATTTAGGATCAAACAGTGTTCCAGAGGACTGTCCTCTAACAGATGTAGATTTTGTGAATTCGATAATTAACACCGTAAAGGGTCTGACATAAAATTATTGTTTAAAATTGGCAATAACCAATTTCTTTCAAGATTATTTACAGAAAAGCCTGTGCGTAGTAAAATTGAAGTAATCAGTTGGTAGTTTAGGCGTTGGCACAATCAGTACGGGTCTAGTGTGTCACCCACGACCTGGCGGATACTTCACCCGATGAGTCTACTTGTTCTGGCTACATACTCGTCGGTTTTCCACAGTTTTAGGCTTGCATCTTTGACTCGGGCGTGCATTCATGGTATTTTGATGTAAGAGTGTATCTAAACAAACACTGCTTGAAGAGTGAGAGATAATTATGGCGGAAGTACCAGAGAAACAAATAAAACGGCTCAGGACGCTTATACAAGAGGCCGAGACAAGTTTGGCAGCTGCAAAAGAGCTGCTGGTGAGTTTGGTGGGCGAAAATGCCCAAGAAACCGCTAGTGTCAAAGATGAATCACTAGGCAAAGTTGTAGAGGGGGTATTTGATGGACAAAACATGGTGGGGTCGGATGCTAAAACCTATCCCGTACCAGCTAACTACGCTTCTAAATCTAAACTAGTCCAGGGTGATATTTTGAAACTTACCATTGCCGAAGACGGTGCCTTTATGTACAAACAGATCGGTCCTATTGCCAGGAAACAAGTTGTCGGTCTACTAGAGCTAAAAGATGGCCATTACTACGTAAAAGTTAGTGATAAATCCTACCGCGTACTGTTGGCTAGTGTAACCTACTTCAAGGCTAAGCCTGGTGATCAAGTTAGTGCCAATGTGCCAGAAGACGATACTAATGCCGAGTGGGCCGCCCTCGAAGCAGCCTTGTAGAATAATTTCTTTGCCGAATTTAAGTCGTACCGCCATAGCCTAATAAACAACAGGCCTTATGCCTATAGCCATTGCAATACAAAATGACCAGATTGTGATTAATGGTTGGTGAGGCTAAAAACTAGCTTTCTTTGGTTAAAGCATATCCATAGATATGCTGCAGACAAAAAAGTAGTTTTTTGACCATCAAACATAGTCAGAAATGGTCATTTTGTTTTGGGAGGGCTATAAGTCTCAGCTATAATAAATAAGCTATGGGGCAGGCGTTATATCGTAAATATCGATCAAAAACTCTGGACGAGGTTGTAGGCCAGGAGCATATAACTAATACCCTCAAAAACGCTCTCAAAAACGACAAAATTAGTCACGCCTATTTGTTCACAGGCCCACGAGGAGTCGGCAAGACCAGTATCGCCCGCATTCTTGCTCATGAAGTCAACAAATTACCATATGACGAGGAAGCCACCCATCTCGATATCATCGAGATCGATGCTGCCAGTAACCGTAGAATCGACGAAATTCGTGATCTGCGCAACAAAGTACACATTATGCCCACTTCAGCCAAGTACAAAGTTTATATAATTGACGAAGTCCATATGTTGACCAAAGAGGCCTTCAACGCGTTACTCAAAACGCTTGAAGAGCCGCCACAACACGTTATTTTTGTACTGGCTACCACAGAAGCTCACAAACTGCCCGAGACCATTATTAGCCGCACACAGCGTTTTACATTTAAGCCAATAAATATTCAACAGGTCATAGCGCATCTTAAGAACCTGGCGAAGGCTGAAAAAATAAATGTAACAGATGGGGCATTGGCGTTGATAGCTGAACATGGCGAGGGTAGTTTCCGTGACAGCATTAGTTTGCTGGATCAGGCTAGCAACCTCGGTGGAGCCGTCCAGCTTGACGATGTGCAACGTATGTTGGGGATTGCACCGCAGGCGGCTATTGATAACCTCATCTCTGTTTTAGTTGCTGGTCCCCCCAAAGAATTACTAGAGCAGCTTACTGCCGTGCGCGAACAGGGCTTTCTGGCAGCACACATCGCCAAACAGCTTGGACAGGCTTTGCGACAGCAATTGATAAACCAGCAGTCGCAGCTAGATAAACAGACTATTACAAAACTTCTCACTCAGCTACTGGAAGTGCCGGTTAGTACGCAACCAGAGCGATTACTAGAAATTGTGCTGCTTGATATTGTACTGAGTCGGGACGGGGATGAGCCCGAAGTATTCCCCGCTATTACACTAGTTTCTGACGTTCCATCTGGGCAACAGTCTGTTGCTACTAAAAAAAGGCCGTTGCCGGACAAACAAGAAGCACCAAAAGCGTCCAAATCCAAGCCCGCCGGGCAACAAAAAACCGATATCCCTGCGCAACCCTTCACACTCGAAGTCTGGCCAGCTGTACTGACCAGTATCAAGACTCAACACAATACACTTTATAGCATTCTTAGAATGGGTGAGCCTTCGTTGAAAGGACGTACATTGACTCTCACCTTCGGATTTGGCTTTCACCAAAAACGAGCGAGTGAACTAAAAAACCGCCAGCTCATTATTGATACTGTCAAGCAGCACGTCAGCGAAGCGATAGATATCGTGTGTGTAGCTAGAGAAAAAGTGACCCAAAAAGTAATTTTGCCAGTAGCTCAGCCTGTCGGAAAAAACACCGACATTGAGACCATTAGCAATATATTCGGCGGAGCAGAGGTGTTAGAATCGTAATGGCAACGCATACTGTACCCATGGAAATCGAGGGAGCAATCATACCACCCCAAAATGTCGACGCCGAAGCTAGCCTGCTTGGCGCTATTTTAATTGACAGTGATGCGATAGTTAAAATTGCCGATCAAATTAGTTCTGATGACTTTTATGATCCCAAGCACCAGCGGATATTTGAAGCTGTTATTCTCCTTTACGAAAAACATAGCCCCATAGATGTGTTAACTTTGGCCGATCAGCTAAAAGCAAGTGGTTTTTTGGATTTTGTCGATGGTGCTGCCTACCTAACTGAGCTTACAAACTATGTGCCCACAGCCGCGCACGTTGAACGATATGCCGAAATTGTGTCACAAAAAGCTTTACGCCGTAGGCTTATAAAAGCTTCGCAAGAAATTACTAGCCTGGGATATGACGAAACGCAAGACTTACGCCAATTGATTGAGTCGGCCGAGAGCCGTTTGTTTGACGTCAGCCAACGCCATATTAAGCAAGATATAAGTAGTCTAGAGATGGTGTTGAGCGAGAGTTTTGACCGTTTGGATGAACTACATAAAGACAAGGGCAAAATACGCGGTATACCAACCGGTTACAAAGACCTCGATAATATCTTGGCCGGGTTGCAGCGTTCCGATCTCATCGTATTGGCTGCGCGTCCATCTATGGGTAAAACCGCTTTGGCATTGAATATAGCTCACAATGTGTCGCTTGAGGCTGCGCAACCAGTCCTGATATTCAGCTTAGAAATGAGCAAAGAGCAGTTGGTTGATAGGATGTTGGCCCGCGAATCGGGTGTTGACGCCTGGGCATTACGTACTGGTAATTTAACCGACAGCGACTTCGAAAAAATCAGCCAGGCTATGGGTAGTTTGAGTGAAGCCCAAATTTATATTGATGATACTCCAGGCATCACCGTCAGTGACCTGCGTACCAAAGCCCGTCGCGAAGCCCATAAACGTCCATTGGGACTTATTATTGTCGACTACTTGCAACTTATGAGCGGTGGCAGTCGCTATGGCAATGTAGCCAATCGGGTTCAGGAAATCTCCGAAATTTCACGCGGCCTTAAGGGTATAGCACGGGAGTTAAATGTGCCGCTACTCGCCCTGAGCCAATTGAGCCGTTCAGTCGAGAGCCGAACTCCACAGATCCCCCAGCTGGCTGACTTGCGCGAATCGGGGTCAATTGAGCAAGATGCCGATGTAGTAGCTTTTATTTACCGCGAGGACTATTACAATCCAGAGACTGAACGTAAAAATATTACCGACATACTGATCAAAAAGCACCGTAATGGCCCAACCAAAAATACTGAATTATACTTTGACAAAGAAAAACAGCGTTTCCGTAGTCTCGATACCAAGCGTAACCAGCCATTCGCTCAGTAGTTTGCAGCCAGCCAGCTTTACCCTGGGAACGAACGATTATGCGTAAGTCGGGTATACTTGAAACTATGAATGTGCTACAAAGACTGCGTAGATATGTTTTTAGAACTTGGGAGCCTGCAACTGGCTATGCTGCCGGCTTAGTATTTGCTGGTTTTTTGCTATTGATTCAGTTAGGCAGATTGATACCTGGTCTTAGCGAGCGTGAGCTACAAACCCTGCAGCAAAGCCGTAACTGGCACAGTATCGTCAACGATCCCATTAATCTCCCTCATAAAATACTGGAATTGGTACTGGCCAAGCTTGATCTTATTGGTCCTTTTGGGCTACGTAGTGTCAGTGTATTTTTTGCGCTTTTGACAGTAGTGGCTTTTTACTATGTTGTTTGCCGGTGGCATACTACTAGAGTAGCGTTACTTGGCACCGCATTACTTGCAACATCAAGCTGGTTTTTGCACTTTGCCCGTCTAGCCACACCCGACATATTGTTTCCGACTGGGCTATTACTAGCACTCGTATATGGTACGTGGATCCGACAAACAAATAAATCTAGCCTAGCCGTGGTTACTGGCATTGCGCTTACTGTGACACTACTGTATATCCCCGGCTTTGTATGGTTTGTGGCGCTTGGTATTTTGTGGCAGTTCCACGCAGTATCAAAGCACCTCAGAGCCAGCAAGTTTGCCTCTATCTATGTTGCCTTGCTAGTTGGTATAGTACTAGCCGCGCCAATGACCTACGCCGTGTATCGTCAACCTGCCCTACTCAAATCGATGGCTGGGTTACCGGCGCACATACCATCACCGGTACAATTCGGCAAGAATCTGTTACACATACCTAGTCAACTGTTCATAAATGGCCCACCAAGCAACGAAACTGGCATTGTTGGTCTGCCAATGCTAGACATCTTTGTAATGGCTATGAGTTTCCTGGGTGCCTATGCTTATTTTTATCGGCGCCAGCTCGATCGCACAAAAATTTTAGTTGGGGCTTCGATTGTCGGCTCTGTACTGGTTGCATTAGGTGGGTTGGTATCGATAGTTTTGCTACTGCCGATTGTATATATACTGGCCACAGCCGGACTTGCATTTATGCTCCAGCAGTGGTTTACGGTCTTCCCGCGCAATCCATTGGCCCGTGTCATCGGCACAAGCCTCATTAGCGTAGCCGTTATAGTGACTGCCTTTTACCATATAAACCAGTATTACATTGCCTGGCCCAATGCGCCCGAAACTAAGCGTATCTTCCTACTCCAGCCTTAGGTTATATTTGCTACAATAGAACAGTAATTAACAAGGGAGTCTTTTATGAGTCGGTTTGATCAGGCTAAATTATTACTAAAAGTCAAAAAAATGCAAAAAGAACTACAAAAACAAATCATCACCGTCGAAGCGGGTGATGGAGCCGTGCAGGTTGAGATTACCGGTGAGCAAAAAATCAAGAAAGTACACATTGATCCCGAAGCCGTTGACCTGAATGATATTCCGCTACTTGAGCGTTGGATTGAAGACGCCGTAAAAGAAGCCATCCAGCAAAGCCAAAAAGTTGCTGCCGAAAAAATGCAACCATTCATGGGTGCGCTTGGAGATCTGGGACTTTAGAGCAACTGGTATGCAAGTACTGCCACCTGCGCTAACTAACCTTGTGGATACGTTGAGTGTCTTGCCTGGCGTTGGCCCGAGAACTGCCGAACGTTACGCCTATTTTCTGTTACGCAGCGACAGAACGGCTGCCAAGCGGCTTGCTGATGCTATGGAGACACTGCACCAAAATATTGGCTACTGCCAAAAGACCTTTGCCCTTGTCGAAAGGGGTAAAGAGCTAGCTGATCTTTATACCAACCATAGCAGAGATAAAAAACTGGTGGCGGTAGTAGCAGAGCCATTCGACATTGTGGCCCTAGAAAGGACAAACCAATATAAAGGTACTTATCATGTCTTGGGCGGTCTGATTTCACCGATTGACAACATTGATCCAGACCAATTGCATATAGCAGAACTTATCAAGCGCATAGACGATGACAAAGTCGATGAAATTATTTTGGCAACCAACGCAAGCGTTGAAGGTGAGTCGACAGCCTTATATATACAGCAACAAATTGGTAATAAGAAAGTAAAGATTACCCGTTTAGCGCGCGGCTTACCGATAGGCGTTGATCTGGAATACGCCGATCAAATAACTCTCGGCCGGGCATTGGAGGGACGAACCCAATTATGAGTGTTTACCCACAATCACAACAGATCAAAGACATAGTAGAACAGGCAAATAAAATTGTCATTATCCAGGCTGACAATCCTGATGGCGACAGTCTAGCCAGTAGCCTAGCGCTAGAACAAATCCTGGGTGACTTAGGCAAAGAGCCTTACCTGTACTGCGGGATAGACATACCTGACTATCTCAAGCACCTACCCGGATGGGATAGAGTTGGCAAAGAAATACCAGCTCAACTGGATGCCAGTATTATCGTCGATACTAGCGCCCTGGTACTTTTGGAAAAGCTGGAACAAAATCAGTTTCGGAGTTGGGTCGCTAGTAAACCGGTTATCGTACTCGACCATCATGCCGATGTACATTGTGATATACCCTACGCTACAGTAATTATCAACGATAAAGACGCGGTGGCTACCGGCGAAGTCATTTACAAATTAGCAGGTGAGCTTAGGTGGTCACTTAATTTACAGGCTAAAGCTCACATTGCCAGCTCCATTCTATCCGATTCACTTGGCTTAACCAGTGAGGGAACCACGGCCGGAACGTATCGGATTATGGCCGACGTGATTGAGGCAGGCGTAGACAGGCCAGCATTGGAAGAAGCCCGGCGAGCACTAGCCAAAATGCCAGAGCAAATTTTTCGCTACAAGGCCAAACTTATTGAAAGAACCGAGTTTTTTGATGACGGGCAAATAGCGATTGTTAATATTCCTTACGCTGAGGTGACCGAGTATAGCCCGTTATATAACCCCGCGCCGCTTATCCAAACGGACATGCTGCAAACTGACGGTGTCAGAGTAGCTATCGTCCTAAAGCAGTACAAGGATGGCAAAATTACCGGTTCAATTCGCTGTGGGTACAATACCAAGATTGCCGCAGATTTGGCGAAACAGTTTGGTGGTGGTGGGCATATCTATGCTAGCGGCTTTAAGATTACGGACGGACGTTCCTTAGAAGACGTAAAATCACAGTGTATCACCGCTGCAACGAAGTTCTTGACACTACAACAATCAACGCCGGACTATTCTAATGAGACTGCATAACACACGTAGTCGTAGGGTTGAAGCCTTCTCGCCGCTTCATGATAAAACGGTGCGTATCTATAGTTGTGGACCGACAGTGTACGACCATGCTCACATTGGCAATCTGATTGCTTTTATAGCAGCCGACCTACTCCGGCGGATGCTAAGAGTATCTGGGTTCAAAGTTAAGCATGTCATGAATTTTACTGATGTCGACGATAAAACTATACAACGCAGTCAAGAGCAATACCCCGATGCGGAACCGCTTGAAGCACTGCGCGAGCTTACGGGCCACTACGGTGAAATCTTTCTTAATGATATGCGGGCTATCGGCAATGACATACATGATGTGAAGTTCGTAAAAGCTACTAACAGTATTCGCCAAATGCAACAGCTTATAACGGCTTTACACAGCGATGGTTTTGCGTATATAGCCGATGATGGGGTGTACTTTTCGATAGAGAAATACCAGTCCAGCGGCAAAAAGTATGGCCAGCTGACAGAAATTACTACTCTAGGCACCAGCCAAGCCCGCATTCAGAACGACGAGTATGATAAAGCTTCGGTGCACGACTTCGCACTTTGGAAATTACAAAAAGTTAATGAGCCGGCTTGGGATTTTGAATTAGACGGTCACAATTTGCTGGGCCGCCCTGGCTGGCACGTGGAGTGTTCTGCCATGAGTGTCGACAGCCTGGGCCAACCCTTCGATATTCATACTGGCGGCGTTGACCTTATTTTCCCGCATCACGAAAACGAGATTGCTCAGAGCACCGCCGGCAAGGACAACCCGATTTATGCTAACTTCTTTGTGCATAGCGAGCATCTGTTGGTTGACGGGCACAAAATGAGCAAAAGCCTCAACAATTTCTTTACTCTACGGGACATAGTAGAGAACAATTACGAGCCTGCGGCCTTTCGATTAATGGTATTGCAAGGGCATTACAGACAGCAACTAAACTTCAGCTGGGAGAGCCTGGGGGCCGCCCAAAACCGGCTGAAAGATTATCAGGCCATGGCTGATATGCAATGGCAACCGTTGGCTAAAAGCCGCAAAATGAACCGTTATGCCCACAAAGTAGCCATACTTGATAAGATGAAGGACGATCTTAATTCTCCTGGAGCCCTAGTACTATTAAATATCATGGCAAATGATGTCCTAGAAAACAGCATACACCCCAGTGAGAAAAGTATATTTAAGGCCTTCCTAGTATTTATTGACGACCTACTGGGCCTAAGCCTTGCAGACAGGAAGGACATCACCAAGGAGCAAAAGCATTTGCTTGCCGAACGCGCAGCAGCTCGCAGCCACAAGCAGTGGCAACAATCCGATAAAATACGCCACCAACTAGAAGACCAAGGTATCGGCGTTCGGGACACGCCTTTAGGCCAAATTTGGTCCAGACACGCATTTCGCACTTTCTAGTTGATGCCAGGTGTGATCTGGGGTAAGTGGAAGGTGCAGAATGCGTGTCAGGCCCTTAATCTGCTATATGTACATCTTCTAGTAGCTTCCGCGACTGCAAATAATCCACAAGGGCAATACGCAGACAACCCGCGACTGGTATAGCCACTAAGCCTCCCAGTAGACCACCAAAGCTTACACCAACGATAACCGACGAGAACACCAGTAGGGGAGTCATGTTGGTTGAGTTTGCTTGTACCTTGGGCTGAATAACATAGTTCTCAATCTGCTGGTAGGTAATGTAGTAGATGAGGATAATCAACGCTACAACCGGCGAGTTGAACAGTGCAAAAGTGCTGACTATAACCGCACCCAAAGTATGGCCGACAAGCGGTATTAATCCACATATAAAGACGACAACCATAAGGGCAACAGGGTAGCTGACTTTTAGAATAAGCAGTGGTACCAGTATAAAAAGTGCTGCCAGGGCTGCCAATAATACTTGCCCGTTCGCAAAACCCTTTACTACAGCGTACATATCACTCACTATTTGTTCTACATGTGGCAGTCGCTGCGGGGGAATCAAGCGTTTCGCAAAGGCAATCCAACGAGGCCCCTCTATAAGCATCATGAACGTCAATACCAGGATAGTTAGCACCGAAAATATACTGCTACTAATACGAGTCAGCGTTGGTACCGCTGTGCCCGAAATGTCCTTTAGCCGGTCACCCAATTGCCCAGAGAACTTATCTACCTGGTCTTCCAGGTTATAGCGTCTGACGAAACGCCCAATACCACTGTTTTCATCGCGCAAATTCTCAACCAGACCAGGTACAGCATCAATAAAGTTACTTGTCTGACGTACCAAGGGTGGTACCCAGCTGGCAATAAAGCCCAGTAATAGGGAAATAATAATAAAAAAGGAGATACCGGTAGCAAGTGTTCTGTTACCCCGCCGTTTACCAGGCAGACGTTGCGCCAGCCAATGAACCGGCGCATTGAGCACCAAACTCAAGAAGAATGCCGTAAAGATAAGTATCAGCGGGTGAGTGGCTTTCTTGAGCACGGCCAGAAACATAAAAGATAGAATAACTAGGGCTAGGACTCGGACAACAGTATGGTTAGAGATCGTAATCTCAACCCTGCCCAAATGTTTTTGTTTTGATCGTGATAAACCAAGCATAGTTTAGATTATCCTAACTTCTGCGTCTTTTTGCAATCGCAGTTGTATAAATCTTGGCTATCTCGCTACCAACAACACGAATATCATACTGTGGTACCTGGGCTGTCTGCCAGCGATAACTTCGACGGCGGGCAGGTGCACTGACAATAAAGTGCTGTAAGCGTTTTGCAAAGACTTTGGTATTGGTTGGCACTATCAATTGATCGGGGCGAGCCCGCAAAACCGATCGATAACCACTGTTTTTACCGGCTAGCACTACTTTGCTGCCGGTGACCATAGCCTCCAGTAACACAATGCCAAAGCTCTCGCCTGCTAGGCTGGGAAATACCGCAATATCAGCAGTGGCAAGGTAGTGGGCTTTGTCGGTCTCACTAACAAAGCCGGTCAAGTGCACAATGGAACCTAGATGATTTTTACGTATGTAAGCTTGCAGCTCTGCTTCTAGCGGGCCTTTACCACAAATCAGCACTCGTACATTGTACAAGTGTTTTTTACTATGTAACTCCTCGACAGCTTTTAACAGATAGATGCAGCCTTTGCGTTCCACAAGCCGGCCTAAAAAGACAATATTAATCTTGCCGTCATCGTATTTCCTTATTTTTTTACCTGCCTGCAATAGTGATGTATTTACTGCATTGGGAATTATCGCACTTCGAATCCGCCAGCTTTTGCGAGCAAACGTAGCAGCTGGAGCAGATACGCTTATAATGGCATCAAATCGCCGTAAGCTGCGCCAAATCATAACCTTTAGCAAGCGTGTCGCTAAGCTTTCTCGCCAGCTATAGGGAACAATATGAAAGGTGCCTACTACCGCTGTGTTTAAGGGGGCAGCTCGTACTAGCCTAGCAGCAAGAGTTGGACTATAAGGCATCTGAACATGCAGTACATCAAACTGCTCGCGCTTTAACAGCCGGTGAACCAATGCTCGGCTAACCGGCAAGGGTATAGAGACTTGGTTACCATTAAACGGCAACTGAATATTGCGACTCAGGCTATGTAGATGAGGGATATCCTTGCGATGGGTCTCCCCTACCAGATAATGCACCTGGTGCCCTTCGGAGCGCAGCCATCGGCCTAATGTCAAGACATACTGTTGGACGCCGTCCGGTTTATCCAGGCTGTCATCAAGAACAAAACCTACTTTCATCCCAGCAGGACCTTTTTATACACAGCTTCGTGCTGGGCGACAACTTTAGGGTAATCAAATTGCCGTACGTAGCTGCTAGCCCAGTTGCGCCACACCTTGCGTAGCTCGTAATCGCGCAATAGTAAATCAAGCCGCCGGGCAAACTCTGGTATATCCTTCGGGTTAACTAGTGAGAGTGCGCCCCTGCCCGTTAGAACCGAAGCGTAGCCGCTATTATTACCTGCCACAATAACTGTGCCGGTCGCCATTGCCTCTAATAAAACGATGCCGAAGCTCTCACCATAGGCTGCCGGCGAGCAAAACAAATCGGCCTTGCGTAGTAGTGCCAGCTTTTGTTTTTCACTGACGTAGCCCACAAAACTCACGCCCTTAATATGATGAGTTTTGGCATACTCCTCATGTTTAGCCCGATCAGGCCCGTCTCCTGCAATAATAAGCCGTATATCTTTTTGACTGTCAGCCAGCCGACCAAAGGCTTTTAGTAGATATTTCAATCCTTTTCGTTTCTCTAATCGCCCAATATACAAAATAGTCTTGCGTGAAGTTGGTTTTGGCTTGACCATTTTATAGCGCTTCAGATCAATACCATTTGGGATGATAGCCACGTGTTTGTCGCTCAGGCTGCGGACATAGTCGGCGGCAGGCTCAGAAACAGCAATTAGTGCAGTAAGATAACGCAAAATCGACTTGGTGTAGGGCGTAATGACACGCTCAATGGTTCGACTCATAATCGTCTCTGGAAGCTTGGCATGAAAGGTGGCTACATTGTAGCTAGCCGATCGGCTTAGAAGTTGTCTACTCATAATCGGCACCCATGGTTCGTGAAAGTGAAGGATATCAAACTGTTCTCGCTCCAGCATGTCGTCAATCTCATCCACCTTAAGGCTAACCGATACCTGGGCCGTGGTGTGAAACGGTGACTTTAAACTCGCAGCAGTTCCCAAAAATATTACATCACTAGGCGTATTAATATAATTACCCCAAGGCAGGGGAGTGATAATTTTGGCGACATGGCCACTATCCGTTAGCCCACGCTGGAGAGCTGCAACCACTTCTTGCACGCCACCACCAAGAAAAATATTATAGGGGCACACCAGTCCAACCTTTATCCCGTTAGACTCCACTGACTTTCCAGTATCGGTGAACGTTTGATAAGCTGGGCTGGTTTCAGTCATTCTATGGCCCATGAATGCGTTTGGGGTCTAACGGGATTCATCACCGTTAGTATACCCGACTTGGCCAGATTTGGTCTGGGCATGTAGGAGAGAGATTTGCATATGTCGGGTCTATCATGCCTTTGCCAGCAAGCTACGTATCTTAGGCGGGAAAAATGGAGCAACCTCTTTGGCAGTTGCCACCACCGTCTGTGCATGACCCTTCATGGTTGTATTGACAACGGTACATTGCCTGAAAATAATTTGCAGATGCTGTTCTACGATAGTGTTATCAAAGTAGCGATCAGGGTTGACTGCGACATGATAAACCGGCATGTCAACGCGTACATCACACAAATCAAGCGTCAGCATAGAAATGGTTGTGTCCATATATGTCCGAATATCGTTACTGCGCCACAGGCCAATTTCAAAATCTATGCGTCTTTCTTGCTCTTCTTTACTGGCATCCATTAGCTTTGCATTGCGATTGGCAAACCTATGATAGGTGGCTCGTATTATTGCCGGACGCAATAGAAGTTTGTTGGCAAACCAGGCAGGCAAACGATTTGAGAAAACACTGGCCACATAACGCAAAAGTAGGTAGTTATGCTTTTTAAAAACAAAGTCATCCTTATGCGCAAAGCCAACAACGCTTATAAGTAGGTCTACTTTTTGTACCAAATCCGGATGTTTTTGCAACATCCTAGTAATTACAACAAAGCCAAACGATATGCCCAGTAACTTAAGACGACGGCGTTTGTAACGTAGTTTAATAAATGCGGCTAAGTAGTCCGCTAGGTTATCCAATGTAGGCTTCATGCCAATTCTATAAAAACTTTCCATGCCCCCAAAGCCCGGCAGATCAGGGATTGTTACTGCCCCATAACGATTCAGTGCCTCAGCAAAACCAAATACTCGTTCTAAACTGGCATGATGTCCATAAACAAACAAGATTTCATTGCTATTGGACGGCGGAGCAGGCAAGCGCAACATACGCCCCTGCAAACCGTTCATATGTAACGGCTCAATATAGTCAGCCAAATTTTGTATCTTCTGTTTTGTCATAGTTGCTGTACCTTAGAATGTAGCGTACCACAGATTATATGGCAATATAATTTACGCATTTTGCAAATAATTTTATAATGCTTGTATGCGTCGAAACCGTTTGATGGCAAGCTTGGTACTTTTGGCAATAATTATTGTTACCGCTGGCATTGCCAAAACTCACAACAGCGCTCCAGCCAGCCCACCGTCCAGGCAAGGATCATCATTACAAGGCAATGATGTGGAGCCGACGATACTATTCAATAAAAATCGGTATTCCACCACCGATCCCGCCAGTTTATGGATCGTAGTAAACAAACAAAGACCATTGAACCCCAAAAACTATGTGCCATCAGACTTGGTTGTACCGGCAATTCCCCTTCGGTCGGAGGCAGGTAATAGTGAAATGCATGTAAGCCAAACTATGGCACCAGCCCTGGAACAGCTAGTGAGCGCTGCCTTACAGGAAGGCATTGGCTTAATGCTGGCTAGCGGCTACCGTTCGTATGGATTGCAGGTATCTGTTTATGCTAATGAAGTCAAAAATTATGGCCAAACCCAGGCCGATCGCGAGAGCGCCCGTCCTGGTTATAGTGAGCACCAGACCGGTTTGGCAGCAGACCTTGAGCCTACTAATCGTGTTTGTGAAGTCCAGGATTGCTTTGCCAACACTGCAGAGGGTAAGTGGTTGGCTACGAATGCGCACAGATATGGCTTTATTCTCCGCTATGCAAAAGGAAAAGAGCAAATTACTGGTTATCGCTACGAACCCTGGCACATCCGATATATCGGAGTTGAGCTATCGGCTCAAACACGCTCACGTGGCATAGAAACGCTAGAAGAGTTCTTTGGCTTGCCAGCGGCTCCCAACTATCAATAATCGGCATTTTTACCACCTGTGCAAAAATCTTATGTACCACTTCGGTGTAGAAATAGGCGACCCTGTAACCGCAGATCCCTGCTGGCTATCCACAGTAGCCTGTGCCTTAACGATACCTGCAAACTGTTTTGACTCTTGCGGTACAGTGGTTGCATTTATGTCAACCGAGATTTTTGTGGCTGTGGCCTTCCAGCCAAAGACAGAGAGGTCTTTTTGGGCGACAATGTTGACTCGTTCGCCCCAAGGTACGTCATAGTAACCGATCGTTTGGTTAGCGTGTACAACTGTACGAGCACCAAAACCTGCGGTAGTAGAAGTTAGCAGAGGACCAACGTCGCGCAAGGCGATGCTTAGACTGGAAGCACCCATAATTGCTCCGACAATTGTTACCGGTTGCCCGCCTGTAATATTTTGGACTGCAGCAAACAAATAGCAGCCCCCGGCTTCTTCGGTATTACCCGTTTTTATACCAACAATGCCATTTTGACCTAATAAATAATTCACATTTTGTATCGCTCCAGCAACTGGTATAGTTGCTTCCTTTTGACTAACTATTTGGGCAATTACTGGATTTGCCAAGGCCGCTTGACCCAAAATCACAAGATCGGCGGCAGTACTAACTGTCTGCGCCGAAAAGCCGCTAGCATCTGCAAAATGAGTGTTGGTAAGTTTCAAAGTTTTTGCCAGATCGTTACTGTACTGCAGATAACCCTCCATAGAACCAAACGCCCACCTAGCAAGTGTGTCGGCAATGTTATTGGCAGATGCCAAAAGCAGCGCCTGTAGGGCCTGGTATTGGGTCAGCTCCTCACCCTCTTCTACAGCTACCACTGAGCCGCCTTGGGCAGCATAGTTATCATATAGAGCTACGTCGTCGCTAGTGAGAGTTATGGTAGCTCCTGGCTGGCCCACGGCAAAGGGCTTGGCGCGCATAATGGCCAAGGCCAGCATGACTTTAGCCACACTTGCCATCGGAACCGGCTTGTTAGTGCCATTAGTTGCCAAGACCCCATAGCCATTAGCACCAATAGCGGATTGGCCGTATTTGGGCCACGCCAGATTAACTGGCTCCGTTTTTGTATTTATCGTCACCTCGTGGGGAAGAAGAGTCGGAATAGGTTGCCTGTAGGCCCATATCCCATAGACCACCGGCAGCAGCAAAATAACCGAAACATACAGTCTGAGCTTCGTCTTTTTGCGTTGCTTCGTCTGGCTTACCTTGTACTGGAATTGCTGCGGCTCAATTATACGCATATATTCTAGCTTACAGCTTTCAGCTTACAGCTCATAGCTTTGGTAAGTGCATGTGCACAAACCCCCTTGACAAGCATGTTTATAGAGAGGACACTCGAGAGTATAAGCGTATAGAATATACAAAGTAGGATTAAATGACGGTAGTAGAAGCTCTACATATGGGCGTAAATCATAGCCTAGAACAGCACCAATACTTGCTACATCAGGTGGACGGCGAGGTTATGGCTAGCAAGCTGGGTTACGGCCAGGATACAGAGGTGTTCAAGGCTGGCGTGAAGAAGTTTGATTTAGTCGTGGGATCCTATCGACATGAGTACCCCAATTTATGGACCGCAGAAGAGGATCAAATGCACATAAGAGGTGTTTTGCACGGGGCGCAGCAACCGCGTATTTTGGAAGCCTCGGTTTTGCTGGAACCGTTGCCAGATCACCCATTGTATGACCCAGCTGCCGAGGCACAATATTTTGTGAGTGTGCATCATCTTTTGCCTGGCCGTATTTACGAGATTGACCCCTGGCGTGTCAGGCCTCACCAAATAAAGATCGTCCAACTTGTTGAACGGCTTGGCAGGTTAGCCCAAGCCACAGTTTGAGATAATCCTTAACTTACGCTAAAATTTATTCTGTTATTATCGGTTCGGGATCGTCTAATGGTAGGACATCCGCCTTGGGCGGACAATCAGGGTGATAGTGCGCCATAGCTTTGGCGTAGGAGTATTAGATGTTTTACGTGTATGTTATAAATAGTCAAGATGACACAAAGCGTTACATTGGACAGACCAATGACTTGCACCAGCGAGTTGCGCGCCATAACTCCAGCAAATATGGCTATACAAGGCAAGGCCGTCCCTGGAATCTTGTCTATTCAGAAACTTTCGAGACAAGAGCGGAGGCCATGCGAAGAGAACGATTTTTAAAATCGGGCAAGGGTAGAAAATTCTTAAGTAATCTGAGAAAATGAGGTTATCGGTTCGGGATCGTCTAATGGTAGGACACCGGGTTTTGATCCCGGCAATCTAGGTTCGAACCCTAGTCCCGAAGCCATGGTTCGACTAGCTCACCATTTGGTGGGGTTGTCCCAGCTAAATTTACAATTCACATTTCGCTCATCTGTTAGAGAACTGTCCTCTAGATCCCTCTAGATCCTATAACTAGCTATTTATTCCAGTATTCCAGGGAGACACCCTGGAATAATACACCCTGGAATAACCCTGGAATAATGATTAACCCGAGCAAAGACCCTAATCAACTCAAAACTTTTATAGATGCCTACTTGAGTGCCTTGTCGATCTCTTCTTCGGTGAAACCCCATTCAAGTAGCTTCTTGTATATCTTGAGGTTAACTATATTAAAGAGGTGGCGTTGGATTGTATATTTCTCTCCAGAACGTGGGCTTTTGACCAAGCAATGGCTACCTTTACCGGCTTTAACATTAACCTCTAAGCCAATTTTTTTACATGCACGAATCCAATCTGATTGTTTGATATCAGACAGGCTACGCATAAGGGCCTACACTACGCGCCTACGTGAACTGTTTGCTTGACTGTAGCTGGCTCATTGTCTGAGCGCAGTAAATCATCTCGGCAGAGCTGAGAGGGGATTTCAAAGTAAGTAAAGATTGCATCTTTAATGAGTTCGGGAATTTCACGACTATTAAGACTGCCGGTCATAATGCCATCAATGTTAGTAGATTCAGCACTCCAACTACCATCTGGATATTGTTCAATACTGAACTGAATAGCACGATTATCAAGATGGTTGATGGTTTCAAGCATCTCAGACACACTTGAATTAGCCTCTTCGTTAAGGTTAATACCTAACTTCCGAAGCTTAGAGGCTGCGAAGTACATAAATTGGTTCTGTAGTCTTTTCATAGCATTGCTCCATCCACCTTAAGCTTATTATACCATATTTGTTTGTGTTTATGAGGTTTTCCGTTTATCTAAGAATAGTCGGACATACATTACATGTTATTATATACATAAGCGCAAAAAGTACCAACAGTTCACATTGCCAGTGTGTTCGCAATCAGCGCAAAACTCCTCCATCCCCAGACCAAATCTGGCTATGACAAGGATCACATCTTAACTATCTAATGATTTTGAACTGGATGAATGTTTTGGAAATAGTAGCGAAATTGCTGTTCCTAGACCTAGTACCACAAATAATAATCCAAGATTTAAGGCAACAGGTGTATGTAATCCGAGTGGTGCAGAAATCATCTTAAAGCCAATCCATACCAGAATAAGCGCAAGTGACCAATCCAACGCCCAGAACTTTGTAGAAACAGAATCATAGACAAAGAATAGTGCTCTTAACCCAAGTATGGCGAATACATTGCTTGCGTAGGCGATATACCTATCAGGACTAACTGCTAAAACGGCTGGCACACTATCAACTGCGAACATAATATCGGACAACTCTATCAATATTATTATGGCTGCCATTAGGGTCAGCATGCGCTTGCCATTAACCGTAGTCATAAGCTTATCCCCATCAAACTTATCGTGTATTGGCAGGAGCCTGTTCATTAGTTTCCATGTGTGTGACCCTTTAACATCTTTAACCTCCTCTGTTTGACCATATCTGGCGTGTTTGTAAGCATGCCAAGCTGCACGTAGCAGAATTACTCCGAAAATTATATTTACCCATTCAAACTGTTTTAGAAGCTCATAGCCTACGAGTATAAAAATTAAACGGAATACTATGGCGCCGGCAATTCCATAATTTAATATGCGGCGACGGTATTTCTGCTCAACTTTAAAGGCTGTAAATATTAGTCCAAAAACAAATAAATTATCCAAGCTTAGGCTTTTTTCAATAGCCCAAGCTGCTAAGTATTCAGCGGCGGCCTGTTGTCCTATAAAGAAATAGACTGGGATAACAAATAAAAGTGCCACACTTATATAAAATATTGACCATCGGACTGCTTCTTTAAAACCTACGACATGATCTTTACGACCATTTATAGCTTCTATGATAGCGTAAAGAATTAGCGCGACAACAATCGCAGCATACATAAACCATGGTACTTCATACGCTACGTGTTGTGACGCTGTTACTGCACTAAAATAAGAAAACATTCCTAACTATTGTATCAGCCTTAAACGATTAGCTTATATTTAGCTAATTAATATTTTATGTATGTATTTCAATGCTTCAAATCCCAGAGGCATTTTTCTCTGCTTGGTTCCAGGGGTTCCCCTTGGAATAATGAACATTTATCGCAGAAAACCATTAATCAAGCAATCAAGTAGGTGATTCTTCCAGGGAGATCTTCCAGGGAGACACCCTGGATTACACCCTGGATTAAATTTGACCTGGTGTGCCAGAACTACCAGATGAGTTACCATTAGTGCCTGTATTTGAGCCCCCAGACGTTGAACCGTTACTCGTCCCATTAGCCGTGGCACTTGAATCAGAAGTGTTGCCAGGTTGACCAACAGATGTATTTGATGTTTCTGACGTAGAGGATTGACTATCACCGTTAAATGGAACTGGTGTAGTCTTTTTATTAGAAAACAATGCAAATCCCATTGCAGAGAACAAAATAAGGGCTACGGTGCAAGCAATAACAAGTATGAGTATATGATCCTTCAACCAGCCTTAGAGCTGGTTTTTATTGTTGACGGTGTTATATGAGGTAATGTTTATCGGTTCTGGCTCTGGGGGTGTAGTAAGTGCTGTTGCTAATGGCACTCCAGTAGTAGGTGGGGGTTTATCAAACAACTTGCTTTTCAGAGTTTTGATCTTCATTTTTATGGTTTTTGAATGTGATTGTTAGCCATCGTTACCTACATTAGTTCAATTGACTAAAAGTTAATATGCTGGCTAGAGCCATTCAAGTGAGCTCTAGTATTGCAAAGTATGGAGTAAAAATTCACAATGCGTAGCATGCAAGCGTTGAGAGCTAGATGTGTTTTCTAGGGATCTTTAGTTTCTAGCACTATGTCTTCCTTCTGGTCAGCAGGTTTTAGTATGTTGTCCACGAGCTGATCAAGCTGGTCATTTGATAAATTTGCTTTTACGGCATAACCTTCAATCCCCAGATTGCGCAAACCGACTGGCGCATCAGACTCATTCAAGTTTGAAATAATGAAAACTGGGATACCTTTGCCCCAAGCACTACCTCGCATAATCTCCAGGATTTGATCACCTGCGACCTTTGGCACCATTAGATCAAGCAACACTAAATTTGGCATCTCCCTTTCTATTAGAGCCAGGGCTGTTTTACCGTCATAGGCCACAAAACACTTATATCCAAGCAATTCCAATCTTGTCTTGTATATATCAGCCAGGCTAGTGTTGTCTTCTACTATTACTATTTTTTGCGATAAACCAAATTGATCCATAGTGCTAATAATTTTAACCTATGAAGTCATCATTTACTATCTACCCACCTTACGCAGAACCATTCGTTCCCAGGGTAAAACTGAGTGAGCGAAAACAGTTTTATCGGAAAGAGATGTATCGGTAGATACATCGAGACAGGAAAAAATGTTTGCAGTTAGTCAGATTTGGTCTGGGCATGGAGGAGTTTTGCGTAAGGCGGGTATACTAGCTCGTAATAACACCTGTAGGTAGTATCTTCTTTGAACTTTCAAAGCCTTAGTGGCTAGTATCACACTATGGTATGGTAGTAAGGTAAATAATAACCTGTGAATGGGGAGGTGTAATGTTGGCAAAAATAATTAATGAAACAACAGAGGCAGTTGTGGCCACTGTACAGGGTGTAAGTAATATTTTAGAAGCCTTAACCGATACCGTAAAAAATCAGGTGGTGAACGTGCTGAGTAATTCGAGTGAGATAGCTGGTAGTGGGGTTGAAGCGGTGGCATCAGTAGCCAGTGGTGCAGTAAAAGGTGCCGGGCAGGTTGGTGCTTCTATTACTGACACTGCCTATAACACTATGAGCGGGGTAGTAAAAGGGGCCGGACAGGTCGGAGGTGATGTTGTAGAGGCAATCGGTGGCGGAGCCCAGGGCATTATACAAGCTACGGCCGAAACCGGTGGCGATGTTGGTGCTGCAGCCGTCGCGGCAGTACGGGGTGCTATTAGTTCGGCGGGTGCCGTTGGGACTGACACTTCTGAGGCCGCAAAGTCAGCAGTCGGTGGAGCACTCGCTGCGGCCACAAACGTTGGTGGCGATGCTGTGCAAACAGTTAGGGACGCACTACTGGGCGCCGCTAGCCTACCAAGAGACGTTATTGAATCTGCCCTAAAAGGCAGCGACAAGAAATAGCTTTTTTCATACACCGTAGTGAGCAGATCATTATTTTTGTCCGGCTTTGATAGTCCTTTACTTAACACGCTGTAACGGTAATTCTGAAATATAGTAGGACAGTTTAGTTCGACTTTTATATGGGTAGTGCTTATAATTACCGTATATGTCACTACCTGGCTTGCCCGAATCATTTACACCCATACCATTGCCTGAACTGACTCCTGAGCAAACAGCAGCAGGTATGGAAATTGCTAAATTTTGTGGTTTCGACAATGAGGTACTGAAGCAAAGCATGCTGTGGAATGGTCAAGCCGCGACCGTAAAATACGGTCTTGCTCATAGCGCCCACTACATGGACTACCTAACGGTTAAGGAGATCCAAAATGCTGTGTCTAAGGGACTGGAAGATTACCGGCAATCACAAATTAACTCAGGCCAGCCACATTAGTTGCTATGCCTACTGAAGCTCAAGCTAGAATAGAGGACGCGCGCCAAATAAGCCAGGTTGTGCTAGAGCAAGAAGCACAGCCAGCTATGCCCGAGATCTCGGTCGGCACAGATGCATTGCCACCTTCTATAGATGCCGAAAAGTTCGCTGCGGTCTCACAGCATGTTGGCTCACCAAAAGAAATGCTGCAGCAATTTAAAGACAACCCGAATGCACCTCTACCAACCTGTGTACGTAACTTAGGTATCACGAGCGTAGACACACTAATAAAACGAATGGAAGGCACTGATAATCTAGCTGATAGAGCACTTACTATTCAAGAATTGCGCGAAGCTCGAAAAAAGGAGACAGAAGAACAACATGCAACGGCGGCTCCAGAAAAGGAAAAACCGCCCAAAACTACTAATGCGAGAGCTCCCACGTCCGCTGCCAAGCAAACAAAGCCAGCAATTGCTAGCAAAGTTGATGAAATCATTCCATCGCAAGAGGAACATAAGTTAACTATAAAAGCCAGCCCACCAATCCGAACATCAAAACGTACGCCAGACATTGCAGCCGCTAAGCCGCGCATTATAGCCATGAAAGAAGTCCGTCCAAAGACTGTTGAGATGCGGCCGGATAGAGTCAAATACCGGGAGATACCTGACTTCGTAGCACAACAAGGATTAGCTGTTACAGCTAGTCTAGCTGGCTCGGAACACACAAAACAGGTGGTCGCAAGTAATCCGCAGGTGGCAGGAAACCGGCATAAATCCATGACCACGAATATAATAGGTGATGAGGATCCCATGCAGGTTCAGCAACAGTTATCTACTACTGATGAAACAAATACTCTAAAAGACCAGATACCTAGAGTTGAGGATTTTGCAGAAAAGGTTGTGGTGCACCAAGACGGTTTTGCCATTGAACATGGCGAAGAAGTTACTCCTAACGAAGTTTTTGAGGAAACTGCTGTAATAGGCGGAGTCGAATTTGGCACTGAGCTATCCATTCCTGAGATAGAAGACACGCAACCAGTAGAAACCGCCTTTATAGGTGAGCTAATACTAGGCGCACTGGTTGATTTGGTTGACCTTGACACCGTAGATGGACAGGCCGATTTGGTCGCACCCCAACTACATAAACCCGTGATGGTTAATAGTCCCGAGACTTATGTGAGTGAAGCTAAAACTTTTGTGTCGGGAAGATTTGAGGAGCAGTTGGATCAATACCTCCAATCACTCGAGCCAAGTCGGGCCGAAGCCGTTAAACCAATCTTAGACAATGTGATGCAAGCTGCGCAAGAGGCCCGCAAACTGCCTGAAACAGATAGTCAAGGCCTAGCATTAATTGAACAGCAGTTAGAACAGCTATGTACACTGTTATTTGAGTGTCTGGAGATTGATTTTAGTAATGAAACGGTGAAGCAATTTATACAAAGTATTACAACTCATGAACCAATAGTTATTCTGAACAAAGAATCGCTACCCATTGAAGACCTTAACAGTATGGGGACTAGTGAATATAAGGTAGACAGCAATCTGTCACTGCTAGGTGGTCTTGCCCAAATCACAAAACAAAATATACACCCAAACCTTTTGCTGGGAAGATATGCTTTGCTTGTTAGTGTGGAATAACCTTACTAGTATAGGGAGCTAGGCTTAGACGGTATCCAGAGCTGGCTCAAGAGAAGTGATTGTCACATCTGCAGTAGCGATTGATTCAATATTACTCACAGGCACATGTGAGCCACGGGATAGCCCTAGCTTAACGATATGTAGGAGCATAGTTTCGTAATCCATACCTATATTTAGCATGCAGGCCTTGGGAAAAGAACCGTAACCTTCAATTAAACTAGGTATAGGGTTGACCTCAAGAAAATGGGGTGTGCCGGATTTATCCAGGCGTATATCTATGCGTCCATAATCACGGGCGCCTAGTGCATAAAAGATGCTTAAAGCGAGGTCAGTAACTCTCATTTTTAAGATAATATCTGTAACCGGTATAACCTGTTCAGTATTCGACGATTTTACTTCGGCGCTTAAAAATCGGGCGCCGCTTTTATTATTAGGAGGAGCAACTAACTCAATTGGCATAACTGAGTATGTGTCCATAGTTCTGTCTCTGAGGATAGCTACGCTAAACTCACGGCCAGGTAAGTACTCTTCTATCAAAGAGTCTGACTGAAAGTCAGTAGCAATTGATTGAATTTTTGCCTGCAACTGCGCAAAATTATGAACTACAGAGTTACTATCAATGCCCAAACCACCACCACGATTCGTTGGCTTAACAAATAATGGAAACTTGAGGGAATTATTTGGTTCGGTTAGCGATTGGTTTTGACGAACAACATAAAATGACGAGGTACTAAGACCCTTGTCAAGCGCACGTTGTTTGGCCAAGGCCTTATCGCGGCCAAGTTCATGCGCTCTTTGGCTGGAGCCAGTATAAGCAATATTATACTCGTCTAGATAGTCACTTAGCCAGACTTTATCAATCCCGCGCAGACTCATTTCTTCATCCGCGGGGACGAACTCCATACCCAAAAATACCAAATCCGGATTAAGGGCAACTAGGCTTTCAAGATCTGACAAATTATTAAGAATACTAACATTGACGTGAGTATAGTGCTTGCGTAACACAGCCAGGGCAGCGTTACGCGACCTTTGGCTCATAGAACTAAGCCCTCTAACCGTAGATGACACAATCTCAATATGCTTATTAATTTTCATAGATTTAACACCACTAGATAGACCGGGTCTTAACCCGCTTTATTTCTTAATATAAATATCTTATTGATTTAGTAAGATCGGTGGGATCCGCCGCCAGAATTTCGATCTTCTTGGGGGCGAGCTTGATTGACCACGATCGAACGTCCACTGACTTCTTTGCCATTTAGTTCTTTGATGGCGTTTTGGGCCTCTTTGTCGTCAGCCATTTCTACAAAACCAAAACCCTTTGACTGACCGCTATCCCGATCTTTGATTACTACCGCACTCTCCACTTTGCCCTGTTCGCCAAAAAGCGTTTCTAGCTCGGCATCGGTGACACTATAGGCAAGACCGCCTACGTAAAGTTTCATTGCCATGATTATTTCCTTCCTTTAACTTTGGTATCGCTCGCGTTTAATATCTTCTAACCGTGGGTGATAGGAAGTCTTGGTAACGACTAATTATGACAACGGAGAGGTTATAGTAACCACTTGCTTGATTAGATTATAGCACAGTTAGCATATAGCTTCATAATACAAACTCTGCAAATGCAAATTTTGAGGATTATTTTTTGTGGGGGGTGACTGAAACCGGTAATGTAACGATCGCTATTATTGCCACTTTGGCGTATACTATAAGATAAGAACATTATGTACAGACATGTGATTACCGCATTACCCAATGGCTATGAAGTGTATGCAAATCTAATAGCTTCTTCGGCAGGACATTATCTTAGTCGTCAGCCGTACGTAATTAATCTAATAAAAGAAGTATTGGTGCCTATGAATCTGACTGATTCCAAGGTCTCAATTGAGCGTGACATGGGTCGGATCATAGGTAACACCGATATTGTTGAGACCAGCGAGAAGGATACGATTTTCTACGCTATGCCCTATAAAAAAACTTTCTTTTCGCGCTATGCAAAAAATCGCCACCCAATGCCAAGCCACAAATTGACTATCATCCTAGAGCGAGACACAGACGGTAATTATGAACTGTCCGATACATGGATCGGCCCATGTAGCCCCCCTTTTCCCGGCGATAAAAATGAGACCGACAGTAGTAAATCATATTGGCAAACCCACGCTCTGGTGCAGGACGCGCAGGTGGTGCAGTCTAAAACAATTACCAAGATATGTCCCTACTAAGCTGAGCCTGTTAGCGGCAGGTTGGCGTAAAGCGGTCCCACATTAAACCGTCAGCCAAGATAGTCATGGTCTGTTGAGCGTATTAAATATCGTCTACTTGACCCTCGCCGCCAACCAAAAATAAAAATACCTATGCAGCAATTGACATCGTGATGCCCTCGTGTTTGAATAAGCTTAACCCTATACCATGAAACCAAAACCGACCCAAACTAGCTCTTTAAGAATCAATGTAACGCGCCTGGCTAGGCTTCACTTTTTGTACGTTGTTGCATTAATCGCCCAAATACTTATTTACGACGCCTGGAACCTCGTAACGCCGCAGGCCATTATGCAACGGTGGATTGCCACCATGATATTGCTGGCGGTTACAGGCTTAGTGTGGTACTTGTCCAAGGCTAAAGTTACTGGTAATACCGCCTACAAACTACAGATTTTTGCACTCATATTGACTGATATCGCAGTGGCCTCATTTAGTGTCTATACACAGCGGGGTATGGCCAGCCGCGCCGTCGCACTCTATGCCATACCCATAATAGTTTCGGCAGTTTTACTGACCAGGATCGCTCTGTTTGCAACCGCAGTACTCTGCGTTGCCGCATACCTTGCCACTACAGTCAGTTACTTTGTCCTAAACTTTAATGAGGGTTATAAGATCGAGCTCTACGGTGAAGTTGGGTTTTACTGTATTAGTTTTTTGATATTAGCCAGCCTGCTTTGGATAATTATTCGCTCCAGAAAAAACAGCTAATGGCATATGCGGCTTAACTATACCGAGACCGGTAAGGGTTCACCGGTAGTCTTGCTTCATGGTATGGCAGCTTCACGGCGGTATTGGGATAACCTCATGCCACTGCTTGCCCCAAAGCACCGCGCCATAGCTGTGGACTTATTAGGGTTTGGGCTTTCACCCAAACCACGTGCTGCGATGTATACACCCACTGAGCATATCGGTAGTATTATGGAAACACTGCGCAACATAGGGCTGGAAGGATCGTTTACCTTGGTTGGGCATTCTATGGGGGCATTGCTGGCACTGCAGCTGGCAGCCACGCATCCTAAGAGGGTAGATAAACTGGTTCTTCTCAATCCACCTGTATATAAAAATGCGACACAGGCTAAGGGTAGCGTTACCAAAACCAAGAAGCGATTACGGCTACTGTATTATGGCCCTTCGTCACGGCTTGCTTGTACGTTGTGGTGCCGTTTGTTGCGACCATTAAGTAAACACGTCGCTCCACTGTATCTTAAGCACCTGCCACGAGCTGTTGCCCAAGATACTGTGCTCCACAGTTGGCAGTCATATACCCGAAGCCTCCATAATGTTATTCAGGATCAACAGGTGCAAAAAGACCTAAGCCGCTTAACTATGCCTGTTGAAATTTTGTACGGAGATAGAGATAGCAGGATTATCCTTAGTAACGCTCGCGCCCTCAAGCTCAGCACGAATATTAGGCTTGCGATTGAGGCTGGTACCCATAATTTGCCACTTGAGAATCCATCGTTAATAGCCAAAACTATCGGTTAAATCGGCTGTTATACTGGATAGGTGATTGAACTAACCGAGAAGGTATTCCGAGACATTGTGGCTGAGGCCATTGACGGCATTCCACCCAAGTACGCCACCCATATCAAAAACGTGGCCTTTGTTGTGGAAGATTTGCCAACGGATGAGCAACGTCAAAAACTCAAACTTTCGGCCGGACACACGCTTTTTGGCCTATACGAAGGTATACCCATGACCAAGCGTGGGAATAACTATAACCTTGTCCTGCCAGATAAAATTACTATTTTCAAAAAGCCCATAGAGGCTGCCAGTCACTCACTGGAACAGGTTAAAGAACTAGTGGGACGCACTGTCTGGCACGAGGTAGCACATTATTATGGCCTTGGCCACGATGCTATTTATGATTTGGAACGTAAGCATTAAATAGGCTGCCAGCCATAGACTGGACTTACACAAAGCTCCCCCATGCCCAGACGTACCCAGGAAACGAGGGTTTTTGCGTAAGTCCAGTAGAAGCGTTACAATAGCCGTAGATTAACGAAAAGGGAAGGAATCTCATGCAACCACAAAATCAACCAACACCTGAACCCCAGCCAGCCGGCAATAATAAACCAAAAGGTAAATACGGCAAACGCCCCATGTGGCAATGGGTAGTTCTGTATCTGGTCGTTGCTGTTATCGTTTATGGTTTGATTTACTATTTGTTTATGCGCGATAGTAGCAGTACAGGCGGCCTAGGCTACTAAGTGGCACCTATATAGTTCACGCACCCAAACCGATTACACCTCTAATAGCTTTCAATAGTAGGGGTCTATAGATTATACTTGTAAATCTAGTAGACGTCATATATAGTGATTACTATGAAATATATGACGCTAACCTCAGCTACAAAGCATTTGAGAAAATTCTTTCCCGTTTACCCAAACGTTACAGAGGTATCACTTGAAGACATATACAAGTCTGCTGACCGCCTAAGTAAGAGCGATGATGTAAATAAATCTTGGGTAACTACTCGCATGACCCATCTTCGGCATTACGGGCTAGCCGAATCAGTATATAGCGATGATAGTCCAGCTAAGTTTGTGGGGGTTAGAGTTACGCAAGAGGGCAGAAAAACACTAGACCGTAACATAAGTGTAGCCAACGACAGAGAAAGACGTGAAGTTACGCTAGAGACGCTGGCTCAGGACATCAAAGAGTATGAGCGCATTAACCCTAGTATTGAATTGAACCTAGAAGTGAAAATCAAAAAAGAGGCTGTGCCTATGGTGTAGACAATAGTGTGTATGCGGGTGCTATGGGATTGTCTATGACCTTAGCAAGTCGAAAACCCTGCAGGTTGGACATGAAAGGTTCGCCCCTAGAAAACCATAGTACCCGTATCTACACTATCTACTAAAAGTATGAACTCTTAGAACCGAATTGTCAAGTTACTTGTCCTTTTTAGGTGTGGGTGTCTGGGATATCTTTTTCAAAGCCTGTTTAAAGGTTGCTTCAATCTTGTAGGGTCTTTGACGTTTATCCTTTGTAGCCACACACTCATATTAGCTTACAAGGTCTTTGTATGGCAAGTGTTTACCGTTTATCCTGTTGAACCACTGTTCAAATCTCTCACCGTCTTTGAGGCCACGTGTGTTATATCTAAATCCAAACTCATCACAGTATCTCTCTAGATGTTTAGGGCTAACCCCCATGTATATAGCTTTTAGACCAAGTTTAAGGTGGTTCCAAGCTCCTTCAATCGTGTTGGTAGACACATCTTCTCTCACATATTCAAAGTTCTTATGTGTCACGAACTTGTGAGGATATTCTCTTTTTAGGCGACTATAGATACGGCTTTCGTCTGTTTGGATTTCAGAGTTTTGTTTTGCATTAGCCCTGATAAAAGGCATAGCAACAGTAGCATCAGCGTGTCTAGTTACTTTAGTCACAATTCTCCCAGTGTCCTTTTGTTTTTCAACCATACCAATCACTGCCACTTTGTTGGAGAACTTATGTTCCAAGTCAGACTTACCACCGACATATGTTTCGTCAACTTCAATAACACCCTCTAGAGGTTTATCAAAGGTGCCATAGCTCATAGCATAGCGGATACGCTGTAGCATGAACCAAGCCGACTTCTGTGTAATCTTTAGGTCTTTAGACATCTGTACGGAACTTGTACCCTTTTTTCGTGAGGTCAGCAGGTATATAGCCATAAACCACTTCTTGAGTGGAATATGAGTATCTGTGAAGATAGTGCCGACCTTAGCAGTAAATTGTTTCTTACAATCTCCACATTTAAATAACTTTCCACTCTTAAACTTGTAGTTCTTTAGAGAACCACAGTGAGGGCAAGCTCGGTCTTTACCCCAACGGATACTTTCAAGATAGTCTAAGCAAGCTTGTTCGTCTGGGAATTGTTGGTGAAAGTTGATTAGATTTAGTTCACTCATACCTCTATACTACAGGAGATAAGTGGGTTTGTCAAGTATATAAGTGCCTACTAAGTATTATTGCGTAATAGCAGTATGATGGTATAGTTTATACCAGTACTGCTATGGAAGGAACTCTGTCTCCCGAACTAAGACGAGCTGGCGCCGTGACCAGCATCGTGCTGAACGCATACGAGACTATTCTCGCTCGCTATGGCTCGGGGAGTGGGAACTGTCTGCCATATCATAACGAACTACACTTCTATGACGTCTGCAGTGCTGCTGGGCAGATTGCAGACCGGGTAATTGTACAAGGCAGAAAATTAGGTCCGGCAGAAAAGCAACTGATACAACTGGGTGCGGCCTGTCACGATGTAGTACAAGGATTGGGAAGCGGACCAAGTGAAGCCGCAAGTGCAGACTTTGGGTGCGAGGCAATGGCCAAACAAGGCTGCTTCTCGTCCATCGAAATCGATACCGTGCGTATGCTAGTCCTGTCTACACAAGTGAGCATGGATAACGGCATTATCAGACAATACACTGAGGATAATTACCTTTCCCAGATAGTGGCTGATGCCGACTTGGCTAGTCTCGGTCGTGAAACGCTTGACTACTGGGATAGGGCGACTGCACTGCACCGGGAGTTTTGCCCCGATGTTGAGCTACTTGGCAATAATCTGGCAAACTTTGCTATAGGCCAACTGGTAGTACTGAATAACCATAGCTTCTACACGCCAGAAGCAGCAGAGCTTTTCCCTTATAAATCAGAGAATATTGCCTTTGTAGAATCGATCCTAAGAACCTGTCAAACTGTTTCGTAGAATATAGAAAGCGCATAAGTTAGTATATACATATGTCACCTTACTCATTTAGTGCCAAGCTTACCGAGTGGCTCAAGAGTAAAAGTCCCAAAACGATTGCCGGGCTTGACGATACCTTTGCCGAGAAAAGCTTTGCCGTGGCTTTTCTATTACTCATGGCTACGTCTGCGCTTCCTATACCTACCGGTGGCATAACGAATGTCTTTGAAGTTATTACGCTGATTTTGGCAGTGGAAATGATAGCAGGCAGACGCACACTGTGGCTGCCCGAACGATGGCGCCATACTCGCCTAAGCAATGCGGTCGAAAAGAAAGCAATGCCGAAGGTAATAGGATTTGTGCGCTGGTTTGAACGTCTTTCACGACCCCGTATGTCAGGGCTTATGCAGCAAAGACAATTCATTCGCGTTTTGGGAGTAATCGTCTTTGGGTTTACTTTGGCAGCTCTCGCTGCTCCCCCATTTTCCGGACTCGATACGCTCCCATCCCTCGGTGTCATACTTATTTCTTTGTCATTACTACTCGAGGATGTCGCCATTTTTATTGGTGGTATGGTGGTGGGTGTAGCTGGAATAATACTGCAAATTAGCTTGGGTACAGCGGTTTTCCAGCTGATAAGTAAGTTCTTTGTGTGATACTTTATAACCACACAGCCATGTATTGAGATTACTTTTATATTAAATTTGCAACGTGAGATTGATAGGCTGGCGCTACCAAGTGTCTTAATGCCCATTTGAGGTACGCATCGAGTAGATGCTGGAGCCCAACCAGCGCGCTGCTACCAACAAAACTTTTTGTTGCCTCTACGGCTAAGTGATTATATTTTTGAGCCTCAGCTATAGTTTTTGCGATAGAACCGTCTTTTACCAGCCTATCGACAAGGGAAGATTGGTGAGCTTTCGCATCATCATTAAGCCACGTCCTTACTTTTTTGCCAGATGCTCCACCGAGCGATAATAGAACTGGCATAGTATAGACGCCCTCTGCTACATCATTGCCAACCGGCTTACCAGCCAGTGCGGGAGTTGATAAGAAATCCAGTACATCATCAATCATCTGAAATGCCATACCAAAATTCTCCCCATACCGAGCAAGTGCATTTACTTCCGAAACGTTTAGATTAGCACATAGCCCGCCCACCCGGCAGGCCGCCGCAAACAGTGCCGCAGTTTTGCCATTAATAGTTTTGGTCAAGGCTTCTATTGATCTGTTTGTATTGTATAGGTCAGCAAGTTCCATGGATTGCCCCTCACACAATGTGGCAATGGTTGCTGCTACAAGTTTGGCAATTCTGGGCTGTAGAGCAGCCGCCTGTAGATTGGCCTTGGCCAGCACGTAATCGCCGATGACAATAGCTTGCTCAACACCTTCTATACTATTTATGGTTGGGGAATTCCACCGGATTGCAGCTTCATCAATAATGTCATCATGGATAAGACTACCAATGTGAATCAGTTCTATAGCAACACAGCCCGAGATAACAGTTTTATCGATCTTTGCGCCTTGGCTAGCAACCACCGCCAGAACCAGGGCAGGCCGCAAACGTTTGCCATGAGCTTTCATCAGGCGCGCAAGTGGCTTCTGGATGTTCGGATTATCCGAATAGACAGCTTTATGCAATTCTTGCTCAACGCGGTCAAGGTAGTTTGGTAGTTTGGGTACACCCAGTAAAGTTGCTAGATCCAAAGACTCTGCTCGCATAACTACTATAGTATACGCATTTCGCACCTTCCACTTACCCCAGATCACACCCGGCTGGCTGCAAACCCTCGATCTGCTGTCGATGTAGCTATGGCTACCTCTCCAGAAATCTGAAAGTTCTCGCCTTACTCAGATAGACTCTGTTATCTGCACAAAAGTGCGTAAGTCCTATATAATAGAGACAATGGTTGTGGTTAGAACTGGGTAATCTATGCTCAAGCGTACAAAAATGACAACGTATGACAAGGCTGCTTTGGTAGTGCTATTTGTTGTCGGCCTTGGGCTCTTACTGGTAGTCCTTACCGATGGTTACAATATCGCATTATTTAACCCCAAAGGCCCGATAGCTTCCGAGCAGCGAAATCTCATGACCTTTGCAATAGGCTTGATGCTAGTGGTCATTATTCCTTCGGTGCTGCTCACGTTTTTTATGGCCTGGAAGTACCGAGCGTCCAACAAAAAAGCCACCTACAATCCCAATGTCCGCCACGGTACGGTTTTCAACCTAAGCTTATGGCTGATTCCGATAGTCTTTATGCTCATTATGGCCGTCGTCATCTGGAATACCACCCACAAACTTGAACCGAACAAGCCGATTGCTGCGAACTCAAAATCCTTGACCGTTCAAGTGGTTGCTATGCGCTGGAAGTGGCTTTTTATCTACCCAGAGCAGAACATTGCTACGGTCAACTTCCTGCAGATTCCGGTAGGCACCCCAGTTTCATTTAAGTTAACGGCAGATGATGCGCCCATGAGCTCGTTCTGGGTGCCAAACCTTGGCGGCCAGTTATACGCCATGACTGGACACATCAACCACCTGAACCTGATGGCTAACACATCGGGCGATTATCCTGGCATGTCAGCCGAGCTTAACGGTGATGGCTTCTCCGGGATGAAATTTACCGCGCGCGCCAGTTCGCCAGCCGTGTTTGACGACTGGGTGCGGACCGTCAAAGCATCTTCGTCAGTACTTGATGCAGCCGAATACAAAAAGCTGGTCCGCCCAAGCAAAAACACCCCTGTCATGCTCTATTCGTCCCATGTCCAAGGCTTATATAATGCTGTCGTGCTGAAGTATATGCATATGCACCCTGGAAGCTATAAACTGGCAGAAAGCCCTCATCAATGAAAGAGTTTTTATTAGGCAAACTGTCCTTAAAGGCTCTGCCGCATGAATGGTCTACTATTGGTGCGACCATGACTTTTCTGGTTGGTGCCCTGGTCCTTGTACTACTTATAACCCGCCTCAAACGCTGGAAGTGGCTGTGGAATGAATGGCTGACTTCTGTTGACCCGAAAAAAATCGGCATCATGTACTTTATTGTTGCCACGTTTATGCTCCTTCGCGGAGGGTTGGATGCCGTGATGATTTGGCTTCAGCAAGCTCTATCCAGCGGTGCTTCAAATGGCTATCTCTCGGCCGCACACTTCCAGCAGATATTTACAGCCCATGGCAATATCATGGTGTTCTTTGTTGCCATGGGCTTTATGTTCGGACTCATAAATTACGTCGTGCCTTTGCAAATTGGCGCACGTGACCTTGCTTCTCCATTTCTCAATACATTGGGCTTCTGGTTGTATGTCGCGGGAGCTATCATGATCAATTTGTTCTTTGTACTTGGAGGAGAATATGCCGCAACCGGTTGGCTGGCTGTTGCCCCGCTCTCCGGGACACAATTTAGCCCTGGTGTTGGCGTTGACTACTTAATATGGAGTCTTCAAATATCAGGCATTGGAACGACGCTTGGCGGTATTAACTTCGTTATGACTATCCTTAAAATGCGCGCGCCAGGCATGACGCTCAGAAAAATGCCGATGTTTACCTGGGCATCGCTTTGCAGCATGGTCATGGTAGTAACCGTCTTTCCGATACTTACGGTGACACTGTTCCTGCTGTTTTTCGACCGGTATCTCGGTATGCACTTCTTTACCACCGACTTAGGCGGCAATGCCATGATGTATACCAATCTCATTTGGATGTGGGGACATCCGGAAGTGTATATCCTGATGCTCCCGGCGTTCGGTATATATTCCGAGGTAGTTTCGACGTTTAGCGGCAAACGCATTGCGAGCTATACGTCGCAAGTGCTTGGCATGATCGGCGTCTCAACCCTGGCGCTCCTAGTGTGGCTCCACCACTTCTTTACCATGGGCGCAGGCGCCAACGTCAATGCCTTCTTTGGCATCATGACAACGGTGATTGCTATACCGACCGCCGTATTGGTCTTCAACTGGATTGCTACCATGTACAAAGGCCGCATCCGGTTTAAGACTCCGATGCTGTGGTTTCTTGGGTTTATCAGTGTATTTTCGTTTGGCGGTCTGGCCGGGCTGCTGTTGGCTGTCCCGCCAGCTAATTTCCAGTTGCATAACAGCCTATTCCTGGTTGCGCATTTTCATACTATGGTCATCGGCGGTGTGCTGTTTGGAATCTTTGCCGGGATAACTTATTGGTTCCCTAAAGTTACAGGCTTCAAACTCAACGAGCGAATCGGCCGGTATGCATTTTGGGGCTGGATAATTGGGTTCTGCATGGCTTTTATTCCGCTCTATGTACTAGGATTTATGGGAGCAACCAGAAGGCTTGATCATTACGACTCGTCTACTGGCTGGCAGCCTCTCTTTATCCTGGCATTAATTGGCGGAATTATTATTAGTGTTGCTGTAGTGCTGCAAATCATTCAAATCATTGCAAGTGTTATCCAAAAAAGACAACTGGCAGACACAACAGGCGACCCCTGGTACGGACGGACATTGGAGTGGGCTACACCGTCACCGCCGCCGTTTTACAACTTTGCCACTATCCCGACCGTTACTGCTCGTGATGCATATTGGGAGATAAAGCGCCACGGTGGCTTGCCCAAACCAAAATACGAGGACATCCATATGCCCAAAAATACGGCATATGGCATTTACGTGTCTGCATTTGCGTTTCTAGCGGGATTCGCATTTGTCTGGCATATAAATTGGCTAGCTATAGTGGGAATAATCGGTGCTATCGTGTGCGTGATTATTCGTACCTTCGATGAGCATGTGGAATATACCATCACGGCAGACGAGGTTGAAAAAATAGAAAGTAAAATGAGGAAGAAAAATCTGGCAGCCGATGGCCAAGGCGAAGAAATGGGACTATGGGACTTTGTAAAAATTGTTATTACGTTTATTGCTGATATCTTTCGGAAGAAACTATGGCGCAGAATATAGCATCACATCACGAAGCTGAAGCTAATGACCGAGTGCTCTTCGGCTTCTGGATTTACTTGATGACCGACCTGTTGATGTTTGCCGTTCTGTTTGCTACCTACGCGGTTTTGCGCGACAGCACAGCTGGCGGCCCATCGGATCGGGAGCTGTTTAGACTCCCCTTGGCCTTTACCGGAACGCTCCTACTGCTCACCAGCAGTTTTACTTGTGGCATTGGCATGATTGCGGCCCGGCAATACAAAAAGTTTCAGACACTACTTTGGTTTGGTATTACGTTTTTATTAGGTTTGGCATTTTTGACTTTGGAAGTCGTGGAATTCCGCGAGCTTATTCACGAGGGCCATACCTGGCAGAGCAGTGCCTGGCTTTCCTCGTTCTTTAGTCTTGTAGGCACGCACGGACTGCATATAATAAGCGGACTGTTGTGGATGGCTGTTTGTATGGTGTTTATAGTCAAGCGTGGTCTCAACTCAAGCATGATTAGAAAGTTAACCCTACTTAGCCTTTTCTGGCACTTCCTTGATATAGTCTGGATTTTTATCTTCACTATTGTTTACCTAATGGCATTTGTATAGGCATATGAGTAGCGAACCCCACAATACATCAACTCATACAGAAGCAGAGCGCGGAACGCTTGGGTCTTATGTGGTTGGATTTATTCTATCTTTGCTCTTTACGGTCATACCGTACTATCTTGTCACCAAAAAAACCCTTTCCGGACAAGCTCTGCTGATAACCATTATAGGCTTTGCTGTGTTGCAGTTAATTATTCAGATGGTATTTTTCCTCCATTTGGGGCGGGAGCCCAAACCCCGCTGGAATCTACTCTTCTTTGTCTCTACCCTCGGGATAATTCTGATTGTCGTGCTGGGTTCGCTTTGGATAATGACACACCTCAACTACAACATATCGCCACTAGAGATGAATAACGAGCTAATCAAGGACGAAGGAATATACCGAGAGTGATCGGTGCCTACTACCGGCTCACTAAGCCGGGCATTATATACGGCAATTTGCTCACGGTCACAGCCGGATTTTTGCTGGCATCATATGGCCATATCAATTTGTGGTTATTACTAGCAACCTTAGTTGCCACATCACTAGTCATTGCCTCGGCTTGTGTATTTAATAATTATATCGACCGTGATATTGATAAACTTATGGCCCGCACAAAAGAGCGTGCCCTAGTTACCCAAGTAATCAAAGGGCAAAATGCGCTTATATACGCCACCGTCCTTGGGCTAATCGGCCTGTTTGTTTTGGCTACGTATACTAACCTATTGACGGTGCTTGTGGGCTTAATTGGGTTCATCGATTATGTGGTTTTGTACGGTATTACAAAACGCCGGTCTATATATGGAACGATTGTTGGTAGTATTGCTGGTGCCACTCCAGTGGTAGCCGGCTACACAGCTGTTACCAATAGCTTAGACTCTGCGGCACTTATATTATTTTTGATTCTCGTCTTTTGGCAAATGCCGCATTTTTATGCTATTGCCATGTATCGGTTTAGTGATTACAAAGCGGCAAAGATTCCGGTTTTGCCAGTCAAAAAAGGCAAACAAAACACCAAATTACAGATGACCATCTACATCATTGCCTTTGTTATTGCTACCATATCGCTGAGTGTATTTGGTTATACCGGCTATACGTATCTGGTAGTTATGCTTTTGCTTGGCCTGGGCTGGCTTTGGCTAGACCTGCAAGGCTTTAAATCCAGTGATGATAAGCGTTGGGCTCGCAGGATGTTCCTATTCTCACTGGTAGTGATATTGTCGCTATCTATTATGCTTTCGCTTGATGCGGTGTTGGCATAAAAAGTAGTACAATGGCTTTAAATGGTAGTGGTTGTTCATGTGATAATTGCTCTTTCCAGCGTTGTTTATGCGACCTATAGCCCTCCCAATACAAAACATGTCTTTTTGACTAAGCCTTTTGGTCTATCTCTTTTGGTATAGCCGCTGCCCGTCATAAACTGGTAACCACCAAAACCCAACCCAGGGACTAACATAATAGATAGCAACATCCAACTTATTTCTGCGAAAACTAAAAAGACCAGGAGTAGCGGTCGGTCGAAACCTTAGGCCTGCCTGGTCATGGTGATAGTTCAAATATAGCAAAAGCGGGTAAAAAAGTCAACGATGTGGGACGCAAGCAGTAAAAGTAGTAAACCCAAAAAAACAGAAATAAAATACAACACCCTTTTCCTGTAATCTCCTCAACTCGTGCGCCGTAGCCTTGGCGCAGGAGTAAAACAGAGGTATAATGAGCCTAATTTATAGGAGTTAGCCAAGGAAAGTTATGTGGGAAGATTTTACGAAACTATATAGTCTGAGCAAAACATTACGATTTGAGCTTGTGCCGACCGAGTCAACTGAACAGCAGTTAAAAACTTCAGGCGTGATACAAGCCGATAAAGTCCGTCATGAGAGCTTCAAGCTAGCAAAAAAGGTGCTGGATGAGATCCACCGCAAGTTTATAACTGATAGTTTGGTAGATTTACAACTTGATCACAAACAACTACAAGTATTCGCGGAATATTCACTTAACCCGGCGTCAAAAAGCGATGCAGCCAAACAAGCCGAGCTTATAAAACTGCGCAGGTCTATCTATATGGCTTTCGAGCAGCGTTTTACTGCCACACAGGCTGGCTGGAAAGAGGCGTACGACTGCGAGAAGTTTATAAGCTCACCGAAATCACAACTTGCACTAATTGAGACCTTCAAGCCCGAGTTAGCAGACAAGCTGGGAATGCCCGAGCAAGACTTAGAGGATTTGCAAACAAGGTTTAACAAGTTCGCATCGTACTTTCAGGGCTATAATAAAAACCGCGAAAACATCTATACCACCAAAGGCCATGCCGTCGAGATAAGCCACCGAACTATCGACCAGAATCTGCTTAAGTTTTACAAAAACGTTCAAAAATATGAAAAGTATTATACCGATAAAGATATTCTGGGTGGCGAAGCTGCGCCGCATTTTAAGGTTGAAAATTACACCAGCTACATTACCCAAGACGAGATCAACGCCTATAACGAAGCTATCCGCAGCTTTCGATCGAATATTAATCAAGCAAGGCAAGGTCTTGATAAAAAAGAAAAACAAAGTCTGCCCATGTTTGAGCCGCTGTTCAAACAAATCCTTGGTGACAATACGAAAAAAGTGTTATTTGAAAAGCTTGAGGGCAAAGAGGAATACGCCGAACTAACGCGAAAGCTTCAGCAAGACATGCCCAGCTGGGTTACTGCCCTTGATGAGCACGCTAATACGCACATAATGATTCCTGCAAATCCTGCTACTGTATGGTTCAACGCCAAGGCCGTTAACGCGGTACTGCACAAGCATACGACTAGCCCGGAATTGATTAAAATCTACCTACCAAAAGAGTTTACCAGCTCCCGGCGGGCAAAAGATGAAGAAACTGCCAAACAAAACAGTTTTGTTTCTTTGCGGCAATTGTTTGCGGCACTCGACCAAGCGCAGGTGGCGACTGAACTTAGCCTTCTGAAAAATGTCGACCGAGCAGACATGGGAGCATCGGAAGCAGTATGGCTCGCCTTTTGCGAGGATATCCAAGTAAAAATAAAAGATGCCCGGGAAACAGTCGGCGCGTTCTCAAAGATTATCGCATTTGAGAACAAGAGCGAAAAAGAAACACTCAAAAAAGCACTCGATAGCTTTAACGACCTCTACCGCATGTATACCTATTTTGAATTGCGCTATAAAAACGAACCGGTAACGTCTTTTGATACAGACCCAGACTTTTATGAACTTTTTGAAGATCCGGACGACCAAGACAGCTTGTTTGATGCTGATAAAGACAAGCGTTTTTCGCACTATTACGACTTAATTCGTAATTACCTGACTAAGAAGTCGTATAGTCTGGATAAATGGAAGCTAAATTTTGACTGTTCGCAACTACTTACAGGCTGGGACGTCAATAAAGAACCGGAAAAACACGGGGTTATACTACAAAACGGCGAAAACTATCATTTGGCGATTCTCAACAATGAGAGTAATAAAATATTTGACCGCGCAAAGAATAAGCTACTTTTTCAAGCTGAAGACAATACAGCTTGGCAGAAAATGGACTACAAGCTCTTGCCAGGACCAAACAAGATGTTACCAAAATGTCTGTTACCCAAGTCTAATCGCAATAAATATGGTGCCACCGATGAAGTACTGGACATTTATGAAACAGGTTCCTTTAAAAAAGGTGACAACTTCAATCTGGCCAGTTTGCATAAAATGATTGATTTCTATAAACAGGCTATCAATCGCTATGAAGGTTGGTCGATGTATGAGTTTACATTTAGAAGTACAGATCAATATCAAGGCATCGACCAGTTTTACCACGACGCTGAATCGCAAGGTTACAGGCTGGGTTTTGTACCGATTAATAGTGTAGAGTTGCAGAAAATGGTGGACGACGGCAGGATTTACCTATTTCGTATCCAGAACAAAGACCTGGCGAATCCTAGCTCAAAAACTGCAAACATGCATACTCTGTATTTCCGTGAACTTTTTAAATCCAGCAGTACCATTAAGTTAAATGGTGAGGCTGAAATATTCTTTCGGCCAAAAACAGAAAACCTGGCGGCATCAAAAACCAACCGAAAAACGCCTCAAGGGACAGAAGTCACTGAACTCAAACGGTTCAGAAGTGATAAGATCCAATTGCACTTACCAGTAAATCTTAACTACCAGACAAAGTCGCTGATAAACGCCACCTTTAATCAGCACACTATTGAGCGCATCAAAACAAACGGCGTTAACGCGATTATTGGTATTGACCGAGGCGAAAAGCATCTAGCCTACGTAGCAATAGTAGACAGAAGCGGTAAACTACTGGATGAACCGATCAGCCTCAATAATATTACTTCCAAGCTACCAGGCGGGGGTAAAAAAGTAACGCCATATTTTGATTTGCTTGACCACCGTGAAAAAGAACGCAAGGAAAACCGCCAAAACTGGGAGGCGGTGCGGCAAATCAAAGACCTCAAGTCAGGATACATAGGGCATTGTATAAAGCAGATCGTTGATTTAATGATAAAGCATAACGCTGTCGTAGCGTTGGAGAATCTGAATGTCGGCTTCAAGCAAGGCCGCTCGGCCATAGAAAAAAGCGTGTACAACCAGCTGGAACAGGCTTTGTTGCATAAGTTGCAATACGTCGTCGACAAAAGCAAACCGCCGCAAGAATTATTTGGCGCACAGAACGGCGTACAGCTAGCACCCCCGAGCGTTGTACCCAAGGACACCTATAATCATATGGGCTTTGTATTCTTTGTTGATCCCAGCTATACCTCGGCTGTAGATCCGAAAACCGGCTATCGTCAGCACTTCCGTTTAGATGACCGTATTAATACCAAAACTTTTAACACTTTCATTAGGGACGGCTTTAAAGACATCGAATATAAGGATAGTAACTTGCTGTTTACATTTAATTGGCGCCAGCTGGCATCTGCCCGCAATAAGATTAAAAAGGACGTTCGAGCCGAAAAAGAAGCAGAAATCAGCGACAAGCCGTGGACAATTACTGCTAATATAGAGCGCTTGGTTTATAGCAAGAAGGCGGATGACGGTCACGGAGCTACGGTTAAAGTCTATCCGCAAGTTGAGCTCTTACAGTTGTTTGAAAGTAAGAATTTCGATCTGCGTAAGAATATTAAACAGCAGCTACTTGAACACAAGCCAGATGCTAAATTCGTCGGATCATTTACTTATCTTTTCAACATTATTAACAAACTGCGCAATAGTGATGCAGCAAGTGACGTAGACGCTATTATTTCGCCGGTATATATAGACGGTTTTAATAGTACCAAACATAAGTTAGGTGGCTATGAATGGAATGGCGATGCCAACGGCGCGTACAATATAGCGCGTAAAGGTGCGATTTTGTTAGATAAACTATACGAAGCCAAAACGCTGAGAGATTTTAAAGCTACAGTTACTCGCGCGGAATACGATGCCTACCTAACGAAATAGAGCATGGAACCCTACATAGCTATTAGTACTATCAACGACTTTTTGTATTGCCCGAGATCTCTGTATATGCACTTGGCAGCTGGCGATATTACGCCGGCCAACTACCACAAAACCCCGCAGGTGAGAGGTAACGAGGCACATTCGGCAGTAGACGAGAAACGCTATAGCAACCGCAAAAACGTACTACAAAACATGAATATTTTTAGTGCGGAGCTTGGTATTCAGGGCAAAATCGATACGTTTGATATGGAAACAGGCGAGCTGATAGAACGCAAGGCCAAGCTAAACAAGATCTTTGAGGGTCATTTAATGCAAATTTATGCTCAATACTTCTGTTTACTAGAAATGGGTTACCGTCCTACTAAACTATTTTTCTATAGTATGTCCGATAACAAAAAATACCCTATCAAACTACCCAAAGATAAAGACAAGCAACGCCTAAAAGAAACAATCAAAGAAATGCAAAACTACACGCCCGAAAAATTACTGTCTCACCACTGCGCGAACTGCGATGATAACATTTATTCGGCATTAAGCTGGTAATTCAGTAAACTTTAGTTTATGATAGACTAAATTTAATTACACTGGTTTTATTCATGCTTACACGTCCAGAGATCAACAGCAAACAACTGCTTGCTATTGCTGTAGAGCCAGGCCGCGAGTCGCGCTTGCGCCTTAGAAATAAAAATATCGTCTACGAAAAAGATGGCGAAATAATTAACCAATGTAGCCTAAGCCGATTGCTTCATCTTATGATAGTCGGCGATATATCTATAACGACCAATCTCATCCGCGACCTGAATGATCACGGTGTCAGTGTCTGCCTGCTCAAAAACAATCTGGCGCCATATGCTTACTTTGGATTTGAAACGCAGGCTAATTTTTTGTTGCGCGGTAGGCAATATCAACTAAATCGTGAACAGAATCTGCATATTGCCCGCGCAATCGTGGCGGACAAGATTCATAACCAAACCATACTGCTCCGCCGTATTGATTTGGACAATAAGCCTCTTTTTCAATATTTCAGACAAGTAGACACTGCGCCTGATGCCAAGATACTTCTCGGTATTGAAGGCAGTGCCGGTAAATTATTCTTTAACAGCTACTTTGAAGCATACGGCTGGGTTCGCCGAAGTCCGCGAACGAAAGAAGATATTCTGAACTTCCTGCTGGATATAGGCTATACAGTACTATTTAATTTTGCAGACGCTGTCTGCCGGCATTTCGGGCTGGATACATATAAAGGCGTGTATCATACCCAGTTCTTTGCCCGCAAAAGTCTGGTCTGCGATCTTATGGAGCCCTTTCGTTGTCTTATAGACAATCGTACTCGCACCGCGTTATCGCTAGGCATTTTTGCTCCGAATATGTTTCGTCAGGGTAAATACGGTGTCTACACAGACTGGAAGAATAGTAGTAAAATAATACAGCTTTACGCGGAAGAGATTATGGATAATCGGCAACAGATTTTTACGTACGTTCAAGGGTTTTATAAATTTATAATGGAGCAGCATAACGAGTTGCCAAGGTATAGGCTAAAGAGGTAGCCAAATGCTTATCATCACATACGATATCAGTGACACAAAACTGCGCACGAAGTTAAGCAAAATGATTATGAAGTACGGTCGGCGTTTACAAATGAGCGTTTACGAACTCAACAATTCCCCTCGTACGCTAAATAACGTACTTATAGAAATTGAGCATCGTTTTAAGCCTAAATTCAAAAATACTGATTCGGTTATGCTTATTCCTGTCTGCAAAGCCGATAAAGCCAAGATAATTCGCATGGGCTATGCTGTACACGAAGAAAAAGCAGTGATATTATTTGAATGAATCGTTGCTTGTCGGCGATGTAATTTAACAATTTAAAACCAATGCGAAAGCATTGGTAGAAGTTGTATAGAAGTTAGACAAACCGGATTTAATTAAGATGTTAGCGTAAGCGTTTACAAAAACCTTGTCCTAACATCAACCTCAACAGGGGTAGCGCGCTCGTGCTAAGCAATGTATGTGTGCTACTCTAACAGAGGTATTTTTTGTCGCAAAACTGTCTAATTTTTACGGTCAATTTCTACTAATGTAGATTTTTTCTTGTTTGCCACCACGCAAAGTCTAATTTTTACGGTCAATTTCTACTAATGTAGATGTATTCATATAGCCTTCCGATCGCGGTCTAATTTTTACGGTCAATTTCTACTAATGTAGATTACCGATCCGTCCTGCTGGTAATCATGTCTAATTTTTACGGTCAATTTCTACTAATGTAGATACGAGTGTGCCTAATTCTACCTACACGTCTAATTTTTACGGTCAATTTCTACTAATGTAGATCCCCAACATTCAATTCTAATAACACGTCTAATTTTTACGGTCAATTTCTACTAATGTAGATCTCTCAGCTTGCTGTGGGGTCATAGGTGTCTAATTTTTACGGTCAATTTCTACTAATGTAGATGTTATATATACAGTATATCATATTGTGTCTAATTTTTACGGTCAATTTCTACTAATGTAGATGTGCCGTAGGTACGCTGTATATGATGTCTAATTTTTACGGTCAATTTCTACTAATGTAGATGTTTGCGCCATAAGTAGGTCAAGCGTGTCTAATTTTTACGGTCAATTTCTACTAATGTAGATCTGTATTAGCCGAAGATGCACCAACACGTCTAATTTTTACGGTCAATTTCTACTAATGTAGATATGTAGTAGTGGTTTATGCCCTTGGCGTCTAATTTTTACGGTCAATTTCTACTAATGTAGATACAAATATCTGCAAGTCACGCCAATGTCTAATTTTTACGGTCAATTTCTACTAATGTAGATAGTACTTCAGCAGCTAGTATGGTCGCGTCTAATTTTTACGGTCAATTTCTACTAATGTAGATAGCATAAACCAGTAATCAAAGCAAGCAGGTCTAATTTTTACGGTCAATTTCTACTAATGTAGATTAGTACAATATAATACTTGACAATAGGTCTAATTTTTACGGTCAATTTCTACTAATGTAGATTATTAACAGTAAATTAGTGGAAAAGGGGTCTAATTTTTACGGTCAATTTCTACTAATGTAGATAACTTCCTTACGACGCTGTTCATAGGTCTAATTTTTACGGTCAATTTCTACTAATGTAGATCAATAAGGACAAGTATTTTCTCCTGGGTCTAATTTTTACGGTCAATTTCTACTAATGTAGATATCCTTTGCCTATGGGTGCTATAGCCGGTCTAATTTTTACGGTCAATTTCTACTAATGTAGATTATCTCGTTCTTTCATAGCGTTTAAGTCTAATTTTTACGGTCAATTTCTACTAATGTAGATGAATAACGCAGGTTAGCATCACTCAAGTCTAATTTTTACGGTCAATTTCTACTAATGTAGATCAATAAGGACAAGTATTTTCTCCTGGGTCTAATTTTTACGGTCAATTTCTACTAATGTAGATATCCTTTGCCTATGGGTGCTATAGCCGGTCTAATTTTTACGGTCAATTTCTACTAATGTAGATTATCTCGTTCTTTCATAGCGTTTAAGTCTAATTTTTACGGTCAATTTCTACTAATGTAGATAACTGTTTTGCCGGTCATAGCTTCCAGTCTAATTTTTACGGTCAATTTCTACTAATGTAGATGATGAACAGGATGCAGTCTAGCTTGAGTCTAATTTTTACGGTCAATTTCTACTAATGTAGATTATCCATGAGGTGTCGGGCAGCCAGGTCTAATTTTTACGGTCAATTTCTACTAATGTAGATTCTGTTGACGCGCGATTTGTATTGCGTCTAATTTTTACGGTCAATTTCTACTAATGTAGATATGCAGGATGCCCTCATCCTTGGGAGTCTAATTTTTACGGTCAATTTCTACTAATGTAGATTCTGTTGACGCGCGATTTGTATTGCGTCTAATTTTTACGGTCAATTTCTACTAATGTAGATTTAGGTAAGTGTGATAAGTCGCTCATGTCTAATTTTTACGGTCAATTTCTACTAATGTAGATAATAACCCTGTTGGTGCTACGTAAAAGTCTAATTTTTACGGTCAATTTCTACTAATGTAGATATATTGATTTGTATGACACAACTAAGTACGAGAAATGGGGTAATTACTATGGGCCTAAAAACCCACTCAAAAAAAACACCCCCACGGAGTAGAACTCCGTGGTTGTAGCTTAGGGCACCAGCTTCAGTTGGTACGGCTTGAGGTTCTTTGGGCGGAGCTGTCCCTGTGTTTCAACGTAAGCTTTGATGACATGTTCCA
>Ga0163152_10000123_pt1 | contig 124096 bp, 114 predicted proteins | sample OliLakLV19MP8IB2_FD_148635 | JGI IMG/M metagenome (GOLD analysis project Ga0163152, IMG submission 148635) | Freshwater microbial mat bacterial communities from Lake Vanda, McMurdo Dry Valleys, Antarctica - Oligotrophic Lake LV.19.MP8.IB-2 | ecosystem: Environmental > Aquatic > Freshwater >...
CACCCGCCCCATATGCTCGCTCATCTTGGCGAGGCGCTCGTATAATTCGCGGCCCAGTCTCGCGGCCTCTTCGGCGTTCTTGGCCATCTGCTCCTGGCGCCAACCATAGGCGACCGATTTGGCCAGCGCGACCAGCGTCGAGGGCGTCACGATCACCACATTGTTGCGGGCGGCGAAGTCGAAGATCTCGCGGTCATGCTCCAGCACGGCCGCATAGAAATTCTCGCCCGGTATGAACATCGCCACGAAATCGACCCGGTCGGAAAACGCCTTGGTGTACTCCTTGCGCGAGAGGCTGGTCACATGCGCCCGCACACGCGCCGCGTGCGCCGCCATGCGCTTTCGCCTGAGGCCAGCGTCGGGCTCGTCGCAGCCGGCGAGATAGTCTTCCAGCGAGACCTTGCTATCGATCACCAGCTCCCGCCCGCCCGGCATGCGCACGATCACGTCGGGGCGCTGGCGGCCCTTCTCGGTGTCGCTCGACGCCTGCTCGACGAAGTCCGCATAAGGCGACAACCCCGCCATCTCCAACACATTGCGAAGCGTTTCCTCGCCCCAGCGCCCGCCGCCCTTGGGGGCCGCCAGCGCCGTCTGCAGCTTGCCCGTCACCTCGTGCGTCAGCCGCGCCGTCTCGCCCACCTGCCGCAGCTGCTCGGTCAGCTGCGCCCTGTCCTCAGTTCGCACCTTCTCGATCGCCTCGACCTTCTCGCGGAACTGGCCGAAGGTTTCCTGGATAGGTTTCAGCATCGCGCCAAGCTCGCCCTGCGCGCCCTCCTTGTGCTTCTTGAATGTCTCGTCGGCCAGCTCGACGAAGCGCTTTTGCGACTCTACCAACGCGCTGTCGGCGATCGACTTGAAGCGCTGGCCGGTCTCCAGCTGTAGCTTCTCGAACTGCTCACGTTCGCGCTCGAAGCCCGCCTGTCGCTCGCGCATCGCCGCGTCCTGCGCCTCGATCCTCAGCTCCGCCGCCTCCGCCCGCGCGCGCAAGCCGCCGGTCTCGACTTTGAAGGCGGCGCCTTCCGCCTCGCGGTCCGCCCGCAGAGCCGCCACCGTCCGCTCATGCTCGCCGGTCGCCCGTGCGCGTTCCTCCCGCGCGCTGTCCAGCTCCGCCCCCAGCCGCGCCAATCTGGGCGCCGCGCCCTGCCTCGCCCACACCGCGAGGCCGATACCTGCAAGCGCCAGCACCAGAAGCACAAGATGCAGTGTATCGAGCGTCATTCAGCCACTCTCTGATTCTTCTTTTGTTCTATGTAGCCCGGGTCACGGGAGGAGCCAAGCTAGGCCGATTCCACCTCCAGCTACATGCCTTGCGGCCCTCATCGTCAGCCCCGAGAAAGACTACCAGCCTAAAGGCAGGGGTAACGGGGGACATCGTGACACGAGCATACGTTCTCGCGGCCAAGCGTGGGCTCGAAGATGATGGCGTCGGTATCGCCGGCCATTCTAGGGTCAGTCACACTGCCCCGCCTTGAACTTGTCTCGCAACGCGTTCAGCCCACCGCTCAACAAGTTCTGCACGTAGTTCTCCGCCAGCAGAGCGGCTTCGCTTCGCGCCATGACCTTGCCGTTGCTTGCGTCCGTCAATGTAATTGAAATCGGGCGCTGCGCCTCCGCGACGATGCGCCATGCCCTGTGGTCGGCGACACGGGCCGCTGGATACTCGCCAACCAGCATTCCCTCATAATCGATCGCAATCACGCGGCTGTTGATCACGGCGCCTTTGGCGTCGGGGTCCACATCGATAGTCATGGACTGGTCGCCCTGTGTCACCGTCAGCTTAAGTGTCTTCATGAGCTTTCCGCCCGAGCGGAACTCCGGCCAGCCAATGCGGAAGCCCGAGTAGTCGAGTCGCACGCTGCCGGGCGTGAGCCATTCACTGGCGGGTTGGTAGATGCTCATGTAGCGCCAGTAGGTCAGCTCCGGCGTCTGGGACGTGTAGTCGCCACTGACGCCCGCCCCCTTGGTTGTCAGGGCGGCGCGGGTCGGACCCATCTCCACATAGAGCCGATCAAGGCCGCCATCCCTGAGGTCGGCGGACGCAAACGCGCCCTGTGTATCCGACAGGGCGAACGACGCGGTACACAGCCTTGCCGCCGGCTGCGCTGTAGCAGCGACGTTCGCCGCCAGGAGGCACGCGCCCGCCAGCGTCGCCACGATGAACTGTCTGACCGCCATTTCGCACCCCTGGATCCGTTCGCTTGACCTTGGTCTGCATCGTGCCGTCCGCCATGGCGGTAGCGCAACCAAACTTAGGGCCCATTTCGCTGATCGAGCCTCGATCGAGATCGAATGCCGACCAGAACGTCCCGCGAACGCTCCATCGATGCGGAGATCATTCCCGCTTCAGGTCCAACCATGATCGTATTGTCTGGTTCACGAGCTCTGGCGCGTCCTGCTGCACATGATGGCCCGCGCCCGGAATAATCATGACGGCGCTGTCGCTGGACACGTACTTCCATGTGCCGTCATGGCCCGACGCTGGGATGACTGCATCGCTCATGCCGTGAAGGATCAGCAGCGGCAGGTTGATTGTGGGCGTTGACTCTCCATCGTCAACGTCGGAATCCGCCCGGTAATAGTTCATCATGCTGTTGAAACTTGAGCGCCCGAACGCCTGAATGTGGCTGGCTTTCGACGCTGGGTCGATCACCCATTCTGAGAGACCTTCGGCTGTCAGCGTGCGTTCGGAGCCCGCCTTTCGGTATTCACGCGCATACCGGTTCGCCGCATAGTGTCTGAAATTGGTCGCGAGTTGCTCTGCCAGGACCGCCGGGTGCGGCATCGACAGGATAACGAGTCCGTCCAGCCTGCCCGGCTCCGCGAAGGCGAATTCCCAGGCGATCGCAGCCCCAAGATCATGACCGATCACGATCGCGCGGTCGCGCTTCTCGGCTGCGATGACGGCCGCCACGTCGGCGACGAGATTTGGCATGGCGTAGGCGGCCAATTCGTCCGGCTGGTCAGAGAGATTGTAACCGCGCAAATCCATTGCGGCCACGCGATAGGCATCGCTCAGCGCGGGCGTCAGCGTATCCCAGGAACCAGAGAATTCCCCGAAGCCATGCACAAGCACGATCAGCGGGCCTTCACCGCTAACCTCATAATGAATCCTGACGCCGCTATTGACGGCGTACTTGTCCTCGATTGATGGAATCGCCTCTGCCACGCCAACGGAAATTGCCGGAGCCTGGGTCTGGGAGATCGCCTGCGGGCTGAGGCAAGCAACCACAGCAAGTCCGGCCGCCGTCACTCCCCAACCGCTGACGCGCCGCAACACGCATGGCGGCCTCTCTCCGATTGTCGCTTCCATTCCTAAGTCTACCGTCCCCCGCCAGCAGTCGAGCCGCCCGCCGATACAGCCTGCGCCCCCTCGCCAGCTTTTGGATGGATGACAAAGGCAGGCACGGCCCAGAAGTGAAGGGCGGTGGAAACCGCCGTGTTGGCGCCGTTTTCCGGATCGGGACGCGCATCCGCGTTGCGCTCCAGCGCGTAATAGGCGGCGCTCAGATCCACGTGAGTAACCAGTTCGACATTGGGGCCGGCAATAGTCCAGGTGGTGAACGCCTCCTGGATCGGCTTGTAGCCGCCGACCATCCCATGGATCGGGCCTTCCTCTGGCATTTCGATGCGGACGCGTCCGCCATAGAGGGTCAGCGTTGCAAGAAAGCTCGCCTCGCGCATCTTGATGTCCTGCGGCTCCTTCAGTTCGAGAACGCCATCAACGATGCGCGCCTTCAGCAGGCTCGTGTATCTGGGTTCATTCGCGATGCGGAAGGAATAGTCCGGCGCAATATCCCCCTTGGCATCCTTCACCAGCTTGTCCTTGCTGGTGAAAATGCCGAGCGTCACGTCCTCGTCGTTGCGTGGATCGGAATTGCCGGAGATCAGCATCGCAACCGTGAACTTGCCATTGCGCATTTCGTCATTGTGATAGGTCGCGCCAGGCGACCGTGTCGGACCGCGGAAAGCTTCCCAGCATCCCCAAGCCTTGTAGAACTGGTTGTCGATTCCCCGCTGGCCGGTCGGGCTGGTGAAACCGGTGTTCGGGTTTCCATCGAGGTCGAACCCGTAGGCAATCTTGCCTTGGACTTCGCGCATGCCGGGATCGGGAACGGACTTCGGCTCCTTGTAGACATCCTCCTTGTTTGGCCCGCGCATATGCATCGCCGGAAACAGACCTTTGCTTTCGGGCTTGTCCGGGTTGAGAATTTTGGCGACTTCCTCGGCTGGCCGGTACGATGTCGTGAGCAGCCTTTTCAGATCGAATTCGGTCGTGCCTTTTGGACAGTCCGTGCCGGGCCCGGTAATGCCTCCCTTGCCCCCGAAATAGGCGGCCGCTTCGATCCACTCGACAACATAGCCTCGCGACCACGGTTCAGCCGTCGCCGTCCCTGTTCCGACCGAAGCCAGGGCAAGTGTGGCTGCCGCCATCGCAATTCGCTTCATTGTCGCCTCCAAGACGGACGCAGGGTTCATGCCATGACTTCGGTGATAGTCTTGGACGTCTTCATGCTGCCGACGCCGAACTCGCCGACCGGCATGCCGATCAATTGTTGGGCGGTCAGCGAGACACGCGTAACGGGATCGCCATTGCCGGCGATGTGCTGGCCGGCCTTGTGGCGCCCGCCAGCGCCGCCTGCGAACATCATCGGGATGTTATCGACCGAATGGATTTTCGCGTAGCCCGACTCGCTCAGCCCCATGACCAGAGTGTTGTCCAGGAGCGTGCCGTCGCCTTCGCGAATGGCGTCGAGCGCCTTGAGAAAATCAGGGAAGGCGCTGAAAGCGAGCGTCGCCAGCTTGCTGGAAATGACCTGGTAGCCCAACTTGGGATCGACCGACTCGTCATGCGTATGCAGGTGATAGATCGACGTGTCGCCTGGAAGATAGGTCTCGGACGTCGAACTGGTGTGAACCACGTTGAAGACTTTGGTCTGGTTGCACGCCAACGCCATGGCCATCAGCTCGGCCATCATCTTGTTGTTCTGATTGACGATGTCGATGCGGCCGCTTTTCGGCTGCTCGCCGGGGGATTTCGGAACGCGGCAGGCTTCCGCCCTGGCCGGCTCAAGCAGCTCCACTTCGAGTTGCTGCTCCATGGAGCGCACGGATGTGAAATACTGGTCGAGCTGGGCGCGGTCGGAGGCGCCGGCGCCGGCAAGAAGCGCCTGTCTTTGCTCGGTGATGGCTGACAGCACGCTCTGCTGCAGCATGATTTTGGGATCCGGTTTCCAGGTTCCGCTATTGGGATCCTGGAACCCCTCGCCGAAGAGCCGCTTGTAGACCGCCAGCGGGGTTGCATCCGGCGTGTTGAAGCTTGCCCCGGTCCGAGTCGAATAGCTGAGGCGCTCGTTCCCGAAGGGAGTAAGCTCGATCGACCGGAAACGGGTGCCGCCGCCGATGGCGTCCGCAACCGCCGTGTCGAAACTCGGGCGATCGAAAATCTTGTCCTTGGAAGCGGCGACGCCGGTCAGGATGCCCGCATGTCCAGTCCAGTGGACGATGTTTGGCTTGCCGTCGGTGATGGTGTTGAAGCCGGAAAAGACGGTGACCTTCTTCTTGAGCGCGCCGAGCGACTCCAGTTCCGGCGGCAGGTCGTAATCAGCCCCGATTTTCTTCGGGACCCACCGACCGGGGGTGAGGCCCAGCCCCCAGAAGTAGGTGCCGAACCGAACGGGGAGCTTGGCGCTGTCCGCATAGGCGTTTCCATTCCCGTTCAGGAACATGTCGAGCGCAGGCAGGGCGACACCCACCGACAAGCCTCCGAGCGCACCGCGAAGAACACTCCTTCGATCGAACCTGCCGGCCATGTGGCGCTCCCGAACCTGCCTCATTTGTCCACCATCCGAGCTGCCGCGAAGAAATCGTCACGCTTGACCATCGCCGCCATCAAGTCCGGCACCCGGTAACCGCTGTCCGCGAAGGCGCTGGTGATTGCCTCCAGCTGCTTCCTTCCGGCGGCATCCGGCGCCTGGCCGCGGCCATAGGCCCACACGCGTTCGACGAGGCATGACGGCGTTCGCGGATTATCCCGCAAGGCCTGACCCAGCCCTTGCGCCCCCATCACAGTCTTGCCGAGATAATCGACGCTCACGTCGATGCGCGCGTTGTTCTCCAGAGTTCGCCGCTGGCCAACGCCGTCGAACTGCTCAAGGGCGAGCCCAGGGGGATCCGTCAGCGTGTGGCAGGCCGAGCAAAGGGGTTCGGTTCTGTGGAGTTCAAGCCGCTGACGGACAGTTTTGGCGTTTTCCTTGCCGGTGTCATTGATCGCGCTGAGATCGACGTTGGCCGGCGGCTGCGGGACGGTCTGACACAGGAAAATCTCGGAGACTGCGGCGCCGCGTTTGGTCGGCGAACTCCGGCCGGGATGCGAGAACAGCGACAGGAAAGCGACCTGTGTCAGCACGCCGGAATGGCCCGACGCTTCGTCGAAAGTATAAGGTGTCCATTCCGCACTGGAATCAAACGGCACCTTGTACATCGCCCCCAGGGGCCGGTTGATGAAGGTGTCGCGGGTCGTGAAGATGTCGCGATAGTCGCCCTTGTCGACCGCCAGGTGATCGACGACGACCTTCAGCGTCTGTTCGCGGGCGGAATCGGCAACCGCCTGGCTGAATTTCGGGTACTGCGAGGCGTCCTTCGTCAGCGTCTCGAACAGGTCGAGCTGCAGCGTGTCGCTGAAAAACGCCCGTATGCCCTTCTCTATGCGCGGCGACGCCGTCATGCGCGAGACCTGGGTCTCGAGACCTGCGCGCGACATCAGCGCGCCGCTTTCGGCTGCGGCGAGAAGCGCTTCATCGGGCGGTGCGTCCCACAGCAGGTAGCTGATGCGCGCGGCGCGTGAGTAGGGGTTGAGCTGCAGTCCATCGCCGCCCTCGACCGCCTGAGCGCGCTCTATCCGGAACAGGAAGTCGGGCGAGGTCAGCAGGTTGACCAGCGACAGGCGCAACCCGGCATAAAAATCGGAGGACTTGCCAGCGGCTGCAGAGGCGATAGCGACCCGGGCGCTGACTTCATCGTCGTCAAGCTTCCGGCCGAACAGCAGGCGGCCATGCTTGCGAACGAATTCGGCAGCGCATGCATCGTCCGGAGCGGTCGCGTCGGCTGGAGCGCAGGACAACGTGCGAGCGCGGCGTTTTTCATCCAGCGCCTGGCCGGAGATGCTTTCCGCAGCAGCGTAGTATTGCTGAAAACCGTTTGCCGATATCGACGCGAAACTGGCGCCGACAGCCAGCAGGCCGTCGCTGCGAGCCTCGGGCTCGAACTTCGCATTGATCTGGATATCGTCACCCAGAAAACTGGCGATGGCGTTGCGGTATTGCGTCTCAGTGATACGTCTCACGCCAACAATGATCGGCTCACCCGAAAGGCGCACGCCCGGGATCGTGTCAGCCGGCGCAACGACGAGCCCGGGTGTCTCCAGCGCTCTTGGCGCGGCGCAACTCCCGGCGAGCATGGTCCCGCTGACTGCAAGCGCGAATAATGTGGCGCCTCCCATCTTTGCGGTAATCCGGGGCATCCTCGAATTCGTGTGGCGCACGTTTTTCGCCTCCGCTGTTTCGGTCATTTGGCTGGGCGTTCGATCATCTCAAGCAGATAGCCGTCCAGATCGCGAGCGAAGGCGATCTTCATTGCGCCGACTGCGAAGGGTTTTTGTACCCCGGTTGCCCCGCCTTCACCGGCCTTGCCAGCAGCGGCGGCCGCGTCCTTCACGAAAAACACCAGGCGCGTCGTGGGAGCTGTCGGCGCCGCAGCGATCTTGGGCTGGACCAGCACGAGGCTGGCGCCCTGCTCTCCTGTCTCGGGCCCCAGGATCAATTCCTTCATCGACGCCGTCTCATGCGCTCCAGTCCGTTTGAAGCCAAACGCCGCTTGATAGAACGCAGCCGATTTTTCAAGATCCGCGACGTTGATCGCAACGGCGCCGAGCGATGGACTCTCCGTTGTCTGAGCGATGGCCGGCAGAGCCACGGCCAGCATTGCAGCGAGAAACATTGGTCGCAGCAGCATCAAGCTCTCCCACAATGTTGGCAGGCAACGATCTCGTCGCAGACAATGACAACGTTATCATTGATCCTGTATCCCCTGTCAATCGCGGCCTCGTTGCGTGCTCTTTATCCGGATTTGCGTGTTATGCCTGATCAAACCCGGGAGCTGCATGCCTCGTCACCGATCCCGCACAGCGCCTAGCATTGTGGAAGTTGCGGCCGCCTCCGGCGTCTCGATGAAGACGGTTTCGCGCGTCCTCAACGAAGAAGGATCGGTGCGGGAAGACACGGCCCGGAAAGTCCGTGAAGCGGCTGCGGCGCTAGGTTACACGTTGAATCTCTCGGCACAGCGGCTGGCGCGTGGCCGGTCCCACAATATCGGTATCCTGCTTGTCGCCCGGTCGAACTGGCAGCGAACGGCGGAGCTGGTTTCGGGCGCTTTGGGCAAAAGTCAGGCTATCGGCTACGGGCTCGTGCCTCATGTACTCGCGAAGTACGAAGGGGCGGAACGAGACGGCGTTCTGGCTCTGAAGGCGCGGAAGGCCGTGGATGGACTCATATTGACCGTGCCCTGGAGCGAGAACCTGAAATTGCTTGCAGACCTCGCCGAGCGCGCGGTGCCGCACGTGCGGATTTCAGGACCGCTCATTCCCGGGCATGTTACCGCGCATTCGAACGATGAGATGGGGGCTTATGCACTGACGCGTCACCTGCTCGACCTCGGGCATCGGCGCATAGGCGTCATCGGCGGGCAGCGCCATCTGAACGTCACCAGGGAAAGGCTCGCAGGGTATGAGCACGCGTTGCGAGAGGCGGCGATCGATCCCCGGAGCCTCCCGCATTTCTTCGATGACTATCTTTTCGGGACCGGTTTTCGCGGCGCAAAAGAACTCCTGGCGCTGTCTGCGCCGCCATCTGCGCTTCTCTGTCTTACCGATATCCTGGCGGCGGGAGCAATCAGACGGTGTCACGAGATGAACGTGACCGTGCCTGGCAAGGTCTCGATCGCCGGCATGGGCGATTCTTCGATTGCGGAGATGATCTGGCCGACCCTCACGACCGCAACCGTTCCTACCGCAGAGTTGGCTGCGCGAGCGGTTGGTATGCTCGTGGACGTCATCGAGGGCAAGACAGCACCGACCGATCTCATACTCGATGTTCCCCTCGTGGTGAGAGGTTCGACAGCTCGCGTTTGAGCCCCGGGATTTCCGGCAGGTGCGGACGATGCTCCCCCAGATCGCGAAAGTCCCGCATTACATCAACCAGCTGAGCGAGAAAGACTTTTCGCCTGTCTGGTGCCCAGAAGAGGATTTGGAGATCCAATCTCAAACGAGCTTGTAAAACATAGACTTTTTGACTGCCGAACCTATGCGTGGTGTACCTAGAATGTGTACTAGCCGAAGGATTATTGCCCTTCAAGCGGGATACACCGCAGTTCGAGTCCTCTTTGCGGACTCGAACTGCGGACTCGAACCGGTGACCGTTGCATTTGCTGCCGTACGCGATGTCTCAGCGCAGGCCGACAAGAACATTCTGCTCGGTTCGCCAGAAAACGGCAGGCTCGGGTGATGTTCAGCCGCGCGACGGCCGAATAGCCGTCACATGGGCGGCAAGCCCGGCCCCAGTTTCCTGTCAAGCGACCAGGAAAGAGTTTGTCCGTGCATTACGCCTTCTACTTCCCGACCCGCGAAGCGCTCAAGTGCCGGGCGCCAAGGCGCGATGAACGCCTGTCGTTCCTGCAAGATGACAGCGACGCGCCCCTGGGCGAGGTCAAGCCTCTGGGCGTAGACGCCTCGAACGGTTGTGTGGCGATGCGTAAGGACTGGCGCCCCCAGTTCCTTTGAAACCCTGCGCGCCGCTTCGCTCAGTTCACGCTGAGCCATTGTAGCCAGCGCCGAACGGGAAAGCTCGCGATCACCGCTCCCCATAACCCCTTGCTCGATCAGGAAGAGACGCCTCTGCTGAACCGCTGAGGCTTCAGCTCGAGCAAACCGGCCCTCGCCTGTCACGGGCGGGGTCGCTCCCGACAGGATCCGGTCAAGCCTTGTCGGCCCCAGCGCTTCTACCTGCTCCGACAGTGTCCAATAACTCTGCACCAGAGCGTTGAGCGGTGCACGTTTCGCCAGCTTTCTTTCGAAAGCCAAGGCGCGGTGGAGGTGATCTGCAGCGATCGCGAAGACCGCATCCGTGCGACGCGCCACAAGACCCGCCCGACGCATGGCTTCGAGGCGCCGCACGTTGGCGGCCATGATCGCGCGGCTTGCGCCTGGTTCTGCCGCCGCATGGTGTTCGATGGAGTAGACGCCGCCCGTGCGCGAAGCGATCCGCGCAACCGTCTCGTCCGATGGCCGGACCCGAATGTCTCTGGGCTCAAAAGCCATGATCGCGCCAACCACGACCCCTCCAAGGCGCGCCAGATCATCAGCATGCTCGAAGGTTGCGTACCGAAATTCGCCCTTGCCGTTTTCAACAACGACGAGAAAGGTTTCACCCAATTCGTCGATGGGACCAAAGTGCACCAGCTCGCCAATCGCGGGCGTCGAAGGATCGGCCGCTCGCAGTTCGCCGAGCGCCCGACCGCGACGAGACAAGCCAACGGCTCGTTCAACCTCGGCGCGTGCTTCCAGCGCCTTCAACTTCCCAGTCAAATCGTCGGCCAGGCGCCACCCGCCGCTGGTCCTGTTTGCCAGGTCCCAGCCCTCAAGACACTGCAGGCGGGCAATGAGATCCGGGCGGTCTGTGCGGAGATGCCTGCTCGCGTCCAGCTGCTTTATAAGTTCGCGATCAAGCGGCGAGAGGCCCCGCAGGTTTATGTCCCGATCATGCTCACGAACCAGATCGACGTTCTGACGCGGCCCCAATACGCGCGTAACGATGTCCTGGGCGTGCTCCCGGATACCGGACGTGATCAGCTGTGAAGGAATGAAAAGGTCCTGGCCATCCGCTCGACGCCCGCGAATCAGGACATGACTGTGAGGGTTATCGGTATCGTGGTGATCGACGGCAATCCATTGAAGGCGTGCGCCGGTCTTTGCCTCAAGCCCGGCCATCACCTCCCGGATGAACGGGCGAAGATCTCCCAGCATTGCTCCATCCTCTGCGCCGATGATCAGACGGAAGTGACGCGTGTCATCTCCCCATTCCGAGGTCAGGGTCTTGGCGTCGAGGTCGCTCTCGCGCTGGTTGTAGAATGGAAGGCGGCCGACTGCCGCGTCTGACTCTCGCGAGAGATAGTCCACGGACTTGCCGAGTTCTCTGGCGTGATCGCTTTCGGGGACCTCCTGAGCCGGATGGGCGGTCGCCTTCGCCTCGCGAGCCAGGTAGGCGACATGAACGCGCAACGGCGCTCCCCGCCCGCCCCCTTGAGAGACATAACGCGCTTTTACCACCACGCGTCTCTGGGCGGTCGATATGGGTCTGGCCTTCCCGGCTGATCCCTTCGCAAAGTGGCCGCGCATGCCCGTGCGGGTCGCTCGCGAATTCGATGGAGCTATCCGGCCTGCGATCCTGATTGCCGCCCGCACCTTGGGAAGGCTCGCGCCTTTGTCGTGCCCGGCGAGGCCAAGCCTGGGCTCGAAGATGATGTCGTCGGTATCGGCCTGCATGCTCAGAGACTGGCGCGTCCGACGGCATTTTCTACAGCTTGCACCGCTCTGGCGAAAACGCGGCGCATCCACGGTACGGCCGTCCAAATCCACCGTGGATTTTCCTATGTGCAGACAGGCGCTTCGCACCGGAAGCGCCGCACTATCTTTATCTTGCACTCCACTTCCCTTTTTCTCTTCCCCCCGTCAAATTCGGCCGCCTGCAATGAACTTCTTGCATTTTACCGGCATTTTGGCATTTTGCCGGTAAATGACCATCCAGGAGCTGCCTCTCATTGTCCAGACAAGCTTCGCCGAGCTGATCGATCAGCTCCGGCTGGCCAACGCTTCGGCCTTTCCCAAGAGCTCCACCTTTCGCAAGCGGACCATCTCAGGAAGGGAGTATTGGTACGTCCAGGAGCCAACCGGTCAAAAGGGCCGTCCGCCAGAACGGTATCTGGGGGCGGACACGCCTGAGCGTCGTGCCGCCATCGAGGGCGCAAAATGCGCAAAGACTGACGCCAATGCCCGTAGAACGATACGGCGATCGCTATCCGCCGCAGGTCTGTCTGAACCTGACACGCTGACAGCCGCCATTGTCGACGCGCTTGCTGAGGCCGGCGTCTTTCGCCTGAGAGGCGTAATTGTCGGGACAGTCGCTTTTCAGACCTATGCCGGCTTCCTTGGAATCAAACTTCCGGGCGCCGCGATCCGTACAGGTGATCTCGACCTCGCCCAGGATTATGGCGTGTCCGTCGCGCTTAACGAGACGCTCGACATGTCCCTTCTCGACATCCTGAAGTCAGTCGATAGCAGCTTTGCGCCGGTCCCCGCCCTTGCCGGCCCGAACGTCGCTGCAACCTATGCCCGTCCCGGCGGCTACCGCGTCGATGTGCTCACAACCAATCGCGGCGCAGACAGGGATGAGCCTGTCAACCTGCCCAGTCTGCAGTCGGACGCAGTCCCGCTGCGCTTCCTCGACTACCTGCTCAAGGAAACCGTCGAGGCTGCTGTGCTGACCCGGTTCGGAGCTCTGGTGAACGTCCCCTCGCCTGAGCGTTATGCCGTGCACAAGCTGATCGTCTCCGTGATGCGCCGGGATACGCGAGAAAGCGCGGTCAAATCCGACAAGGATCTGGTTCAGGCAGGTCTGCTCATCGAAGCGCTTGTCGCCAAGCGCCGTCGGGACGACCTTGCAGATGCACTCCGTGAGGCAGCTGAGCGGGGCGCGAGCTGGAAGGACAAATTGACGGCGGCAGTTGCACGCTTGCCCGATGCGCCGCGTGCCATCATGCGCTCGATCCTGGACGACGTTTGAAAGTCCGGAAGTGGCGGACGACCCGCCGCAGCGAGCCTGCGTTTTCGCTTGTCGACCGAATACATGAGCGGCCCTGCCTGCTCCCGGAGCGCGAGCTCGGGGCTCATCGCGGACGACGACGCAATCAACGGTTCAAGGCCAGGGCGAAGTGTTGCAGCGCCATCGATCACGCCTTTCGGCTGGGCCGACTCTCCAGCCGCGCGAGCGTCAAACACCCGCGCAACGACCGCGCTCCCCCCAACCTTCCGGCTATATTCCCAAGGAAGATGCCTTCCCAGGCGCCTGCACTCAGCGCGCTTGTCTCCCCATCACAAACTCCGCAGCCTTTGAAGCCAGAGACGCGGCCTGGAAGATCGCACGGTTGTCGGCTTTCAGAATGTCGAGCCATGCGCCGAGATAGTCTGCGTGACGCACTGTCGGCACGATGCCCAGCTCGGCGCACAGGAAGGCCGCGCAAAGCTCAGCCACAAGTTCTTCCCGCGCATAGGCGGCGCCTTCGCGCCTGCCGGTGAAATCGCGACTTAGACGGGAGACATGCCCGGTCCAGTGGCCAAGCTCGTGAAGTTTCGTGCGGTACCAGTTGATCGGCTCGAAATAGGCTTCCTGCGGCGGCAGCTGGATGAAGTCGGGACCGGGCGCGTAGTACGCCATGTCGCCGCCAATCCGGATGTCGGCGCCCGTCGCGGCGATAACGGCTTCTGCATGCGGGATGATCTCGGTGCGTCCCGGAATGGGTACGCCTACAGCCTCGAAGGGCAGGCTGTCGCATTGATCGACATGAAAGACGGAAAACCGCTTCAGGAAGCCGACACGCCGCGGGTCGTCGCCGGACGCCGCAGCCTTCTCGCGTTCGGCTCCGGGAATGTACGTGTCGGCATAGACGACCATCGTACCCTTCTCGCCCTTGCGCACTGCGCCGCCTACGCTGAGAGCTTGCTTGAACGTCAGCCAGCGCTGGGAGGTGCGATTCTGCTCCATGGCGGCCTCCCAGAGGAGCAGGATGTTGATGCCGGAATAGGACCGCCCAGTGGATGCATTTTGCGGCAGACCGAGCGGGGTGGGCGTGGCCGAAGCCCAAGGCTGCGTCCAGGGAAAACGGCCCTGCTCGAGCTCGTGAACAATGCGATTGGTGACGCTGTCGTGCAGCGTCAATGAACTAGCGGCGCCGGTCATGGCGACCTCCTCTTCGAGTTGAACGGGATGAAAAAAGACAGGCCGGCGGCGTGAGCCGCCGGCCCCTTCGTCAGGCGGTTGCGGCTTCGCCAGCAGCAGCCTTGCCGGCGGCCGCCCGGCGGGCTTTCGCGGGCGCTTCCGGGCCGGGAGCCGGCGGTTCCTCTGTCCTTGGCTTACCGCGAGCCAGGATCTCGACGTCTCCGGAGACGCCAACGATGAATTCGACGGAGTACCGGGTCATGCCGCGCTCATCTTCCCAGGAGTTGGGACGCACCTGACCGACCAGACGAAGACGGGTGCCCTTCTGAACAGCAGCCTCGATCAGGGCGATTTTGGCGGCGGCGAAGACGGCGACGCGATGCCAGTAGGTTTTTTCGATCCAGTCGCCGCTCTCGGGTTTCCATCGTTCGGAGGTGGCGACGGACAGGATGGCGAGCTTCTTGCCTTCCTTGAGAGGCTTGATCTCGATCTTGCCGACATTGCCGATGAATTCAAATTGTGCGCGGTCCATGATGGTCTTCCTTGTGATCCCGCGGGATCAGCCCCGTCGGGGTTCGCGCTTGGCGAACGCCCCAACGAAGCGGCCGGACAGCCAAGCGCAGCGGCGCCCGCGCAAGGGGTTGGTGCGGCCTGCAGGGCCCAGACCCTTCCTGGGCCCGAAGCCTCGGCCCCTTGAGCGGGCGTGCGACGGACGCGTAATGGGCGGAGAAAGGAAAGCGCGTCACCGGGGCGAGCCCAGTGCTGCATCGAGAAGATCGAAGTCCGCCCTTGAAGCAATCGCTTGACGGCGACCGGATCAACACGCCGCTGCTCCAGTGCAAGGGATCGGAACGCCAGCCCTTCCCGCAGATCTACTCCAAATCAGCACGTTGAACGGGAGAGCTTCGTCACAGCGGACTCAATTCAAGGAATTCCGCCGCGCGCCCGGAGCGACGCTCCCGCCGACGCGCGCGTAGATCGATTTGACGTCCGTATTCATGATCGACGCACCCCCCATACAAAATGGCCGCCGAGCCCGACCCTTGAGAAAGAACCGGAGAAAGCCATACATTTTGTATCGTTTTCTCCCGTGCTCCTCAGTGCGGCGACCACCCCAACGCGGCCTGCGGTTTATGAATCCGGCGATTGGTCTACCGTGGGTGGACCAAAGGGCCGGCCTTCAAACCGCCAGCGCGCTAACCGGCCATCAAACCGGCCAAACAGGCGGCCTTCATAGGGCTCGCACTTTAACTACTTCCCTGTTATTGTGTGTTTTATGAGCAAGCCACCTGCGGACAAAGAACCGGCCAAAGTCGAGGCCCAAGACCGTGGCGAAAGCACCGGCCTGATGGAGCCCATGCTGCTGGCGGAGGACGCCCGTGGCCGCGGCGCGCTGAGCGATCTGGCGGTGGAGCTGGCCGCCAAGTCGGCCGGCTTCCGCAAGAGCCTGCCGGACGGCGTCGTGCGCGCCCTCTCCGACCTCGTGCGCTCGATGAACTGCTACTACTCCAACCTCATCGAAGGCCATGACACCCACCCGATCGACATCGAGCGGGCGCTCAAGTCGGACTACAGCAAAGATCCCAAGAAGCGCGACCTCCAGCTGGAGGCCCGCGCCCACATCAACGTCCAGGCCTGGATCGACGCCGGCGGCATAGACGGACACGCCGCCACCGCTGAGGGCCTGCGCGAGATGCACCGCCGCTTTTGCGCCGATCTGCCTGACGACCTGCTCTGGGTCTCCAATCCCGATACCGGCGAAAAGGTCAAAGTGGTCGCGGGCGAGTATCGTACACGCGAAGTCGCCGTCGGCCAGCACATCGCGGTAAGCCCCGGCGCCATTCCGCGTTTCATGGGCCGCTTCGAAGAAGCCTATCGCCGCCTCGGCAAGACCGACGCCATCCTCGCGGCGGCAGCCGCGCATCACCGCTTCCTCTGGATTCACCCCTTCGCCGACGGCAATGGCCGGGTGGTGCGGCTGATGTCCTACGCCCTCCTGCGCGAGGCGCTCGACACCGGCGGCGTCTGGTCGATCGCGCGCGGCCTGGCACGCACTGTGGAAGACTACAAGGCCCACCTCGCCGCCTGCGACCAGCCGCGCCGCAACGATCTCGACGGCCGTGGCACGCTCAGCGAAGAGACGCTGGCCGGCTTCACGCGCTATTTCCTCAAGACGTGCCTCGATCAGATCGACTTCATGGAATCGCTGGTCCAGCCCGACCGCCTGCGCGCCCGTATCCTGCTCTGGGCGGAAGAAGAAATCCGCCTCGGCGCGCTGCCAGCCAAGTCCGGCGCGGTGCTCGAAGCCATTCTCTATCGCGGCGAGCTGCCGCGCGGCGAGGTCGAAGGCCTCCTCGGCGCCAGCGAACGCACCGCCCGCCGCCTGACGTCGGCGCTGATTGAACGCGGCGTCGTCGTGTCGGACTCCTCGCGCGCCCCTCTCCGTCTCGCCTTCCCCGCAGCCATGGCCTCACGCTGGATGCCGGGACTCTTTCCAGAGAAGGCAGGCGGCGACACGTAGTCAATCGTCTCAATGACAGACGGAAACCAGCATGGACATTTCGATCGCCGCTCAGAATCTTGCCGGATTTCAACAACGCATCGACAAACGCCTCAGCGATGCTCGGTTCGATCGGGGCTTGGCTGCCGACTATACCGCCTGCAAGGTCGCTACTATGAGCACTTCACGCTGACCGAACCAATGGCGAGCTATGCCGTTCTCCTTCGCCAGATGGCTAACCTGATCGACGAACATCGCGACATTCCGCCGGCTCATTGCGGCTTCATCAGCTCCTGGTGGTGGATGAGCCGGCTGATCCACATTCAAGAAGATTCCCGGTTTCCTGAGGCCGAAATTCCTCCTTTGTCCTTGGAGTTGGCGAGTATCTGCGCGTCCAAGGGACCGGCAGCAGTCGAGTAATCCGGCGCGCGTCGCTCCGGACCGCAAACTTATCGATCACTCAGTCGAGCCGGATCGTGGCGACCGCTGTGTCTTGACCGCTGTCAAACATCCTGAAAAGTGAGTCTGCGCCCGTAAACACCGGCATGATGCGCTCCCTTGCAGCAGCATCAGGCGTCTGGGCGCGAAGCCGCCCCGCAGCGAATGCGCGTGTCGTCTCGGTGCATTCTTCCGTGTTCAGCCACTTCAGCCAGGACCGCTCCCTCAACCACAGACCGATCTTCAAGGAGCGCCGCTCTGACGCGCTCGCCGAATGGCGTCAGCTTTGCGCCGGCTGACTCTCGCACCAAGGGTCCTTCAGAGACAGGTTCGCATTCGTCTGACACTACCGAGAAAGTCCCGGAGCAACTTCCGGTCCCAAAATCCTGGGGCAGGTCAACAGCACCGGCTAGGATCTCAATCCTCCCGGAAGCTTGACCAGATGGAGCTGGTGAGCGGCTCAAGGAAGTACTGCAAAGCCGAACGCTGCCGGGTTGGAATGATGACCTCTGCAGGAATACCCGGACGCAGTCTTATCGTCGCGCCGGAATCAGAGCGTGCCAACTTTTCTATCTCGTCTGCAGGAACAGCTACTTCAATCCGAAAGAACGATACCCCTGACTTGGGATCGATCATCCGGTCTGCGGAGACCTTTGAAACCGTTCCTTGCAACTTTGGAACATCGCCACCCTGGAATCCCGGCAGACGGATCTCTGCTCGGTTCGTCAGCTGAATGTCATCCCCGCTCTCTGGCGCGATGGACGCCTCAATTACTAAGTCTCGGCCTGTCGGCACTATGTCCATCACATGTCCGCCGGGCTGGATCACGCCGCTCACTGTAAATGCCGTCAATCCTACGACTTCGCCGGACGCTGGTGCGCGTATCCGGGTACGGCCGAGCCTTGCAACAATTGCGGCGTATTGAGGCTCAACTTCCGAAATCTCTCCTTCGACTTCTCTGAGCTCCTTGGCCCGATCGGCGCCAAGTCCAGCGTAAAGAGAAGCAATCTCGCCCTGAGTTTGATTGATGCCTTCGCGAGTTTGCGACATTTCTGATGCCAGACGCCCAATCTGGCCTTCGAGGCTCGCCCGTTCGCGTTCCAGCGACCGCAACTTGCCGACCGTTGCAAGTCCCCGCTCTTTCAGACTTTGAAGACCTGCTATTTCATCATTGAGCAACCTAACCTGTTCGGCACTTGCATCCATCTCCAGCTGCAATCCAGGAAGGCGGGCCTCTAATTCAAGGCGCTGCTGACGCACAACGGTTACTCTTGAAGTTTCGGATCCGAGGCGCGCCGCTAATTCGCGATTCTGGCGGTCCAGAACGCCGTCTGCAATTATGCGGTCGCCATCAGTCAAGTTAGCCCATCGCACAGGGGCTTCGACGAAGGAGGCGCCAGCGTCTTCCGCGACAATCCGGGCACGCTGGGCTTCAAGTTCAATCAATCGGGCCGACAAGCCGCGCTCGTGACCCAAAAGCTGCGCGTCATCAAGTTCCAGCAAAATTTGCCCCGCCTCTACCTGATCGCCCTCCTTGACGTATAGCGCGCCAACAATGCCGCCATCGAGGTGCTGCACAGTCTGCCGATTACCTGCCACCATCACGACGCCCTGCGCGACCACCGCCGCCTCAAGCGGAACAACCGCGCCCCAGCCAGCAAAGCCTGCAAAAAACACGACCGCAACCGCGCCTCCTCGCAAGATCTCCCTGGTTGGGGCGTCCGGCAAACGGGCGGCCGGCACGGCGGATGTGTATGAAAGAGTTTCCCGCGCGGCCTTGGAATTCATCTGCGGCTCCCAGGTCCAGCCGTTGCCTCGAGCGGCGGCTCGAACGGAGGCAGTGCCCGAATGTGCCCTGCTTCAACGGCAGCCTTGCGCAGATGTGCGAGTATCTCCTCACGGGGACCGAATGCCTCTACCTCGCCATCCCTCAGCACGAGCATTTTATCGACGACCGACAATATGCCGGCTCTGTGAGTCATTATGACGACCGTTGCGCCCCGCTGACGTGCCGCTGCCAGCGTGGCCAGCAATGCGTTGTCGCCTTCGGAATCGAGGTGAGCGTTGGGTTCGTCCAGCACCAGCAGGCTGGGTTCGCCGAACAAAGCGCGCGCCAGAGCCACGCGTTGTGTCTGGCCGGCGGATAAGCCTTCACCGCGCGCTCCGAGTACCGTATCGTATCCCTGAGGGAAGCGTTGGATCATGGCATGCGCACCTGCGGCTTGGGCTGCAGGAACGACTAACAGGTTAGCGTCTTCAGCTGTGCTGAAGCGGCTGATATTTTCCCCGATCGTGCCTGCGAATAGCGACGGCTCCTGTGGCACATAGCCAACGTGCCGGCCTAGGCTGTCTCCATCCCAATCCGAAATACTCGAGCCATCAATCCGCACCGCTCCAGCATCGGTAGGCTGCGCGCCAACCAATATCCGCGCCAGCGTAGATTTTCCTGAGCCAGATTGTCCAATAATGCCGAGCGCCTGCCCGGCATCCAGGGCAAAGGAAACCGACTTTAGTGCCAAGCGCTCTGTGTGTCCTGCCCGGACCGAGACGCTTTCAACGGAAATCTGGCCGGCTGGATCTGGCAGCGGTGTGCGAGCAACATCTTCGGGCGCTCCGTCAAGATAACTGATTATCGCGGTCCGCGCGCTCGCCGCCTGTCCGATCTGTCGCCACGCCCCAACGATTTGTTCAATCGGCGCCAGAGCTCGTCCAGCCAGAACCGAGGCCGCAATCAGGGCGCCTGGTGAGATCTCCTGAACGATCGCGAGATAGGCGCCCACACCCAGGCTGGCCGACTGCAGCGCCATCCGTAGAAGCCGAATCCACCCGGAATAGCGCGATGCCACAAAAGCATTGAGAGCCGCCTGACTGCTGATGCGCTCACGCGCGTTTGTAAGGCGCCTTGCAACCGTACCCTGCATGCCAAGTGCCCGTATAGTGCCCCCGGCCCGTTGAGTCATTTCAGCTGCGGCGTAAGTTGCAGATGACTGATCGCTAGCTTTGGCTTCCGCACGCTTTGCGGCGCGGTCGCCTAGCATAGCGATAACCACAAGCAGTGCGCTTCCGCCGAGGATCAACCCCCCGATCCAGGGGTGCAGCGTGAAGGCAACTAGCACGAACAGAGGCGCATAGGGCAGGTCCATCATCGCTATGGCGCCGGGCCCCTGTAGCGCATTCCGGAAAATGTCGAATTCTCGAAGTATCTGAGCCGACCTCGCGTCTCCGTTCCCTCGGCTGTTGAATCCCTGCCGGATGAGGCCCTCTCCCAACATCCGGTCCAGCCTGAGTGATGCACGCACCATCACCCGTTGACGAGCGCCGTCGAGATAGGAATGCGTGAACAAAGCCACCCCTAGGATAGCGCTCATAAAGACCAGAGTCATAACGCCGCCGGTCGTCAGGACACGGTCATAAACCTGCATCATGTACAGCGTCGGCGCGAGATAGAGCAGCGCTATCAATAGACTGAATACATTCGCGGCCTGGCGATGCGGCGCGCATGACCGCATTGCGTCCGCCAAGCGGTCTCTGCCCCTGCCTCGTTCAGGTCGCCGCCCTTTCGCCGAACTCATAGCCCCTCAATCATGCCAGCCAGTAGGTCACCGGCAACAAAAGGCCTAAGCAAGATTTGTGGGAAGCCCCTCACAAGATCGCCCCATCATCGGCAGGCGTGTAGACGGGAGGCTGGCCAAGCCCGAGAGGATCTGCAAGCGCTGTCTCTTCAGGAGCGAAACCTGTCGAGTCGGTAGGGGAGGTCGTATCCAAGCCCAACATCATAAATGCCAGTTCGGCCTCATAGACCACTCCAGGCTCTTGCTCCGTCGCGAGCGCAGACTCATAGCCCAACGGCGCGCTGTAGGTAGGGACGATGTCATCATCCGAAATCAGCATCGGTGAGGCGTTTGTTCCATCCGCAGTCATTCCCTCTGTTGCGGGCGCACTAAGGTAAACGGCGGAATAATCACCGCTCTCCCCGTTCAAGTAAGTGAACGTGCCCGCAGCGTAGGCTTGCTGCCCATCAACGATTGAGTTCTGGACAGTTTCTACCACCGAAATCGACTCAATTCCCAGTTCATCAAAGGAGAGAAGTTCTTCAGCTTGGCTCACGCCATCGCTGTTGGCGTCGCGCCAGACTCGGAGGGCGGCGAAACGTTCGTCCGCAGCATCGACTTTTCCGTCAATATTAGTATCGAGCGAACGCAGCGCCTCCATCGAACTCCCGTAGCCAAACCCATCGAAGACTTCAGACAGCACTTCCCGCCCGTTTTCGATCGCACCGGACCCGTCAAGATCCATTACCAGAAGGCCATCGCGCGGGGAGGTCCAGACGAGGGTCTCCGCAATGCCGTCAGCACTGAGGTCGAAGTCTACAGCACCGCCGAAGTGCACTCCGTCTCCGTCGAGGTCGATGGCGATTGGGTCGTTGAGCGTGGAGCTGCGATTGCCCCCGTAGCTCAGGGCGTCACGCAAGACTTCAATCCAACCGCCATTAGCAGTCCCAACGGGAGAGGCGTTGAACCAGTCCCACGCGAGGAACGTGATTTGGCCCTGTCCCTGCTGAAGCACAAACACGTTGGCATTTGTCCCCGCGTTGTCCGCATAAATAACTCTCGCTCCAGCGGGAAGAGATGAAATAAGCGAGCCGCCATAGACAGCGCTATTGTCCGATAAGTTGGAGGCATTGTTCGCAAACAAAGTCCCCGCAGCCCCAGAAGAGAGCACACTTGTTCCCCCGCTCCCGCCAGACAGTCCAAAGCCAAATGCGGCATTCAAAAACTGCTGGCCGCTGGCGGAATTCACCACCAAGGTTCCACCGCCGTTCACAAACGCTGCAACCGCAGCGCCGACCTGAGCTCCGATTGTGGTGCCGCTACCTCCCTCCAATTCTGGGAAAATCAGGACCTCCTTGTCGGCGAGAAAACCAGCCATTGCTGTGTTGTTTGTCGTGTTCGAGTAGGAGACGTCGTACCCGAAACTTACGGCGCCCTGTCCGATCGTATACGGCTCATTGCCGATACTGGACGAGTTCGAGTTGCTATAGAATGTGACTCCGACGTCAGCACCGGATGTGAACAGGGTTGTGGCAACGCCCGGTTCATTTGTCCCGCTAATGGTAAAGTTAAGCACGTGGTTCGTGCCGTCTGCGGCACGAACCGTAACGGTGTCCGACAGCGTTTGGCCTGCGCTGAGCGACTGAACCGCCGGAAGGCTGTTGTTGAGGAAGTAGGTCCAGTTTCCGGCTGTGTTGATGTTTAGAGAGCCATAATTGCCCGCGAGTCCCGACTGCGGCTGGAAGCTCGACTGCCCCGTGTCTGCATCAGAGATTGTCACTGCGCCGGAAGCGGAGGTCGCTGTGTCTTCGGTCACTGAGCCGGTCGAGACCCCGCCGATTGCAGGCGCGTCGTTTGTACCTGTCACGGTCCACGAGACGCTGGCCGGTGTCGTGACGGTTCCGTCCGACACGCCATAGGATACCGAGACGCTCGTCGTCGCGCCCGCCGCCAGCGACTGATAGGCAGCGTTCGCCGGATCCAGCGTGAAGCTGCCCGTCGCAGGATTGTACGTCACACCGGCAGGCAATGCGCCCGGCACGTCCACAACACTCAGGATCGCGCCCGCATCCACGTCGCTCGCATTGGCCAGCGCATCCAGCGTAACGCCAGCGCCGTCCTCGGTCGCCACGCCAGTCACAGCCCCCGTCACCACAGGTGCATCGTTTACCGACGTGACTGTCACGGCCCGGCTCGCTGTTGCTGTCTCCGTGTCAGTGCCGTCCTGCGTCGTTGCAGTAACGGTGAGCGTGAATGTCCCGTTGTAGTTTGCAGGCGGCGTCAAAGTGAGGTTTGCGGGCGGCGATCCGGTGAATGTCCAGGTCTGGCCGTTGTTGGAGCTCACTCCCGCCGACAGCACACTTCCCGCCGGAAAGCCCGAGAGCACAACTTGAGTAACCGTCTCGCCAGGTTCGCTTGGCGACACCTGCACCGTGAGCCCAAAGGCCTGATCTTCTATCCCGTTCTGCTGAAGCTGGGTGTCGAACCGGCGCATGAAGACGCTTTGGTCATTGGTGAACAACTGAACGAGCGTTCCATCGGTTGTCAGCGCGACCGCATAGGTGCCACCACTTTGATCGTTGAACTGGTTGCCTGCCGAGTTCGCATTGAGTTGCAGCTCGGATCCGACGCGGACGCCCGAACTATCATATCGCTGTCCGAACATTCCAAAGCCGGACCCGTCCTGACCCCTTGAGGCCCAGGTAATCAGGAAGCCGCCGTCCGGCAGACCGATCACGCTCTGCAGTCTCTGCTCACTTGCCGTATACGTGTTGACCAGGAATTCGGAGCCAACCGCCGAGCCCGACGCCGAATAGCGCTGGCCGAAAACGCCCCAGCTGCTGCCGTCCTGGCCACCGAGCGAACTCCATGTGATGACATATCCGCCGTCAGACAGAGCGGCCACGTCCGGGTATTGCTGATCGCCTGTGACAGAACTGTTGACCGCAAACTCCGGCCCGGTTGCAACGCCATTGGCGGCGAACCGCTGACCGAAAATTCCGAAGCCCGACCCGTCCTGTCCATCCGACACCCAGGACACGACAAATCCGCCATCCGGCAATGTCGCAACAGCAGGCGTGAACTGGCCGCCCACTGTTGTTGTATTGATCCGGACCTCGGATCCAACTCTTCCGCCATCAAGTGCAAAGCGCTGACTGTAAATTCCATCACCGGATCCATCCTGACCGTCGGAACTCCAGATCGCCAGAAAGCCGCCATCGGGGAGCTCGGTCACAACCGGATATTGCTGGGCCCCTGCGGTTGTCGTGTTGACCCGGAACTCAGCGCCCACGCGGCTACCGTCGGCTCCAAACCTTTGCGCCGTTATGCCCCGGCCCGAACCGTCTCCCGATTCCGTCATCCAGGCCACGACGTATCCCCCATCGCCCAAAGCGGCGATGGTAGGAATCCACTCATAAAGGGAGTTGGTGGCGTTGACCTTGACCTCCGGCCCCACCCTCTCCCCGGCTGCGGAGTAGCGCTGAAGGAAAGTATCGCCAAACCCAGCGCCAACCCCAAATCCGCTCCACGCAATGACATAGCCGCCATCTGCCAGAGCCTGAACGGTCGACAAAGTCTCGCGCTGGGCAACGGCGGAACTGACCAGCACATCGCCCGCGTCGAGCGGTGTCAGCGGCGCGGTGCCGCCGAACCGGATGCTGGCCGGCGCCGCGATTGGCGCAACGTCGACGGTCACCGTAGCGGTGTTGGCGCCGCCATTGCCGTCGCTCGCCGTGTAGGTGAAGGTCTTCTGTCCATTGGCGTCGGCCGCAGGCGTGTAGGTGATCGTCTTGTCCGCGTTGAGCGTCGCCGTGCCGCCGGAGCTGAGGTTGACTGCCACGCCCACGCTCGCCGCCTGACCATCGATCTGCGTGATTGTCAGCGTGTCGCCGTCAATGTCCGTGTCGTTGCCCAGCACGGTGATCGTGACCGACGTGTCCTCGTCAGTCGAGACCATATCGCCGACCGCAACCGGCGCGTCGTTTGTACCTGTCACGGTCCACGAGACGCTGGCCGGTGTCGTGACGGTTCCGTCCGACACGCCATAGGATACCGAGACGCTCGTCGTCGCGCCCGCCGCCAGCGACTGATAGGCAGCGTTCGCCGGATCCAGCGTGAAGCTGCCCGTCGCAGGATTGTACGTCACACCGGCAGGCAATGCGCCCGGCACGTCCACAACACTCAGGATCGCGCCCGCATCCACGTCGCTCGCATTGGCCAGCGCATCCAGCGTAACGCCAGCGCCGTCCTCGGTCGCCACGCCAGTCACAGCCCCCGTCACCACAGGTGCATCGTTCGTGCCTGTGATGGTGATCGTCACCATCTGGTTGAACGAGCCACCCTGACCATCAGAGACGGTGACCGTGTAGGTCTGCGTACGCGTCTCACCCGCCGCCAGGAACTGAAGCGCAGCGTTGTCGGCTGCAAAGTTCCAGCCCACGACGCCGGCGCCGTCTCCAGTCGAAGCGTCCGATACCGAAGCCGTGAACGTGCCGAGATAGCCGTCCGCCGCCGCTGCCACAGTCACGTTGTGCGCGTCGATCAGATCAACGTCGGAAAACGCGATCGTGCCTGTCGCCGCTGTCACGCCGTCTTCCGTCACCGCGCCAGCCGCAACGGCGCCCGTCACCACAGGTGCATCATTCGTGCCTGTGATGGTGATCGTCACCATCTGGTTGAACGAGCCACCCTGACCATCAGAGACGGTGACCGTGTAGGTTTCAGTAACGATTTCGCCGGCCGCCAAGTACTGAGTGGCACTGTTGGCGACGCTGTAAGACCAGGTAACGGACCCGGCCCCCGAACCCGTTGCAACGTCAGTAATCGACGCTGTAAGTACGCCTCCCAGGCCGTTCGCCACTGCTGCCACGACAGTTACGCTGTGGGTATCGGTCAGGTCCGCGTCGTCAAACCCAATCGCGCCAGTCGTGGAGAGCGTCGGAGTCGAACCGTCCTCAATTACCACGCCCGTAGCGTCGGCCAATTGAATGATAGGCGTATCATTGCTGCCGGAGATCGTAACCGTGACAGTCGCCCAGCTCAGTGCGCCTTTTCCAAGCTGGATCGCATAGGTAACTGTGTCGGTGAGTACCTGCCCTTGCGCCAGAGAGTTCAGGTCGAGTGTTGAAGCATCGTAGGCAATTCTGCCGTCAGCCGTGATCCAGATCCGCGCGCCAAGTGCGCTAGCGCCGATCACTCCTACCTGATCCTTAACCAACAGATCGCCGGTTGGTCCGCCGCTATTTACACCGTCGTCGACAGAGTAAAGCGACTTCGCATTGCCGCCGGAATCGTTTGCCATGACGTTAAGGAAAGTAACCGCGCCGCCAACGGTTTCGCCAAACGTGAAAACGTCGTCCTTTGCTTGCGGCGTGTTCGAGAACGCAACGGCAATGCCGAGCTTGCTGGCCATCTTGTTTTCCTAACTGAGTGAATCTTTGAAATTGTTGTTGCGCCGGCTAAGCCAGCGCCGCCCAGCTGAGCGCCGATCAGACGCCGGCCCCATGCATTTCTTCGTGCCGAGCACCTATCGCCCCTGCCAAGCCGCACCGCTCAAAAGTGCGGCAACCCCAAAACCAACTTGTACCTTCACGAGAAAACGCGCATCATCCATTTGGAGGATGCACCGCGATAACATTGCTGGAACTCTCAATGCGGGTCCCATGCGCACTGATTGTTGCCCTTCTACGAGAACGTCGTTCTCAGCAGGGCATATGCGTCGGGTTCGGGGGGACGGGCGATGAGATCGAAGCGGCCATGTGACGTGTGGCGTCATGAAGATGCTTCGGCATGAACACGCGCAAGGAGCCATCGCATGGTGCGAAGCGACAATTAGTCCGCGCGCAGGGGAGGCCAGCGTCACCGCTCAAACTTCAAACACTGCTTAAGTCCGAGGCAATGGCAGACGGACTCGAGACTAGCGGTCGCCCCGCATTGGTGCTCGATGAAGCGGGGCGGATGGCCTACAAAACCAAATCACTAAGAGCGTATTTGGGCTCGCATTTTCGCGTCACCGACGGCTATCTGCGCGGAGCTGATGTCGCCAGCGACGCGTCTTTTCGCGAACTGACGAAATGGTCTCAAGGTGTTGTTATAGCTAAACCCGCAAGCTTCATCACTAAACGGGCTGGTGACAGCCACCCTCTGGTGGTGATGCCTGTTGTTCGTTTGGTCGATCGCGCGGTCGAACGCGGCACGACATCGATTGTAGCGTTTGTCGATTTGTCTCGCTCCCCTACCCCTCCCATCCAAGATCTTCGCGATCTATTTGGTCTCACCGCATCGGAAGCAACCGTGGCCGGAGAGATTGCGCGCGGCATGACTGTCGTCGAGATTGCCGAGGCCCGCCGCGTCTCCGTCGCTACGGTGAGGTCACAACTCAAGGGGATCTTTCGCAAGTTGGACATAAAACGGCAGCCAGAAATTATAAGAATAGTTGACAGAATAGCCTGGCCCACCACGCCGCCTGCATAGAGCCGATCAATCAACTTGGGCCGTCCGACGTGGACGAAAGAACACGCCCCAGCAGCCCCACAAGCTCAGCCTGGCGATTGGTGTCGGTCTTCGCAAAAACAGTCTTCAACATCTGTCGAACGGTGTGAACGGAAATCTGCATCTTTGCAGCCGCCTCCTCCGGAGTATCTCCGACTGACAACCAGCCGGCAAGTTGTGCCTCACGTGATGACAAGTGAAACGCCGATCGCAGCGCTGCCGCGCTCGGCTTCTTGGCCTCGTTCAAATCCGTCAGCATTAGGAGTATCCTCGCGCCTGGAAGGCCGTGGAGACTGTGATCACGGAGGTGGACTGGCATCGCAAGGATTGGCCGTCGGCCATCACTGCGTACAATGAGAAAATTGCGCGGGTGACCAGGGCGCGATGATTGCGCGCGGAGCACAAGCTGACGGAAGCAAAAGTCTGTTGCGTGGTTTTCGCTGTGAAGCCTGCCTTGCAAAATCGTAAAGCCCTGTCCGACCAAAGCTTCTGCACCGCCTGTTGCAAAGCTCACGCGTCCGCCATGGTCTAGCACCATGGTCGGCCGTCCACCTAACTCAAGGCCTTCCGCCAAACCTTGTGCGCGAAGATCGCCTTTCGCCGCCGCGAGCAAAGCAGCGCGGTCGGCGGCTTCAATGAAACGGCGGTATACTACTGTGTCGATAGCTGTACTTTCCGACCCACGGCGCCCCATCAGTGTGTAGGCCCATTTTTCTCCTGAGAGATTGAACGTCCACGCCGTGAAGCTTCCAATGTTCCACCTGGTGCAGAACTCCTGATAAAATGGATCCCGCTTCCGTTCCTCAAGTGAAATTACCGTATCGTCGGTCAGTATTCGGCCGTGACGGGCGACCTTGCCCGCGCGAAGGCTCCACGTATCGTGCTCGTGCCACGCATTTCGGATATAGTCGTCGTAGATTTGGGTTCGGTCAGGCGACACAATCATATCTGGCGCCTCGGGCCGGGTGAAATTGAACAGCTGGAACATTTCCCCGTCCAGCAAGCTCACGACGCTCTCGAAGGCCGTATTCAACCCGTCAGGACCAAGTGCAGCGGCCTCAAGCAGCTCGCCGGCCCGTTGTGCTCGCTCCAAATTTTGAAGGCTTGCAGTCATCTCATCCCCCCGCTGTGAAGGAAATTGCGAGGCTGATGTTTGTCAAGTCCGTTGCTGCCGACGCCGCTATGGAGAAGCGTCGTACGCCCATCAGCGCAGCATGAACGGAAACTTTCAATCAAACTCGGCAAAGCAAAATCTCTTGCGGGACGCGGAACTTCGCTCAAGGGCAGTGTCAAAGGAACCGGCTTGAGCCCGCTGCCCTCCCCGGCTAGCGTCGCTGCATGAAGCCAAGCCCGTTCAAATACTTCAAGACCTCGCCGGAAATCATTCGCCTGGCGGTGATGATGATTTGTTCGGTTTCCGCTCTCGCTGCGAAATGTTGAAGACCTGCTGCACGAGCGCGGAATCGACGTCTGCCACGAGACCATCCGCCTGTGGTGGAACCGCTTCGGCCCGATCTTCGCAGCCTGGGCAAGATTGCGGCCGGCGCAAAAAAAGCGACAGCTAAGGCCCCCGCCAAGGCGCCTGCGAAACCTGTCGCCAAAAAGAAGTCGTCCGGCTCCTGATGGATCTGCGGAACCGTATCCTCGCACTCTATGGCCGGTTCTCGCCCGGCCTCCGCGACGAACTGGTTGCTTCCATCGCCAGTCGAGGCGGTCGCGTCATCCGGGACCTGACCGAGCGCGGCGACATCCTGGTCGTCGGCGGGATGGCACACAGCCTGATCGCCAGCGGCGCCCTGCCCGCGCGCCTCGAAATTGCCCGCAGGGGGGGAAAGGCGATATTCAGCGAGGATGTGTTCCGGTCGCTTCTCGCTGCAGCAGACGCCCGCGACGCTCCGACATTGCCGATCGCCACCGCCTTGGCCCAGAGTGGCGCCAACGACAGTGATGCGGATCTGCTCGCAGCGTTCGGACTGATCAACCTTGGCGGCGACAAGGTTCGGTTCGGCGATGTCGCTATGCTCAAGACGGCAGCGGCGCTACGCGGTGCTGCCTGCACGCAAACGGCCATGATCCGCGCCCTCCTCAATGCTCGTCGGTCGGCCCCGGCCGGGCGCTACAAAGTCGTCATTATCGCTGTCGGCGAACCCGCGCTGGAATGGGAGGACGGCCTTACCACACTAGAGGGCCAAGGTTTCCTCCCGCTGGATCTGGGCGGCGGCAACCAGGACGATCTGTTTGAAGCAGCCGAAGTGGCCGAGAGCGAAGATCGGTTAGCCGACGCGCTCCACCTTTACGACACGTGCGCGGGCGTCGACCGCGAGGACGCCATCTCCCTTTACAATATCGGCAATCTACATCTTCGGCAGGGCGATATCGCCCGAGCAGCTCTCACCTTTCGCCGGGCGCTGGGCCGGGACGGGTATTTTATCGAGGCTCGCTACAATCTCACTCTCGCCCTCGAAGCGTTGGGCAGCAAGATGGAAGCGGAGAGCGAGCTGCGCGTCGTGCTCGCGCACGATCCAGACCATGCGGACGCGCACTTCAATCAGGCGCAGCTTATTCTGGGCGCCGGCAAGCCAGCCGAGGCCCGAGATCTGTTCGAACTGTACCTGACGCTCGATCCTCCGGCCGAATGGGCGGCAAAAGCGCGACGAGCGATCCTTCTCTGCGCCATGCCAAATTGAAACACATCGCCTCAGCGCTTCCGCTGAGGTCGTCCTAGCCCGCAAGGATGTTCGGCGGATGTAGGCTTCCGCTAGCTGAGCGGAAGAAATTCCGCGCCATCCTTATAGGGAAACTCCTTGGCCCTTTCGACCTTTCCGCGTCAGCGGGGCTCAAGCGCCCTAGAAAGTCTTCTTCAAACCGACCTCGAACGTCCGGCCAAGCGGGTTGGCGAATTTGCCGTCGAAGCCGAACTGCTCGCGGGAGGGCGGCGGGTCCTGGTCGAGGATGTTGCCGATTGAAGCCGTGAGCCGCATCGCCGAAGGCAGTTCGAGGATATAATGCAGGTCGCCGACGATCCAGTCCTCGGCGGCTACGCCGAAATCGGTCGGCGTTGTGAGACCACCCGGTGTTATCGGTCCGCGTTCATCCTCGACGCCGCTCACATAGTTCACGGCAAGCCGCAGGTTATGGTTGGCCAACCGATAATTTGCGTGGACGTTGACGCGAAGCTCGGGCGACGAGAATGAACTCGTCGCGAAATTGCGGAAACCCAGGCGGTCGTCACTGCTGAACTGGAAGCCGTCCAGCGACGGCGCCTCGTTCTCATCCACTGTCACATAAGTGGCGGTCAGCCCCAATTCGCCCTCGCCGGGTCCGATCGGCATCGAGTATTCCGACTGGACGTCGAATCCGGCCGTGTGCTGGCCTGGTCCATTCCCGAGATCAGTGCGGATCGAGGCGAAATCCCTTGCCGCCGTGACGCCCTGAGTGCAGTTGCCGCCGTTGAACAGGACGCGTCCGACCAGCGGGTGCGAACAGTTCGCCAGGGTCGCGGCGCTGTTGGCGCCGGGAAAAACCACCGCCGCGATGTTCTGCACGGTCGCGATCGTCCCGATTTCATCCTGCGTCTCGAAATCAAAATAGTCGATGAACAGCTTGAAGTCGCTGCCGTCGGTGAAGCCGCGCGACTGCCAGAGCGCGCCGATATTCCAGACAGTGGCGGTCTCCGGCTTGATATTGGCGACCGTGACGGTCTGCGTCGCCGCGAAGGCTCCGCCCAGCTTGGTATAGCCGGTGACCCCGTTGGTAATACGGCCGGGAATAAGCCCGGCCGGCGGCGCCTGATAGTTCGTCCCATAGGACGCACGCAACGAGAAAGGTCCGAAGACGTCCCATTTGCCCGAGACCTTGTAGACGGTCGCGCCAAGGTCGGAGCTGAACTCTTCGCGTCGGACGGCCGCTACGAGGTTTAGCGTATCCAGCACCGGCAGGCTGGCTTCACCGAAAAATGAATACTGCTGCTGGTCGCTGCTCTGGGCTGGCGAGGTGCCGCCAAACACAAACGGGCCGGGATTGTCCAGCGTACAGCCATTGAACAAAGGGTCGTTGGTGGCGCGAGGTGTCTGCGCGACGGGAACGCCATTAACCCCGCCGGTAAAGTTGGCGGGCCACTCGCATGGAATCCGCCCATCCCGGAAAGCGCTTGAGACGACTTCGCGATTCTCGGTCTGGCGCCACTGAACGCCGCCCGCGAGTGCGATGTTCCCGCCCGGCAGCGGGACCGGCGTTTCGCCGTCGAACACCAGATCGACGATCAGGCCTGTATTGATGCCTTCGCGATATTGGTCGTCGCCATACATCCAGCGGATGAGTTCAATCGAGTTTTCAGTGCCCGCTATATAGTTCGGGTTGGGCAGGCCGAGTTCGGGCTGGGAGGCGAAACTGCTCGCGAACGGGTTCCACCACTGGCAGCCGTTGACGCCCGCGGCGGCCGGGTTCTGCGTGCCGAAGCGTAGCGGGTCGAGGTCGGCGGCTCTGCAGTTGGGGCCGCCGAAACCGCTGAGCGCCTCTTGCAGGCGAAAACCGAGAAAATCCTGCGTGCCGGTCCGGTTTATCGTCTGATTGTATGTGGTCGCGAAATCATAGTGGATGCCCTGCAGGAAACCGAATGAAGCCGGCAACTCGCCGTCCAGTCCGCCCGAGGTGCGGAAAACCTGGGTATCGATGCTGATCGGACCGCCAAAGCCGTTGCCATTCTGCCCATAGAGCGGATTGCCGCCATGGCCCAGTGGTCGATAGCTGCGCGCGGTGTAACCGCGCGTCGAAGCGAAGGCCGCATTGGTCGCCCATCCCGACCGGCCGGCGAATTCCGCAACGAACGGATTGGTCGACGGGACATAGATTTGGTCAGCGCTTCCGGTCGCGCGCGCCGGTCCTTTGGACAGCGGAAAGGCCGGCGATCCATAAACTTCAGGCGCCAGCACCTGACCGTACGAGGCCTCAACGTGCAGGTCCATCGAATCCGAGATCGACCAATTCACCTGCGTGTAGACCCGGTAGATATCGGTCTCTTCCAACAGGTTCAGATACGGCGTCGACCAGTAGGAGCAGGTCGATGTGTTGACATAAGCCCCGCCGACCGCCGCGCAGGACGCCGGCGTGAAGTCGGCGACGGGCGTCGCGGAAAGCGCCGTCCCGAACTCGGCCGCCGCCGTATTGCCGGGGCTGGCGGGAAGCGTTCCGCGCGGCGTCCAGCCCGCCAGTTCGCTCGACGTGGTCCAGCTCGACGGATTGATGTCGTAAGGCAGGCTGGAGAAGGACCGTTCCTCGGTTTCGAGGCGCGAGCGATGCTCCCACTCCGCCGACCACAGGAAGTTGGCTTCGCCCTCGCCGAAGCCGCCAAGCACGCTCAGGCCATAATCTCCATCGGAATCCGCGATGTATTTGTACTGGCCCTTGACCTCCAGCCCGTTGAAAGACTTGCGGGTGATATAGTTGATCACGCCTCCAGTCGCGTCCGCGCCGTAGGTGACTGCCGCCCCGTCCTTCAGGATTTCGATGCGCCCGATCGCGGCCGCCGGAATGTTGGATGTGTTGTCGCTGACGCGGCGGCCGTTCAGAAGAGTAAGGGTCTTGTCGACGCCCAACCCGCGCAGGTTGACCTGCACTCGGTTCGTGAGACCCGCGCCCGCCGTGAAATTGGCCTCGCCCTGGGTCGGACCCGAGATGGACAGTTGCTTCACGAACTCCAGCGCCGTGGGCGCGCCGGATTCCTCCAGGTCCTCCGCGGTGAAAATCTCGACAGGCAGCGACGCGTTCTCAGGCGTGCCGCGGATCAGCGAACCCGTGACCACCACCCTCTCGGTGACGGGCGCGTCGGGCTTGGCCGGCTGCCCAACGGCGACAACATCAGATCCAGGACCGGTCGCGGGGGTTTGAGCGATTGCTGACGGGCCGAACATACTCACCGTCAAGGATAGCGCGGAGGCGCCTAAGCGAATGAAGCTCATTGGTCTCTCCCCTGTAGGTCATCTTCTGTGACCCGTGGCGAGAGCGTGCTCCGCGAGAATCCCGGCGTCAAGTATTATTACTCATACGACCGTCTAGTCACAATGTTGACCCTGTCCGACACTGGGCTTGCCATTCTGGCGTCCCCAGAACTGCCGTGCGGCAGCGCTGCCACTTCGATGGTCGCTGAAGGCAAGGTATAACCGAGCGATCAGGCATCGATGGTTAGCGTATGGGTAGATCCAGATTCTTTGAAAAAACTGGGCAAGTAGTTGTTTCGGGGTGCTGTCATCTGTGGACATCCGGTAATCGCAGGTGGCGCCTGATATTCTGGGGCAAACTGGGCCCGGCTCGCGGGAGCGAGCCGGATCTTGAACCCCAGGAGAAGCGCAATGGAGCTGTTTGTCGGTTTGGATGTTTCGCAGGTTTTGACCCATCTGTGCATCGTCGATCAGGACGGAAAGCCGGTTTGGCGCGGTAACCGCAGCGGCGGGTTCCTCCGGCTGGATCCGCGTCAGCCGATCTCTGCCGATCAAGAGACCGGCCTGGCCATCGGCGTTCATCGCGCTGAGGTGCATCATGCTCTCGATCAAGGCGCCGTTAGCCAGCAGCCACCCAGCTATTCCGCCAAGGTGCAATTGCCAGCTCCCCAGCTTGGGTTTGCGCGATCCGCCTCCAAGGAAAAGCATCCGAATCTGTCGGCGCTCGATATTGAAGCAACTGAGCGCATCGACCACTGCAATCATCGCGGGGTTGTTGGCCCAGACGCCTCCGTCGATGAAGTAGTAACCGCCGGTCTGATGCACGCGAAGGAATGTCGGGGCAGCCGGTGTCGCGAGCGCGATATCGACCGCAGGCATCGTCCAGTCGCGTGCGAAGTTGGGATGATGCGGCGTCTTGAAGACAGCGATGTCGCCGTGCTTGCCGTCTGCCGATGGTATGCAGAGCCGCGTGACGGCATCACCAAGGATGCGATCGCCAAACCGTCTAATAAGCCAAGCGCTAGAGCGAGCGCGATGATCCCGCCCGTCGAAGTTCCGGCGATCATGTCGAAATGGCCCGCCAAGCTGCGTCCGCTCAGGTGGATTCCAGTCGCGCCAGGAGAGCCGCGGCGAAAATCCCCTTGATGCCGCCGCCATCAATGCTGAGGACGCGAAAGTCCCGGTCCGACGGCCAATCGAGTTATCGGCGCGCCTGTTGAAGGACACCGCTGGAGCGGGGCTCGCCTGTCCAGCCGCTGGTTGCTGTTCCCACAACGGCTACTCCTCGTCTCCGGGATGAATCCCGCCGCCTTGCCAGACGCCGGTCGACAGCCACCCCTCGTAAAACAGCAGCCATTCAGCCGTCCACGGCACAATGGTATCGGCGATCCACTCACTCAGCGACCATTCCCGCTCCGGTCGAAAGAATGTGCAAAAGCGGCCAGGTCTCGGGCGGTCGATCGGCATGAAAGGTGTGAGGCAGGCGTTTCGCTCCCGGATAGAGGCGCAGCGCAGGCTCGGTCACCGTGACGACCGGGTTCACGCCGTCCGCCTCGATATCCCCCTCGCCAAGCTCCATGTTTCTTATGACCTGGATCTTGGCTTTGTAAGTCGCGAGTGGCGTTCGGACTGGCCCAGCCCATACGCCGCACCAGTCGTTCTCGAACAGGCTGCGCCATTCGCTGTACATCATGAGAAGCCGCGCGCCTTGCGCGGCGATCGTTGGCCTCAGCTTCAGTCTTCAAAGAACCGGTGCTTCGGCACAGCGACCGTGCCGGCGCGCGCTGACGGCGCGGCCGACAGTCGGTCAGAATAGTTGCTGACGATGGACGGAAGCGCGAAGCGCCGGCGGCGGCTTCCTGGCGGGCGCGGTCATAGAAGTCGATGAGCGCCCCCAGCGTGGCCTTCTCTCCATACATCATGCCAGCTGATCCCTGACGGCTTCGGGCTCGGTAGCGGCGCGCAGGCGACCGAGTGGATGCGCCAGAGTCTGCAAATCTGTCGTGAACCGGCGCTGTGCGGCGGCGTCTTCGGGCCAGCGATCCGTGAGCAGGTCTTCTCACAGTTGCGGGTTGCGAATTTCGATCTTCTGGCCGCGCGCCGTCGCCAGGTCCAGCGCCTGACGCAGGCCGTCCGCCTGGTGGATCACTTCTTCCGAAAGCGAGTGCGTGCGTCCGGCGTTTCTTGCGGCAGACTCCGCAAGATAGACGAATGGCGGGTGGCGCATCGTATCAGGACGCGTCCGTGGATGACGTAGACGTGCCGCTTAGCGCGTGGCGGCGACTTCGCTTTCGGGCTTCTCAACGGCCAATCGGATTGATACAAATCCTCGGAACTTAGATACCATGGTCAGAGGTTTTGTATCAATGCCCCGGGTCAGCCAACAGCGACCGATCGCCCGCAAACTGCTGGCCGAGCGTGGCATGGCGCGGCTGGCAGACCTCCTCGCGGCCGGCGTTACGGCGGCGACGATGACACGCATGGCGAATGACGGTGAAGTCGTGCGTCTGGCGCGCGGCCTCTACCAACTCGCCGACGCCGAACTCGACGCCCAGCATAGCCTCGCCGAAGCAGCGGCGCGCCTACCCAAAGGGGTCATCTGCCTGACATCCGCTCTAGTCTTCCACGGCCTTACCGACCAGCTGCCTCGCAAAGTCTGGATCGCCATCGGCGTCGGCGACTGGGCGCCCGAGCCCTCTTCCCCGCCGCTGCGCATCGTGCGCATGACCAACGCCCTGCTCGGCGACGGCGTCGAAACGCACACGATCGAAAGCGTGCGCGTGAAGGTGTTCGGCATCGCCAAAACCATAGCCGACTGCTTCCGCCACCGCCGATCGGTCGGTCTCAGCATCGCGCTGGAGGGACTGCAGGAGGCCCTGCGGCAGCGCAAGGTGACGCCCGCGGCAATGTCGCGACAGGCGGCGAAGAGCGGCGTCGCCACCGTCATTCGACCCTACCTAGAAGCGCTGACTGCTAATGCCTGATACAAAGAAACCTGAGCCGAAGAAGAATAAGGGCGCCTCGGTCCGCGCGCGCCTTCTGGCGATCTCAAAAGCGAATGGCCAGGTCTTTGACCTCGTCCTCAACCGCTATGCGGTCGAGCGCCTGCTCTACCGGCTCAGCGTCTCGGGGCACGCCGAGCGCTTCGTTCTCAAGGGCGCCACCCTGCTGATGACTTGGCTCGACGCTCCCCACCGCGGAACGCGCGACCTCGACTTGCTCGGCTTCGGCGATTCCGATGGAGAAAAGATGCTCGCCGTTTTTCGCGAGGTGATGGCGACCGACGGTGATGATGGCATCGTCTTCGACGTGAATGCACTCACGATCGAACGCATCCGCGAGCATCTCGCGTATGGCGGCCTTCGCCTCGTCACCACCGCCGATATCGGCGGCGCACGCGTCAAGATCTCGATTGACATCGGCTTCGGCGATGCGCTCGAGCCGGGCACCGAGACACTCGACTACCCCGTTCTGCTCGACATGCCGGCGCCGCAACTCCGCGGCTATGCCCGTGAAACCGTGATCGCCGAAAAATTCGAGGCGATCACGTCGCTCGGCCGCGACAACTCACGCATGAAGGACTTCCACGACATCTGGATTCTCAGCCGGGCCTTCAACTTCACCGATGATCGCTTGGCCCTCGCAATAAAGGCCACGTTCGCGCGCCGCGGCACCCCGGTCCCGACAGCGCCACCAGACGCCCTGACGCCCGCCTTCGCAGCGGACGACCGGAAGCGCGCACAGTGGATAGCCTTTGTCGAAACGGTCGATGTCGATCCAGGGGATCTCGCTACCATCCTCGTTGACCTTTCAATTTTTCTGCTGCCGCACGCAACCGCAGCGCAATCTCTATAAACAAATCGAACGCAGCCGAGAGACGTCTGGGGAGCTCAACCTCAGTCTGTTGCTGAGTGATCTTGGCTAACCGCGCTTGATCAAATCAGCCCACCGCCACACGTTTCCGGACGTTGTCCGGAATTGCTCCGTGTTGCCTCATGTTTCCGAACGTGCTCGCCGGATTGCAATGTGACCCCAGTGTGACACAGGCCTCGTAAGCAATTGACAAGACTACTCCATCTGCCCCTACCATCAGAGAAGCTACCGTCACTGCGCTTCCACTACGACAGTCGCGATCAGCTTGCCTCCCACCTCGCCGACTTCATCGACGCATACAATTTCGCCAGGCGCCTCAAAACCCTGAGAGGCATGACGCCCCTTCGAGCATATCTGCTCCGTCTGGACTAACGAAGCGGATCGAATCAACATCGGCCCAGCAAACCACCTCACTCCGGGACTGAACAACTAGGGTCGGGACCGGGCAGGAGCTAAAGCTCCTGCCCGACTGGTGGCCTTCCCCCGCCATTACGAAGCTTAAGCGCTTCAATCGCAAGGGGTGAGTGAGCTCGATGAAGTCGCAATGGCCTCACCAGCCGCGCGAGCCGGCGAGGCCATCGGAGGCTATTCGGCCGCCACAATAACCGCATTCGGATTAACCAGCAGCGCGCCCGTTCCCAGCGGCGTTATCAGGAGCTCGGGAAGATATCCGCGTCCACGCCATGCATCATCGACGCATTGCGCAAGAGGCTCTTTCTTCAGCCTGGTCGCATCGGCGCTCCGCCGCTTCGTCTCGGCTTCCGTCAATCCATGAGCTTCTGCGGCATAAACGAGTTCCTCGACAAGCATGTTCTTGGGCAGGCGCATCCAGTAGTCGAGCGACGGCGACCACGTGTCTCTCATGTCGAGATGAAGGGCTGCCGCCAGAATGTCAGCTATGCCTTGCCGCTGGCTGTCTGCGGGCGTGGCGTCTTCGTGCGACAGGTCGATGGCAGCCGCGACAAGCGCCGCCAGATGAGCGAGGAGAACCGTCCGGTCCTGCGCGAGGCGCCAGACGAGGACAGCCTCTGCGCTGTCCGGCAGCTCCGCATCGATCCTGTTGGCGAGGAGATGCTCCGGCCCGTCGCCACTCGCCAAGATGGCCGCGATGCTGAGGCCAGGAATGCTCTTGTGGCCGAGCATGTGGGTTTCGAGCGCCGCGACACAGAGCGCAAGTGCGATGTCGGGATCGCCGGCCACACCAGCCTGGATCGCACGCGTTCGTACGCGCGTGAGATCGCGCGCGACGGCCCTGGGAAGATTTGGACTGGCGCATTCAGGCGTCTTGCTCCCTCCGTCTCCCCGCCCGGTCGATACCCGGTCGCGCTGGCGGCGAAGCGCGTCGATGAGTTTCTGATCCGCCTTGCGGACCAGGCCCTCGGTCGCGACCACCTCGCCATCATGAGCGACACCAACAAGCACGCCTGCGTGCGCCATCAGCTCCCCATCCCAGACACAAGCTTCCTGCCGTATGGTTTCAAAGGCGGCTTCGAGATCATCGCGCATGCTCCAGCGTGGATCATCTTCGGTGCTGGACGCCTCAAGCGCAGCATCAAGTGCTTCGATCTCGGCTTGCAAGACGTCGAGCCGGGACTGTTCTTCCTCTGTCGGATCGCGCCAGACCGGCTGCAGCCTCATGGCCGAAAGACCCTCGGGCCGTCCGCCGTCAAGCGCGGTCTCAATCCATCCCCATCCGCGTCCTCGCCATTGCGCGGCGACCGCCTCCAGCCTGGCTTCCGCCAGCTGCGCGAGTAGCGACGGGTCTGCGAGAAAGACCGCTTCGGCATCAAAGAGATCGCGTCGCACCGGACCGCCAGCCGCCTCATAGGCATCGAGTCCGACGAAACGCGCCAGCCGGTCGGATGCCCGCATGCGTCCTTCCATCAGGCAGGCGCGCACGGTGGCGGCATGGGTCACGGGCTTTCTCATCGACTTGAAGACGGCGTCCTGCCGCGCATGATCGTCGGCCAGACAGAAGGCCTTTGCCGCCTCAAGCGTGAGGTCGCCCCGCTTCCACGCCGCCTTCAGCTTCGGCGACAGGTTGGCCAGCGCCAACCGCTGTTCGACATGGCGACGCGTAACGCCGAAGCGCCGGGCGATCTCGTCGGGCTGCATGCCTTCGGCGTGCAGCTGCGCGAACGCCTCCGCTTCATCGACCGGGTCCATCGCGACTCGATGAAAATTCTCAGCGAGCGAGGCTTCTGATCCCGTCTCTCGCCCGACAATGTGACAGGGAACCAGATAGTCCCTGGCGATGCCGCCCGACTTCGCGAGCATTTTGAGAGCCGCCAGGCGGCGGCCGCCCGCTACAACCTCAAACTTTCCCTCGTCCGTCTCGGTGACAGCGAGATTCTGCAGAAGGCCGTGGGATGCGATTGACGCGGCCAACGCTGCGATGTCGGCCTTGCGGTTGGTTCGTCGCACATTCTGGGGCGAGATGATGAGACGATAGAGTGGAATGGTCTGGAGAGATGTAGCAGTCATGGGAGGCTCCCTCGAGCTTCCCGGCGGCAGAATGCGGCGCCGGGGCCCCTGTCGCGGCCTGTCCTCTTGGCCTGCCGTTGCAGCCTGGCGCTCAAGGGCGAAGAGCGTAGCGCCCCTTGAATGCCGGGCTGCGGCAGGCGAGGACGGCCTGCGCGAGAGCGTCCCCGACGCGGTTGCTAGCGTTCAAAGACAAGAATTGGGTCCACGGGCCCGACGATCTCCCGAGCGGACGTGACGCCGAAATATCTTCCGTCGAAGGAGTTTTGCGTCTCGCCAAGAAAAAATACCTCATTGTGATTCAACCGGAGACATCCTGACCAGACAGGGAGCGCCTCATCACGTTGTGCTAGCCCAACAGCCAAGCCATTGATCGCAATTCGATCGCCTGTCCTGCACACCTCATCGCCTGACGCCGCTGCAACGCGTTTCAGCAGCAACCGACCCTCCTTCAGCACGCCTGATGACTGGAGGATCTCCGCCAATCTCCCTTCTGGTTTGACGGCGACACGATCGTCGCGCCGCCAGGCACGGGTTCCAATACTGTAGAGTCCCAATGGCACGCTCCCGGTAAAATTCCACACGAGCGCTCCAGGTTTTGGAGGCTGGGGAATCGCCAGCGAAACAATCGCCGCCGCACCGACCGCAAACACGATGATACTTTTCCGCTGCATACCCTTCACGCGTTCCAATCTGACGCGCTCTTTCGAGCAAGCGGCGTTCCACCTGTCTCGCCTGACTATTTCCAGGGTCATTTTTTAAGATCTATCCACCGTGGATCCGCCGCACCCTCGCCTCGGGAAATAGATCGTAAACAAACCATGCGGATCAAGGCTCTGGCGCCCGATTTGCCTCAACCAATCATCCTCTGGGGGGGCGAGGGTCATGAGTGCTGGACGCATCTATTGGGGGCAGATTCTGATTGTGCTGGGCGCGGTAGCGCTTGGCGCAATCTCTGCCGCGCAGTGGACCGCCCATCAGCTTGGCTACCAGGCGGCGCTCGGCGCGCCTGACGCGTTCATCCTCGGCGCGCCCGTCTATGCACCGTGGCGCTTCCTTGTCTGGTGGTATCACTACGACACCTACGCTCGGAAGATTTTTGAACAGGGCGCGTTGATTTTCCTCGGCGCCACCGCCGGCGCGATCGCCGCCGCATTTCTCTTTTCACTCTGGCGGTCACGCGAAGCCAAATCCTCCGACACCTACGGCACGGCGCGCTGGGCGCGCACCGAGGAAGTGCGCAAACTCGGCCTCACATCCGGCGATGGCGTCGTCCTGGGGACGTGGGATCGCCAGATCCTGAGGCATGACGGGGACGAGCATGTCCTCGTTGTGGCGCCGACCAATACGGGCAAGAGCGTCGGCATCTCACTGCCGACGGGTCTGGTGTGGAGGCATTCCTTCATTGCGCTCGACCTTAAAGGCGAGAACTGGCGCGTCACATCCGGCTTGCGCTCCAGCTTCGGTCCGGTGTTCCGGTTCGAGCCGACCTCAACCGCCACGCACCGTTACAATCCGCTTACACAGATCCGTCGCGGCGAAACGGAAGTGCGCGACACCCAGGTCCTGGCGGACATGCTCGTCGACCCTGAAGGTGCGCTCGGGACCCGCAATCACTGGCAGCTCCGCGCCTTTGAGCTACTCGTGGCCGCCATTCTGTGGACGCTCTATGTTGAGAAACGCAAGACGCTGGCGCGCCTTGCCGAACTCCTTGCCGATCCAGAGCGGCCGATCCTTGAGCTGCTGGAAGAGATGCTGCACCACCCCATTCTGAACAACGCGCCGCATCCCGTCGTCGCGGCAGGCGCGCGCCAGCTTCTTGACATGGCCGAGGCCGAGCGCTCCGGCGTGGTCTCGACCGCGCTTGGCTATCTTGCGCTCTATCGCGATCCCGTTCTGGCACGCGCAACCGAAGTCTCGGACTTCTCGATCGCCGACCTGATCGAGGGGCCGCGACCGGTCTCGCTCTATCTCGTGGCGCCGCCAGAGGAGCTTTCGCGCCTCAAGGCTCTGTTGCGTCTCGTCCTCAATCAGGTGCTCAAGCGGTTGACGGAGATCGCCGGGCGACACGTCGAGGCATCGAACGGCCGGCGCGTCCTTCTGATGCTGGATGAGTTTCCGCAGCTTGGACGCCTCGACTTCTTCGAGCACGCGCTCGCTTATATTCGCGGCTACGGAATCAAGGCCTGCCTCGTCGCCCAGTCGCTCAACCAGATCGTCCAGGCCTATGGCGAGCATTCCTCCATACTCGACAACGCGCACATTCGTGTCGCCTTTGCCTGCAATGACGATCGCACAGCCAAGCGCCTCTCCGACATGCTGGGCGTCACGACCGAGACACGGGCCCAGATGAACTATGCCGGCTCGCGCATGGCGCCCTGGCTTGGCCACACGATGGTATCGCGGCAGGAAGTGCCCCGCGCCTTGCTGACGCCCGGCGAGATCATGCAGCTGCCGCCAGACGAGGCTCTGGTGTTTGTCGGCGGCTCGCCGCCAATCCGCGCGCGCAAGCTGCGCTATTTTGCCGAGCCGGCGCTCCAGAGCCGCGTTCGTCCCGCCATAGAGGTCCTTGCGCAGGAGGGTCCGGGCACCCGCACATCGTGGGATGATGTCGTCCCCCCGCCCGTGCCGACGCCACCATCTGCGAAACCTGCCTCGCGCCGCCCACCACGTTCAGCGCGGGCGCACGACGCCGCACAGCCGGCCTTCGCGTTTTCACCTGGCGCAGCTGCCGGAGATGCGCGCGTCGAAGCAGCTGCGGCTTCGGTTCTGGCGCCCTTGCCTGCCGATGATGAACTCGACGCCGCAATCGCTGCGCAATTTGTTTCTCATCCCAACAACCAGGATCCGGGTTTCTAGCCATGGCCGTGCGCGAAAAGATCACCGCCTATATCCCGAAGGACCTTTCCGACACGCTGCGGCGCGTTGCGGCGGTCAAGGACCGCAGCGTCTCGGACATTGTCGAGGACGCGATCACAAAGGCGTTCAGCAATGCCGGCCGCGAGGCCGAACAGGCGGCCCTGATGGCCAGGCTCGACAGGATCCACCGCACGCTCGGCGTCATCGAGAAGGGCCAGGAGACCCATTTCGAGCTTTCGGCGCACGCAGCCCGCTTCACGATGAGCGTGACGCCAGAGATCGTGGAGTCCGAAAAGGTCGAGTTCAATGCGCGCGGGGCCGAACGTTTCCGGAGCGTCATCGACGCCATCGTCGCGCGTCTCGGAAAGGGACGCAGCGTCTGGCGCGAGCATTTTGCCGGCGATCCTGCCCATGGATCGGTTGCCGCCCTCTATCCGGTGAGGGCGGCGGAATGACCATGTCGCCTGCCCCTGATCCTGCACGCGGCCTCGCCATGCTGGCGACAGCGCTCGGGCCGGCGCTTGCCGCCATGCTGGAAGCGGCCGACACGATCGAGGTGATGGTGAACCCGGACGGCCGGGTGTGGGTCGAGCGCTTAGGCCAGGGCCGTGAGGCCACCGACGTTCGCTTGGAGCCCGCCGAGACCGAACGCGCGATCAGGCTGGTCGCGACCCTCACCGGCGCTGAAGCCACCCGGCTCAAGCCCATCGTCTCGGCCGAGCTGCCGCCGCGCGGAGAACGCTTCGAGGGCGTGTTGCCGCCCGTTGCGCGGGCGCCCTGCTTCGCCATCCGCAAGCCGGCTGGCCGCGTCATCCATCTTGACGAGTATGTCGCCTCCGGCATCGTTACGCCTCGCCAGGCGCTCGACCTCAGGGAAGCGATCCACGCCCGCGCAAATATCATCGTCGCGGGCGGAACGGGGTCGGGAAAAACGACGCTTGCCAACGCCCTTCTGGCCGAAATCGCTACACTCAATGAGCGGGTGGTCATTCTCGAGGACACGCGGGAACTGCAGTGCGCTGCCGAAGACGTGGTCGCGTTGCGCACACAGACAGGATCGGTCAGCCTTGCTGAACTGGTTCGCTCCACTTTGAGACTTCGGCCCGACCGGATCATTGTCGGAGAAGTTCGCGGCGCCGAGGCGCTCGACCTTCTCAAGGCATGGAACACCGGGCACCCGGGCGGCATCGCGACGCTTCACGCCAATTCGGCGCGAGCCGCCCTCTCCCGTCTCGAGCAACTGGCCATGGAGGGCTGCGACAGCCCGCCAACTGCGCTGATCGCCGAAGCCATCGACATCATTGTCTTCATCGAGCGCGGCGGGCCAGCCGGCCGCCGCATCTCAGAAATCTACGCGCCCAGGCTCGCGAAGCCTGGACTGCGAGAGACCGCCGCGCCCGGGACTGGCGCGCATCGATCCATGACAGGAGCCACGACATGAAGACCTATCCTCACTTGATTGGGAGTGCATTTCTGCGTGCAGCCCCTCTTGCCCTTGTGGCGCTTCTCACTGCCAGTGCGGCGCACGCCGCGACAGGCGGCGCCGGCGGCGGCGCAATGCCCTGGGAAGGACCGCTCAACGCGGTCCTGGACTCGATCACGGGCCCGGTCGCCCGGATCGTGGCGATCCTGATCATCGTCGCCACCGGCATGACGCTGGCGTTCGGAGATGTCGGCCAGGGCTTCAAGAAACTTCTGCAGATCCTGTTCGGCCTCGCCATCGCCTTCGCGGCGACCACCTTCTTCCTGCCGCTGGTCGGCGGCGGCGGCGCAACCCTGCCCTGACCGGCATCCGCTCAATAAGGACAGAATGAATGCGCGACCCCGTTCGCAGGGATGTCCCCGGCTATCTGGCGCCGGTCCATCTGCGGGTTTCTGCTTCAATCACCATCCTGCAATCGCGAAGAGCAGACACCGCGCTAAGGTCATTGCGCGCCATCATGCGGCTGTAACCCACGACGTCGAGGCTCATCACGCAGGCGTCTCGGCGCTTCAAGGCGGCCGGCGCCATGGTCGAAATATCCACCCGGTCCCTCACGCATTCGCACACAAGACCGACAGCCGCCTTTGCCCCGCCGCTGCAATGCCTCTACCGCGACGATAGCACGTGCGGAGCGACGCGTACTTCGCTCCCAAGGCGAGCTTGAATGAGTGTCCACAAGCCCGCTAACGGCGAAAGGAGGCGACAGTTGCCTGTCGCCTCCCCCATCTGGCGTCCCTGGGTTGGGGGGTGGGCCGCCATATCTGTGCGGCAGGACGTAACACAATGCCGAGCGAAACGCACCCGATAACACATCGGCTCTGCTCGACCCCGAGGCGAAGGACATCATCTCGGCAGAAAGCACTCAGAGCAAATGGTTTGGGCTCTGCATGGCCCTTCGTTGGGATGGAGAGCCCGTCACCTGGACACGGACATGCGGAATGAGGCGCCCCTTCGGGTCGCGCATCCGAAGGTAGAGTCAACGCCTTCTAGCCTGATCCTGGTTCGGCCGGTAGCGGGCGGCCGGCAGGGTCGTGCGACCAGCCCGGACGGCCGACCGCGGATGCACGTGCGGAGGCTGGCGTTGCGCCGTGATGGGCGCCATGGGGACGCACGTGATTGTAGTCATGCCGCCACAGCGCCGGACCTTTCGCGCGTGGGCCAGACTGTCGAACGTGGTGTCGTTCAGGCATTGATCGCGCAGGCGCCCGTTGAAGCTTTCGGCGAACGGGTTCTGCTGCGGCTTGCCCGGATCGATGTAATGCCAGGCGACGGATGAGCCGGTCTGCCACTGCAGCACGGCGCGGCTGGTGAACTCAGTCCCATTGTCGCTGACGATGCAGTCCGGCTTGCCGTAAACCCGGATCATGGCGTCCAGCTCCCGGGCGACGCGATGGCCGCCGATCAAGGTGTCGGCGATCAGGCCGATGCTCTCACGCGTGCAGTCATCAACCACGGCGAAGATGCGGAACCGTCGCGATGGGGCGGACGTGTCCGAGACAAAGTCCACGCTCCAGCGTGCGTTCGGCCGATCCGAGACCGGCATCGGCGTGCGCGTGCCGGTCGCGCGCTTGCGGCCTCGCCGCTTGCGCACGGTGAGTCTTTCCTCGGAGTAGAGGCGGTAGAGCTTCTTGGGATTCATGGTGGCGCCTTCGCGTTCGAGCATCAGGCCGATGCGGCGATATCCGAACCGCCGACGCTGTTCCGCGATGGCGCGCATGCGCTCGCGGATCTCTGGGTTGTCCTGGATCTCAGGGCGGCGGACCGTCTTGGGATCGACGCCGATCAGCCTGCAGGCGCGCCTTTGGGAGAGGCCATGGACGGCGACGGCTTTCGCCGCCGCCGCCTTACGCGCTGCAGGCGATGTCAGTTTTTTCCCAAGAGCTTTTGTGGACCGCGAGGTTGTCGAGGATGACGACATCCCCAGCCCTGAGGGTCGGGGCCAGTTCGCTTTCGATCCAGACATCGAACGCTGCGCGGTCCATCGCGCCATGAATGATCCAGGGCGCGGTGGGGTGCACTTCCATTTCACCCCGACCAGCGCCTCATGGCTCAACCAAGTCGAAATCTGGTTCTCCATCCTGCAGGGTAAATCGCTCTCCGGCGCTTCGTTCACCTCCGTCGCCCAGCTCAAGGACCACATCGATGCTTTCATCCCGACCTACAACGAAAACGCCGTGCCCTTCGTCTGGACCAAGGCAAAGGTCCGCCAACGACGCTTCAAAGGTCGCCGTATAAGCCAACTATGATTCCAGGCACTAGCGCATCCTCGATCTGCGCCTCGACCGAGGCTGGCCGGCAGTAGAGACGGCCATCCTCCCTCGAGCAAGTCAGCGGCGGTATCGCCATTCTAGCCCCTTGAAAATATTTGCCCTGCAGCGTTGCAAAGACGAGCAATCGGCCGGTCTGCAATTCAAACGAAGAATATTTTGGCCTCGTTGCTGCGGGCATTTCGAGCGCCGCGCTCACGGATTCCATGTCCCCGTGGACCATCCTTTCGCTTCTCAGGGCTAGTCGGCAGATGGGCCAATCCTGCTGGTTAGAAACATGCGCCGCTACGATAGAGCCGTTCGGAGCGATCGAAGGAGCTTCTCCGCGTCCTCTATCTTGGTCAGCAATTCGCGGTTTCCCTTAAGTTCCTGAAGCGTTGTCCAAGGAACCTGCTTCATGGACTCCAGAGCAGCGTCGAGGTCGTCCGTGAACCCATCTGACTTTGGACGATCAGGCGCGCCAAGCCTAAGCATGGCAGACTCAAGGTCTCCAGCGTCCGACATAAAATTGGCCTTGGCGACGGGGTCGGGCAGAATCACGCGCAGCTTGCGAAGATCCTTCGAGTTGGTGATGCGCTTGGCGTTCACCTTTTTCACCACCGCTTCCATCACGCTCGGGGTCAGCAGCTTTTTGCTCACCCCCATCAGCTCCCTCGCCCAGGTAATAGCGGCGCTTGGATCCCGCAGGGCGTTGAACTGCCCCGAGACGTCAAACACATCGACAAGCTTGTCCAGCTCTCTGACAGTGATACCCAGAATGTTTGCCGCGCTGGTTCTCCCCATCAGCTCGACCAAGCGATAGGCAACCATTTCCTTTTCCTTAGCGTCCCACTCCTTGCGCTGTCGGTGGATGTAGATCCAAACCCGCAGACGATCTTCCTCGCTCAGGGTCTTGTCAGTCACTTCGACCGGGATGTGGCGGTAGTCAACTTTGCCCTGTTCAACGAGCGCCTTCGAATTGGACCAGCGCCGGTGACCGTCAATAATGCGGAACTTGCCTAAAATGTCTGGATGAGGTTCGACCAGGAGCGGTTCGAACAACCCGCCGTTTGCTTCGATTTGGCGCTGAAGCTCCTCGTCGATCTTTGGCCCTATCCGAGGCTGATTGGCGTTGGGGAGAACGTCGTCAATATTGACCTTTGTGCGATAAGTCCGGAGTGTTGTCCGATCGAGTCGGCGCTCCTGCAGATTGACAATGTTGTCTCGCCCTTGTGCCGCCACGGGGTGGCTCATGACCGAATCTCAACTGCGGACGCCGTACCGATGATCGAGTCGATCTCATTGCGAAATTCGGCATGGACCTTCTGACTCGCCTTGATTGTCAAACCTTGCTGTTTCCAAACCCTCTCATGAGCGGTCCGTTCGGCGTCCTGAATGTCGAGCAGCGTTTGATTGTTAGTTTCCAGTCGTTCAAACATGCCCGAGCACTGATCCGAAGTCATGAAGTCATAGAGGGCGGCGGTCTTCTCGGCGCGTTGTTGGGCGCTCATGCGTAAGGCATGGGTCTGGACAATGTGGCGTCTCAACATTTCGACCATTGTAACTACCCGGGCTGGATTCGCGACTAATACCCCATCTTGAAAGTGGAGCTGCCGTGCGCCGTGCGGGAACTTCATGACCGTCAAGACGGCATGCTCGGCGCCCTCGGCCAACTGGTCCGCACGCAACTTCGTGACAAAGTCATTGCGCCAGGACCCATGATTCTTCGAGTCATAGATGATCTTGCCGCAGACTTGGCCCTTGTGAACGATGGCGTGAATGATGTCCGCGCCGGGCAGCCCCTTCTTCACGCGTACGATCTTGTCGTCTTCGAATTGGGCCTTCAGCGACTCGTACAGATCGATTTCGGCGCCCTCGCCAAGCTCCTCGGCGGTCTTCTTGTCGAGCGAGCGCTGTAGTCCCTCGACCTTCTCCGATAGCTTCTGCTTTTCCTCGAAGGCGGCCGACCGTTCGGCGCTGATTGCAGACACCTTGTCGGCCTCCAGTGCTTCGCGCTGCTCCTGCAGAGCTATCGCCATGGTCACTTCTTGGCGGGCCTTGGATGCTTCGGCTTCGGTTTTCACCGCCGCAGTTTGCTCTTCGGCGGCACGCCTGGCCTTTTCTGCCTCGGAAATCCGCGCCTGGGCCGCGGTGGTCGCCTCGGCTGTGGCGCGCGCCACTGCTTCCACCGACTCGCGCACCGCGTCGTCAAACTTCGTCTGCAACGCGGTGCTCGATTGCACTGCAGCCAGCCTCGCCCCTTCGGCCTCTTGAATCTTCGCGTCAGCCAAGTCCATCGCGGCTTGCGTCGCCTCTTGCCGAGCTTTGGTCACCTGCCCCGTCGTTTCTGCGCGAACTTGCTCCACCTCGGCTTGGCGATTGCGCTCGGCCTCGGCTAACTGCTCCGTCAGCTCTGTCTTAATGGCGGCGGCTGCTTTCCCAGCTGCGTCCGCTTCCGCTGTCTTCGCTCGAAGGGCCTCCTTGGCGACCCGACTAGCCTCGGCTGCTTCGTCGATCAAAGCCTTGGCGGCTAACTCCGCAACCGCCTGGGCTTCCAGCCGGGCCGACCCAACCTTCTCCTCGGTCTCAAGCCGCGCTAGATTTGCGGCGTCGGCCAGCTTGAGATTGAAGTTCTCTTGGAGCTTCGCCGTTAGTTCACTGGCGGCCCGTGCTTCCTGCTCCTCGATGCGGCGAGAGATTTCCTCAGCCCGCTCATGGGGGATAGGATGATCACAAGTCGGGCATATATCGCCGGCCAAATGCAGATGATGAACAGACGCAGCTGACTTCTGAATCGCCACGACACTCTCCGCAGATTTCTAGGACCTATTCCATCCTATTTAATCCCAGAGTCAAGCGGCTTCGTACCCGTGAACCCGTCGGGGCCGTCGGCTAAGGGCCACAGGCGTCTCTCACACGGTCAAACGTCAGGCTAGCCTGGGCTATCGCACGATTGGTTTATATACTTTTTGTTCCCTCCCGGGGGAAAAATGCCATTTAAATAGATCAGAAGCAGGTTGATAGGCAACATCAAATCGATTAATCGATATTAGAAATTGTCCCCCACAGGGGTAAAAGGCAATGCAGATCAATCTTCGCACTCTGGGGCCGAACGAAGCGAAACTGGTGCTTTCTCTGAGGGAGCAAGCGCGCGAGATCGTACGTCGGAGCGAGATTATCGACCTCTTGGGTTCGACCTCAACCGCCCGGAAGGTCATTTCCAATTTGATCCGCAAGGGGTGGCTAACTCGTCTGGTAGGCGGTCGCTACATGTTTCTCCCGCCAGAGCATGGCCCTGAGAACCTCGGCGAGAACAACGCCCTGGCGCTCGCTGCTGCCGCCGTTTCTCCCGCCTACGTCGGTTGGTGGTCGGCCGCCGCCTTCCATGGCCTCACGACCCAAAAGCCAATGTTGGTGTTCGTCGCTGTTCTGAAACAGACGCCAACGCGAATGATCGAAGGGACCGAGGTCCGGTTCGTCAAAGTCGCGCCACGGAAATTCTTCGGGTTCGAAACCTATTCCGTCTACGGCCGCAAACCGGCGATCTCGACACCGGCCAAGACCATCGTGGATTGTCTCGATCGTCCCGAACTTGCCGGGGGTCCAGCTGAATTGACGCGCATCCTTTTCGGCGCATCGGCCCAGATCGATCCACATGACCTCATCTCAGCGGCAGAGCAGATGAAGTCGGTAGCGCTGCTGCAACGTCTAGGCTTTCTAACGGACCTGATCGGCTGGACCTTGCCGACTCAGGTTGTCGACCGCCTGCATGCAGGCATTCCAAAATCCTCGCGATCGAAGTTCGGACGGATGGACCGCAAGGACGGCGACATCGGCTATGTCGCGAACTGGGGACTATTCGTGCACGCGCGGCGCTCGGACCTGCTTTCAGATACGCCTAGCCGTCAGGCCGAGGCGAGCTGATCAATGCTGAGCACCAACGACCTCCGCAAGATTGCCGCTCGTTCCGGAGCGCGGGACATCGGCAATGTCGAAATCGATGTCATCCTGACTTACCTGCTTCAGCTATTCTCGGAGCGCGGCCTTTCCGAGCACCTCGCCTTCAAGGGCGGCACGATGCTGCGAAAAATGGTGTTTGGTCCACGTGGACGCCTGTCGACCGATCTCGATTTCACGCGTCGCACCGACATCTCGCTCGACGATCTTATGATGATGATGCTCAAGGCCCTGAACGAACCCTACCAGGGCCTCAGCTTTCACTATGAGAAAGACAAGGACTGGTATCTGACCGACGATGGCTGCGCCGCCAATCCTGTTTGCCGTCACGCCGACAACGATAGGGGCGTCAAGATCAAGTTGCAGGTCAGCACGCGAGAACGTCCGATCCTACCGGTCTCGGCCCAACCTCAGCTCGACCAGGACTATTTCCGGCTGCTGCCCTTCCGGCCGGCCGACATTCCAAGTCTTGCCCTGAATGAAGTGATTGCTGAAAAGATTCGCGCCGCCAGCCAGCGCTCGAAAATTCGCGACCTTCACGATCTTTCCGAGATCGGAACGCGCGCCTTGGACAAAGACACGATCCGCCCGCTTGCTGCGCTCAAACTGTGGAATAGCCGCGGTCCGGGCCTTGACTATGCCGCCTTGCGCGCTCGCATCGAGAGAGGGGACGACTATGACATCGACGACTTGAAAAATCTGCTTCGCAAGGACGAGCAACCCGATCTGAAAGCAATGATTGATCGGACGGTTAACGCATTCCAATTCCTGGCGAACCTCACAGAGACGGAGAAGATTATTGCCGCCGATCGCGCCGGACAGAAACAAGCGGACGCCGATGCTCTCATTGCGACGCTGGCAAGAAACTGAACCTGGCGTGCATATGTGTGCAGCGTCAGCGCTCCAGGAACTCCAGTTGCTCGGCGCAAGAGCGACCGGGCATGTCGCGACTGCCAGCCATCGAATGCGTGATTTCTCGACTGATCATATCCGCCGCCGCCCTTAGCGGCGCATCAGCGAGGTGGGCATATCGCTGAGTTGTCGATGCCTGCCGGTGGCCGAGAATTCCGCCAATCAAGGGCAGCCCCACACCACCGCCCGCGCCGTAACTGGCGAAAGTATGCCTGAGGTCGTGGACTCGGACATCATCCAGCTTGGCCAGTTTGCGAACCCGACCCCATTCTTTGCTTAGGCCGTCGAAATGCCCGTCCCCCCGCTGGGCGGGGAATACCCTAGCTTGATTGCTGGAAATCCACCGGCGCTGGTCCTCCAGAATGTGCATCGCCGTCCGACCTACCGGAATGATCTTTGCGCCGGTTTTGCTGGTCTCCTTGCGCAGCATTCCGTATTGGAAATCGACCTCCGACCATTTGAGGCCTTCGATCTCGCCCCGACGAGCGCCGGTGAGCAGGAGGAGCATGATGATGGTCGTGGCGGCTCCAACAGTCGGACTAAGCGCCGGCTGGTCGAGAATCTCCGCGAGCCGCTTCAGTTCCTGCGGCGAGAGATAGCGATGGCGCTGTCCGCTGGGCGCCAGGCGGACGCCAAGCGCCGGATTGCTCTCAATCAATCCCCGGTCGACCGCGTACGACAGAATCGAGGAGAACAGCCGGATTGTGCGAGTCGCTGTGCCTTCTCCTCCCCTCACGCTGATCACGCCGCGCTTGCGCCCCTTACGTTTCGTTCTCGACTGGCCGGAGGCGATCTGCGTCCGAAGTCGCTCAATATCGCCCTTGATAGGGCCATCGAGCGTCCGGCCACCAAGAAGCGGCTTCAAGTTATGGTTGGCGAGCGCCACATCGTTGTCGATGTTTGTCTGGCTCCGTCTGACGCCGGTCCGACGGTTGGTCAGGGCGCCGTCTTTCGCCCACGCATCTATCAGTTCACTGACGGTCTGAGCCTGGCGGATGCGGTCGCGCTCCTCGGCGTGATCCTTGCCGGCATAAGCATCGGCGAGAATGCGCTTTGCCTTCGGCCGCGCCTCCTCAACTGTCAGCACGCCGTAGGTACCGATCGTGATCCGCCGCGATCGGCCTTTGCTGCCGCCCCCCACCCTGTATTGGACAATGAAGTGCTTCTTGCCGGAGGACCGAACCCTCAAGCCAAAACCGGAGAGCTCATCGTCCCAGTAGAAGCGGACGCCTGTCTCAACGGGCGGCAAGGCATCGATTGTTCGTTTGACGAGCTTCACGCCATGCCTCTGGGCATTGTCTGCGGACAGTCTGCCAGCCGGATTTTGGTAAGCACATGGTAAGCATCCCACGCGGGAATTGCGGGTGATTTGAGGAAACAGGAGGAAACGCCTATCGCCATGGTGAGCCTCCCGCGCGAGTGGTTCACGGCGCTTCAGAAGGCTCGTTAACCCTTGTGGCGCTTAGGAACTTGCAACGTCGCGCCACACCGGGTTATAGCGTGCCACGCACCACAACGAAGGTGCGCCGCGTTAGCTCAGCAGGTAGAGCAACGGTATCGTAATGCGGGGGTCGGATGCATAGACGCACCGTGAATCTACCGTGGTTTCACGGACGGGATGAGTCCACTTCACGGGCAGGACGAGTCAAGTTTTGCACAGGCCCTGTTCGTGGTTCGGTATGGCTCTGCTGTACCGAGACGACAAATGCGACGTGCTTCACGAAAGACAAAATCAGCCGACACGCGCCAGTTCGATCTGTTCGCGGGGGCTGTATCACGGCCGACTCCATCGGATGGCGCCGTGGCGGTTCGCCCTGTGTCGGAGGCGCCGGCCCAGCTCTCTTACGAAGCCGAGGTGCTGGATGTGCTCGCCGGCTTCCTCAGTCGCCAATGGTCAGGACACATGAGTTCAGGCGCGCCGACGCGTAGCCGCCCTTTCCGCTGACCTGGACCGCACTTTAGACTTGGTATCGCGGAAACGCGTCGATAGCCCTGACCAGAGCCGGCCAGCCCGCATCGCCTTCAAGCGCATAGTAGGCGTCGCCGACTGTCTTCGGCGAGTGGCCGCAGATGAAGTCCGCCACGACCGAGTCGATGCCGGCAACGAGGGCGCGCGTCTTGAACGTGTGACGCCAGGCATGATTGGGCTTAATGCCCGGATCCTTGATGCCAAGCCCGCGCACCCAGCCCGCGAGATTGTTGGCCACCTTTTCGTGCGGGAAGCGGCGCGGGTTGGAGGGGTCGTCCACCACCTTGCGGCGAAGTGCGTCGGGATCGAAGAAGAGCGGCCCCTCCCCTTCGCTCTCAATAAATTCGACAAGGCCCATCGCAACGAGGTGCAGGTGGATGGGCACGATCCGCGCCTCGCGATCCTTGATCGTGCCAGCCTCGGGCGTCAGCCGCAGCGCCCATCGATCCTGCAGGCGCTTTAGATCCTGTCTGCGCAGCTGGCAGATCTCCCCGGGGCGAGCGCCAGTGTAGGCCAGGAGCCATGGCGCCCAACGCTTTGCCTTCGTGATGCCGCTCGCCTTCGGCGTCAGGATCGTGGCCTGCGCCGTAGGCAGCAAGATGCTCATCTCTTCGAGGCGGAATGACCGCTCGCGGAGTTTGATTGCCTTCTTGGCGCCGTTGCGCGCGCCCATCTTGAAGTTCGCAAACGGGTTGACCTCCAGCAACGCTCCACCGTCATCCGTCTTGGGCCGCGCCGCCCAGCCGAACACAGCCTTGGCGGCAGCGATGTATTGGAAGTTGACGGTCTTTTCGGCCCGGTCGGTAGCGCGCAGCTCGTCGCGCCATTTGAGGGCGTCCGTCTCGGTGAACGTCAGCACATCTTTGCCGCCGTTGAAGCGCTCCAGCTCGCGGAAGACGCTGATCCAGCGATTACGGGTCGAGGCGGAGGTTCGCGCCTCGTTTGCCGTCGCCCAGGCCTTATAGAGTGCCATCGGACCAAGCTGGCTTGTACCTTCCAGCGCCTGCACGAGGGGAACCGTCGGCGGACGCCATTCGGGAAACCGCTCCGGGCGGGGATCGGGCGCATAGTCGCCTGACGCGCGTCGCCGGAGGAGCGCGTTGGCGGCCATCAGTTCGTCAACGACCGCCGACAGGAACTGCCGCCGGCCTTCAGGACTGAGCGCAACTCGTTCGCGGGCCAGGAAGTCGGCCGCCTCAGACGCTGAGGCGATTCTGTCCAGGACACGGTTTTGGGTCGTGGTCAGCTGACCGAGAAGATCAGAAAACCGCAATGACGGGTCGGTCAGGTCTGCGATGGGTTTGAGGACGATCGGCTGCGACCTGTCCTGCCGGGCTGCCTCGCCCAGGTCAGAGATGGCCGCGATCAGCTTGGTGATCTCGTCCGTCCATCGCTGCGGGCTGCCCGGGTCATCGCCATGGCGTTCCGTCTTCCAGCGGTACCAGCGACCCGCCAGGGCGTGCGCCTGCTTGTGGTTGAGATCTGTCCCGCGGCCCTGCACTTCGGCGGTGATGAGGCTGATGCGGTTCTCGACGAGCGCCAGCCACTCGGCGTGGGCGGCGCGGGCTTCCCGCTCGCCGAGCGTTGCCGGGCGCGTGAACTTGGCTTCCCACGCGGCTCCGAACGTCGCGGCGTAAGCCGGGCGAATTGCCTGGGGGATCCGTTTTCGGCCGACCCATGAGCCCGAGGTCTTGTCGCGTCCCAGCCCGTTCATGCGAAGCACTTGTGTACCGCTCCCGTGTACCAAGGGAGCAATCAAGAGCCTTGTTTTACATCAACCAGCTGAGCGAAAAAGACTTTTCGCCTGTCTGGTGCCCAGAAGAGGACTCGAACCTCCACGCCTTGCAGCGCTAGCACCTGAAGCTAGTGCGTCTACCAATTCCGCCATCTGGGCAGACAGCTTTCCGGAAGAGCGAGGGGTCTTACAGGCACGGGACATCGTCCGCAAGACCGGGTCGGGAATTTTCGCTTGCAACGCTCATCGATCCCTCGCGGGCGCGAGGCCAGCCCGCCGCGCTCAATTGAAATTGTAAACCAGCCGCACACCCAGCTCATCGAGCCCCTGATTGCGCCCGGACCCAAGTATCTGCCCGTGCGACAGGTGCTCGTAGATCGCCTGCACGGCCCAGCGCTCACTGAAATCCAGCGTCAGCGCCAACGAAGTCCGGAACAGGTCCTCGGATCCCAGCAGCACATGGTCCGCCGAATAATCCACCGCCGCCTGCGTGCCCGACGGGAAGGGATTGTTGACGTCGCCATCGTGCAGGACGTAGCCGAATCCCGGCTCGAAATGCCACCCCCTGAGGAACTCCCAATCCCATTCAAGCCCGCCGCCAGCATAGGACGTGGCGCCGTCGGTGTTGACCGAGGCCATCACATAAGGGTGCGGCGAACCGATCACGCCGAGAAAGCGGGGTGAGGCGAACCGCACCTCACCGCTGATGTTGACGCCGCTTTCCTTGTCGGCGTTCTTGCCGTCGGTCACCTTGATGTTGTGGTCCATGACGCCCAGCCGCAGGCTGTCGACCACGTCGGCGGCGGCGGCGGGCGCGAGAAACAGCACGGCGGCGAAAAGGGCGAACTTCATCAAACAGGCTCCGGAACCGGCGGCAGGCGGGTCAGCCGGCCGCCTCATTCATCCATGAAGGCGGACAGCCTGACCCATTTCAAGACCACAAAGCAATCGGCCTCGCCCAGGCCGCGCAACGGGACGGCGACCTCGATCTTACTCCCGGTCGAACGGATCGTCCCTGCAGGCGCCATATAGAATCAGGTTCAGGCGCCTGCCTTTGCGGCCTTTCCGATGTCGCGCAACGCAAAGGCATGGCTGGCGAGGGCCCGGCTGCTGCGTGGATCGGGGTAGTCTCCGAGAATCCAGTAGATGATCCGCTTGTGCTGAACGCCATGCCCGCCCGCATAGATCACGGCTATGTCGGCCTCCAACGAGCGCGCAGCGAATGCGTCCAGCTCCCGGCGCACCGCTTCACCGTTCCCGTCCAGCACCAGCCTTGTTTCGAAGCCGGTTTCCTCCAGCGCCTTCGTCACGCGCACGGAATCGAACAGCGCGCCGGGCAGCGAGGGAACGCCGGATTTGCGGTAGTCGGCATTGATCAGCACCAGGGCCACACGCCGCTCTTGCCCATCAGGCGCAAACCGCCATCCCGGATCAACCGTGCGCCTTGGAACTTCAGGCGACTGCCATCCCCCGCTGCGCACCATCGTCCGCGCCGCCAGTCTTTCGCCGAACCTAGCGAGCGTGAGATCTGGATCTTTCAGCACTTCGACAAGCGCACTGGCGAAAGGATTTCCGCCCAGTGCATCGCGATCCGTGGTGAGTCGTCCTGCAGCGCCCGCATAGTAAAATAGCGGCGACGCGACCGGCGCCCCAGCCGGAGTCGATTGCGCAGCGGCGAGGCCGGACGCCGTCACAATCATCGCGCATACAAGACTAAAACGTCTGCCGACCATGCCGACGCGCCTCCACCGCCAGACTTCAGACTCTCAGAACTTCAACACTTTCACATAGCGCACCGCCGGCAGCGCCTCGATGGCGGCAAGCGTTTTCGCCGGAACCTCCTGATCGACGCCCACCAGCGCGATGGCGTCGCCGCCCGTCGCCTCCCGGCCAAGGTTGAACGTCGCGATGTTGACCCTGGCCTCGCCCAGCAGGCCCGCCATCGAACCGATAAAGCCCGGCTTGTCCGAGTTGTTTACGAACAGCATGAAGGGATGGAAATCGGCGTCGAGCTGCATGCCCTTGACCTCGACGATCCGGGGCCGGCCCGCGACGACTGCGCCGGCAACCGAGCGCCATTTGTCTGCGACTTTTACCCTGATGCGGATCAGGCTGTCATAGACGGGACTGTCGTCGCGCTTCGATTCCTTTAGCTGCGAGCCGCGCTCCTGCAGGATGGCGGGGGCGGAGACCATGTTCACCTCCGCAAGGAAAGGACGCAACAGACCCGATAGCGCCGCCGAGGTCATGGGCTTGCGGTTCAGCTGGCTCACCGCTCCTTCATACTCGATCTCGACTTCGGTGAATCCGCCGTCGGCCACCTGCCCGGCGAAGGCGCCGAGCTTTTCTGCCAGAGCGACATAGGGCTTGAGGCGCGGCGCCTCCTCGGCGGTTACGCTGGGCATGTTGAGCGCGTTGGTGACGGCGCCGGTCAGCAGAAAGTCCGCCATCTGTTCGGCGACCTGGAAGGCGACATTGTCCTGCGCCTCCACCGTGGACGCGCCAAGATGAGGCGTGGCGATGAAGTTCGGCGCGCCGAACAGCACGTTGGTCCTGGCGGGCTCCTCGACGAACACATCGAAGGCCGCTGCGCCGATTTCGCCGCTGTCGAGCCCCGCCCGCACCGCCGCCTCGTCCACCAACCCGCCGCGCGCGCAATTGACGAGCATCACACCCTTCCTGGTTTTCTTCAGCGCCTCGGCGGACAGGATATTCTTCGTCTGCTCGGTCAAGGGCGTGTGTAGGGTGATGATGTCGGCGCGGGCCAGCAACTCGTCCAGCTCGACCTTTTCGACGCCCAGCTGTGTGGCCCGTTCCGCCGTCAGAAAGGGATCATAGGCCACGACCTTCATTTTCAGGCCAAGCGCCCGGTCCGCCACGATCGAGCCGATATTGCCGGCGCCGATCAGGCCCAGCGTCTTGGCGAACAACTCGACGCCGACATAGTCCTTCTTCGGCCACTCCCCGGCTTGGGTGCGTTGGCTGGCCGACGGAATCTGGCGCGCCGCCGAGAACATCATCGCGATCGCATGCTCGGCCGTCGTGATGGCGTTGCCGAAAGGCGTGTTCATCACCACGACGCCCCTGGCCGTCGCCGCTTTCACATCGACATTGTCGACTCCTATGCCTGCCCGGCCGATAACTTTCAGCTTCGTCCCCGCAGCAATCACGTCCTTGTCCGGCTTGCAGGCAGAGCGCACGGCGAGCCCGTCATAATCGCCGATGATCGCAATCAGCTCGTCCTTCTTGAGCCCGACCTTGAAATCCACCTCGATCCCGCGATTGCGGAAGATGTCCGCCGCGCCTGGCGCGAGATCGTCGGCGATAAGGACTTTCATCTTTTTGGTCATGGGGTCAGTCTCCTGGGAATCGCTCGCGCCAGTCGGCGCGTGTGAGCTAGTGAACTAGGCGGTCGTCATCGCCGAAGGTCTGGCGATGCGAGTGTTTGAAACCGATGCGCTGGTAGAATTTGTGCTCGCGCGTGTTGGAGTTCAGCGGATCAATCAGGATCGCCCTGACCTTGGGATCGGCAAAGCAGCGCTTCGCAGTCGAGGACCAAACACCGCCGCCGTCCTCCACCAGTCGAAGACCGGGGGAGGTGGCTGACCACCTCTCGGCGGACAGACGGAGAGGGCAAGCCTCGCTCACAATTAAGCGAGTTCAGCCGCCGCTGTCGCGAACGCCCAGTTGAGCCATGGCGTCAGCTTTTCGAGGTCGCTCGTCTCGACCGTAGCGCCGCACCAGACCCTCAGACCCGGAGGCGCCGCCTTGTAGCCGCCAATGTCGAACGCCGCCTCTTCCTTTTCCAGCAGACCGGTGAGCTTTTTCACGAATTCCTGCTGGCCTTTTTCGTCCAGCTTCGTCACGCGCGGATCGACGATCGAGAACGTCACCGACGTGTTCGAGCGGACCGCCGGATCGGCCGCGAGAAACTCCACCCAGCTTGTTCTGGCCACCCAACTCGACATCACGGCGAGGTTGGCGTCGGAACGCCTGTACATGGCTTCCACGCCGCCCATCCCCTCCACCCACGCCAGCGCATCGAGATAGTCCTCGACGCACAGCATGGAGGGGGTGTTGATCGTCTCGCCCTCGAATATGCCTTCGGAAACCTCGCCGCCCTTCGCCATGCGGAACAGTTTCGGCAGCGGCCATTTCGGCGTCCAGGTTTTCAAGCGCTCGATGGCGCGGGGGCCGAGGACCAGCATTCCGTGCGCGCCCTCCCCGCCCAGCACTTTCTGCCACGAGAAAGTGAGCACATCGATCTTCGACCAGTCGATCGGCATCGCGAACACCGCCGACGTCGCGTCGCAGAACACCAGACCCTCGCGGTCCGCCGCGATCCAGTCGGCGTTGGGAACCTTCACGCCGGACGTCGTGCCGTTCCAGGTGAAGACAATGTCGGCGTCCTTGCGGGCCTTGCTCATGTCCGGCAGCTGGCCATAGCCCGCCTTGTGTGTTGTCGCGTCCACCTTCAGCTGCTTGGTGATGTCCGTCACCCAGTCTTCGCCGAAGCTCTCGAACGCGAACACATCCACCGGCCGCGCGCCCAGCATCGACCAGAACGCCGCCTCGATGGCGCCGGTGTCCGATCCCGCCATGATGCCGATGCGGTAGTCGGCCGGAATCTCCAGGACGGCGCGTGTCTTGTCGATCGCCAGCTTGAGGCGCGCCTTTCCCAGCCTGGAGCGGTGCGACCGGCCCAGCGCGTCAAGTTTCAGGTTTTCAGGGGACCAGCCCGGCCGTTTGGCGCAGGGGCCGGAGGAAAAAGTCGCGCGCGCGGGACGCACGGCAGGCTTCGCCGATAGATTCATCGTCCTCTCCCATCCTTGCAGATGGACAGGTCGCCGTTGGGGGCGACTGGCCCGGCGCGGGTATGATCCTGAACGCTTCAGGCGTCAATCCGCTTGTTCCGCTCCCTGTCCGTTGGGCCGTCGGTTGGCGACCACCACGCCCGCCAGGATCAGCGCCAGCGCTCCCGCCATGGGCCAGCGCAGCGCCTCGTCCAGAAAAAGCACGCCAACCCCGGCCGCCCACACCGGAGAAAGATAAGTCGAGAACGACACGAAGACGGGGCCGGCGCGATGAATCAGCCAGACGTAAAGAATCATTGCAAAGGCGGTGGGCAGCATCGCCAGCAGGATCATGGCGGTCAGCGACGCCATGCTGGGTGCGGCAGGAACCGGCGCGAACGCCAGCGCCGCCGGCAGCATTGCGAGACCTCCCGACACCGTTATGATCAGGCTGGCGGTGACCGGCGTGACCGACGGCGCCCGACGCGTCGCGACATTGCCGCACGCATAAAGCACCGCCCCGAAAATTGCGAGCGCCAGTCCGGAAACGCTGGCGCTGGCGCCATCGATGGCTGCGGGACCAACGAGCACGGCGAGACCCGCAAAACAAAGCGCGACGCCCAGCGTCCGGCGAGGCGTCAGCCTGTCTCCCTCGGAGAAGTGGTGCGCGAGGAGCGCCGTGAAGATCGGCGTTCCCCCATTGCAGATCGCCAGGGCCGCCGACGGTACGGACCGGGCCGCGATGGCGTAGCAAAGATAGGGCAAGGCGGTGAAGGCGACGCCGACCAGCGAGAGCCATGCGACGCTCCGCCAACTGATTACTGCGACGCTCCGCCAGCTGATTACATTGTGTGCGGCGTCGTGGCGGCGGGCCAGACCGACCGCAAGCATCCAGATAGCGAGGAACGCCGCGCCGAACAACAGGCGTCCGGTCACCAGCCACATCGGATCGATGGTCTCGACCCCGATCCTTACTCCAGCAAACGCCGAACCCCAGATGATGACCAGAACGAGAAGGCACGCCCAGTCAAGCGCGGCGGCCCGATGCAAACTGGTCTCCTTTCTTCCGACGCGGCAGCTAAGGCGAGGGGCGTTAATGCGCAAGCGCCAAAAGAAAGCCCGGGCCGCATTCAAGCGGCGCCGGGCGTCTGTTTCGGAGGCGCCAAGCCCGCCCCGTCATCGAATCAGAGGAGCCTACCAGCCCTTCTTCTCTTGTTCCTTGTGGACCTTCTTCGTCGCGTCCTTCACGCCATCCTGGACGTCTCCGACGGCTTTCTGGGCCTTGCCGGCGATCTGCTTGCCGATGCCTTCAGCCTGGTGCTTGGGATTGTCGGTCAGATCGCCAACGGCTTTCTGGACCTTGCCCGCAGCGTCCTTGGCGGCGCCTTTCATCTGGTTCTCGTTCATGGTGAGCATCCTTCTTCCCGTGGGGAACATCCCCACTTCTCGCTCCGATAACGCAATTTGCGCGCCCGTGTTCCGCCGGTGGGCGAGTAAGCTGGACGAGACGTTTCGAGGCCGGTGTAACGGCGCCGTGCGGCGACGTTCTAGAGAAGAAACACGCCCTCGATCACCGTGCGGGCGCGGCCGACCAGCTTTACCCGTTCGCCGTCCATGCGCGTCACGATATCCGCGCCCCGCCCTGGATACGCCTGGAAGCATCTCAGCTCGGGCTTGCCAAGGCGCTGCGAAAAATACGGCGCGAGCACGCAATGCGCCGATCCCGTCGCCGGATCCTCGGGGATGCCCGAACCTGGCGCGAAGAAGCGCGAGACCACGTCGTATCCGTTGAAGCCCTTGGCCGGCGCCGCGCAGATCAGATTGCCCCGGTCCTGTGTCGCCTCGCTGGCGATGTGCTTCACTTGTTCGAGGTCGGGCGTCAGCCCCACCACCTCGGCAGGCGTTTCAAAAACCGCCAGCAGGAACTGCGCGGCCCAGACTTCGCTGGGACGGGCGCCAATCGCCTCGACAAGCCCGGCTGGCGGATCGATGCGGCGCGGCGGACGGGAGGGAAAGTCCATCTCCATAAGACCGGCGCCAAGATTCTTCACCGTAAGACGCCCAGACCTGGTGTCGAAGCCAATCTCCTCGCCGATATAGCCTTCGTGGACGAAAATCGCGTGCGCAGAGGCGAGCGTCGCATGCCCGCACAAGGGGACCTCCAACGTCGGCGTGAACCAGCGCAGATCCCAGACGCCAGGTGATTTGGCGACGATGAAGGCGGTTTCGGCAAGGTTGTTCTCGGCCGCGATGGCCTGCATCACCTCATCGGCGAGAAAGGCGTCGAGCGGCATCACGGCCGCAGGACCGCCCGTCAGCGGACGTTCCGCGAAAGCGTCGATCTGGTAGAAATTGAAGTCTGTCATTTCCGGGCCTCCCGCGCCCGCGGCGGCTGTTAGCATGGTCCTGCCAGGGCGGCAGAACGATATCCGCTGAGCGATCGATGAGTTTTTCTCGCTATGGCTCGCCTTGAGGCCTCGTCTTCATGCAAGGTGATCCGGCGCAATTCGATACTTTCGACGTGCTTATTGTACCGATTCTCGACTTGTTGCGTCTGCTTCAGGAGGTTTCTTGGCTTGCCATCATTTAGAGCGTGACACTCTGTCGTGAATATGTCACGTTCTTGTCATGAAACTGATACATATCATCTGCGCTTCCGTGACGGCGAGCCTTTTGCCGACTGCCACCGCGCTCGAGCCCCGGTCCGTCAAGGACCTGCGCACCTATGCAATCGCCGTTACAGCGGACGCGGTTCCCGTTTCGCACGGCGGGATGCGCTATCCCTACCAGGCGGCCTCTCGCGGCCTCAGCGGGGTCTGCGATCTGCGGGTCGATGTAGACGCCACCGGAAGCGGGTCGGATGTGCGCCTCGTCTCGTGCTCGTCCGAGGTCTTCCGCCGCCAGGCGCTCAGTCTAGCCTCGAAGGTGGCGTTCAAGCCGGGCGCTCCGGCCGACGACGCCCTCCTTCGCATCCGGTGGACGATTGCAGGGCAGGGCCTGCGGACCGCCAGCCTCGACTAGAGCAGTTGAAATTGGCCCGCGAGCCGGGCGAAGCCTTCGGGGTCGCGCGCCGCCCAGCCATGATCGACGGGACCATGTCCCTTACCAAGGCCCGGCGCCCGCAGGATCGCCTCGACCAGATAGGCGCGTGAAAGCGCCACTGCGTCCTGCAGGCTCAGCCCCCTCGCCAGCCCCACGGCGATGCCTGACGCCAGCGTGCATCCAGTGCCATGCGTCGCCATCGTCGCGATTCGCGGGCCTTCGAAAAAGTGCTCGCCCGACTGCGTCGCCAGTACATCGACGATGAGGTCGCCCGGCACATGCCCGCCTTTCACCAGCGCGGCGTCGGCGCCCATACCGAGCAGCTTTTCGGCCGCGCGGCGCTGGCCATTGACGCCATCGACAGACTTGCCCGTCAGGATTTCCGCCTCCGGCGCGTTGGGCGTCACCAGCGCCGCCCCCGGTATCATCAGCCGGCGCACAGCATCCACGGCGTCGCGCGGCAAGAGAAGGTCGCCGGACGTCGCGGCCATCACCGGATCGACGATGCGGGGGATGCCCGCCGCGAGATCCTCGAACGCCTCAGCGAGTGTTTCCACCAGCTGCTTGTCGCCCAGCATCCCGGTCTTGATCGCGTCGGCGCCGATGTCCGACAGCACGGCCTCCATCTGCGCCCGCACAGCCTTGGGCGGCGTCGCGACCACGCCGAAGACGCCCATCGTGTTTTGAATCGTCAGCGCCGTGATCGCGCTCGCGGCGTACCCTCCCAGCGCCGTCACCGTCTTGATGTCGGCCTGCACGCCTGCCCCGCCGCCGCTATCCGACCCTGCAATGATCAGCACGCGGCCGTGGGATGGGTCCTGCTTGTCTTCTTCGGCCGCCATGTCCGATGCCTTCCCCTCAGCTCGTCAGCGCCACGAATACATCCTCAAGGTCCGGCTCTTCCGTTGCAAGGTCGCTGATGGCGACGCCGGCGTCCCTCAGCCGCGCCAGCAGTTTCTCGATCGAGGTCTCGCCCATCCGGTAGGTGATCGCCATCGCCCCGTCTTTCCGGATGGCGGTATCGAGGTCGATGAGCGCCGCCGGCGCCGACGTGATCGCCTGCTCCGGCCACACCACCAGCGTCTTGTAATTGAGCCGTTTCAGCAAGTTGGGCGTCGGCTCGCACGCAGTCACTTCGCCCTTGTTGATGATGGCGATGGTGTCGCACATCTCCTGCGCCTCTTCGAGATAATGCGTCGTCAGCACGATGGTGACGCCATCGGCATTCAGCCTGCGCACATACTCCCAGAGCTGCCGGCGCAACTCGACATCGACGCCCGCCGTCGGCTCGTCGAGGATCAGGATGGGCGGGGAATGCACCAGCGCCTTGGCGACCATCAGCCGCCGCTTCATGCCGCCTGACAGCTGCCGCACATAGGCGTCCTTCTTGTCGCCCAGCCCCAGCGCGTCGAGTATCTCCTCGGTCCGCCGCTCGCCCTTGGGCACGCCGTAGAAACCCGCCATCAGGTCCAGCGATTCACGCGGAGTGAAGAAGGGGTCCATGTTGATTTCCTGCGGCACGACGCCCAGCGCCGCCCGCGCCTCCCTTGGACGCTTGTCGGCGTCGATGCCCCAGATCGTGGCCGATCCGGACGATTTGTTCACCAGCCCGGCGAGGATGTTGATGAAGGTCGATTTGCCGGCCCCGTTGGGACCGAGCAGGCCGAAGATCGACCCGCGCGGGATGGCTAGATCAATCCCCTTCAGCGCCAGCTTGGCGGGCATTTTCTTCGACGCGGCATAGGTTTTTGAAAGACCCACCGCCTCGATGGCCAGATCGGGAAGAGCCTTCGTCTCACGCATCGCCCATGGCCCTCATGCGTCGCCCCAGCGCGGTGATTGACGTTGAACGCGGCGCACCCATAGGTAGGGCGCTTCTCCTTGCCCGCAAAGAGGCCCCGCGAGATGAACGATCCCTCCTGGTATGTCGATCATCCCGAGAAGATCGTCGTGGCCACCCGCAAGGTCGCCTGCGACGGCGGCGGCGGCGCCCTCGGCCATCCCAAGGTATGGTACGACATGGGTGCGGACGATTTCGTCGAATGCAAATACTGCGACCGGCTGTTCGCTCTCAAGGGCGGATCGCGCGACGGCGGCTGATAGGCTGATAGGCTGATAGGGAGAGTCACATGCATGTCAGCCTCAAGGGCGCCGCCGGCTTCCTCGCCAGTCTTCTGGCCGCCGCTTGCGCTACGCCTGCACCCGAAACCGTCGCGCCCGCGCGCTTCGACGAGGCCATCGGGGCGTTCGAGGCGGCCGACGCCTCGGCCAATCCTCCCCCGTGCGCAACCCTCTTCGTGGGCGCCTCCTCGATCCGCTTCTGGAACACGCTGAAGGACGATTTCCCGGATCGCATAGTGATCAATCGCGGTTTCGGCGGGTCCACCGTCGCTGAGGTGAACCTGTATTTCGACCGTGTGGTGACGCCCTACAAGCCGAGCGAGATCGTCTTCTACGCCGGCGAGAACGATCTCAACGCCGGCAAGACGCCAACGCAGGTTCTCGCCGATTTCGAAGGGTTCATGCGGCTGAAGACCCGCGCGCTGGGCAAGACGCCAGTCTGGTACATCTCGGCCAAGCCCTCGATCCTGCGGCGCGACCAGCTGGCCGCGCAGACCGATCTCAATGCGAGAATAAAAACTCTGGCCGCAGCGCGCGACGACCTCGCTTTCATCGACGTGGTTGCTGCCATGCAAAATCCCGACGGCAGCCCGAAGGACATCTTCGTCGCCGACAATCTCCACATGACGCCGGCCGGCTATGCGCTCTGGACGCCGATCGTCGACGCCGCGCTGGACGCTGGACAGTCAGCGAAGGCGCCGGGGTGCGGTTGAGGCAGCCGGCGGATAGCAGATAGGTCATACTCCACTCGCTGCTCGCCACTCGTTACCTACGTCCCTGTCCTCATGGCTGCCGCCGCGGGCAGCTCGATGTTCAGCACCTGATGAAGCTTGATGATGAGCTCGCGCTGATCGACCGGCTTGGCGAGATAGTCGGTCATGCCCAGCGCCAGATAACGCTCCTTGTCACCGCTCATGGCGTCGGCGGTGAGCGCGATCACTGGAATGTCGCGCCAGGGCTGGCTGCACGCACGGATGCGCTGGATCGCCTCCTTGCCGTCCATCACGGGCATGTGGACGTCAAGCAGAACCGCGTCGAAGGTATGGGTCGCGAGCTTGTCCAGCGCCTCCTTGCCGTTGACCGCCTCGATGATGTCCACCCCCTGCGGCGCGAGGAACAGCTTGATCACCTGCCGGTTGATGGCGTTGTCGTCGGTCAGTAGGATGCGCAGGCCCCGCAGCCCGCGCCGCTGGTCGCCGGTTGTGGGGCGTGCAGCCGCCGGACTGACGGGCTCGACGGCCGCTTCCTTCGCCGTGAAGGTCAACCGGAACGAGGATCCCACTCCAGCCTCGCTGCGCACGGTAACATCCCCGCCCATCAGCCGGGCCAGTTGTCGGGATATCGCCAACCCGAGACCGGTGCCGCCAAACCTGCGCGTCGTCGCGCCGTCCGCCTGCGTGAAGGCGGTGAACAGCTTGGCCTGCGTGGCGGCGTCCATCCCGATGCCGGTGTCGGAGACCTCGATCGAGATGAGATGACTGGCGCCGCCCAGCGGTGTGGCCGAAATCCTCACCTTCACCTCGCCCTTGGCTGTGAACTTGATCGCGTTGGACAGGAGATTGCCGACGCACTGGCGCACGCGCACCGGATCATAAGTCAGCCTCGATGGCAGTTCGGAATCATGCCGGACCGTCAGCTCAAGGCCCTTGTCCTCCGCCATGGTCTGGAACAACTGACGGGTGCGCTTGATCGTATGCAGGAAATCGCCGGGCACGGCGGAGATATCGAGCTTGCCCGCCTCGATCTTCGACAGGTCCAGCACGTCATTGAGCAACGCGGTCAGCGATTTTCCGTTGTCGAGAATGATCGCCACCTTCTCGCGCTGGACCGGGGCGAGATCGTCGTCCTGCAGCGCCTGCGCCATGCCCAGCACGCCATTGAGGGGCGTGCGGATCTCGTGGCTCATGTTGGCGAGAAACTCGCTCTTGGCCCGGCTGCTGGCCTCGGCCGATTCCTTTGCCGCGCGCAGATCCTCTTCGAGCGCCTTGCGGTTGGTGATGTCGACGACGGTGCCGAGCAGGACGGCGCCTTCGCCGGGGCCTGTCTCGAGGAGACGCCCGCGAAGTGTCATCCACCGATAGGATCCGTCCGCGATCTGCAACCGCAAATCCTGGTCCCAGCCCGAGGACTGCCCCAACCGGCATGTCTCGAAACCCGCCCGAACAGAGGCGAGATCGTCGGGATGAACGAATTTCCCGAGAATTGAACTGTCCACGGCCTCTGGAGACAGCCCGAGCGTCTTGGCCAAAGCCGGGTTGGGGCGGTAGATTCTCCGGTCGATATCGATCTCGAAATAGCCGTCACCCGCGCTTTCGATCGCGAATTCGAGACGCGCCTTGGTCGCCGCCGCTGCGGCATTGGCGCGTTGCAGCGCGCGGACATTGCGGCTGGCGACCTGAGCCGAGGCTCCGATGCTGGCGACCATGGCGAGGGACGACACGGTGGCCGGGATGGCCGCCCATAAAGGGTAGGTGGTCCACGCCGCCCAGAGCAGATATCCCAGCAGCGGCGTGGTCACGATCGACAAGACCGCGAGCGAGGTGCGCATCGTGCAGCGCTGCCCGAAAAAGATGATGTGGATCGCCCACGAACAGGCGATGACGATCGCCAACACCCAGGCTGCGGGGTCTCCAGTCAACCACAACGCTGTCGCGCACACCATCCACAGCCCTACGAGAACGGCCTGAAAAACGATAGAGACGCGATGGACGCTTGTGTCGCCAGCCATGGCTCGTACGGTGAAATAGACAAAGCCGAGCAACAGCAGGACTGCCGAAAGGGACCATACGACCCCAGCCGCCAGCCCGAAAAAGTGCGCTACGACAAAGCCGTTGCACCCCACGAGCGTCACACCCAGAACGGTTGTGCTGTTGGCGAAATAGGTGCGCAATTTCAACGCGAACGCCAGCGGATTCGTCGTTTTCATGGCTGTTGAACCCGTGCCCGTCAGGTCGTCCTGCTGGTCCATCGATCGTCCCCGAAACATTCAAATTCCCCGCAATGTGCAGGGAATGCATTAACATTCGGTACCGGCACGTTTCTCCCTGACGCTTGAGCGAAGGTGCTTTTCGGGCAAAGCAACTGGCCCGGTTGCGGGGGGACTGCTAACGGTCCGCCGAAGCTCCGGAGCCGCCCATGCCCGTCGTCCGCGCTGTTGACGCAACCAGCCATCTCTATCTGGTCGATGCGTCCGGCTACATCTTCCGCGCCTTCCATGCGCTTCCTCCCCTCACGCGCAAGTCGGATGGGCTGCCGATCGGTGCGGTCTCGGGCTTCTGCAACATGCTCTGGAAATTGCTGGAGGATCTCAAGGCCGGCGACCAGCCAACGCATCTGGCCTGCGTTTTCGACAAGTCGGCCGTGACCTTTCGAAACACGCTCTACGACGCCTACAAGGCGCATCGTCCCCCACCGCCAGAAGAATTGATCCCGCAATTCCCGCTGGTCCGCGAGGCGGCCATCGCCTTCGGTACGCCCGTTCTCGAGATGGAGGGTTTCGAGGCCGACGACATCATCGCCACCTACGCGCGCCAGGCCGAGGCGCTGGGCGCGCGCGTCTCCATCGTGTCCTCGGACAAGGACCTGATGCAGCTGGTGTCGGATCGAGTGTGTCTTCTCGACACGATGAAGGACCGCAAGATCTGCGCGCCCGAGGTGTTCGAGAAATTCGGCGTCACGCCGGATAAAGTGATCGACGTCCAGGCCCTCTGCGGCGACAGCGTTGACAATGTGCCGGGCGTTCCAGGCATCGGGATCAAGACGGCCGCCCAGCTGATCCAGGAATTTGGTGATCTCGAAACGCTGCTCTCGCGGGCCTCAGAAATCAGGCAGCCGAAGCGGCGCGAGAGCCTCATCGAGCATGCCGATAAAGCCCGACTCTCGAAAGTCCTCGTGACGCTCAAGACCGATCTGGATGTCGAGGCGCCGCTGGAAGAACTCGGCGTCCTCGATCCCGACGCCGGGCCGCTGCTCGCCTTCTGCGAGAAGATGGAGTTCCGCACTCTCTCGCGCCGCATCACCGAGCGATTGGGCGCCAGCGGCGCCGGCGCCATCATCGGAAACCGCGGCGTCGCGATCGGCGGATCGACGGTCGCCGTGCGGGCGGCGCCTGTCGAGGGAACACCCCTTCCCGTCGGCACACCCAACCTTCCCTTCAATCTCGACGCCTACGAAACCGTCCTGACCCCCCAGCGTCTGCGGTCCTGGGTCGAGTGGGCGACCGGACAGGGTCATGTAAGTTTTGACACCGAAACCGATGGTCTGAACGCGGCGTCCGCCCGGCTGATCGGCGTTTCGCTCGCGCTTGCGCCAAACCTCGCCTGCTACATCCCGCTCGCCCATGGCGACAAAGGCGATCTGCTGGCCGGCGAGCGTCCGCAACAGATTCCTTTCGACAAGGCGATCGCCATCCTGAAACCGATGCTGGAAGACCGGTCCGTGCTCAAGATTGGCCAGAACATCAAGTTCGATCTTTCGCTAATGCAAGGCCTTGGCGTCGCCGTCGCGCCCATCGACGACACGATGCTGATGTCGTTCGTGCTTGAGGCCGGCAAGCACAATCACGGGATGGACGAACTTTCCGAGCTGCACTTCAGCCACAAGCCGATCCCCTTCAAGGAGGTGGCGGGAAGCGGAAAATTGCGGATCACCTTCGGCCAGACGCCGCTAGACCAGGCGACGCGCTACGCTGCGGAAGACGCTGACGTCACCCTGCGCCTGTGGGCCCGGCTGAGGCCGCGCCTCTCGGCCGAGGGAGTCCTCTCGATTTATGAAACCCAGGACCGGCCGCTTATCACGGTGGTCTCGGCAATGGAGCGAGCGGGCGTGCTGGTCGATCGCGACCGTCTCTCCCGCCTGTCGGGCGAGTTTGGTCAGCGCATGGCGGCGCTGGAGGCGGAGGCTCACGAGCTGGCCGGGCGTCCCTTCAACCTTGGAAGCCCCAAGCAGATCGGCGACATCCTGTTTGGCGAGATGAATCTCGCCGACGTCGGCGGCGCCAAGAAAACCAAGACCGGCGCGTGGGCGACCGGTGCAGACACGCTCGAGGATCTCGCCACTTACGGCCACGCCCTGCCGCGCGTCCTGCTCGCTTGGCGAATGCTGTCAAAGTTGCGCTCGACGTACACCGAGACGCTCAGGGAGGCGATCAACCCGCTCACCGGGCGCGTCCATACCTGCTACTCTCTCGCCGGCGCCCAGACCGGGCGGCTCGCCTCGACCGACCCCAACCTTCAGAACATCCCTATCCGGACCGAAGAGGGCCGCAAGATCCGCGAGGCGTTCATCGCGGCCCCGGGAAATGTCCTCATCTCGGCCGACTATTCCCAGATCGAGCTTCGACTCCTGGCCCATGTGGCCGACATTCCGAGCCTGCGCCTCGCCTTCCTCGACGGCGTCGACATTCATGCGATGACGGCCAGCGAGATGTTCGGCGTCCCCGTCGCCGGCATGGACCCGATGGTCCGGCGGCGGGCCAAGGCCATCAATTTCGGCATCATCTACGGCATTTCGGCGTTCGGCCTCGCGCGTCAGCTGTCGATCCCGCGCGAGGAGGCGAGCGCGTACATCAAGAGCTATTTCGAGAAATTCCCGGGCATCCGCGCCTACATGGAGACCTATCGCGCGCTGGGCCGGGAGCATGGCTATGTCTCGACCATATTCGGGCGCAAATGCTGGCTCCCCCAGATCAAATCGACCAATCCCGCCGAGCGGGCGTTCGGAGAGCGGCAGGCGATCAACGCTCCCCTTCAAGGCTCGGCCGCCGACATCATCAAGCGCGCGATGATCCGGATGCCCTCCGCCCTGGAGAAGGCAGGACTGAAGGCCCGCATGCTCCTCCAGGTCCATGACGAGCTGGTCTTCGAGGCCCCCGAGGCCGAGGCGCCGGAAGTCATCACTATCGCCAGGAGCATCATGACCCGCGCGACGCAGCCGGTTCTCGACCTCACCGTTCCGCTGATGGTGGAGGCAAGCGCCGCCAGAAGCTGGGCCGAGGCGCACTGACGCGCCGGGCGCCTGCCTGACCACTTCCATCGTCAGGCGAGTGGCCGCGAAAGCGGCATCGCACCAGGCCGCACACGCAAATGCGCCCGCCCTTTTCGGGGCGAGCGCATTCTACAAAAGCACTCTCTTTCGTAAATCTACATGATCGGGGTCGTCGGGTACCTCATGCGCTCCTTAGCGATCTGGTCCTCGTCATATTCCGACCCCATGGAATCGAATTTCGACCAGCCATCGTTGGTATAAGCCGTTGAGCGGGTCGAGGCGTCGGTCGAGTTGAAACGTTTCAGCGCCATCTCGACTTCGTTGATCCGGTCGTCTGGCGCCCGAACCGTCAGGAGCGAACCGCCGCGCCGCACGCCTTCGGCGTAGACATGCGCATCACGCTCCGGCACACCTTCCTTTGTCAGCGCACCCAGTATGCCGCCCGTCGCCCCGCCCGCCACGGCGCCAGCCGCCGCGCCGACAGCTGTCGATGCGAGCCAGCCGGCAGCGACGATGGGTCCGATGCCGGGGATCGCCAGCATGCCGAGCCCGGCCAGCAGGCCAGCTCCACCGCCGACGAGGCCGCCATAAGCTGCGCCCTTTTCGGCGCCCTCGACACGGTCATCTTCGCCATCACGATCAGCGTCTTTCTTGCCGTTGCGCATCATACCGTCGCCCATCTTGCCATCGCGATTGTAGTCGAGACGATCATGGCGCAGCCCGTCCTTCTTGTCGTACCAGCCCTCGCGATTGTTGGCGACGAGACTGATGTCGCTGTGCGGGATGCCCATACGCTCGATTTCCTCGCTGGCTCGCATCGCGTCTGCTGGCCGGTCGAACAGGCGAACAATTGTCTTGGTCATTGATCTCTCCGATACTGAAAGGGCTACTGGGGCATCTGGGCGGTGACATTGCCCTGGTAATCGACCATCACCGACATGGACGAGCCGTCCTTCATGCCTGTGCCGCGCCAGACGCCGGAAGCGTCCTGCGTCAGGCCGGTGACGCCCGTGTAGCCGGCATTCGTCAGCCGCTCCTGCGCTTGATCCATCGTGAAGGAATTGGCGCCGGCCGCCGGGGCCGTCTCTTCGCGTTCGACGCGGCTTTCTTCTGTCGCGACGGCAGGATTGGTTTTCTCCGAGTCAGGTTGGCAGGCGGCGACCAGACACAAACCGGCCGCGCCCATGAGCATGGCGCGCATAGTTAATCTCCCTTGTTGATAGTGAGGGCACAACGCCACGGTTACACGGCGGTTCCGGAGCAGGTGCTCAAGATTTGGGATGCCGGCGGCGCGAGCATAGACGCTCAGCCAGAACTGCCACGCTCGCGCAGAAAACACACCGCCGCTACCGCAGCTTGGCTTCCGGCGCCCGCAGGAATTCGTCCGACTGCGCCAGCAGAAAGAGCTGGTTCAGGAGCGATAGCACATTTCCTGTCACGTCCCGCGCGCCGGCATAATCAACACCGGCGACATTCTGTGGGGCGATGAAATGAACTTCCCCCGCATGCTCGACACGCACCGCGAACTCGCGCCCGTCACGCTCGCCATAGGTCTGGAAGAGCACGACGCCGCCGACGGTCACGGGTTTCTCCCGCCCGCCGCTGCGAAGCGTTTCGCCGAGGAAATAGATCATGTCGTCAAAGGACCGCGTGCGGATCTCCAGCACAGTCTCGCCTGTCCTTGCATCGACGAACCCCCACCCGCTGTCGGAGGAATCGCAGAGCATCAGGCGGCGGTTGAACTTATCCGGCGCGACCAGGGCCTCCGTGCGGGGTGTGCGCGTGTCGGGCGAGAGGATCAGCGATTTTCCCGTCAGCTCCTCGATCGTCGCGACCGTCGCCGACAGCGGCTCCTCGCGGACGCCGAGCGTCTCGCGCAGATAGACCGGATCGTAGGTGGTGCAGTTGCGGGCGTCGAGATCGGCCGCCGGCAGCTGGTCGAAGTCTAGTTCGTTGTTCTTGGCCCGCGCGATGACCTCGGCATAGCGCTGGACGTTGGCCCGGTCGCTCGCGGTGGGGCTTTCGCTGAACTCGTCGCCGTCGATGAACCACGGAATCGGCTCGCCCGGAAAAATCACGGCGTCCACAAACAGCCACATCAGCGTCTCGCGTGGCCAGCCGGCGCGCCAGTAGCTCTGCAGCATGTCCGGCTGGATCGGCTTCAGCAGGCTCTGCGACTTGTCGTTGTTGGCGAAGGGGTTGACCGAGTATTCGGCGTTGGCCGTTTCGTTACGCGACACCGAAGCGCTGGATCCGGCGAAGGGGAGCGGCGCATTGCCCAGTCCGAGCGGGCCGAGATTGGCCGACCCGTTAAGCGAAAGCGTCGGATTGGACTTTATGCCCGACAGCGTGGTGTAGTTCGTCGGCCAGCGATCACGCGCCCGCAGCACATTCTTGGCGATGATGGCCGTCATCGCCCGCGTGTGGGCGTCATTGAGGACGGCGGCGTTGTCTTCGATGTTCTCGGCGACGCCGGTCGCCCCGAGGTCTCCTACGATGGCGCACCCCGAGGTCATGCCCGCAAAAGCCATCAGGCCAGCACTGGCCGCCAATTGCCTGATACCCATTCGTCGCCCCCTTGTTCGCCCCCGGACAGACTCGCCAAAAGTACAAACCAAGCAAGAACCAAGCCGGTTTGCTGTCAAGCTCAAGAGCGCGCGAGGCGATCGGCTGCAGGTTTTCCTCCCCGCCCCGCCAGTCGGCTCTTTCCGCCTATTTCGGCACAATCTCAAAGAAGCCGGCGACGTCCAGGGTCACGACGGCGTCGCGCGGCGAATCGTTCTTGAGATACCAGCCATGGATGCCGTCCCAGGGCGCGGTGAACTGGCCGTGCTGGTTGGGTATTCCCTCTTTCGAATAGTACATGAGGTCGCCCACCCCGTCGGCGCGCTTCTCGGTGTGTCCATGAAACTCCGACACGAAAAGGCCAGGGTGGTCGATATCGCCGAAGTCGATCGAATAGACGACAGCGTCCCCCTTTTTGAGGCTGAGCTTGTATTCGAGATCGCCGCCATTGGCGGGCACGGGAATCTTGATCGTGTCGGATCGCCACTTCGCCGGATGAAACCGGACGACGCCCTCGCCGAGCGGATATTCCGCCCAGCCATCGACCGGGATCGGCGCAGGCGGCGCCGAAATCTCGGCCGTCGCGACCGGCCCGGCGGCCGGCACAGGATCCGGGCCGCCGCATCCCGCCAGCACAGCCGCGCAGCCAAGGACGAGCGCACTCCAGCGCACCGGGTCGAATGTGCGAGTGACAAATGTGCCCGTGACGAATGTTCCAGTCATCATGGCTTGCGCGCCTTCTGCAAAATTCCGGGAAGCCAGCCTGGCCGGCTAAGCCGGCTTCACGATCAGGTCAGGTGTTCGCTAAAAAACTCAAGCGTCCGCGTCCACGACAGCCTGGCGTTTTCCGGATCGAAGCGCGGCGTCGTGTCGTTGTGAAAACCGTGTTGCGTGCCTGCATAGGTATGGACGGTCGCGGACTTTCCCGCCGCCTTGAGCGCCGCCTCATACGGCGGATAGCCGGCATTGACGCGCTCGTCCGACCCGGCCAGATGCACCAGCAGCGGCGCCCGGATCGCCGCAACCTCCTCGGGTTTGGCGGCTGCGCCATAATAGGGAACCGCTGCGGCAAGGTCGGGAACCCGCACTGCCATCTGGTTGGAGACACCGCCGCCATAGCAGAAGCCGGTGACGCCGACTTTTCCGGTCGAACCCGCGTGCGACTGCATCAGCTGAACGGCGGCGACGAAATCCTCCATCATCTGCGCCGAGTCACGCCCCGATTGCAGGACCCGCCCCGCATCGTCCGTTCCGGGATAGCCGCCGACTGGATAAAGCGCATCAGGCGCGAACGCCATGAAGCCGGCGGCGGCGGTTCGCCTCGCGACATCGGCGATATGAGGATTGAGACCGCGATTCTCGTGCACCACCACCACGGCCGGGAGCCTCCCCGTAACGCCGGCGGGCCGCACCAGATATCCCCCCATCGTGCCCGCACCCTTGGGCGAGACGTAGGTGATCCGCTGTCCCTCGATGCGGCTATCGTCCTCGCCCAGCTGGAGCGCCGTCGCGTAATTGGGCGTCAGCATCTGCGTCAGCATCGCCAGAGTGACGCCCCCGACAGCGTATTTCGACAGCCGGTCGAGAAAGGTCCGGCGATCGATGATGTCATGGGCGTAGTCATTGTAGAGGTCGAGCATCTCCGCACGAGGCTTGAGCGTGTCGAGCGCGAGCGCTTCCATATTCGTCTCCATGGCGTTCGCCGCAGTTGAAACTTCGCCGTTTGGTCCCGGTCATTGGATTCTGGCAGGTCAATCTCGAGGCAGCCTAAATCAACCTGGTCCGCCGCGTCTCGCCGACACGAGAAATTGAAGCCGCAACCCGATAGGTGGACGTAACGGAAGTGTTAGCGAGGGCAATCGACTCTTCAGTTGTCGAGCTACTTGACACCGTCTAGTTTGCTCTCCGGACCGCGAAAAACGCGGCCGCAACGGAGAAAAGCAATGACCGCCAAATCCTCCCCCGGAACGATGCTGGCCCTCCTCCTCGGCGTTGCGCTGATCGGCGCCGCGCCTGCCTACGCCAAAACCTCGATCCAGAAAGGCGAATCGGTCTGCAAGGCCGCCATTTCGGCCCAGCAGCCCGCCGTCAGGAGCGTCCGCGTCGACAAGGACGCCACTCGTGTCAATAGCACTCAGATCACTTACTCCCTCAAAGTGAGACAGGCCGACAATACGGTCGGCACACTTGTCTGCTCGGTCGATCGTGAAACCCAGATCGCCACGGTTTCGCCAAAGGTCTGATACCCACCGCTGTTGCGAAGGACCGCGCCCTCCCCGGCGCGGTCTTTTTGCGTCAGCATGAAGGGCATGAACTCGCCGACAGATCGAAAACCATCAGCAACGTGCGCTGGCGCGCCGAAAAATTGTTGTCGGAGACGATGAAAAGCCGCACCCGCCCGTCATCGAGCTGCTTGGCGGCGATCCCCTCGAAATTGTCGATCGTCAGCAGGACGCCCATCTCGGCCAGCCTGCGCTCCCGGGTGATGCTGAAGCGGTAGCGCAAGCGCTCGCTGGTCCCGCCGGTGATCCGCGCCGGAAGATTCGCCTGGTCCATGTCGCGGCTGAAAACACTCTCCGAGACGATGATCGCGGCGCCCAGCAGTTGATCGCCCCCGCGATGCAGCGAAAAAGCCCGAACGCCGCCGCCCGCCGCCTCCAGAAGGTCCAGCCCAACAAAATCCGGGGCGCCCGCTCCGACGCGCAGATCGAACTCCGCCTCCGCTTCGATGGGTCGGGCCGAGAGCGGTCCCGCCCCATCCGCCTTTGTCTCAAGCCCGGCGAAGAGATACCAGTCTTCCGTGACGGCGAGCGGCTCGGCCCCGGCATTCTCGCCTGCGATGATCCCGGCGGCGGCGAACGCTTCCGGCAGCTGCCGCCCAAACCCTCCCGTCACGATCGGAGCGCCCCTCGCCGCCGATCCGCACGCGCCCACATCATAGGCCAGCACGCGATGATCTCGCTCGAACGACACGAGCGACATGTCTCCCTGGATCGCGAGGCCCTCCGCGTCGCCCGCTGCCTTGCCGCGCAAAGGGTCGCCCGACGCATCCAGCATAGGCGCCAGCCGGGCGGAGGTCGGCGTGAACCCGTCCGCGCCCAGATCGATCCAGACAAAATCGCCCTGGTCGGACACCGCGAGCAGATCGCCATTCTCCAGAACATCGAGGCCGGAGAGCCCGCCAAACCGTGCGTCCGGGCTGGTGAGGTGAAAGCCGCCAACATAGTCGAGCGCGCCGACCTTTCTGCGCGAAGGGTTCAGCATCTGCAGAGGAACGGGCTTCGCCGAAATGGCTAGGGTCTTGGCGAGCTCGCGCTTCGAGCCTTTGGGGCACGAAACAGCAGACAGCCTGCCAAGATAGCGTTGCAGCCCGCCGCTCGCGCCGGGACCGGCTGGTTCTGGCGCTGCCGCCAGCGCAGCATCGGCCAGGGGCGCCGGATAGGGTAACGGTGAAGCGACATCGGCCGGCGCGACAGCCGCCTCCGGATTCAGGTCGGCGATCGCATCGCTCCCGCCAACAGCCGACGCGCGATTGACGACCGCTGCATCAGGCAATGATTGCGTTGGCGATGAGGCAGGCGCGACTATGGGATTGGCCGCGCATGCCGCCAGCATGCATGCCAGCAGGAGACCATGCGCCTTCAAAACACGCCCGGGAAAATGCGGATTCGTACGCGGCGCTGATAATCCGCATAACCGGTCAAATCGCGCCGCAAGACGCTCTCCTCGACAAGGATGCGTGGAGCGAATGCCAGCGGGAAGACGACGATTGCGGCCAGCGCCAGCGCCAGCGAGCCCAGCATCAGCGCCATGCCGACGAAAAACCAGACGGCGCCGTGATACATGGGATGCCGCACGAACCGATAGGGACCGCTATCGATCACGCGCTGATTGCGCGCCTCCTGCACCTCGACCACCGTTGTCCCGAAGGAATTGACGCGAAACGTCCACACCATGATGGCGATGGCGAGGCCGAAAACGATGAGTCCAGCGGCCAGGGAGACGCCGGACTGCATGGGCAGCAGCGCGCGCGTCCGCGCGTCCCAGACCGCGGCGAGGCAGAACCCGATCACCGAAGCTAGGATGACGAGGGAGGCGGCCGTATCCCGAAGCGTCTTCGGTCGCGGCATTTTGGCCCTTTCCTCGACAAGGCCCGGATCCCTGGCGAGGAAATAGAGGCCGCCGAAAAAACTCACGAAAAAGAAAAGGGCGACGACCAGCCATCCGCGCGGCCAGTTGAAGATGCCTGTGAAGAGATAAGAAGAACCGATGATCAGCGCGGCGAAGAGCGACGTCGATACCACATTGCTCGCCGCCAGCCGCACAACGGCCAATGGTCCTCTCCGATGGCCCAAAGCCGTTTCCGTCATCTCCGCCCCCGCTTCACTTCGTCGAAGGTGGTTTTCCTGACGGCGCGCCCGGTCTCCACCGCAGCGCTCGCGGGCGCCCTGCGGCGCGGGGCCGCCTCGACCTGCGACAGCGCCGCCTTGACCCGACGCGCTTCTTCCTCGCCAAACAGCTCCGCCAGCTTGTCGGTCATCGCCCCGCCCAGTTGCTCAGCATCGACGATGGTGACGGCGCGGCGATACCAGCGCGTCACATCATGGCCGATCCCGATGGCGATCAGTTCGACCGGCGATCCGGGTCCTTCGATGTGCCCGATCACGTCCCGCAGATGTTTCTCCAGCGGGTTGCCGACATTCACCGACAATGTGGAATCATCCACCGGCGCGCCGTCGGAAATCACCATCAGGATCTTTCGCTGTTCGGCGCGCGCCAACAGCCGGTCGTGCGCCCACAGCAGCGCCTCCCCGTCGATATTCTCCTTGAGCAGGCCCTCGCGCATCATCAGTCCGAGATTGCGCCGCACGCGGCGCCAGGGCGCGTCCGCTGACTTGTAGATGATGTGACGGAGATCGTTGAGACGTCCGGGACTCGCAGGCTTGCCGGCCTTGACCCAGTCCTCACGCGAGATGCCGCCCTTCCAGGCCTGCGTCGTGAAACCGAGGATCTCGACCTTGACGCCACAGCGCTCCAGCGTCCGCGCCAGGATGTCGGCGCAGAGCGCCGCCACCATGATCGGCCGGCCGCGCATCGATCCCGAATTGTCGAGCAGCAGCGTCACGACGGTGTCGCGGAACTTGCTCTCGTCCTCCTGCTTGAACGACAGCGGCGCGGTCGGATCCACGACAACGCGCGTCAGGCGCGAGGTGTCCAGCACGCCCTCCTCGAGGTCGAACATCCACGACCGTTTCTGCTGGGCCATCAGCCGCCTCTGCAGGCGGTTGGCCAGCCGGGAGACCGCTCCCTGCAGGCCTTGCAGCTGCGCATCGAGATAGGCCCGAAGGCGGGCTAGTTCCTCGGGGTCGCACAACGCATCGGCATTGGCGACCTCGTCATGCGCCGTCGTGAAGACCTTGTAGTCGAAGCGCAGACCGTCATCCCCCGGCCGAAAGTTCGGCCGCGCCGGCGTCGCGGGCTCCTCGCCTTCTTCGGCGTCCATCGCCTCCTTGTCGCTGTCGGCATCAAGCGTGACGCTGGCGTTGGTCTCGTCCGAGGGCTCGCCCTCGCCAGCCTCGCCCGTGTCGCTGTCGGAGGCCTCGCTCTCGCCTTCGCTCTCCCCTTCGCCCTCTTCGGGAGCGTTGGCCTTGGATTCGGTCGAATCGTCCGCGCCATCCTCGTCGGACGAGGCTTCGGCCGCAGCGGTCTCGTCGCCAAGACCCAGCTCGCGCAGGATGGCGTGGACCACGTCGGCGAAGGCCCGTTGGTCCTGCATCGCCTCCTGCGCCCGCGCGAACGAGGCGAACGCCTTGCCCGTCAGTTCGGCGCGCCAGGCGTCGGCGACGCCTTCGGCTCCTTCCGGCAGTGCGCGTCCCGTGAGGCGTTCGCGCAGCAGGAATTCCAGCGCGTCCTCGATCGGCGCGCGATCGCGCCCGACGGTCTTGCCATATCCGGCGCGCTCACAGCGCTGCGACAGCGCCGCATCGAGATTTTCCGCGACCCCGTCCATTGCGGCCGCGCCTATCGACTCGACCCGGGCCCGCTCGGCTGCCTCAAAAAGGCGCCTGGGCGCCTCGCCCCGGGGCGCACGAGCCGCGTGGTGCTTTGAATCATGGTGCGCCAGCCTCAGCGCAAGCGCATCCGCCTGACCGCGCGCGCGCGCCACTCCCGACTCCGTGATGTCCCGAGGCGGCGTCGACAGCGTGATCTGCAGACCCTGCAGCCGTCCGCCATCCACCGAAAAATCGACATCGACGTCGTCTTTCCCGGCCAGCGCGCGGGTGGCTGCGGCAAGCGCCGTCCTGAACACCTCGGTGCGGTCCGTTCTACTGCTCATGTTGCAAGCTCTAGATCAGCCGGCGTTCAAATGCATCCATCAGGTTGTCGTGGCGCGCGGCGGCAGAGGTGGGACGCGAAAGCCGTCCCGCTTGCGAGGTTTCACCCCCCAGGACAGGATGATCTAAACCGCAAAACGGCCGAACAGCTCCAGAGTCCGCCGGAAAGCCAGCGCATCGGAAGCTGCGTCATAATCGCTGGACTCCTTTCGCGCAAAGCCATGCCCCGCCTCGTAAATGTGAACCTCCACGCCGGGATGGGCCACCTTCAAGGCGTCGACGCCCTGCATCGGGATGTGAGCGTCATGGCGGCCGAAATGACAGATTGTCGGGCATTTCGGCGTCAGATTCGTGAGCTGCGGTATGGCGCCTCCATAATAGCAGGACGCTGCCGCCAGACCTTCGAGCCTTGCCGCCGCGACCCAGCTCATCGTTCCGCCATAGCAATACCCCGTCACGAAGACCGGCCCCGCGCTTTTCATGCCGTTGAGGCAAGCGCCGATATCGTTCATCGCATTGTCCTGGCTGTTTCCCATGGCGAGTTCGCGCGCGCGTGGCATGTCCTCGGCCAGGCGATCCGGTTCGGAGACGAAGCCTGGCGCCGATCGGTCGAACATGGACGGGGCAAGCGCCTCGAAACCGGCGGCGCCCAACCGCTCGGCCATGTGCCTGACATGCGCCGAAATCCCGAAGATTTCCTGGACCACGATGACCCCGCCCTTGCGGGCGCCCGTCGGCTCGACATGAAAGGCGCCGAGCTCGAACCCGTCGCGGCTCGCCACGCGAACCATTTCACCGGCGTCGGACATGGCTGATTTCCCTTTGTGCGCGCTGTTCGGCATCCACGCCTCGCTCCGCAATCGGGCGATTCCGGGGCGAGGGACCTAGCCAGCGCTCCCTCAAGCCACCTTCACCATCGCCGCGCTTTCGGGCAGTTCGCGGGCGAAGGCGCGCTGGTAGAATTCCGCGATCGCCGGCCGCTCCAGCTCGTCGCACTTGTTGACGAACGTCATCCGGAAAGCCAACCCGACATCGCCGAAGATCAGCGCGTTCTCGCCCCAGGTGATCACTGTTCGGGGGCTCATCACCGTCGAGATATCACCGGCGATGAAGGCGTTGCGGGTCATGTCGGCCACCCGCACCATTTTCGAGATCGTCGCCTTGTCGATCTCGGGCACTTTGGCGAGCACGATCTCCACCTCGGCGTCGTGCGCCAGATAATTGAGCGTTGCGACGATTGACCAGCGGTCCAGCTGACCCTGATTGAGCTGTTGGGTGCCGTGATAGAGGCCGGTCGTGTCGCCGAGCCCGACCGTGTTGGTGGTCGAGAACAGCCGGAACCAGGGATTGGGCCGCATCACCCGGTTCTGGTCCAGCAGGGTGAGCTGGCCCGAGGATTCGAGAATCCGCTGGATCACGAACATCACGTCCGGGCGGCCGGCGTCGTATTCGTCAAACACCAGGGCGACCGGCCGCTGCAGCGCCCAGGGCAGAATCCCCTCGCGGAACTCCGTCACCTGCTTGCCGTCCTTGAGCACGATGGCGTCCTTGCCGACGAGATCGATGCGGCTCACATGGCTGTCGAGGTTGATGCGGATCAGCGGCCAGTTGAGACGCGCCGCCACCTGTTCGATGTGCGTCGATTTCCCGGTCCCGTGATAGCCCTGGATCATCACCCGCCGGTTGTGCTTGAAGCCCGCGAGGATCGCCCTTGTCGTCTGCGGATCGAAGCGATAGGCCGGATCGAAATCGGGCACATAGCCCGAGCGTTCGCCGAAGGCCGGCGTCTTGCCGTCCATGTCGATCCCGAAAGTCTGGCGGATGCCGACTTCCTTGGAGGGCGCGAGCGTCAGCAAGGCTTCGGACGGGTCGATCACGGACATGGGGGAAGCGTCTCTTTGGCGTTGGAGGACGCCAGAATAGGCGGTCCTGTCGCTGCATTGCAACGCAGCATTGGATCTGGCCCGCCTTCAATGCAGCCGCAAGACGAACTTCAGCCTGTTTCTCGGTGCGGGGCGCGAAGGCGGTTGCGCGCGGCCTCTGCGCGATTACCCTCCGGCTTCCCACGGCTGAGGGTTGGACAATGGCGAAGGTTCTTGGAATAGGGGGCGTTTTCTTCAAGTCGAAGGATCCGGCCGCCCTCACCCAATGGTACAAGGACGTCATCGGCCTTCATGTCCATGACTGGGGCGGCGTCTTCCTGACGCCCGAGGCGATGGCCGCCCATCCGGGCGCCGGCACCGTGTTCGCCCCGTTCAAGCAGGACACGACCTATTTTGCCCCCTCGACCAAGGACTTCATGATCAATTTCGCGGTGGACGACCTTGACGGCGTCCTCGCCAGCTGCGCGCGCCATGGCGTCGAGGCCAAGGTGATGCCCGACGAGCCCAATGGCCGCTTCGCCCACATCAGCGACCCCGAAGGCACACGCATCGAACTCTGGCAGCCCAAGCCTATGGCGGGTTGAAAGAGCTACTCCCGCGAACGGGGAACTCCATAGCGTTGGCCGTGCGCCGGGGCTGACCCAACATCCGCTCTCTGCTGCACGCTTTCATCTAGGCCCATAGTCTGGAAACGGCCTGCGACGGCTGCGTTCGTAATCGATCACGAACAGCCCGCCTTCCGCCTTGGCGAACGCCGAACCCGCTTCTGCGATCACGCGGGCCGCGCGTTCGGCGGGCGTCCGATTGGGCATGGTGACCAAAATCACGCCGGGCGGCGGCGGCCGACGCTCCGCAAAGATCAGTCGGCCGAAATCGTTATCTTCCGTCAGCAGCAAGAACCCTTCCTCGCGCGCAAGCGCAAGCACATCGATATCGAGAGCGCCGGCCGACAGGTCGGCGACAAAGACGCATTCGGCGAGCTGAAGAAAAGGGGGCAGCACGATGAGTCTGTTGACGCATTCGTCGATCAGCAGGCGCCGCATCAGACCGCGACAAATCCCTGAGTCCGCACGTGATCGGCGGCGAAACGCAAAACAGCGGGAATGTCTTCTTCCCTGAGGGCCGGATAGCCCTGCAGCAGCTCAGCAGCGGTTGACCCTGACGCCAGATAGTCGAGCAGAAGATCGACAGGGATGCGCGTGCCCGTAATGCAGGGCTTGCCGTCCATGACGCCCGGGGTGATCGAGATGCGCGGATGGGAAGTGCGCGGTTGGCTCATAGAGCCAACCTAGCATGCGCGCGACAACAGCGACAGATCGCCCCGCCTCCGGTTGAGCGCGCCCCACGCTAAGGCGTCCGTGCGACCCGGAACCCCAAATCGCTGCTCCGACCCGTGGGCGTGCTCCTGTTGCGAATCGCGGCGCGCAGATTCTGCGGATCGTTGCCCCACGAGCCGCCGCGGACCACGCGGTACGAGCAAGCTTGCTCGTAGCAATCCTCAACCCACTCCCACACATTTCCGTGCATGTCGTGGAGGCCAAAGCCGTTGGCGTCGAACTGGCCTGCGGGCGAGGTGTTCACCCAGCGATCCACGCCGGACGCCAGGCCTTCGCAGCATGTCTCCGCGCCGTAATTGGCGTATTCATGGCTGGCGGTCGGCCCCCACCAATAGGCGCCGGTCGTGCGGGCCCGCGCCGCATACTCCCACTCCGCCTCCGTCAAAAGCCGCCAGGTCCGCCCCGTCTTCCGGGTCAGCCAGCGAGTATATTGCCTGGTTTCGTCCCACGAGACCTTGGTCACCGGATGGCGGCCGCCGCCAAACCCGTCATCCTGCAGCGCGCTGCAACCGTCGTCGGCGACGCAGGCGTTCCACTGGTCCCAGGTCACCTCATGCTTGCCGGCGAAAAAGCGCGCGACGCTGACCTGCTTTTGCGCTTCGTCGCTGTCGCGCCCCGGCTCGCTGGCAGGTGAACCCATGGTGAAGCTTCCGCCCGGTATCTCCACGACTTCGGGACAGAATGTACAGGGCGCGGGCGTCGCGGCGGCGGGCGGCGGCGTCAGCTCCCTGATGCGCGCATCGGCCAGGTCGATCAGCGTGGCGCAGCTCGCGGGCAGGCGCCGGCGATAATTCTGCACCACGCCCAGGCCCGTCGTCGGCCTTTCCATCATTGGCCATTCGGCCCGCGCCGGGGCGCATCTGTCCACCGCCGCAGCCGCCGGAGTTGGGGCAGGGGCTGGTTTCGCCTTCGGAACCGTCGCAGGCGGCGCCGACAGACGGTTGTCGATCGCCTTGACCAGATCGGAACACAGCCCGCCCGGCGCCGCCTTGGCGCGCAGGGCTTTCAGCGCCGCCGCATCGGTGGTGTTGGCAAGCTGGGCCTGCCATGGCCGGCAGGCCGGGCTGTCCGCCCACGCTGGCGCCGCGCCCATCAGCGCCAGCCCCAGCAAGACCACGACCCGTTTCAGCTGCATCGGGTAAACGCCTGCATGTCGCTCGCGCCCTTCGACTGTATCAGCAGCTGGGCGCCCTCGCGCTTGTAGCGCAGCGCCGCGCCGTCGCGAAGCGTCTCGATCCATCCGTCGGCGCCATTTTCCACCAGCGCCTCGGCCTCGCCGCCGACCATGAGCTGTTCCCCCGCAACCGTTACTTCCAGCCGCTGGCCGGCCGCGCACCCGTCAGCCTCGCCGGTCACATTCCACGATCCGCTCAACTCCCGCTCGGCCATTTCCGCCAGCGTCAGAGGCGTCACCTCGGCCGCCATAGGCTCAAGCACGAGCGCGCCCACCAGCGCTTCCTCCGCAATCGCGAGCGGATCGGCGTCTGCTTTCAGGCCCCGCCAGTCGCCGGGATTGCCGAACCAAACGCCGCCGCCCAGCGCCGCCAGCAGAACCACCGCGATCGCCGGCGCGATCCAGCCCGGGGTCCCGTCGCCAGGCTTGCCTTGCCCGCTCGCCGTCGTCGCCAGTTTCAGCTTGCGGATCATCCGCTCCGCGTCGGCGTCGAAGCTCTCGCGCCGCAGATCGACGCCATGGCGCCGCGTCAGGGGCTTCAGTTCATCCGGCAGATTGTCCTCGGAGGGAAACGGCGTCCCGTCCAGCATCACCGGCGCCACCTGAATGCCGCGTTTCAGGGCCGAGGCGATCTCGATCCGGACGAAGTCCTTCGGGTCGTCCAGCCTTCGTTGCCCGGTGCGCGGATTGGCGACTGTCAGCCAGTCCGGCCCGATCAGCGCCAGCAGCACGTCGCACTGCTTCACCTGCCCGTCGAGATACTCCACGAAATCGACCCCGACTGGAATGTTGTCAATGTCGATAAAGATGTCGCGCTTGGGCACCCGGCCGACACGCATCAGACTCTGATGCAGGCGGTCTGCCTGGTATTTGCTGTCGTCGCGGCGATAGCTGATGAAAATCTTCGGCATGGGCGTCCCCCCGGCGCCCCGACCTTACCGCGCCGGGTCAGCCGGCACAATCAGCGCCTCAGGCCAGCCCGCTCGATTTCAGCGCCTTGAACGCCCGGATCACCACAGTGAGGCGCGGCTCCATCGAGCGGTCGCCGCCGTTCGAATCCGGGTGATAGCGCTTCACCAGCAGGCCATAGCGTTCGCGAACCGCCTCGCGGCTGGCGTCCGGCGGCAGTTGCATCTCCTCCAGCGCGCGCATCTGCAGCCGCGTGCGGTCGCGCACCTCGCGTTCGGCGGGCTCGGCGCCGGCCTCCTGTGAATTGTCGAACCAGTGCCGGCCACGCCATGTCTTGGCGTTGTAGGCCGCGCCGGCCTTGGCGCCGCCGACCGGGCCGCCGCCCATCTTCCAGGTCTGCTTGTGGCCATAGGCGGCCGACGCCTGAAACGCGGAGATCTCCGCCTCGGTCATGCCGTCGAAGAAATCATAGGTCGAGTTGTACTCGGCCGCATGGCGCTGGCAGAACCAGTGGCTGTCGTCGGGGGGCGTCTTCTGGCCGGCTGCAGGGGGCACGCGAGCGGCGAACGGCTTGGGCGCCTTGCAGGCGCCAAGAGCGTCGCAGCCCTTCTGCTCGCATCGCTTCAGCTCGGCAGCGGCGCCGCGTTTGCGGCGGCCTCCGGGCGGATTGACGCGGATGTCCACGAACTTGACGCGGTAGCCGCCTATATAATCTTCAGCGAACGACATCTGACAATCATGGGGTGCAGGAGTTAATGCGGCAAGAATTGACAAATCGCGCGGAGCGGATGCGAACGGTGCTGGAAGCGGCTTTTTCGCCTCTGGAGCTGGAAATCACGGATGAATCGCACCTCCATCATGGCCATGCGGGCGCGGCGCCCGGCGGTGAGACGCATTATGCTGTGCGCATACGCGCGGCAGCCTTTGAGGGACTAACCCGCCTCGCCATCCACAGGGCGATCAACGACGCGCTCGCGGACGAATTCAGGTCGGGACTCCACGCCCTGTCGATCGCGGCTGTTTAGAGGCGGATCGCGATCCAAGCGGGAGCGACCGGGAAGCTTGGCAAACGCGAGTCCGGGAGGCCGGGAGGCCGGGAGGCCGGCGAGACGACCAGGGGAAGAGCCGTCTCGCCGCCAGGGCCGTCGCCATCGAATGGCCGCCCCCCAAGCCGCCAGTCTAGATGAACGCCCGATGACCACATCAGGGTATACCCCCATGTTCACATCAGTATCCGCAGCCGTGTCGCGATGCGGACAGCATCGATCATGTTGCGGGCGTTGAGACGCTTCAGGATCTCGGTCACGTGGCTTTCGACGGTCTTTTCCCGACGGCCGGTCGTGTCGGCGATCTCGCGGTTCGACAGGCCCTCGGCCCGCAACACCAGCACCCTGAACTGCGCCTTCGACAGCGAAATGCCTCCCCTGACCAGACCCGCGACATCGACCGGCATCTTCAGAAAGCGCGCCGCCTCGTTGGCGAACACGTCGAAGGAGATCCGGAAGGCCGCGCGCGCAGAGGCGTCACGCGCCAGATCCTCGCCCGCCGCCATCATCACGGCGATGGACCCTTGATCCAGCATGACGCGCTTGGTGAAACCCTCCTTCATGTTGAAGGCCCGCGCTGCGGCCATCACCTCGCGCCCGCCAGGGTCGAGTTTCTGGTTTCGCGTCTGCTCGCTCCAGAAGCCGCAGGCGCCGCCCCGGACCGCGCTCTGAAAGATGTGGTCGGTTGCATCGTAACCGCGATCGAGATAAAGCTGCTGCCAGGCCCGCGGAAGATTGCTGACCGAGCGCTCGATCACATACCCGCCGAGGTCGCGGCGCAGATAGAGGCAGGCGTAACTCCTCGCCCCCAGCGGCCCGATCAGCCGCAACAGCGCGTTGGCGAGCGCTGTTTTTGTCGTCGTTTCAGGCGCCTGCGCGACAAAGCTTATCAGCCGCTCGCCAAGCGCCGTTCTTGAAACCGCCATTACGACACCCTCAGGGTTTACCCTGAGATTATCGAGAGATCACACCGGAAGGAATTGCCGATCGCAGCGCCGTGGGTGTCAACCAGCGTCGCCGTCACATTCGGATGCGAGAAATTCGGACAGCGAGGCCGCGCCAACCTCGCCATCGATGAACGCCTGCCCGATCCCCCGCGCCAGGATCAGCGTCATCCGGCCATGCCTGGCCTTCTTGTCGTGCGCCATGTGCATGGCAAGTTCGTGGGCCTGATAAGGCCCGCCCGCAAGCTCCCGCACGCGCGTCGCAAGCCCCAGAGCCTGCAGCAGCCGCTCCGCCCGCGCCGCGTCTTGCACCGGACACAACCCGAGGCGCGCCGAGTACCGGAACGCCATGGCCATGCCTACGGCCACAGCCTCACCGTGCAGCAGCTCGCTCCCATAACCATTGGCGCGCTCCAGCGCGTGTCCGAAGGTGTGCCCGAGATTGAGCAGCGCCCGCTCCGCCTGCTCCGTCTCATCCAGCGCCACGATGCGCGCCTTGGCCGAACAGGACACCCGGACCGCCTCGGCTGTCGCCGGCTTGTCGCCACTTCTCATCGCGCGGGCATGGGTTTCAAGCCAGGCGAAAAAGCCGGGATCGTCTATCAGCCCATATTTTGCGACTTCCGCCAGCCCGGCCGCGCGCTCGCGCTCCGGCAGCGTGTCCAGCACGTCGAGATCGGCCACAACCAGGTGGGGCTGGTGGAAAAGCCCGATCATGTTCTTTCCGGCCCGGCTGTTGATCGCGGTTTTGCCGCCGACCGAGCTGTCCACCTGCGCGAGCAGCGTCGTCGGAATCTGCACGAAGCGGGCGCCGCGCTTCAGAAGCCCCGCCGCCAGCCCCGCGAGATCGCCGACGACGCCGCCTCCGAACGCCAGGACTAGATCGTTGCGTTCCGCGCCGGCCTCCATCAGGGCGTCCAGCACCGCCTCCAGCTGGGTCATCGACTTGGACGCCTCGCCTGGTGCGATTTCCACGACGCAGGCGTCGAGGCCCGCCGCCGCCAATCCGCGTTGCAGGGCCGGCAGATGCAGTCTCGCGACCGTCTGGTCCGCTACTACGAACACAAGCCTTCGCGTTGCAAGAGGCGCGATCAGCTCGCCAGCTCGCGCCAGCAGACCCTGCCCGATCACGATGTCATAGCCGCGCTCGCCGAGTTCGACCCGGACACGGCTTTCAGAAGCGGTCATGTGGCGCCCAGCGCCGCGCGGATCGCCCGCACCGCATCCGAAGAGGGGCCGTCGCCTGAATCGACCACCACATCGGCCAGCGCATAAATGGGAGAACGCGCCTCGTTGAGGTCGGCGAGCGCCTGCCGTGGATTGTCCCGCTTCAGCAGAGGCCTTGTCTCCCGCCGGCTGACCCGCTTCCAGACGATGTCGAGATCGGCGCGCAGCCAGACGGTGACGGCCTTCTCCCTCAGCAGCAGACGGGTTTCGGCGTCCATATAGGCCCCGCCGCCGGTCGCCAGCACGATGGGCTCGCCCTGCAGCAGGCGCTCGATCACCCGGCGCTCGCCGCGCCTGAATTCGGGCTCGCCATGACGCTCGAAGATTTCGTGCACGCTGAGGCCGGCGGCCTTCTCGATTTCCTCGTCGCTGTCGCGAAAGGGCGCCCCCAGGGCTTCGGCCAGCTTCCGCCCCACGGTGGATTTGCCCACCCCCATCAGACCAACAAGCGCGATCGTCCGCGCGAGCTGGCCCGAGCCTGCCGCGAACATCTCCCCTGCTCCCTGTCGGGCTTCGATCATGCTCTGTCTTCCTCGACGCCGAGGCTTATACCCCGTAAGGAATCTCGGCAACTTCAGGGGTCGTTGAGCGCGAACGCCGCGCGCATTGGCGCGTGCGGTCTTTCGTCCGACCTCTGACCTATAAATGGCGATCTGGCTGCCGGAGTGAATGAATGGCGATGCGTGGAGGAAGTTTCCGTGGCCGCAAGCGCGGCGGACCTCCGGTTCGGCTGATCGCCGCCGGCGTCGTCCTCGTTAGCCTCGTCGGCGCGGTGTTCTGGTTTTCGATGCAGGCCGAATCGAACGCGCCCGTCCAGCGTGAAATCCGTGTGGAGGCGACCAATGTCGGCCCGCAATAGATTGCCGATCTATGCGTTCCTCGCCGCCCTGTGCCTGACTTCCCCAGGTTGGGCGCAGGTCTCGTCCGGCCCGCTTGGCCAGGTCGATCCATGGGGCGTCGGCTGGCTCGGCAAGGCCGAAGGCGCCCTCCCATCGACCTTCTGGGCCAATACCGACGCCGCCACGCTCGGCCCCATTCTCGCCAGTCTCAGGCCCGAGACGCTATCCCCCGCCGCGACCCTCGCACTCCGCCGCGTGCTGCTGTCCTCCGCCAAGGGCCCCGAAGACGGCGCGGAGCTCATCCCCGAAAGGCTGCGCCTGATCGAGCAGATCGGGGAGACTGGGCGCTCGATAGATCTGCGGGGGCGTTTTCCGAAAGCGCCCTGGGGCCGGACGGCCGACAGCCTCGCCAGCGAGCTGGAACTTGCCACCGGGCGCTCCGAAACCGCTTGCGCCCGCGTCGCCGACCGGCGCGCCGACGATCCGGTGTGGATGCCGGTCCGCGCCCTCTGCTACGCGATCGCCGGAGATTTCAACGCGGCCTCCATGGTCGGCGAACAGGTGGTCGGCGCTGACGGCGCCGCCAGCCCCTGGCTAGTCTCCGCTCTCGAGACAATGCGCGAGCCAACGAAGACCAGGCCGGCCGGGCGCTATGGTTCGCCTTTCGAGGTCGCGGTCTCGGTCGCGGCTAAACTCTCCGTCCCCGCCAACGCCTTCCTGTCCTTGCCCGGAGACGTCGCGCTCGCTGTCGTGCGGCACGAGGGCGCGACGCCCGACCAGAAGCGCGCCGCCCTGCCGGCGGCGGTCGAGACAGGCAAGGCAAACCCCTCCGACGTGCTTGCTGTTCTGGGCCTTCCGGTAAACGCCCCGGCGAGCGGAAAACGGGCCGCGCCCAGCTCCCGGATCGACTATCTCGCCCTCGCGAGCGCCGCCGCCGCCGACGAAAACCTCAAACCCGACGCCAGGGGGACTGCATTCGCCGTCGCCTTGAAATCCGGCGAGACCCGCACTGATTTTCGAACCGCCTCGCTGGCGCTCCATGCCGCCCTCAAAGCGCTGCCGAAATCAGAGGCGACGCTGGCTCACTCCGAAACCTTCGCGCGCGCCAGCCTTGTCGCAGGCGACCAGAAGCTGGCCGGCGAGTGGCGCGCCTTGATGGACAGGGCGCCGGACAAGTCGGCAGACCCCTGGGCCGCCGCGCGCATCGATCTGATGCTGAGCTTCGCCGGCGTCGGCGCCGGCGACGCCTCCGCCATCCTCGACCGCCTGCTGGCCTCCGTCCCGGCCACACCGGCTGTCGCCGCCAAGGCGTCCACTCCAGCCCAGCGGCAGGCCGATCTTCGCCGCATCGAAAACGCCCGCGCGCTTTTCCTTTATGTCGGCTTGGGGCGAGCCTTGACGCCAGAAGCGCGCGCTGTCCTCGCCGCGCAAAAGACGGTGGGCCGGGGCGTCTCCGATGCAGGGCTCGCCCGCGTGCGGGCGGCCAATGAAGCCAAGGCGCCTGGCGAGGCGGCTCTTGCGGCGATCGCGCTGGTGGGTTCTGACGCCTCCGCGCAGTCCTTCGCCGGACTTGGCGACATCCTCACCGAGTTGCGGCGCGCCGGTCTCGAAACGGAAGCCAACGCCATCGCGCTTGAGGCCCTCCAGGTGTGGAAAGCGCTTTGAGATTCGACCGCGCCGAGACCGACCCCTACACAAGCCGCTCTCGTCCATGCTAGACGCGCGCCGCATCGACGCCTTCCTCGACACGCTCCGCGCCGAGCGCGGCGCCGCCGACAACACGATCGACGCCTACCGCCGCGATCTTGAGGACGCCTCGTCCTTCCTGCGCGCCAACCAGTCCAACCTGATCGACGCCCGCGAGGCCGACCTCGCGGCCTACATGCGCGATCTCACCGACCGCGGCCTCTCCGACGCCACCGCCGCTCGCCGACTCTCGGCCCTGCGCCGCTTTTTCCGATTCCAGCTCCGCGAGAATGACCGCAGCGACAACCCGACGTCCCGGCTTGATGGCCCGACCCTCACCCGCCAGCCGCCCGACGTGCTCTCGCGCGAGGAAGTCGGCCGCCTCATCGAGGCAGCGCAAGGCCCCGAGCCGACTGACATCCGCGCCGTCTGCCTCGTTGAACTGCTCTATGGCGCCGGCCTGCGCGCGTCGGAATGCTGCGACCTCCCCTTGTCTGCGCTGCCCACCGGTTCCGCTACGACGCTGATCGTCCGGGGCAAGGGCGACAAGGAGCGCATCTCGCCCCTCGGGCGCCCCGCGCTCGCCGCCCTCGCCGCCTACATGGCGATCCGCGAGACCTTCCTGCCGAAATCCGCCGTCCGCAAAACCGCCGAACGCTATGTCTTTCCCTCGCGCGGCGCGGGAGGGCGCCTTACCCGCCGCCGCCTCGGCCAACTTCTGGAAGGCCTCGCGGTCAAGACCGGCATCCAGTTGGACCGCGTCACGCCTCACGCCCTGCGCCACGCTTTCGCCACCCATCTCTTGTCCGGCGGCGCCGACCTCCGCGCCGTTCAGCTGCTTCTGGGTCACGCCGACATCTCGACCACGCAGATCTACACGCATGTCGTGACCGACGAACTCCGCGACCTCCTCGAGACCGCGCATCCGCTGGCGCGAAGATAGCCCCTGCCCCTCGCGTGAACCGCTACTGAACGCCGCGTTCGAGCCTGCCTCAGATCGCATCCGCAATTCTCTCCCTGTCGAGCGCGGTTGGCGCAGCGACCAGAGATCGGAGCCATTGACATGAAGCGCCTGCTATCCGCCGCCGCCGCCATCGCTCTCGTCGCGAGCATGAGCGCCGCCGAGGCCCAGTCACGCAACCGCGTGAAATCGAACCAGCAGGGTTGGGGGCATTCCAGCGCCGCCAGCCAGAAGGGCGATCGTAACGGCGTCGTGGTCACTCAGTCGGGACGTGGACATTTCTCGAAGGGCGTCCAGGACGGCTACAACAACTTCCTGCGCATGGACCAGTACGGCACCCGCAACCGGACGACGACCAGCCAGCGTGGCGAAGACAATTTCTCGGCGACCGGCCAGGAGGGCCTCAACCTCGACGCCGATACCCGCCAGTCTGGTTATGGCAATGTCGCCGGCATCGCCCAGATCGGCGAAGGCAGCTACGCCAGCACCGAGCAGAACGGCGTCAACAACGCCTCCGGCATCATCCAGATCGGACGCGGCCAGGACGTCGCCGTTCGCCAGAATGGCGACAACAACATCTCCGTCGTCGTTCAGAGCGGCTGGGATTGATCGCGACCGGCGGGAGAGCGGTTTCGCTCTCCCGCTCCCCGTGGCCCCCCAATCAGTGGCCCGCCAATCAGGAGCTGATCATGTCGAACCCTCTATTCCTCGCCGCCGCCGCCGCGCTGACCCTCGCGGGGTGTACCGCCGCCCCGCCAGCGGAGATCGCGATCGCTCCGCCGATGGCGTATGCCAACACACCCCCGCCGCTTCAGACGGTCCCCTGGCCCGCCCCGCCGCTCGAAGCCGACTCCCGGCCAACGCCGCCGCCTGCCAATGCTCTCGCCGCGCGGGCGACCAGCGCGCTCCCGAACGGGCTCGACGGCGAAATCCGCTCGCCCCAGCGCCGTTCTGCATCCTGCGATATCCGCGTGCGGCCGACCCGCGGGGGCGTCGAAGTCACGGGCGTCGCGCGGCCCGGCTACCCCATGTCGGGCGAATACGACTTCGTCATCACCAGGTCCGGCGCCTCCGGGTCGTCCGACATCACGCAGGGCGGGCCTTTCAATGGGCGGGCGGGGGACGACATTTCGCTCAGCTCCACGGAAATCTCGCTTGGCCGGCGCGACAGGTACCGCGCTGTGCTGACGCTGACGGCAAACGGCCGCGAAATCTGCCGTCGCGAAATCCGTTCCTGATTTTCCGCCCGTCGAGGAGACCGCCCATGAGACACTTGGCCACGATCGCTCTTTTGGGCGCCGTCACCGCCTCGGTCCTCCCCGCCGCGTACGCGGATGATCGCCGCAGCGCGGGACGCGAGTTCGGCGCGATCCTGCAGATCGCCGCCTCCGAATACCTGTCCCAGAGAAGCGGCGTCGATATCCAGCAGCGCGGCGACAACAACCAGGCCACCGCCACCCAGAACGGACCCGGAAACGCCGCTGCGATCCGCCAGCAGGGGCGCGGCCAGAGCGCCACGGTCGGGCAGGCAGGCGCTGTCAACCGCTCGGACGTCAGCCAGTATGGCGTCGCCAACAGGGCTGCGATGAACCAGACGGGCTCGTCGAATTATGCCTGCCTGATCCAGATCGGCATCGGCCTCGATGCGGACGTTCAACAATCCGGCAGCGGACGCTCCGTCGGCATCGTGCAGACCCCCGGCGGCAGCCGCGAAGTGGCGCCGGAGATCTGCTTCCTCGAAAAAGTCAGCCGGAAATACATCGCGCAAAGACGGGGGCGATAGGCGGGACTCCACCGCCGCCTTGCCTCTATCACGAAGTGGGGGAGGTGGATCGCCACACCTTCGTCGCGAGACGGAGGGCTAGTATGGCGGTTCAGAAGTGCGCATGGTCTCGCCGCAGCCTTGAAGCGAACTTCTGAACCAAAGCCACACTGGCAGGCCCATGATACTAGTGTCCTTTCGATTCTGAAGTTCGCTTCAAGGCATGGAGCGACAATCTTGCGAACTTCAGAACCATGACACGAGCGCTCGGACCGCCTTGCCCACGCGCCTCGCTTGATGCATTGCACACTCAATCAAGCACTAAAGGCGGCCGCGCCATGACCTCCCGTACACCCCGCCAGTTCTTCAAACCGCTCGCCATTGGCGCGCCCGCGCCCTACCGCAGCCTGCCTGTCGTACTCGAACGCATGATCCATTTCGTGCCCGGCCATAACGAGAAGGTGCGCTCCAAGACGCCCGACATGGCGGCGAAGGTTGACGTCATCCTCGCCAACCTGGAAGACGCCATTCCCGCCGACGCCAAGATCGCCGCCCGCGCCGGCGCGATCGAAATGGCCCGCATGGCCGACTACAAAAAGCTCGGAACCGGCCTCTGGACGCGCGTCAACCCGCTCAACTCGCCCTGGTTTCTCGACGACGTAACCGAAATCGTCACCAGGGCCGGCGACATCTACGATGTCATCATGCTGCCCAAGGTCGAGGGCCCGTGGGACATCCACTATGCCGACCAACTCGTCGCCCAGCTGGAGGCGAAAGCCGGCGTCTCCCGACCTATCCTCTTCCACGCCATCCTTGAGACCGGGCAGGGCGTCGCGCTGGTGGACGAGATCTGCGCCGCCTCCCCCCGCATGCAGGGGATATCGCTTGGCCCGGCCGATCTCGCCGCCAACCGCGCCATGAAGACCACGCGCGTCGGCGGCGGCCACCCGATGTACAAGGTGATCGAGGATCCTCACGCCGACGCCTCAACCCCGCGTGCTGCCGCCCAGCAAGATCCCTGGCATTACACGCTCGGCCGTATGGTCGACGCCTGCGTCACCGCTGGCATCAAGCCTTTCTACGGCCCGTTCGGCGACATTTCTGACCTCGCCGCCTGCGAGCAGCAGTTCAAGAACGCCTTCCTGATGGGCTGCGCCGGCGCCTGGTCGCTCCACCCAAGCCAGATCGACATCGCAAAGCGCGTCTTCTCGCCGGAGCCCGACGAGGTGAAGTTCGCGCTGCGCATTCTCGAAGTCATGCCCGACGGCACCGGCGTCGCCATGCTGGACGGCAAGATGCAGGACGACGCCACCTGGAAGCAGGCGAAAGTCATCGTCGATCTGGCGAGGCAGGTCGCGGCGAAAGATCCCGCGATGGCGACGGCCTACGGGATGTAGGGGGTCACCCGGATCGTGCTTCTCGCGCGCCTGTCCGGCTTATCCCATCCACCGCCAGCGCCATCCCGAGCGCCGCCGCGATCATCGCCGCGATGTCCTCGCGGCGCGACAGGCGGTGGTCGCCATCCTTGATCAGCGTCCAGTCGACGTTCGGCGTGCGCAGCCTGCCGACCAGCTCAAAGGAGTGCGACCACGGCACGTCCTCGTCGCAACCGCCATGCAGGATGCGCACCGGCCCGTCGAAGGCGATCTCCCCGTCCATGATCAACCAGTCTCGCCCCTCCTCGATCAGCCTGGCCGTAACCGGATAGCCTGCAGGGTCGTAGGCCGAGGGCCTCGTCCAGGATCCGGTGTCGAGAATCGCCTGTCTCTGCTCGGGCCCGAACCGCGCCCACATCAGCCGCTCGGTGAAATCCGCCGCCGGCGCCAGCAGCACCAGCCCTTTCACCCGCTCCGGCCGCGCCAGCGCGCACAGCAGGGCGAGCCACCCCCCCATCGAGGAGCCCGCCAGCACCAGCGGTCCCGCCGTGAGCCGGTCGATCGCCGCCAGCGCGTCCGAGCGCCAGCGTCCAATCGTGCCGTCGGCGAAGGCCCCGCCGCTCGCGCCATGTCCGGTATAATCGAACCGCAGGAACGCCCGGCCCTCGCCATCCGCCGCCGCGTGCAGGGCGCACGCCTTCTCGCCCTCCATGTCGGAGTGAAATCCGCCCAGCCAGACAAGGCCCGCGCCTCCGCCTTCTGCTCCGACTCCGGCAGAACGACGAAAGGCTAGCGCAACGCCATCATGTTCGAGAAATTCGATCGGGACGGGGTCGATCGCCTTGTCCGCCACGCCGCCCTCCCCTGCAGAAGAGCCTTCCTGGATCTCAGGCCGCTCTCATGCGTCCAAGCTTTTTGTCGACAATGCGCCCGAGACCGTCAACAAGCTTCTGGCGCTCGACATGCTGCGAACTCGTCAGCAGCCCCAGCGTGTGCATCGCGTCGATATGCGTCGAGACAGTTTCAGGGTCCAGCGTTCCTGCCGCGCCTATGGCGGTGATGTATCGGCCGAGCGAGCGCGCCGCCGCCGCCAGCATCGCGTCGCGCGTCTGGTCAGCCAGGGTTTCGGTTTCCTTCACGGCGCCATAGACCTCGCGTAGCTTCTTGCGGTCGCCGGGCGTCAGCGACTTCACCGATTCGCTGATCTTCTGGACACAGATCCGCACCACCGCACGGTTGGGTTCGGACTCCCAGGGCGGCGCGCCGGGCATGTCGTCCACCGGATCGACGAAGCGGCGCATCGGACCGATATAGTCCTCGACCATCCGGCGACGGCGGCAAGGTCCTACATAGACGGCGCTGTCGATGAACTCGCGCGGCCGGTCCAGCACGGCCTGGACGCGCAGCAGCACGGCCTGGGCTGTGAAGGGCCGCACCAGCATCTCGTCGACGCCGCTCTCGCGCGCCGCATCTAGGAAGGCCTTGGTGGGTGTGTTGGTCATGGCTATGATCGAGGTGTGCCGGTTGACATGCTTGTAGCCGCCGCGGATCAGCCGAGTGAATTCAAGGCCGGAAAGCCCGGGCAGGCGCGAAGTGGTGATGATCACCCTGGGCAAGTTTTCCTCGGTTACGTCCAGCAGATGCTGGCCGTCGCGCACATGCCTGATGTTCTCGAACCCCGCGCCCCGCAGCACCTCGGAAATGAGATTGCGCGTCTGGGCGACCTCGTCGGCGACGACGATCATGTGTTTCTTGTACGAATGCAGCATGGCGGTCCCGCAATCACCCGAAAGCTTTGAGTCCCCGTGGGACCGGCCGCTTCCACCTCCCCTCTCTTAACCCTTCGTGGTTGAGATCATGCTGAGAGGCGAAGGTGGATTTTGCCTTCCGCTTAGCACGCGCTTAACGTGTAGAGCCGGATCGCTTCGAGCGGATGGAGAATCAGGGAAAGGGGCGATCATGCTGTCGGGAGCGACCATATTGCAGGTCATACCCGATCTGGCGGCCGGCGGCGCCGAACGCACCACCATCGAGGTTGCGCGGGCGCTGCACGACGCTGGCGCACACGCTCTGGTCGCCAGCGCCGGCGGGCGCCTCGAACCCGAACTGACGGCGGCAGGGGGAGAACTTCTTCTCATGCCCGGCGCCGGCTCGAAGAACCCGCTCACTCTCCTGGCCAATGCGCGGACATTCGCCGCCATCATCCGCGAACGCAGGGTCGATCTCGTTCACGCGCGGTCCCGCGCCCCGGCCTGGAGCGCGCTCTGGGCGGCGCGCCGGACCCGCCGTCCCTTCGTCACGACCTATCACGGCGTATACAACGCACGCGGGGGGCTCAAGCGCTTCTACAATTCGGTGATGGCGCGGGGCGACGTCGTGATCGCCAATTCCGAATTCACCGCGGAGCATGTGCGCGCCGAACATCCAGAGGCCGCTGGCCGCATCGCCACGATACCCCGCGGCGTCGATATCGCGGAATTTTCCGCAGCCGCCGTCTCCCCCGCGCGCCGCGCCGCGCTGGCAAGCGCGTGGACCTTGAGCCGCGAGGATGGCCGCGCGCTCATCCTGCTGGCCGGCCGCCTTACCGGATGGAAAGGCCAGCGCGAGGCGATCAACGCCGCCGCCCTGCTCGCCGCCCGGCGCGTCCGGCCGTGGCGGATGGTGCTCGCCGGCGACCCGCAGGGCCGGGAGGCCTATGTCGCGGAACTTCACCAGCTGATCGCGCGCCACGGGCTTGACGACAGGGTCACGATTGTGGGGCATTGTAGCGACATGCCAGCCGCCTTTTCCCTCGCCGATATCGTGATCGCCCCCTCGAACGAGCCGGAGGCGTTCGGGCGCGTCGCGGCCGAGGCCGGCGCGATGGGCCGTCCCGTGATCGGGTCGGACGTCGGCGGCCAGCGCGAGATCATCGTTCATGGCGAGACCGGCCTGCTCATCCTACCGCGCGATTCGATCGCCCTCGCCGGCGCCATGGCCGACCTGTTGAACAGGGGGGCCGAGGGACGCAACCGGATGGGCGAGGCGGCGGTCGCCCGGGTGCGCGGGAAATTCACCACGGCCGCGCTCCAGCAGGCGACGCTGGCTGTCTACGACCGCCTGATCGGCCGGCCGTCATGAACGAGCCCGTTTCCGACCATCCGCCTCCCAATCCCGGCGACACGCTCCGGCGCGTGCTCGTCATCAAGCTGGGCGCGATGGGCGATTTCATCCAGGCGCTCGGCGCAATGCGGGTCGTCCGCGCGACGCATCCCTCCGCGCGCATCACCTTGCTGACCACCGAACCGTTCGAGGCGTTCGCGAAGGCATGTCCCTATTTCGACATTGTCGAGGGCGACGGTCGGCCGCGCGACATCAAGGGACGCACCGATCTCATTCGCCGCCTGCGCCAGGCCGGCTATGACATGGTCTACGACTTCCAGAACAATGACCGCACGGCGCAGTATTTCGCCGGCCTTTCGGGCAAGAAGCCGCTCTGGTCAGGCGCCGCGCAAGGCGCCTCCCACCAGCACCGCAATCCCGACCGCGCGATGATGCACAATTTCGACCGGCTGGCCGAGCAGCTCGGCCATGCCGGCCTCGGCCCCAGGCCTAAGGGCGATCCGTCGGGCTGGATCGCGGGCCAGGATCTGCTGCCTTACCTCGACTGGGTGCGTCCCGCCTTCCGCGATCCGCCGCGCTTCCAGCCGGCTTTCTTCAGCCTCGGCGGCCCGTACGCCCTGCTGATTCCGGGCTCTTCGGCCGACCATCCCGAAAAGCGCTGGCCCGTCGAGCGCTTCAGCGAACTCGCCAGATGGCTGGCTGACCTTGGCCTGACGCCGGTCATTGTCGGGGCCAAGGCTGAAGGCGATATCGGCGCCCAGATCGTTCGCGCCGAACCGCGGGCCCGCAACATCGTCGGCCGAACCGATCTTTTCCAGCTCGCGACCCTCTCGGAACGCGCCGTCGTCGCCATCGGCGGCGACACGGGGCCGATGCACCTTGCGGCGGCGGCGCGGGCGCCGGGCGTCTGCATGTTCGCGCAGGAGTGGACGTCGTCGATGGAGATCGAACTGACCTCGGTGTGGAATCCCAACACCCGCCTTGGCCGGGCAGCCCCCAGGGGCGGTCCGATGATGGTGCTCTACGCGCCGGCGCTCGATCAGCTCGGCGTCGATGACCTGAAGCGCGCCGCCCGCGGGCTTGGCGTCCTGCCGCCCGAGCCAATCCGTCCAGCGCGCACCACGCCGCCTCTGGACATCGCCCCGGTCGCGCCCTCCACGCTCTCCGACATCGCCGGCGCCAGCGAGCCCTGATCGGCCGCGTTGGAGCCCTCCACTTAACATGGAGCAGTCCGGCTTCGTTAACCGGCTTCGTTAACCGGCAGCGGGTATCAATTACAGTCTGATAGCAAGGTTCTGTACCCGTTCCGTACACGGACTGTTTTGTCCGGGCTCGGGCATCGCGTTTGGTTTGGCTTGGCTTTTTGGGGACAAAGACAAAATGGACGAGGCCAGACTGGCGGCGCCGGCGCCCCTCGACCATCTCGCAGATCGTATCCGCCGCCTCGCCAGGGGGCGCGAAGCTCTCGACATCGCGCAGTTCCACGCGATCGGGCTCGACGAGATACGCTCCGCCTACGGCGAGCGATGGCCGGAGCAGAAGGAGCGGATTCAGGGCGTCGCCGAAGGTTTTCTGCGTCAGCGCATCGACCCGTCGGACCTGTTGGTCAGCGCCGGTGGCGGCTTCGTGATCATTTTCGGCGGAGCTGGCGGGGCGGAGGCCGAAGTCGCCGCCGGCCAGCTTTCGGACGGCCTCAACCGTTTTTTCCTGGGCGAGGCGGGCCATGCTCCCGCGCCCCGGTTTGGCGTCGTCAGCCATTGCGCTCCGGTCAGGGATCTCGCCGGGACATTTGGCGCAATCGATTTCGTCGCGGGCGAGCCTGAACCCGAGGCCCCTTCCGGCCCGGCGCCGCAGGCCTTCGACTGGCGTTACCAGCCGGTCTGGGACGTCCGCCGCGAGACGCTGTCGAGCTGGTATGCGGCGCCCTATCTCAGGCAGACGCAAAAACGCGTCGCGGGATACCAGTTCGAGACCACGTCGGCGTCGGCGATCCAGTTCGCCGCCATCGACGAGGCCAGTCTCCTTGTGACCGAGCAAGCGATCGAATCACTGGTAGCGCAGGGCAAACAGGTTTTGATCGGCGCCTCCATCCACGCCCGCACGCTAATAAATCTGGCCTCGCGCACGCATATTCTCGCGGTAATGGACCGTCTCGACCCGCGCTATTTCCGCTACCGGCTGATCAAGGTGGCGGGCGTCGCGCCAGGTTTTCCGCGTATCTATCTCAATGAGATCATCCAGCTCCTCAAGGCGCGGGTGACTAATGTCGTCATCGGCGCGGCGTGGGATGAGCCCGATGTCGCCGGCCTTCTGCGGACCGGCGCGTCCGCTGTCGGCCTGACGATCCCGCCGTCGATGGCGGCGGCGCCGATGCAGACCCTGATCGCCAGAATCGGGTCCGACGTGAAACGCGCCCATGCCGGCAAAGCCCGTTTCTTCGTCGAAGGCGAGATCCTTCCAGCGATCGCAATCCGCCTGGGGGAGGCCGGCGTCGACAACATCGCCTCCTCGCTGATCTGGCCAGCCTCGGGTCTGCCCGACGCGATGATGAAATGGCCGGCCAGCCGGCTGGAGCAGGCTGCGATTGGATGATTGCATCTGATCGCAGGTTGATCTGAACGGCCGATCCACCCCAATTCTTGAAGTTTCGCGCCGGGGCAGGCATAGTCCGCGCCGCTGGAGCCGGTCGGTCCCGAGGGGATCGCCAGCCGTACTCCCGCGTGCGTCTCATCAACAGCTGGAGAAACTGCCATAGCCCGTCGCCCGCAAGCCGCCCCACAACCCAAGAAAGACGGTCCCCAGATCAACGAGGACATCACCGCCGCCCGCGTTCTTCTGATCGACGAAAAGGGCGAGAAGCAGGGCGAGATGCCCATCGCGTCCGCCCTGGACGCCGCCCGGGAAGCCGGTCTCGACCTGGTGATGGTGGCCCCCGACAACGACCCGCCCGTCGTCAAGATTTCCGACTATGGCAAGCAGCGTTTCGCCGAGCAGAAGAAAAAGGCCGAGGCGCGCAAGAAGCAGAAATCGGCCGATCTCAAGGAGATCAAGATGCGGCCCAATATCGACACGCACGATTACGAGGTGAAGGGCAAAGCAATCCGGCGCTTTTTCGAGGAGGGCGACAAGGTGAAGATCACCATGCGCTTCCGGGGCCGCGAGATGGCGCACCAGCATCTGGGCATGGAGCTTCTTTCAAAGGTCCGCGAGGAATTCTCCGACGTCGCCAAGGTCGAATCGGAGCCCAAGCTGGAAGGCCGCCAGATGGTTATGGTCCTCTCGCCGCGGTGATGGCTTATACCAGCGGCCCGTCGCCGTGCAGGCTTGTCATCCTGGCCCCGCTCTTGGAAGAGGGGGCCTCGATCTTTCCGGAAAGGGCGTCCAGATCACATCGGAAATATGGCGGGCGCCGCTGGCCAGCATGACCAAACGATCAAACCCCAGCGCGACGCCGCTCGCCTCGGGCATGATCTCCAGCGCCGCAAGGAACGCGTCGTCCAGCGGATAGCTCTCGCCATGGACGCGGAGCTTCGTGCTCATCTCGGCCTCGAGGCGGCGTCCCTGTTCGGTGGGGTCGGTAAGCTCGCCAAATCCGTTCGCGAGCTCGACGCCACAGGCGTAGAGCTCGAAGCGCTCGGCAAATCTCGCATCGTGGGGACAGGCGCGCGCCAGCGCCGCCTCGGCGGCAGGATACTGGTAAAGGAGGGTCAATCGCCCGTCGCCAAGCCTGGGCTCGATGCGTTCGACCAGCACGCGGCTGAACAGGTCCGACCAGGTGTCATCGGCCGCCACACGGACGCCTATCGCCTCCAGAACGCGCGCGAAGCCGTCGCGGTCTTCCAGCACCGGTTCGAGATCGATCGCGCAATAGCGCCGGAAGGCATCTACCAGCGTCAGGTTCTCGGGCTCAAGCGCCGGGTCGCATGCGCGGCCACGCCATTCAAGCTGGGAGCGGTCCGCCGCGCCCAGCGCCTCGCGGCAGAGGGCGATGCAATCGATCATGACGCGCTCGTAGCGCTCGCCTGCCCGATACCATTCCAGCATCGTGAATTCGGGTGCGTGAAGCGGTCCGGTCTCCCGATTGCGGTAGACACGGGCGAAGTCGAAAATCCGGCGCTCGCCAGCCGCCAGAATCTTCTTGCACGAGAATTCCGGAGAGGTGTGGAGGTAGAAGGTCTCCTGCCCGCCGCCCTCTTCCACGAATTCGGTCCGGAAGGCATGGAGGTGGGCCTCGGCGCCAGGCGAGGCCTGCAGCGCGCCGCACTCGACTTCGACAAAGTCGCGGGCCGCAAAGTACCGGCGCGCCGCGTCACGGATGCGGCCCCGGACCATCAGGAACGGCCGGCGATCGGCATGAGCTTCGGGACGCCACCAGGGGGTCAGGGGCATGTCCAGCGCCTCGTTTGTGACAGCCCTTGGCCGCACCGCGCGTTCCGGGTATGACGGCGCCAGGCCGAGCGGGGCTGGCGACGAGGCCCGCGATCCGGCTCTACCCCAACCCCTTCGCAGACACAAAGGCGTTTCACGTGGTCAAAGTCATCGCCAGCAACATTCGCAAGGGCAATGTCATCGAGCAGGAGGACGGTCGGCTCTACATCGTGCTGAAGTCGGAGACCTATCGGCCCGGCAAGGGCACGCCCACCACATCCGTGGACATGCGCCGCATTTCCGACGGTATCAAGATCGTCGTCAGCTACAAGACGACCGACCAGGTCGAGCGGGCCTTCGTGGAGGAGATCAACCACAATTTCCTCTACAAGGACGGCGAGAACTACGTCTTCATGGACCCCAGCAACTACGAGCAGATCACGGTGCCGGGCGAGATGCTGGGCGACATGGCGCCCTATCTCGGCGAGAACATGAGCTGCATCCTGATGATGTTCGATGGACGCCCGGTTTCCATCGAACTGCCCCAGCGGGTGACGCTCGAAATCGTCGAGACCGAGCCGGTGGTCAAGGGTCAGACCGCGTCGGGATCGTACAAGCCCGCCATCCTGTCCAATGGCGCCCGCATCATGGTGCCACCCCATATCGGAACTGGCACGCGCGTGGTGGTGTCCACCGAGGACGGCTCCTATCAGGAACGCGCGAAGGATTAGCGCCGAGCCGGCGCGCTTCGCCCCAGTCTTCGACATGAGCAGGAAAAAGGCAGCGGCGACGAGCGTTCAGAGCGTGCGCGCTATAAGCAGCTTCATGATCTCGTTGGCGCCGCCATAGATGCGCTGAACACGGGCGTCGCGATACATGCGCGAGATGGGATACTCGTCCATGTAGCCATAGCCTCCGAACAGCTGCAGGCAGCGGTCGATGATCTTGTTCTCGAGATCCGTCAGCCAGTATTTCGCCATCGACGCCTTGGCCGCGTCGAGCTTGCCCGCGAGATGGACCTCGATGCAGTGATCGACGAAGACGCGCGCCACCGTCGCCTCGGTCTTGCACTCGGCAAGTACAAACTGCGTATTCTGAAAATCCAGAATCGCCCGTCCGAACGCCTTGCGCTGCTTGACGTAGTCGATGGTGATTTCGAGCGCCTTCTCGATCGTGGTGATCGCCTGGATGGCGATGTTGAGCCGCTCCTGAGGCAGTTGACCCATCAGTTGGTAGAAGCCCTGCCCCTCTTCAGGTCCAAGCAGGTTTTCGGTTGGGACCTTCACGTCGGTGAAGAACAGTTCGGAGGTGTCCTGAGCCTCGTGACCCATCTTTTCCAGATTGCGCCCGCGCTCGAACCCCTCGGCCCCGTCGGTCTCCACGAACAGCAGCGAGATGCCTTTGGCGCCCTGCGACCTGTCGGTCTTGGCGACGATGCAGATGAGGTTGGCGGTCTGGCCGTTGGTGATGAAGGTCTTGGACCCGTTGATGACATACTGGTTGCCGGTCCTGATCGCCGTTGTCTTGACGCCCTGAAGGTCGGACCCCGCGCCCGGCTCGGTCATGGCGATGGCGGTCACGAATTCGCCCGTGCACATGCGCGGCAGCCAGCGGCGTTTCTGCTCCTCGGTTCCGTATTTGAGGATGTAAGGCGCGACGATTGCGTTGTGCAGGCTGATGCCGAAGCCATCGACGGACTTCTTCCCGAGCTGTTCCATCAGGATCACTTCGTGGCGATAATCGCCGCCCGCGCCGCCATAGGCCTCCGGCATGGACAGGCCGAGCAACCCGGCCTCCCCGGCCCTGGTCCACATATCACGATCGACGACCTTGTTCCGGCGCCAGGTTTCGACCTTTTCAGCGGGCGCGTGCTGGTCGAAGAACTTGCCGACCTGGTCCTCGAACATCCTCAGATCTTCCTCCGCCATGAAGGTCGGACGTTCGACATCCAGTACGGCCATCGGTGTCTCCTGAGGTTGCCGCGCGCGTCATCCTCCGTCATGCCCAACGGCGCGGCGCCTGTCCAACGGGATGTGAAGGTGACGCAGCGGCAAATGCTATTCTGCGGGGACCGCCACGGCGTCGTCTGGCGCACGTCTTGCCTTGGCGTCCTTCGGGGCCAGAAGCAGATACATGGGCGGGGTCACGATGCGGGCGACCAGGGTCGAGGAAATCAGCCCGCCGATCAGCACCATCGCCAGCGGAGAGTAGAGCGGCGATTTTTCAAGTACGAGCGGAATGAGCCCGCCAATGGCGGTCAGCGAGGTCAGGAGAACGGGAAGAAATCTCACCTCGCCGGCCCGTTCGATGGCTTCCTTCAGAGGCACGCCGCGAGCGCGCAGCTGGTTGGCGAATTCGACGAGCAGGATCGAATTCTTGATCTCGATCCCGATAAGCGCGATGAAGCCGATGATCGCGACGAACGACAGCGTCTCTCCGCCGATAAAGAGCGCGATGAGCCCGCCCATGATTCCCATCGGGATCACGAACGCCACCACAGCCGCGCTCGCGAACGAGCCGAACTCCAGCAGCAGCACGGCCATTATGCCGAAGGAGGCGATCATGATCGCCGGCAGGAGGCCGCCGAAGCTTTCGCTCTGGGCTTCGGCCTGGCCGCCAAACGCGATCGAGTATCCGGCCGGCAGCTGAATGCCCTCGAGACGCGCGGCCACATCCTCGGTGACGGCGCCGGTGAGAAAGCCGGCCTTGTTGTAAGCCGTGACGGTCACTGTACGCTCGCGCTGGTAGCGGTCGATCTGCGCCGGACCTGACCGCAGACGTGGCGAGGCGAATTCCGACAGTGGGGTCGCCATACCGTCCCCGCTCCAGACCTGCAGACGATCGAGATCCGCGACATTCATTGCGTCGAGCCGCGGCGCCCGCACGATGACCGGATAGGCATCGCCGACCGGATCCCGGAACGAGGCCACGCGCGATCCACCAACGGCGATCCGCAGCGTCTGGTCGATCGCTCCCGCCGGGATACCGCGAAGGCCAGCCACCTCAGTGTTGACGTTCATGTCGATATCGACGAGGCGCTCCGACAGCGGATTGGACAGGTTCCGCGTGCCCGGCGTTCCGGCGATGATCGTCTCGATCTCGCTGGCGATGCTGGTGAGGACCTCGATGTCCGCGCCTCTGAGGCGCACGGCGATCGGCGCCTCGATGGGCGGGCCGTTCTCGAAGCGTTTCACGTTGAACCGCGCGCCTGGATACTCCGCGAGTTCGGTGCGAATGACGTCGAGTTCGGCGGCACCCGCCTTCGATTCCCATTCCCTGAAGCTGGCGTAGATCGATCCGATATTGCTCTGCTGCTCGGCCGCCCTGACATTGTAATAGACCTGCGGATTGCCGCGCCCGGCGTTGGAGAAGCGCCAGTCGATATTGTCGTGCCGGGCGAGGACGCCGTCGGCGAACTGCACCGCCGCATCGGTCTCGCCGATGGACACACCCTGCCCCAGCTCGACGTCGATCATGAAGTACGGGCTGTCATTCTCGGGAAAGAGGCTGAAACCCAGGCGAGGGACAAGCGTCAGAGATGCTGCGAAAGCGGCAAGACCGAGAAACACCGTTAAGCGCGGGGCGGCCAGCGCTAGTTTGAGGACCGGACGATAGACCGCGTGGATCCCGCCCATGACGACGTCGAGCACGAAATTGCGGTGATTGCCGCGTGGCAGCATCCGGCTTGCGAGGAAGGGGATGATGCTGAGGGAGACGAACAGCGAGGCGGCGATAGTGCACACCACTGCGACAGGCAGCGAGCGGATGAAGTCACCCGACGATTCAGGCAGCGCCATTAGCGGCAGGAAGGCCAGCAACAGCGTCGCCGTGCAGCCGAGAACCGCTACATTTATCTCGCTCACGCCCGCGATGGCGGCTTCGCGAGGAGGAAGCCCTTCGCGCAGACGGCGGGAGATGTTCTCGGTCACCACGATCGAATCATCGACCAAAAGCCCGAGCGCGAGCACGAAACCGGCGATCGACAGTTGGTTCAGAGAAAAGCCCAGCTGATGCAGGGCCAGCACGCCGATCGCGAAAGAGAACGGCACCGCCACCATGACGACCAGCGAGGCGCGGAAGCCAAGCGGCAGCAGCGTCAGCAGGACAAGGAGGATGGCGATGCCGAAGTCGCGGCCGAGAGAGCCAAGTCGGTGAGACACCGTTACCCCCTGGTCGAAGCCGCGCTCAATGCGGATTTCCGGCGGAAGGCGTTTCTCGAACGTATCGACCTGGGTTCTGATGCCGTCGATGACGTCGAAAATCGTCACCCCAAGCTTGGCGCGCGCCGTGATGAAGATCGCGCGTTCGCCATTGTAGCGCGTGATGTGCAGGCGCTCGTCGTTCGCCCAGGCGACCTCCGATACGTCGCCAACTTTGATGACGGCCCCATCGACGCTGCGCAGAACCACATCGCGAATTTCATCGAGGCTGTCGAACGGTCCGGTCGCCTCGACGTTGAAGCGCCGCCCGCCGGACTCGACCGAGCCGATCGGCAGATCGGCTCCCTCGCGCTGCAGGGCGTCGGCCAGCGCGCCCAGCGGCAATTGCAAGGCAGCCATGCGATCAATATCGGCGGTCACGCGCACCTCGGCTGTCGGCACGCCCCAGATCTCGGCCTGCTGGACACCGCCGGCCCGTTCGATGGCGTCGCGCATCTCGCGCGCATAAGCCTCCATGCGCCGGAACGAGGCCGTCTCGCTCACCATGGCCATCTGGATGACGTTGGTCTGGGCGGGGTTCTGGCGGTCGGCGCGCACCAGCGTGATTCCATCAGGGAGATTGGGCCGCACGACGTTCAGTTCGCGCACCGCCTCGTCGTACTTCTTTTCGGGATCCGACCCGTAGATGAATTCGACTCCGATCGTCGTCACGCCCGCCCGGCTGCTCGACGAGATGGTGTCGACATCCTCAAGCCCGTTGAGCGCCGCCTCGATCGGGATCGCGACCACGCGCTCCATCTGTTCGGCGTCGGCGCCTGGCAGCACGACCACCACCCCGACGCCCGGAAACCGCGCGATGGGATCCTCCGATTTTGGAATCTCCATCACGGCGCCGATGCCGAGCGCCAGCAACAAGCCAAAAAGAATCAGTGTGAACTGCCAGCGATCAACGAAGAACCGGGTAAACGCCTGCATTCCCCCGAACCCTCTACTGGCCGACGACGCGAACGGGATCGCCATCGCGCACCATCGACGCGCCGCGAGTGATGACGACATCGCCGGCGTTCAAGCCTTTCAGAACGATGACGCCAGCATCGGAAACGCCGCCCGTCTCGACGGCTCGCCGCCGCGCCATACCCTTCGCATCGACGACAAAGACGACGCCCTGGTCGGCCCGCGCGTCGATCAGGGACAAAGCCGGGACGGCGAAAGGCGCCTCGACGCCCTCTGCCGTCTGGCCCCGGATAAGAACCTCGGCGACCTCGCCGCTCCGCAGATCGCCGGGGGCGTCGAGCAGCACCTCGATCTCGAAAACGCCGGTTGCGTCCGAACTCTTGGCCGCTATGCGCGCCACCTTGCCAGCGAACGCCGCGCGGTCGCGCACGATCACCTCGACCGGATCGCCCGTGCGGACGAGTGCGACTTCCCCTGACGTCGCTGAGGCGCGAACAATCACGCCGGACCTCGTCTCGCCCACCCACAGGACCGGATCGCCGGCATTGACGATCTGACCGCGTTCGCCCGTGCGCCGCAGGATAACTCCTGAGGCTGGCGCCTGGATTGCCGCGCTTTCGCGGACCCGTTCGAGCGCCAGGCGCGCATTGTCGAGCGCCGCCTCGGAGGCGAATCCCTTGTCAAAGAGCGTCTGGGTACGATCCAGCTGCAATTGCGCCGTCTTGCGAGCGATCGCGGACTCCTCGGCGTCCACGCCTACGGTGGTGCGCCTCAGGGTCGCCAGCGTCTGGCCGACCGAAACCGTGTCCCCCTCGTCCACGACCAGCGTTTCGATCTCGCCTGGCGCTCCGAAGGACAGAGCGGTTTCCCGCTTGTAGGCCACAAGGCCGCTCGCGCGGATCGCGCCGGCGCTTGTCGAGGGGGCGACCGTGACCGTTTCAACGGGGGCGGCGGGCGCGGGAACCGACGCTTCAGACGCCGCGGCATCGTCCGTACCCGGTTGACACGCCGTCAACAGCAGCAGGGACGCCGCAGCGCCAAATCCAATCCATCCGGAAGCTGACATCGGGCGTTGCATGTGCGAGTGAAGTCCTGCAGACCATTTTCTTGACACTGTCTAGTTGGACCCTGACAGTGTCAATCCCGCATTCGATCGCAAATCGCCTATCCTCAGGCAATTGCAGTCTGGAGACATAAAATCCCCGTGACCGATGACGTTCGCGCCTCGATCCTGACGGCGAGCCTCGACCTAATGAATGAAGGAGGGCTCGGTGCGCTCAGCATGCGCGAAGTCGCGCGCCGCGCCGGGGTCAGCCACCAGGCACCGTACCATTATTTCGCGGACCGCGAGAGCATCCTCGCCGAACTTGTGCGTGATGGCTTCGTGCGGCTGCACAGCTACATGATTGCCGCTCTCGCCAAATCGCCGGCAGCGATCGACCGCGTCCAAGCGATGGGCGAGACTTATGTCCGTTTCGCCCTAGACTATCCCGCGCAGTTCCGGCTGATGTTCCGTGGAGAGATGGTCGACATGGAACGACACGAGGACGCGCACAGCGCCGCCGAGCAGGCATTCAACCTTCTCGTCTCCGAGGTCGCGGCTGTCGATTCCGGCGAGCCGCCGGGGAGCATCGCGCCGATCATCGCATGCTGGGCCATAAGTCACGGGCTGGCCACTCTGCTGCTCGAAGGCAAGGCCGGACATCATTTTGGCGAGACGCGGGAAGACTGGGACGCCGGTATAGGTAGGGTATTCGGGTTCTTCGCCAAGAAGTTCAGCGCCTAGCGCATCAGCACCAGGCCCCCGATATCGGGATCACCTGGCCCGACACAAAGCCAGCGTCACCCAGCGCCAGGAGTTCGACGAGCGCCGCCACCTCGTCGGCCTCGCCCAGCCGACCCATCGGGACACGGGCCACAAGCTTGGGACCCCTGACCGGATCCGCCAGCAGAGCTTTTGGATAATAGGTCTCGGTCTGGATGAAGTTGGGCGCGACAGCGTTGACCGAAATGCCATCCGCCGCCAGTTCGAGCGCGAGAGACCGGACCGCCCCGTTCACCGCCGACCGGGCTGCAGCGTAGGCGACGAACCCCGGTATGCCGCCGATGGGCCCGGACGAGGTCCCGAAGACGATCCGGCCGGATTTCCGGGTGCGCATGACCCTGGCGGCGGCTGAAGCGAATAGCAGCGGCTCGATGGCGACCCGGTCGAAATAAGACGCCAGACTCTGCGCCGTGAAGCTGTCCACCGGCGTGCGCGGCGCCGGAAGCGCCGGAGAGATGACGATGGCGTCGAGCCTCCCGCCCAGTCGCGCCACGGCGGCTTCTACCATGGCGGCCGGCTCGCTCCAGGCCACAAGCGCGATGCCATCCTCCTCACCATCGCTCGGAATCGATGGATCGACCGCCGCGACCCGAGCGCCTGCTCGCTTCAGGCGCTGGGCGATGACCGGATTGGCGAAGCCGCGAACGTCGGTGACGAGGACGGTTTTGCTCTCGGGCATGCTTGCTCCGTTTGACCAGCGAGGCGCTCGACGCCGAGCCTGGATCGCGACGTCCGCGTAAAGCTGGCATAGGCTGGCTGGAAACTGAAAGGAAGAACGCCATGACGTACGAAGACATACTCTACCGGGTCGAGGACGACGTCGCTGTGGTGACGCTGAACCGGCCCGACAAGCTCAATGCGTGGCGCGCCGAGATGGACCGCGACGTCCGCGCGGCGATGCGGGCGGCGTCAGCCGACGATGCGGTGCGCGTCATCGTTCTAACCGGCGCCGGACGGGGCTTCTGCGCTGGCGCCGACATGGGACTTCTGCAATCAATCCAGACGAAGGCGAGCGGAGAGAGAAAGCACGCCGAAGGTTCGCGCCCGGCAAGTTCGCGCGAGCCCTTCGACCCGTCGGCCCGCGAAGATTTCCGCAAGGAGTACTCCTGGTTTCCCGCCGTGCCTAAGCCGATAATCGGAGCGATCAACGGATCGTGCGCCGGGCTGGGCCTCGTGCTGTCGCTTTACACAGACATTCGTTTTGCGTCTGACGCGGCGAAGTTCACGACCTCGTTTTCAAGGCGAGGACTGGTGGCCGAGCATGGCGTCTCCTGGCTCTTGCCGCGGCTGGTAGGTTTCGCCAACGCTGCCGACCTCCTGTTTTCGGCCCGCGTTCTCGGCGCGGCGGAAGCGCTGGCGATGAGGCTCGTCAGCCGCGTCGTCCCGGCGGACCGGTTCGAGGCGGACGTGCTGGACTACGCCCGCATGTTGGCGAATGAGGTGTCGCCGCGCTCCCTCCGCGAGATGAAGCGCGAAATCTGGAACGCCCAGTTTCAGTCGCTGGGCGAAGCCATCGAGGCGGCCAACGCCGACATGCCGGCAAGTTTCGCGTCCGAAGACTTCAAGGAAGGGGTCGCGCATTTCATGGAGAAACGGCCGGCGCGGTTTACGGGCCGCTAAAGCCCGCGAGCAGGAACACGCCGACGAGAAGCGCGATCTCGATCCGTATCCACGAGAAATCGAGGCGCGAAAAAAGTGTGCGAAGGACGTGCGCCACCTGCGTCTCCACGCGCCCGCCGAACACCCCCGTCCTCGCTAGAGGCGGGCCGAGGCAGGACAAGCGGATTCTGCCGCGCGGCGAACTTCTCTGCGCCACGCTCGCCCGCCCGGCCGACGTCCGATGGGAAAGCCGATGTCTGATAGGGACAGGGCGAACGCGAACCGATATCAAGCGATCGATGCAGCAAACCCCACAACAATTGCCGCGCGCGATCGTGGTCGGCGCCGGCCCGGCCGGACTTGCCGCTGCGGAAGTGCTGGCGGATGCGGGCGTCCGGGTCGCCCTGCACGACCGTATGCCGAACCCAGCGCGCAAATTCCTGCTTGCCGGTCGCGGCGGTCTCAACCTCACCCATTCGGAAAACCTCGAGACATTTCTCGAACGGTATGGCGCCGCTCGGCCTTGGCTTGAGCCGGCGATACGCGCCTTTCCGCCCGAAGAGATGCGTGCCTGGTGCGAGGGCCTCGGCGTTGAGACATTCGTGGGATCGAGCGGGCGGGTATTCCCGAGGACGATGAAAGCCTCGCCCCTGCTGCGGACCTGGCTGGCGCGCCTCGCCAGCCTGAGCGTCGAATTTCACGCCCGGTCCCGGTGGGCCGGCTGGAACGGGCCAGACCTCGCGTTCGAAACGGACGCAGGTAAAACATCCGCTAGCGCCGAAGTGGCGATCCTGGCTCTCGGCGGCGCCAGCTGGCCACGCCTTGGATCGGACGGGTCCTGGCAGGGGACGCTGGCGGCGCGGGGCGTGGCGCTGGCGCCGCTCCGCCCGGCCAATTGCGGTTTTAGAACCGGCTGGTCGGACATTTTCCGCGACCAATTCGCGGGCCATCCTGTCAAGTCGGCGCGTTTCTCGTTTGCCGGAGAGAGCGTCCGGGGCGAAGCGATGATCACACGGAACGGCATCGAAGGCGGCCCCGTTTACGCCCTGTCCGCCTCTTTGCGTAACGCGCTGGAAAGCGGCGAGATGGTCGCGCTGGAGATCGACCTCTATCCGGATCTGACGCTTGAAGCCCTTATGGTCCGGCTGACGCAGGACCCTGCTGGTCCGATTGGGCAAATGTCGATGTCGAACCGTCTACGCAAGGCGGGCCTGGCGCAGGCAGCGGCCGGACTTCTACGCGAGGATGTGTTGGGACCCGCCCTGCCCGACAATCCGGGCCTGCTCGCTGCGCGAATCAAGCGGACGCGGATCCAGCTGCAGGGCGCTTTTCCTATTGAGCGCGCCATCTCGACGGCCGGCGGCGTCCGGTGGGACAGCCTGTCGGCGGACCTCTCACTCAAGGCGGACCCAAGGACATTCGTGTGCGGCGAGATGCTGGACTGGGAGGCGCCGACGGGCGGGTATCTGCTGCAGGCCTGCATCGCGACCGGTCGTGCGGCGGGGCTGGGGGCGTTGGCGCGGGTGCGTGCAGCGGCGTCTTGACATGCATCAAATCTGCCGCAGCTTTGCAGTCGTTGCGGCTGGACGGCATCGCCCTCAATAGTTCAGGATCGGCCCCAGCCAGCGTTCGGCCTTGGCCGTTTCCCAGCCCTTGCGCCGGGCATAGTCCTCGACCTGGTCCTTCTCGATCCGGCCGACCGCGAAATAGACCGCCTCGGGATGGGAGAGGTAGAGGCCCGATACGCTGGCCGGCGGCGTCATCGCGAAGGATGACGTAAGCTCGATGCCCGTGTGGGCCGTCGCCCGCAGGAGGTCGAACAAGGTTTCCTTTTCGGTATGGTCGGGCTGGCTGGGATAGCCCGGCGCCGGGCGGATGCCCTGATAGGTCTCGGCGATCAGTTGCTCGCCCGTGAAAGATTCATCTGGCGCGTAGCCCCACAATTCCCGGCGGGCCTTTTCGTGCAGGGCTTCGGCGAAGGCCTCGGCGAAGCGATCGGCCAGGGCCTTGACCATTATGGAGGAATAGTCATCGCCCCGTGCGATGAATTCGGCGGATTTCTCCGCCTCGCCATGCCCGGAAGTGACCGCGAACCCGCCGACATAGTCCGCACCCTTGCCCACGGGCGCGACGAAGTCCGACAGCGCGAAGTGGCCCTTGTCATTGGTCTTCTCCATCTGCTGTCGCAGCGTGAAGAAGCGGGCCTTCTCCGTCCGGCGCGTCTCGTCGGTCCACAGCACGATGTCGTCGCCGTCCGAATTCGCCGGCCAGAAGCCGACAACGCCGCGCGGCTTCAGCCATTGTTGCCCGATCAATTGCTGGAGCATGGCCTGCGTGTCGGCCCAGAGCGCGCTCGCAGCCTCGCCGAATTTGTCATCGTCGAGGATCATCGGGAAACGGCCGGGAAGCTCCCAGCTGGCGAAATAGGGCGTCCAGTCGATATAGCGCGCCAGCGTGGCGAGATCGAAGCCCTCGATCTCGCGCGCGCCGGTGAAGCGGGGCCTGGGCGGGGCGTAGGTCTTCCAGTCGGGCGCATGGGCCAGCGCCCGCGCGCGCGCCAGATCGACGCGGGGCTTGGCGTTGGCGCCAGACCGGGTCTCGCGGATGCGTGCGTATCTTTGCTGCGTATCGCTCCAGTAGCCGGCGCATGTTTCCTGGCTGATGAGGGCGGAGACGACACCAACCGCGCGACTTGCATCCAGCACATGCACGACCGGAGCGTTGGCGTAGGCCGGCTCGATCTTGATCGCAGTGTGGGCCGGGCTGGTCGTCGCCCCGCCGATCAGCAGCGGGAGATTCAGGCCGCGCCGCTGCATTTCGCCGGCGAAATAGACCATCTCGTCGAGCGAGGGCGTGATCAGGCCGGAGAGACCGATCATGTCGGCCTTCACCTCTGCCGCCGTTTCCAGGATGCGTTCGGCGGGCACCATCACGCCGAGGTCGATGACGTCGTAGCCGTTGCACTGCAGGACGACGCCGACAATGTTCTTGCCGATATCGTGAACATCGCCCTTAACCGTCGCCATCACGATCTTGCCATTGGACTTGTTGGCCATGCCGGTCCGCTGTTTCTCCTCCTCCATGAACGGGGTGAGGTGGGCGACCGCCGCCTTCATAACGCGCGCCGATTTCACGACCTGGGGCAGGAACATCTTGCCCGACCCGAAGAGGTCGCCGACGATATTCATGCCGTCCATCAGCGGCCCTTCGATGACGTGGAGCGGGCGCTCGACCGACAGGCGCGCCTCCTCCGTGTCCTCGACGATGAATTCGGTAACGCCATTGACCAGCGCGTGCGCCAGGCGATCCCGCACCGGCTTTTCCCGCCAGCTCAGATCCTTCTTTTGCTCGACGCCCTTCTGCCCCCGGAAACGCTGGGCGATCTCCAGCAGGCGATCGGTTGAATCGGCGCGGCGGTTGAGGATCACATCCTCCACCCGCTCGCGAAGCTCCGGATCTATGGTGTCGTAGATGTCGAGCTGGCCGGCATTGACGATGGCCATGTCAAAACCAAACTTGATGGCGTGGTAGAGAAACACCGAGTGCATCGCCCGCCTGACGGGTTCATTGCCCCGGAATGAGAACGACACGTTCGACAGCCCGCCCGACGTGCGCGCGAAGGGCAGGTTCTGCTTGATCAGCCGAACGCCCTCGAAAAACTCGACGGCATAGTTGTTGTGCTCCTCGATGCCGGTAGCGACAGCGAAGATGTTGGGATCGAAGATGATGTCTTCGGGCGGAAACCCGATGCCGGTCAGCAGTCCGTAGGCGCGTTTCGAAATCTCGTACTTGCGCTGGGCGGTATCCGCCTGGCCCGCTTCATCAAAGGCCATGACCACCACGGCCGCACCATAGGCCTGGGCAAGCCTCGCCTGCCTGAGGAAAGCGATCTCTCCTTCCTTCATCGAGATCGAGTTGACGATCGCCTTGCCCTGAACGTTCTTGAGGCCTTCCTCGATCACCTCCCATTTCGAGCTGTCGATCATGATCGGCGTCCGGGCTATGTCGGGCTCGGCTGCGATGAGACGCAGGAAGGTGCGCATCGCGGTTTTAGAATCGAGCAAGCCCTCGTCCATGTTGACGTCGATGATCTGCGCGCCGTTCTCGACCTGGCTGCGGGCGACGTCCACAGCCTTGGCATAGTCGCCCTCCATGATGAGCTTCTTGAACGCCGCCGATCCGGTGACGTTGGTGCGCTCGCCAATATTGACGAAGGTGGCGGTGGATTGGGTCATTCTGGAGGTGTCTTGACGCCGGAGCTGCTGGGTTGTGCCGGCGCAAGCAACTTGTCAGTCGGCATCAGTCGCCATTCCATGCCCCAACCACTCACATCCACGACCGCAAGAAATGCGAACTTTCTATCGGCGCGCGCCATGAACGGTCCGTCGTCACCTGACTTGAAATCCGGCTGCATAGGCACTGAATCCGGTAAGACCCGATCAGTCCAAGTCTCGAGCGCGGCCAAGCTGGGTTTGAACTCGGCGGTCGGAAGGGGAACTCCATCCACCAGACTTTCGATTGAGCGTCCTCGCTCGAACCCCACCCCGCCGGAGCAATGGTCTTCCCAACAACCTGCGAGCAAGTTGCCTCGCTGTCTGAAAGTGAGACTGAAACTTGCAAGAGCGGGACGCCCCTCCTGAAATCGTTGCATGAATTCCGGAATTACCGGGCCTTCCCGCGACATCCATGGCGTCCACCCTAAGCGCTCCATTTTTTCTCGCGTTGGGGTATCGGAGCCGTCAACCAGCCATCCGCAGGTTAGATCGAGCGCCTGCGAGACAACAGCGGGCGCATCGTCGTCATCGACGATGACCGATCCTGTCGCACGTCCTGCAAGTCCGGACGCCAGTATCAGAACTGCCCATGAACCTCTCATTTTGCCGCCTTGGCCCGGATCATCCCCGTCAGCCCGTCGATGCTCTTCGCATTCTTTGTCAACCGGCTCTCGTGCCAGACTTCGAGCTCCGTATGTTCGATATAGCGCAGCAACTGGTCGCGCTCGCCCTTGAACTCATAGAACGGCACGGCCCAGCCGCAGCTGTCCTGCACCTGTGTGATGTCGGCGAAGATGATGTCGCGGGCGCGCTCGTGGCCGGGAGGGAATTTCGCGATCTCTTCGGCAAAGCCGGGATCGTTGAACTGCATCACCGAGCCATGGCCATAGAGGCGCAAAATGTTCGGCGCGCCGTCGAAGGCGCAGAACATGAAGGTGATCCGCCCGTTCTCGCGTACATGCGCCAGCGTCTCGGCGCCCGATCCGCCAAGATCGGCATACACCACGCGGTTCGGGCCAATCACGCGGAAGCTGTCATAGCCTTTCGGCGACAGGTTCACCCGTCCCGCGTGCCATAGGGGCGCGGTGGCGACGAAGAACATCTTCTGCGCCATGATGAATGCGACATGCTTGTCGTTCAAGCTGTCATAAAATTTGGCCATCACGCTAACTCAAAGGGTTCGAGACCGGCGAGACGCAGCGCGCGCGGGCGCGCCGGCGGGACCCGCGGGGCGATCGCCGCGACACCGTCGGCGATGCAACGGATGTGATCGGGAGTCGTGCCGCAACAACCGCCCAGGATGTTGACCAACCCCTCCCGGGCCCAAGCTTCGACGGCATGCGCGGTCTGATGAGGCTGCTCGTCATATTGGCCCATCTCGTTGGGCAGGCCAGCGTTCGGATAGGCAGCGACCAGCGTATCGGCCACGCGCGACATCTCGGCGATGAATGGGCGCATCAGGTCGGCGCCCAATGCGCAGTTGAAGCCGATCGCGAAGGGCCGGGCGTGTTTCACGGAATTCCAAAATGCTTCGGCAGTCTGACCCGACAGGGTGCGACCCGAGCGGTCGGTGATCGTTCCCGATATCCAGATTGGCAGGCCATCGAGGCCTTCGGCCTCAAGGTCCAGAATGGCCTTGATCGCCGCCTTGCAGTTCAGCGTATCGGTGATGGTCTCGATCAGGTAGAGATCGACGCCGCCTTCGTTGAGCGCGACGATCTGGTGGCGGTAGGCGTCGTAGACCTCGTCGAATCCCACCAGCCGCGCTCCGGGATCGTTGACGTCCGAGGACATGGACAGCATCTTGTTGAGCGGCCCGATCGAGCCAGCCAGAAAGCGCGGCTTGTGGGGCTGCTTTGCTGTCCACGCGTCGGCCACCCTCCGCCCGATCCGGGCGCCTTCCAGATTGATGTCACGGACAGCCTGCGCATCAAGCCTGTAGTCGTCCTGCGCGATCACTGTCGCCGAAAACGTGTTGGTCTCGGAGATGTCCGCCCCGGCGCCGAAATACTGGTCATGCAGATCGGCGATGATGTCGGGCCGGGTGAGGCACAGAAGATCATTGTTGCCCTTGAGTTGACCCGGATGGGTCTTGAATCGCTCGGCGCGGAAATCCCCTTCGGTCAGCTCCTGACGCTGGATCATCACGCCCCAGGATCCATCGAGGATCAGAATGCGTTCCAGTGCCGAGGCCTTGAGCGCGGCGATCCTCTCAGGACGGTTCATGTGACTTCTCCCCCCGGTGATACGCCAAGCAGGCGGCAGGTCGATAACGACAGGCCAGCGCGGTTCATCGTGTAGAAGTGGAACTGATCGACACCCTGTTGGGCGAGCCGGTTGCAGAGATCGGCGGCGACGTGGGCCGTCACCAGGTCCCTCGTCTCCGGGTCATTGTCGAGCCCGTCATAGAGGGCTGCGATACGCGGCGGGATCGCCGTGTTGCACATGTCGGCCATGCGCTTCAGCCCCTTGAAGTTGGACTGCAGCATGATCCCCGGCACAATCGGCTGCGTTATACCCGCATCACGCGCCGCGTCGACAAAGCGCGTATAGGTGTCCGCTTCGAAGAAGAACTGACTGATTGCACGCGTCGCCCCCGCGTCGAATTTTCGCCTGAGATTTTCGACTTCTTCCTGCATCGAACCCGCGTCGGGATGGACTTCGGGATAGCAACCGACCGAAATGTCAAAGTCGGCGATGCGGCGGGCGCCGGCGATGAGGTCGGAGGCGAAGGCGTAGCCGCCGGGATGCGGCTCGTACCTCGCCCCGATGCCGGCGGTTGGGTCTCCACGCAGCGCGACGATGCGCTTCACACCGGCGTCCCAGTAATCCCTCAGGACCTGATCGATCTCGGCGCGGGTCGCGGCGACGCAGGTGATGTGGCCGGCGGGAGACAGTGGGGTCTCCTCCGCCATCCGCTTGACGATGGCGTGGGTGCGCTCTCGCGTCGATCCGCCCGCGCCATAAGTGACCGAGACAAACCGTGGACTGACCGGAGCGAGGCGCTGGACGGAATCCCAGAGCCTGTCCTCCATCTCCGCCGTCTTGGGCGGAAAGAACTCGAACGACACAGCAGGGGTGGTCATGCCGCTAGCTCCGTCCCGCTGGACTTCCGGCTTTCTGCTTTCCACACGGTGACGGCGACGCCCTCGCCGTGCGCGGGCGCGCCAAAGCGCCGGATCGACCCCACCTGGAGATGCGCGCGCTCGGCCCATCGCGCGAATTCTACTTCCGACACGCCGAGCCGCCGATGCGCATGATCGGAGCGCAGATGCTCCAGACGGTGGGGGGCGAAATCGACCACGACAAGCTGGCCGCTCGGCTTCAGAACCCGCGCTGCCTCGATCAGCGCCCGGGCGGGATCATCCAGGAAATGCAGCACCTGATGGATGATCACCAGGCCGGCGGAACTATCGGGGTAAGGAGACGCCGTCGCGTCGCCATGCCTGACGGATGCATTGGGCAGGCCGGCCAGATTCGTGCGGGCGACCGTCAGCATCTGATGGCTGAGATCAATTCCTTCGGCGCGTCTCGACCGCTCGGCGAACAGCGCAAGCATGCGACCCGTGCCCGTCCCAAAATCGACGACCAGGTCGAACGGGCCCGGCCCGGCAGCGTCGAGCACCGCCTGTTCGATATCACCTTCGGAATAATGCAGGGCGCGCAGCGCGTCCCAGTTTTCGGCAACCCGGGAGAAATACTGCTGCGCCGCAGCGAGCCGCGCCGATCGGGTTTCCGCCAGCCGCTCCAGATCGCGCCGGATCATCGGGTCCGAGGGGTCTATCGCCGCTGTCAGCAGGTCGGTCAACTTTCGGGAGCGTCCGTCTGCGGGCAGCCGGTAAAACACCCAGGCGCCTTCCGGCAACCTTTCGACCAGGCCGGCGGCCGTCAAGAATTTCATATGACGGGAGAGCCGGGGCTGGCTTTGTCCAAGCACCTGCGCAAGTTCACCGACCGAGAGCTCGCCATGCGTCAGCAACGCCAGTATGCGGGCCCGGGTGACCTCGCCAATCGCGCGAAGCTGTTGTACCAAAAAGGTGAGATCGGTTGACGTCATATAATCATATAAACATATCCTTATGTGTTTTTTCAAGCCGTTTGCGCGATTTGTCAAAAATCCCGCCAAGATCCGGAAATTGGATGAACTCGCCCGGAGGGTGTTGATCGCCGCCGGGCCGGGCCTCATATCCCCGTCGAAACGAAAGAGACAAAGATGCCTCACGCGAACGCCGCCATCCGTGCAGCGCTTTTCCTTGCCCCGTTCCTGGCGGGCTGCGTGACGGTCACGGCGGAGAATGCGGACGATCCCTATGAGGGTTTCAACCGCCAGATGTATGCCTTCAACGATGGTCTGGATCGCGCGGTCCTGGAGCCAGTGGCGAAAGGGTACAGGGCTGTGACCAACGAGCCCGTACGCGAGGGCGTGACCAATTTCGTCAACAATCTCGGCGAGCCGGTGACATTCGCCAATGAACTGCTTCAGGGCAAGGTTCCGAACGCCGCCGGAACCGTGAGCCGCTTCGTGATCAATACCACGATCGGTCTGGCAGGCCTGTTCGATACCGCTTCCGCCTTCGGCATCCGCCGCACCGACGAGGACTTCGGACAGACGCTCGGCGTCTGGGGCGTCGATGGCGGCCCCTATCTCGTTCTCCCGTTTCTGGGGTCGAGCAACCCCCGAGATCTGACAGGCAGGGGTATCGACGTGGCGCTGAACCCTTTCTCCTACGCGGAGTTCGAAGGCGACGACACTCTCAGGATTTCCAGAACCGTACTTGGCGCCCTCTCGGGTCGTGAGCGGGCCATCGAGACGATCGACAATGTCCGCTCAACGCAGCTGGACCCGTATACGACGGTCAGGCGTTTTTATGTTCGGAACAGGGCGGCGGTGATCGGAAACTCCGAGCCGATGACCGAGAAGGTCGAAGATGTGCCTGATTATGAACTAGAGTTCTAGCCGAGACGATGTGGAGGCTGAGATGCGCGTTCTGAAAATGCTGGCGATCGGCGCAGTTCTGGCGCTAACCCCGGCGGTATGGGCTGACAAGAAATCGGAGGCGTTCGTGGCCTCCAACGCCGACAGCGTTCTCAAAGTCCTCAATGACGCATCGCTTAGCAGCAGCGAACGGAGGGTCAGATTTTCCGAGTACATGCACAAGTTCGCCTATGTCCCGGACATTGCGCGCCGCGTGCTCGGACCCGAGGGGCGCTCTCTCTCGAAGGAGGAATTCGACCGCTATTACAAGACCTTCGAGGCCTATGCGATCGCCGTCTACGAGGTGCAGCTCGACCAGTTTCGCGGCGAAGCCATCCAGGTCACCGGCTCGAAGGACGACGACGCCCGCCGCTCGACCGTATTTTCGGTGATCAAGAGCACGGACTCGGGCAAGGACATCAATGTCCAGTGGGACGTGCTGGCCTCGCAGGACGGAAAAACCTACCGGGTGCGCGATGTCGGCATCGACATCAACAATTCGGTGCTTTGGCTCGCCCAGGACCAGCAGGCCCAGTTCTCGAAATTCCTTGGCCGCAACAATGGCGATGTGGACAAGCTGATCGTCCGGATCAACCAGATGATCGCCGACATGGCCGCCCGCAAGAAATCCGGCACGGGATCGACGCTTGGAAAAGTCAGCCGGGGCGGCGCCCGGCCCGGCTGACGCGCCTGCCGGCTATAGGTCGCGGACAGCTGAAACGTTACTGTTTTTTCATTGAGACGACTGCGGCGCGTCGTCGACGGCGTTCGCGCCTTGAGGTAATTGCGGTTACGAGGCCGTTCCAACCGGCGGCCCCCAGGGAGCTAAATATGATCCGCAAAATCCTCCTCGCCGCCGCCGTGGCCGCCGCGACCCTGTCGCCGGCCGCTTTCGCCGAAGACGCCAAGTTCAACACCAAGACAACGCTGCTGAGCGCCATTTGGGAAAACCCGGAAGCCAAGGCCGCCTTCACCAAGGCGTTCCCGGAAGTCGCCGTCAACCCGCAGCTCGAGCAGGGCATGGGTCTGTCGCTGACCGAAATCGCCGGCTATGTTCCCGACCAGATGACGCCGGAAAAACTGGCTGAACTCGAAGTCGAACTCGCCAAGATCAAGTAGGCCTTGATCCACGGCCGAAAATGAGCGGCGCGGCCTTCGGGTCGCGCCGTTTTCGTTTTAGCTCATGCGACGGCGCGGTTCATCGACCTTCCATACCAGGATGACCAGGGCGACGGCGACGCTTACCAGCGTTGCCGCGAATGCGGCTTGATAGCTCCAGACGACCGCGATCACTCCGCCCAGCAGCGGGGCAAGCGCGCCCATCACCCCCTCGGCGGTGTTCGACAGCGCCATGCGCATCGGCACGTCGTGACGGTGGCCAAACTCCATGACGATGTTGGTCGTCGACATCAGGTAGGCGGACTGCGCGGCGCCGATACCGAAAAAGGCCAGAATGATCGCGGGGAAAGACCCCGCCGCCATCAACAGCGCCACCGCCGCGAGGTTCAGCGCCAGCGAGATGATGAAGGTCGATCGGAAGCCGCCGCGATCTGACAGATAACCCCAGACAAGATTCATGACTGTGTCCGCACCCATGTAGGCGAAGGACAGGATGGCCAGCGTCTTGCCGAACTCCACCGGATCATTGCTCGCCGAAACGCCCAGGACGGAAGCTGCGTAAAGAAAGAAGAAGGGCTGACCGATGCGCGAGCCCATTGCGAGGGTGCGCGCAACCAGAAACCAGGCGAATCCCTTGTCGTCGCGGATAAGGGAGGGAAAATCCTTCAGGCGTTCGCGAAAGGTGACGCGCGCCCGAACGGTGGGCGGCTGTGGCTCGCGCATCATCAGGTTGAGCGCGACCAACCCAAGGCTGGTCAGAACGAAGGCGATAAAAAACGTCGTTGCATAGCCATTGCCGAGGACGTGGCTGGCGATCAGCCAGTTGCCGGCGAAGTAGGACAGCGAGGCGGCGATAAGGCCGCCGGTCAGATTTCGCCACGCCTGCAGCCGGCCGCGCAGGCGCGTCGGGATGACCTTGGCCAGCAGGAACTGGAAGGCTACGCGCTGGGGTCCCTGAAAGAGACCGAGCAGGAAGAGGAACACCAGCGCCAGAACGAGGGCCGGCGTCCCCGTCAGCAGCCAGCCCGAAAGGGCGAGGCCAAGGATCTGGAGTCGCATGGCGGAGCCAAGGGCAACCGAGATGGGCAGGATATTCTTGCGGTGCTCCATCTGCGCCGCCCCGAAAATGGGAGAGACGATGCCGCCAAGCTGTTGAAGGGAGAGGCCAAGACCGACCCAGACGTCCGAGCCAGACAGGGAATGGAGATAGGCCGGCACGAAGGTCGGCGTATTGACCAGTCGGAAGCCGGTCATGCCCAACATGCCGTGAATGTAGTGGGCGGCGTAGTTGCGCGGCAGGTTTTCCTCGACGAAACGGACATAGGCGGCGTCGGCCGCAGCGTCTGGTTGAGCTTCTGTGATCTTGTCCAGGGCCCAAAGTCTCCGCTGCCGCAATCCGACCGGCAGGCGACCCGTACGCCCATCGGTTTGAGGAGCACGATCATTCTGAGTGACGCCGCGCCAAACAATCGTGCGCCATGCCGGAGCCTCGCGCCAGACATTGGCTTTCGGACCATTCAATTCTAGGGTTCGCCCCAAGCCGACGCGGAAACAAAACCGCCGGAAACCTGTGGGAGAAACGCAAGATGCAGATCGGGTCAGGCCAGACGCGCAAAAGCCTGAGGGTGTTCGGACCTGGCGCCAAGGCCCCGCTGCTGGCATTGGCCCTGGCGATGGCCCTGGCGGGTTGCGCTTCGGCGCCGGCCGCGACCGTCGCTGTTGCGAGGCCTGTATCGACGACGGCGTCGGCCTTGTCGACAGCGCCGATCACGAAGGGCCAGAAAATCGTGATGGCGACGCACTCCTTCAACGTCTTCGTCGGCCCGCGTGGGCCCAATGCTAGAAATCCGGACGCACCGGCATCGCCCGGCCCGCTCGCGGCGCTCGCGGCGGAGCGCGGGAAAGCAGGTCATGACACCCTCGCCGTCCAGATGATCGGCGGATCGACGCCGATGCAGCACTGGAACCAAGGCGATGGAGACGACGCCCGGAACATCGCCAAGGCCGCGCTCGTCAAGGGAAGCATCGACGTCTTGACCATGTCGCCCAACGCCACCATGCCCGAGCCGGGCATCGACCTTTTTGGCGATCTTGTCATCAAGTCCAACCCCAACGCCCGCATCATGGTGCAGAATTCATGGTCGGCCTGGGACGGCAAGGGATCGACCAAGAGCGTGGGCGGCTCCGGCGCGCCCGCAGGCGTTACCAACGAAGACCATGACAAGGCGACGCTGGCGGAAATCGAAGGGTGGATCGCCGACCTCGACGCCGCGAACGGCTATCTGACGCGCATGCGCGCGCAGCTTCGCGGCGTCAACCAACGCGCCGGGCGGGAGATCGCCTATGTCGTGCCGTCGGCGACGTCCGTCTATACGCTCCGCAAGGAAATCATCCAGGGCGCGGTGCCGGGGGTCGCGAAACAGTCCGGGATATTCCGCGACGCCATGGGTCATCCCAGCCAGCCGCTCGCCAACGTCGTCACCTACACCTGGTACGCGGCGATGTATCGCGAGAGCCCTGTCGGCCTGAAGGCGCTCATCGACGCCAGCGATCCGACCTCGGCGGCGCGCGAACGCCTGCTGCAGCAGATCGCCTGGAATGCCGTAGTAGCCGAACCGATGAGCGGCGTGACGGGAAAGCCGGTGCAGGTAGGAGGCTAAACCTCGGCTGAGGCGGCGCCGTCGATTCCCGGACGGATGACGCCGCCGAAGTAGATCGCAGCAGGCGCAGGGCCTGATTGTTTACACGCGCCGGGCACCAAGGCGACCATGACGGCCAGCGTGCTGCAAATCGACATGACAGACGTCCCCTGCTCAGATGCGGGGAGGTTATGACGGTGCGTTGTCAAAGGGAAAGGGGAGGCTGGCGGAAGGCTGATCTAAACTGCGGCTTCCGCGGATTTCTTGGCGATCTCGCGCTTTACTTTCAGCATCTTCGGCGAAAGCTCGATATCCTTGGCCTTGACCAGGAAAGCGTCGAGGCCGCCGCGCTTGTCGATGGTGCGCAGGGCGTTCGTGGAAATGCGGGCGGCGAAGGAACGGCCAAGCGAGTCGGAGTGCACCGTGACATCGACAAGGTTCGGCAGGAAACGCCGCTTGGTCTTGATGTTCGAGTGGCTGACCTTGTGGCCGACCATGGGCTTGAGGCCGGTCAGCTCGCACATGCGCGACATCGTCGCTACTCCTGAAAATTCTCGAAACCGTCCCTTCCCGCATAGCGAGGGTGGCGGCCATCCTGAAAGCGAAGGGGGTGGATAGGGGC
>Ga0163152_10000125_pt1 | contig 123105 bp, 131 predicted proteins | sample OliLakLV19MP8IB2_FD_148635 | JGI IMG/M metagenome (GOLD analysis project Ga0163152, IMG submission 148635) | Freshwater microbial mat bacterial communities from Lake Vanda, McMurdo Dry Valleys, Antarctica - Oligotrophic Lake LV.19.MP8.IB-2 | ecosystem: Environmental > Aquatic > Freshwater >...
TCTAAGTTTTTTATTAAAGATAAAAAGTGTTTTTTAGAATTAGAAAAATCGGATTTATGGTGCGATTACGATAATATTTGGTCAGTTTTTGAATCGCAATTTGACATGAACTACAAGCAAATACAAGGCTTTATAAAGGATATGGTGAAAGAACATCTTAATATGAAGGGGGTAACACCCGAGTTCTTTGAACCAGCCTCGGTTATATATGGTGAAAGAACATCTTAATATGAAGGGGGTAACACCAATAAGGATGGAGTTCAGGAAAAAGTATGAATGAGGTAACACCAACCATCGAATAATAATAATTTAAAAAAATAAAAATAAAAAAATGAAAACAACCACATATAAAGAATTGACCTTTAAAAGCGGTGATGTTATTCCCGCTAATACAGAGGTAGAAGTTTTACCGTTAAGGCATAAAACTGAAAATAAAAGCCACCCTACTAAATGCAGATTGTTTTATAATGACAAAGAGTATGGATGTAACTATACTTCTGTTTTTGAACAACCTTCTGAAAGTGAAATACAATCAATGGTATTCGATAGTAATTGCCCGTCAGTAGGTGGGCAATACGATATTGAGCCTGACGGATTCGACCCCGAAGGTTTCCCTTCATGGTTACAAGCATTAGGAATTGTTTAATCAAAAAAAAACTAAAAAAAAACATAAGATGGAAAAATATTCAGGATTCCCTAAAACTAAAGAAGAAGCTCAGTTACGTGCCGATGCTCTTTGTGAAAATTTAAAACAAACTATTGGTGGCGAATGGATAACCCGTGTATGGTTTAACTCATGGTGGTGCTACGATGTTAAGTTGGGTACTATGAGTGTTGACTACTCATCAAATAATGAAAAATTCGGATGTTTAATTTCAGATGAAAAATTCGGATGTTTAATTTCAGATAAAGCAAACACAGCTACATTCGGTGCTATTGTTTGGACTTTAGGAAACAGAAATAATACTTTTGATACTGCCAAAGAAGCGGTTGATGCAGCATTTAAAACGGCTAAAGATATTACCGAAAATCTTACTGCAATAATTAATAGCAACGATGCTTTAATTAGCAGTAAAAAAACTTTTATAAAAGTAAAAAACAAATTGCGTGTTTCTCACTTTGCACAATTACCATGCAAACCTTTTATTATTGATGTAACCGATGAAATTGAAGCAAAAAAGATGCGTGACACTTTAGCTAACCAACATTTATTTCTTTTTGAAAATAAAATAATTCCTGACTACTCAAATGCAATATGTATTGAGATGTGGGATGAAAACAATGACGGTGAAGGTAATGCAGATTGGTGTGACTACTTCAACGAAGAAGAAGGAATGGACTTCGATGAACTTGAAAAAACTTATTTAGAAATTAATTGATTAAACACTATTTTTATGGATAAAAAACAATCAACACTACAATACCTAATACAACAAATTAATATAAACATAACAGGAATGATAAGCGTTATTAATAACCATTTGAGGATGATGTCGCATACGCAGATTAACAATTAAAAAAACTAAAAAAATGATTTCATCAGATTTTAGCACCAAAGATAATACCTTCCATGTAGTCTTAGACAACAAGGTTAAGCTATCAGGTACATTTAAAGTGGTTGTTGTAAAAAGCATTGCTTTATGTTCCGTTAACATTATTGCCGAGTGTAATAAGCATGAACCACCTGCTGATAATGATTTAATACAAGTATTTAATTTTATTACAGCTAAACGTGAAATAGAAAGCCGTTTATCAAATTTTATGCTACTTAGAGTAAGTGGTTCTTTTCCGAATCACGAAATACAAAAATAATTGAACTAAAAAAAACAAAAACATGAGCCAAGATAATAATGATGAAGGTGTTGAAAATAATTCAAACATTAATACCAACGAGAAAAAAGAATTAAAAAACGTAAGTAAATCTAAAGAAAGAGAAGCACCGTTTTACGCACCTAAACGTAATATTCAGTTATTAAGATTTTTCAAAAATATATTTCCTAATAATGAAATAAGACTTGTTGGAAATGAAAATAATCCTGCTGTTGTAATTGATTTTGAAACTAAATTATCATGCTATGTATCTAACTTCGATGTTAGATTCAACAACAAAAACATTAAAGGAGATGTGTTATTTGAAGTAAAGTTGAAAGAAAAATTTGAAGATATTAAAGTATCAACAAAAAAAGTAGGTGATGTTGTTACTGAAATTAAATTCGATAAATTATTGATAGATGATTGGTACAAAAATAATCAGCATGGAAAAATGTTTAGAGTTTATTTGGAGTGTGAAAGCACACAATCACCTTTATACCTTGTAGGTTGGAATTATAAAAACAAAGTAACTAAGCAAGGTAAGTATCCTATATTTGCTGAATATGAACCATTCGTTTATTTCACAAAACAAAAACCTTTAGAGATTCAGGAAGAACTAATACAAATGGGGTATAACGTAATTGTGATTTAATTTATGGTTCGTAATATTTCATTTGTAAAACAATTACAAAAAAAACACCAAACATTTCAATCTGAAAACAATATTGCTGAAATTGATTATAACAGCGTTAAGTTTTTAGATGCTGACCTGCGAAACATTAACCGTAAAAAAAACCGAGTTATAGTTTACATCTGTAATGAAGTTAAAACTAAAAAAAAGATTGTGTTCGGTAAATACTTCTCAAAGAACGCTGATTGTGATAATGTAATATCCGATATAATGGATGAACTTTTAGCATTAGGTTATCGTATGCGTAAAGCAAAACAAACAACCTGTAAATTATTAGACCTGCATAACAATAACATTAACACAGACATAATTAAAGAAAAAAATAAATTAATTTAAATTAAAATGGAAAATACATTAAGGAAAATAAATGGTAAGGAAGTTAATCCTATATCTGACTTAATCATTGTAGAAAAACTTGATTGGTCAAAATTAAACGGAATGTTAAATGAATATTTACATGAACGTTTCCCTGAACGGGCGGATGAAGAATTTTATTTCGATGAACAATATTCAGGTTTTATTGAAATAGATAAATCTACTTGCTTATTGATTACCCGTGAGGCTATTGGTATTGAACCTGAAATATTAAATTTGAAAAACGGAATAATTGGATTCATTATCGGTGTAATGGTTCAATCAAAAATTAAAGGTGTAATAAATGTTATGCCTGAGTTTGATTTTTCACTTAAAATTACTAAACTACCAAAAATGCAAACGGGTGATAAATTAAAACTACCTGATTTCATGGGCAGCAGATACAAATACAATCCCCGTGTTGCAAGTAATGAAACTCAAATTATTGATTTCCTTGAAAAATGTAATTACAAACTATTTCCGAAAAAAATAAAAACAAATAATTAAATAACCACAAAAAACCAAAAACCAAAAACCAAAAAAAAGCAATTATGAAAATCAACATTTCAAAAATGAACAAAGCCATTGTATTAATGGTATTGTACAACGAAAGTAAATCACAAGGCAATAGTTTTCTCGGTGGAAACGGTGCTGACATGAACCAAGAAGAAGCTACTAAGCGACTTGAATCACAAACCGATTTCGATTACCTTAATGGTAAGGTGATGAAAATTAATTTGAAGCCTGATGCGCTTGAAACGTGGTTATATGACAGAGATAACGGTGATGGTGCTGCTTTAAAAGCAATTCAGTCGGTTTATCCTGATGCTATTGCAATTACCGAAGAAGAAGTGATAGAGGATGTTGTTATTAAGACTGAGCCTCTTATTGTAAGTAAAGTACAAGCCAAAGGTAGAATGGAAAGAACAGGGCAAACAAAACCTATTTACACATATATTTCAACAGGTAAAATATTGAAATTTAAAAAACGTAAAACAAATAAGTCTGTTTCTAAAATTGAATACAGTAAAGGTTTCTTTACCGTGAACGGAGAAATTCGCAAAGAAACAAAAGCTAAGAAAGCGGGTAGAGTTATTGAAACTGTTGCTGCACTATCGGATAAATTCGGTAAAGTGAAACACGAAAGTAAAAAGAAATAAATTAAAAAAAAACAAATACTAAGCGCAGGGATAAGCTCTGCGCTTTTAAATATTTTATTCTAATTACTGATGCTAAAAATAAAACATTATATTATCTACAAAAATAATTTCAACTATTTAAAAAACTAAAACAAAATGGACTTCATTAAAAAATCACCTTGCCAAAATTGCCCGTACAGATGCGATGCACCTTTGTCTTTATGGAGTGCTAAAGAGTTTATTAATTTATTAAAAAATGAACGTTCACAATTTGGTGCGGTTTACAGTTGTCATAAAAAAGATGGTGGCGTTTGTGTAGGATGGTTGATGAATCAGGATGAAAACAGGATTCCAAGTATAGCGTTACGTTTAATGCTAAGTCAAAAAGGAATTACTCGTAAATATTTGGATTCATTAAATTGCAAGTCTAAAAGATTTGAAACTATTGAAGAAATGATTGTCGCAAATTTTCCTGAACTAAAAACATTTGTTGAAAAATTAAATAATAATAATAATCATGGAAAATAAAAAAATACGAAAATGGCTAAAAGCAGAAAAGGTTTAGGAAAAAAGCACGGAGATGATTTCAAGAAGAATCAAGTCTGTGATTCAAAACACCGAGTTTATTCAGGAAAAGGTACTGATAAAGATTTCGATGTTGTGTTTAGTGAGTTCAGTAAAAAAAATAAAACAACATAAAAAATAAAAAAATGGAATTAGAATTTATAACAACACCTGTTATTACAGGAGATTTCAAACCAAAATTTTATTGGACAGGAAATATTCTTATTGATGCGGAACGTATCAACAGACCTCACATAAAAAAAGAAGGTGAGAAGGAAAACCGAATAAAGGAAACTATTGATATTTTAACCGACTTGGAAGGTTTATACAGATTCACACTTACTGACGCAATTAACATTCAAAACCGCTTATTAAAATCTAATAATTGGAGAGGGATTAAAGCAGGTCTTCGAGAACAGAATGTTAATTTAAGCATGGTTGACCACACCAAAGTACCTGAACTCATAAATAAGCTATTTCCCGTCGTTTCTATGAACGAAACACATTTATTGGAGTGGTTTCGTCAGGTACAGTTAATTCATCCGTTATCCGACCTAAATGGACGTGTATTCGGGATTATCGTATCATTGATGAAGACTTATATTAAAACCCATCCTATCGTGGTAAATCTACCTTAAATTGTTGATAACCACCCATTTTAAAACCTTTAACTTAATGATAATCAATATATTAGTTTATTTAACAACTTTTGTATAAAAACACTTACATTTTTGTAAGTCAATCGAATTTTGTAAGTATATTTGAGTAACAGTTAGTCTAAAATTTAAAACCTTAAAAAAATGGAATCAATCACAGTAAAACACTTGTTGAACAAATATCGTTCCGATATTGACAAACAGTTAGAAGCCCTTGTACGTGTAGCAAAGCGTTTAAAGTTAACTCCCCCGACTTGGGAAATTAGCGAGGTTTACGACCACGAATTTTCTATTGAAGTTGGTTTTGAAGATGAAAGCCACGATGTAGAAGTAGAAGTTTATATCGAGCCTTGTTTCGATATTATATTACACATTGCTGACACTTTAAAAATTGACGGTAATTGGATTTTTGCCTGTGCAATAGACCACCGTGCAAAAGCAATGATACAGGTTTATGAAGATGCAGTTATACCAATGCGTTATAATCCTTCAAATGACTGCTGTGAGCATTGCGGTAAAAAATATCCGAGAGTTAAATCTTATGTCGTTCTTAATGAAAACACGAATGAATTTAAGCAGGTTGGTAAAGGTTGTTTAAAACAATTCTTAGGTATAAATCCTGCTTCTTATATTACAATGTTTGAAGCCATCAGTAAATTTTCTCCTATCATTGTTGGTTTCGGTAGAAAAAATCAAGGTGGAAGACTTGATAATTTAGCTTACGATGTAAAAGAAATGTTGCAATTCACAATTCACCAAGTAGGAAAAGACAAAGGTGTTTTTGTAAAAGCAGAGTGGGAAAAAGTACGTGTTATTAATTTTAGAGGTTATGAAGATTTTAAAAATGTTCGTACAAATGAAGGTCAAGCAACAATTGATAAAGTAAATATTAGGTTAGCTGCTATCGGTTATTTTCGTTTGAACCCGAACATGAGAAATGATAATACGACCATTGAGCAATTGAATGAACGTATGAAATATCACCAAAATCGTTTGGAGCTATTCAATGGTGTTAACGTAAAAGAAAATAATTATGCTTATACACGAAAAGGTGAGATTGAATATTCAATCAGAGAAATTAAGCAACACATTCACGCTATCACTTTTAAAAATTTACTTGACGAAGAAATTTTGAATTACAGTTTCAAAATCGAAGCGGTAAAATCATTCGTGAGAGATTTAGTTATTCCTGTTATTGAAGAAGGTGATTATCTAAGTAGCTTTGACGAATACAAACAACTTTTGAAAACAGTATTTTTAAAAGACCGCACATTGCAATCGAATTTAAAAAACATTGTATCAGGTTATGGCTTCTTTTTAAAGCAAGTTGAACGTGAGAAAGCGGATGCAATCAGAAAAGAAAATGCAAAACACTTACAGTACGTTGGTGTTGTTGGTGAAAAATCTGAATTGATTTTGAAAGTTATTGATGTTTCTTACGGTGAAGGTGCATACGGTACTTGGAAGCTGTGGAAGTTTGAAGACGAACAAGGAAATAAATTTTCTAAGTTCGGTGAGCTACCTAAAAAATTCACTACTATTGAATCCGACAAAACTGAAACAGAAAGTAACCAACATGGTAGCTGTGATAATGGTGATACAAGTATCGGTTCAACCATAAGCGTTAATGCTATGATTAAAGAGCATAAAGAATATAGAGAAGAAAAAAGCACCATGTTAGGTATTTTGAGTAAGGTTAAAAAATCAAATTATATTTACGAAACAAAAAAAGTAAAATAAAATGAAAGTTAAAAAAAATAATCGTGTTGTTATGTTTGAAATTAGTGATAACAGCGAAAATCGTAAGTACGAATATAATCGTAATGGTAGTGGTAGTTATAAAAAACCGTTTGGTGATTTTATTGAATCGTTAGGATTTCAAGTAGTAATATCTGACCATATAGACAGGATAACAATAAACGGGCATAACTTCGACCTTAATCTCAATAACTCATCCTATATGTCAAAGAACGCTTGGAATCGGGAAGAAAATGTAAGGAAACCAATAAACAGATTTATTTCTATCATGGCAGGACACGATACTACTCTGATTAAAATTCATTTCAATAAAGAATACGATGGAGATAAGTTATGTGAAAAAATAAATGCTGCTATTAAAAGTATAATTGATATTGAACAATATCGTATTGACAAGGATAATAAAAATAAAATAAACACAATAGCTATTGCGGAACACTTTATGAATTTAGGTAATTTCAAAGATATTGTTGAGTATATCAAAATACATAAAGGAAATATTCATTATACTATTGATGTAGCTTACATCGTTGTTACAACAAAAGGTGAATTAGTTAGTTTTGATACTCGTAAAACAGAAGTAAAAAATGAAGCTGATTTATCTGATTTATTTTACAAACTATCTACACTGAAAGAAAGAACTGAAAAAATATTATACATTGTAAAACAAAATCCAATTAATGAAAATTTAATTTCATGGGCGGAAAACGCATACAATAGTGATTACAATGTTAAGGAAATAAATTATCAAGATTAATAATAATAATAATAATAAATAGTTAGTCAACAATATTAAAACAAAATAAAACAAAATAAAACATGGAAGCAACAAAAATACAAAAAGGCGAAGTTAAAACTTTACACTTCACTGTTACAGGTGAAGGTATGACAAATACAATTCGTGATAGTTGGGTTAGCGATATGCCTAAACACGCATTAGCGATTTGCGAAAGTTTAAGCATGAATACTGAACAAGCCTTAGAGGTTATAACAGGTAAGAAAAGATTAACGGGTGATACCCGTGTTGATGAAGGACTTGATTGGGAGGATGATAACACAACAGAAGTAAGCGGTATTAAACTTGATGTTCAAACAATGGTTGACCGTCTTGAAAAAAAATACATTGATGCTTCTGAGGGTTTAAATTTACTTAATGGTAATTATGAAGTTCTTAACAATCTCATATACAATTTCAGAGGTAACATTAGAGATGATGAAGATATGGAAGACAACGAAAAAAGTCTTGGTTATTACAAATCAATAATTTCAAGTGCTTTAGAACAATTAGAAGTTGTTTATCCTCTTGTTGGTAAATCAATGAAAGACCTGCCTATAAATAAAGTTCGCTCTGCTTCAAAAATAATTCAGGAAGCAAAAAAACAACAAACTAAAGAAGATTTTGAAGAACGTAAAAATAATACTGAAAACATTTTTCAAGAAAATTTAAGCCTTGTTATGAAAACTGAGTTGAAAAACATGAATCAAGAAGAAACGGAGGAATCGGAAGAACAAGAAATTGAATTAACAAAAGAAGAAAAGAGGGATAAAGTTTTCTACACTAATATGATGTCAGGGAGTAATCCATTTTATATCGTTAATTGCTCCGTTGAAAAATGTAAAGACGAAAATTTATACTCAGGTTTCTTGTTGCCTGATGGAACATTTTTTGGTGGTCGTGGTATATGGATACACAGATGTATTCTTGATGAATTAGCTGAGTATGATTTCTTCAAGGATAAAGATTATACAAACGACGAAGATAGTGTTCAGGATAAAGGTGGTTGGATTAAAGTATCGGGTGGCGATTGGATGATATGGGAGCATAAGCACAAACCAACAAAAGAACAAATTGAATTTATTATTTCTTTTACTACTGAGGTTCGTGAAACTGCCTTTATATCAATAAACTCGTTTAATAAAATACATATTCAGGTTTTTGCTGAATTATTAAACGGTAGAGAGTTTGAATCTTTCAAAATGGCAGAAGAAAGTAAAGAACTGCCTGAACTTGAAAAAGAAAATAACAATTTCCCTTCATTGGATGATATTGAAAAAATGGATGTGATGTGTTCAATATTTTTTCAGCCTGACAACACTTTCATTAAATGGTTGGTGGAATATGCCAACGGACGTGTTATAATTGATTGTGGAGCAGGTACAGGTTACACAACAGCATTAATAAACCGTAATGGTGGAAAAGCTATTGCCATAGAGCCAACGTGGACAATTGAGCGTAAAATGTTTTGGATTAAAAATGATATTAATTTCCATGTATTCCCTGAAAAAGCGGAAACTTGTAGTATGATAAAAGATTTGGGCGGTGATAAAGCTGTATTATTGTTTGCTCGTCCTTGTCATAGTGGTTTTGTTGAAGCTACAATTAACATTATGCCTAAAGGAATGGAAGCATTGTATATTAGCCATACTCAAGAAAATGTATTAATTGATTTGGGTAGCAGTAAACAAATTAAACGTACAAAATTAGAGCATCGTGGTACTTCAAAAGGTAAAGAATTTGTTTTATCAATTAAAAAATAATAAAATGAAAACAACAACTAAAATAATCAAAGGTGGGCGAAGTTACCGTTATGATATTTTCTATGACATACACGGAGATACGGCAACCGCAACTGTTATTGGAAAAAACATTACTGATGCGAAAAAGAGATTTAAGAAAATATACGGTGGATGGAAAATTACTCACCATCAAAAGTTGAAGTAATTGTGACAAATGGTAGTAATTAAACAATTTAAAAATAAAATTATGAAATTAATAAACATATATAGATTAATTTACTATAACAAGGTAAGCATTTGGCAGTTAATTTCAATTCCATTTGTTATTTTGCATTTAAGATATATTCAATGGAAATATAAATACATTACCATTAACAATAATGGCAACCAAACAAGTAGCAATCTTGCAAGGTTAGGTATTTTACAAGCGTGGGAAGAATACTACAAGAAACAATTTGATAGTTGGGGGAAATATCATTACAGATTTAGTTATGAAGATAAAACTAATAAAATACATAAAGATAACATGAAGTGGTTATTTCCTGAGAAAAATTTTAAAGAATGGGATATTATTATTTGGCATTGTTACGAAGCAGTAACATATTATCATAATAAAATTTATAGACTTAATAATGATGTTTCAACACATTATTCTACTGATATAAAAAAACAAATTAAAGAGTGGAATAAAGAAAAATAATATTCAAATAAAAACTAATTATGATTCAAAACGAAAAATACCAATTATTATTTTATATAATTATACCAATTTTCATATTAGCTGTTTTTGCAATGTGGTTTATAATTAAATCAGCCGATAAATTTTTCAGTGAAGCGGATGAAGAAATTAAAAATGAAAAAAACTAAAAAAATGAAAAAATTAAATTTTAAAAAAACAAGTAGCCATAATCCATCTATTGTAAACCGAGATTGCAAAGATGTGGCAAAAGAACTTAATCCAAATGACTTTAATGGGATAATTAGCCAAAATCCATACGGAATTATCATCAATGGAACAGAGATAACGAAAATATCAAAAACCCTCTTTAAAACGGCTAAAAACAACCAAATAACCCATACAAACAATGGTAATACATAGGGGTAGTGTTAACAACCAAAGCAATAACAATATAACTAATTGATAATCATTGCTTTAAATAGTTACAAACATTTACATAAATTAACTTACATTTTTGTAAGTGGTTACGTTTTTGTAAGTATATTTGAACATAATTAATTGGCAAAAACTAAAAAAATCATTATGATAACAAAAGAAAAATTTGAGAAGGCTTATGATATTTGTATTAAGTACAGGGTTCAGTTATTAAATCAGCAAAGTGTATTAAAAGTTGATTTTAATAAAATCAATAACCTTCAAAGAACAAATGAATATTCCTTAGAAACAAAGGTAAATGATATAGACTGGTCTGAATTTGAAGAAAATAATTTAGGGGTTAGGGTTAGGATATTAAACTGCCTAAAAGCAGAAGACATAGAAACATTAGGTGAGCTTTTGTCTTACAAAAAAAAAGATTTATTACGCCTTAGAAATTTCGGTAAGTCTTCGTTACAACTTATAGAAAGGACTTTAAATGAGTTAGGAATAAAAAATTGGAATTAAATGGAAACAAAAGAAAGAGAAGAAATATTATCAAATATAAATACTATACTAGATAGAGTTGAGGTTATTACCAAAGAACGTGAAACACTCATTGAGCAATTAAAATCAATTTTTCCTACAAAGGAAGGAGATAAGGTAAGTATCGTATTTAATTTAATAGATGCAGAATCAAAACACGTCCGTTTCGCTTTCGTAAATAAAATAGAAATAAAACTTATTGGAAATGAAAGAAAAGCAAAGATAATATTTGATTTGCAAAAGTGTAAAGCAGACGGGTCGGTATCACAATACTCTGACTATCTTAAACACAACGAGTTCGTAACTAAAATAAAATCGTAACATCATGTCGTATCACAATCCAATACAAATTTTATTAGCTTATGCCAACGGAAAGGGCTTCGATATTATTGACGGTGGCGGTGCTTGTCTTGATTACATCAACATTCACACGTTCCTTAAAATAATTGATAACTGCCACTATGTAGCTATTGATGAAAAAAATCAGGAAATTATTGACTTGTGCAAAAAGACTAATGAAGAAATTAACGTAGTTCTTAAAGATATTTCGGCATTGAGTAAATCATACGGTCAGGGTAAAGAAGCACAGGAGAAAGTAGAAAAAATAATTCAGGATTTGCCATTAAAAAAATTGCAATCAATATTAAAATCAAAAAAAGGACGTGATGATGCACGTTATTTATCGGATAATCTTTACGATAAAGACAAAGCATCACTTGCCTTTATTGGTCTTCACGAAAATTTAAAAATTGTTGCACAGATACAAGGTCAAGCTGAGCGTGATGGTCTTACCGAAGTTGTAGATTTAGCTAAAAAACTAGAAGATGCTTTTGAAGATATTTCTAAAATAGCTTGGAAAGGTAGGATAGACGATACAAAACTATTAAAAAAATATTCACATAATATTTCAAAAGTGATTAAACCAAACGAAATGATTGTTACACTTGATTCCGCATTGATAGAAGAAAGTGTTGAAAAAGGTTATGCAGGTAAAAACTTTATTGGTAACAAAGGAGCTAACTTAGTTGAAATGCACAAACTCGGTGTAAGAGTTCCTGACAGTTTATTTTTGACAACAGTTGCGTGTAAATCAATTCACGAGCAACAGGAAATTTCTTTCATGCCATTACTCAAAAATATTTTGTATATGTTTAAAACAAACAAAATTGCCATACGCAGTAGCGGTGTTGTTTCTATGGCAGGAATGATGGACACGGTTTTAGATATTGATAAAACCGATGTAAAGGCTGTTACAAAGGCTATAATGGACGTGGTTAACTCTTGGGATAGCGATAGAGCAAAATCATTCAGAAAGGTTTGTAAGATGTCCGACGAAGTAAAAATAGCGATTGTTATTCAACCTATGATACGTGGTGATGAAGGTTGTTCAGGTATTGTATTTTCACGTAACCCTAATAACGGTTTAAATGAATTGACAGGTGAGTTTGTTGATAAATCACTCGGAGATAAATTAGCAAGTGGTAACATAACTCCTTTAGATATTAATAAACTTAATGTAAATATCAAAACAGAACTATTAGATGTTTCTAATAAACTTGAAAAACATTTTAAGCACATTCAGGATATTGAATTTGTTTATGACAACAAAGACTTATTTTTAGTTCAGACCCGTAATGCAAAACTTTCTCAATTAGCAGAAATCAAAACACTAATTGATTTTTACAACGAGGGGTTAATTACACTTGATGAATTTAAGAATAGATATAATGCTGATAAACACAAACAGGTAATTGGTTACGATGTGTTTGGTGGCACAGGTCATTTGTTTCGTGGTACTCCTGCTGTTAACGGTGTATTCACGGGTAAAGTTACTTTTGTGAGAGAAACAGCCACAGAAGAAAATATTTTAATAGTTGATAGCACTTCCCCTAATGATATGCCGTACTTAAATAAAATCGGTGCGTTGATTACAAAGATTGGAGGAATGACCTCACATCCTGCGGTAGTTTGTCGTGAATTAAAAAAACCATGTGTTGTTGGTGTATCTGAATTAAACTTCAACAAGAGCGTACAATATTTATCGGTTTATATCAATGACGGTAAAGGCGAAAAAGAAATTTGCGAAGGTGATGTTATTACTGTGGTTGGTGATACAGGTGATGTTTACGAAGGTAGTTGCGAAGTAAAATATAAACAATTGTTCGTTGATGAAGTAAACGAAATTTTAAACAGTAATTAAATGGCAAAACTAATCACAACAGAAGACCTTAATAAGATTAAGGAATCAAACATAGAGTTAATGAAAGTTAATTTCAAAAGAGATGGTAATTTATTTCCCGTTGTTATGATTATTGCTCCCGATGGAGGAATGACAATTATCGGTACTCCATATACTTCTAACAAACAAAAAACTAAAATGATGAATGAGGTTAAAGATATGTGTAAAAAAATTGATGCCATATCTGTAATAATAATCAATGAGGCTTGGATGAAATCGGTTAAGAAAGAAGATTATGATAAATATGTAAATGAAATGAAAGTAACAGGAAAAAGGGTTTCTGATTATTCCGATAAAAAAGAATGTGCTATTGTAATTTTTGAAACAAAGTTTACAAACGAATGTGTTACGTTTGATATTGACCGCATAAATAACGAATTAATTAACAGAAATAGTCAAATGTTAGCGGGAGGTGATTTTGCCAACATACTTTGTCCTGTTATTCAAAAAAACTAAAAAAAAATAAAACCATGCAAAAAGAAAACATAACCACAAAAAACATTTGGGAATTTACAAAAGATGATACTATTTATATTTCTAAAACAATTAAATCAACAGGAAATAAGCATACTTTTTTATGCCAATTCGTAATGCTTGTACGAAACAGAGTTCATGGAATAGTATTAGAAATTGATAAAGCTACATCTTGGGATGGTATTAAGGTTGGTGATGAAATTCATGCTGATTTCAAAAGCTGTGGTTTATACGGTAAAGCAGGTAATGATAGTAACACTAATTACCATTGGTTTAACACTATGGGTTATGCCCACAAAGATATTGGTGAAGAAGTAACTGAAAAGGTTATTAAACATCCTTCATACGGCTTAATTGGTGTTAATCGTACATCAAGTAGTGGCTCTACCTTATTCGGTAGTAACATTCAGCATAAAAACACATTTACGATAATAATTAAACGAGCAGAACATCACCGACACTTAAATAACGATTGGATGCACGGTACTGAGCAATTAATTGAAATTGAATTGTCAGGTTCTCAATTTATAGAAATGATGACATCTATGAACGCAGGAGATGGTATTCCTTGCACTATCCGTCAAGTAGGAAGCCAAATGTACCCTGACCCGCCTTATGAAAACCCTTTAGATACTTTTCAAAGGGAGTTTGAAGCTAAGTTAAAGAACTTAGGTAAGCAATGTGAATCGGTTGTTGAAGATGCCGTTAAGATGTTGAAAGAAAAGACCAATATAAATAAAGCAGACCGTGATTTTTTACTATCAGCCATTCATTCTATTGTTCAACAAGTGAGTTCAAATATTCCTTTCGTTAATCAACAATTTAATGAGAGTGTTGAGAAATCGGTTCAACAAGCTAAAAACGAAATTGAAACATTCTTTAATCACAGAATAACATCTCTTGGTCTTGATGCTGCTAAATTAAAACCTGAGTTGTTGTTAGGTAATATTAGTAATGATACTAAAGAAATAACAGGTAACGAACATAACGAGTAAAAAATAATTTAAAAAATAAAATTATGAAAAAAATACTTTGGAAATTATTAAGCATTGTTGATAACAATTGGGGTTACACAACTCCATTACAAAAAAGATTTCAAATTAATGATAAGTGTAAGATAAGCATCTTTAAACAAATATGCACAAAATACAGCGTAGGTGATGAGGTTACTATCATTGAAACGGGACGACACGATTATTTAGTTTCGGATAAAAATGGAGTTAAAGAAATCGTACTTCAAATTGAATTAGTTTAATTAAAAAAAATCAGCATAATGGCAAAAATATTCATAGATGATTGGCGTTTGCCAAATAGTAAACATAATACTCCTGATTGGATATTATGTAAATCGTATAAAAATTTCGATAAGGTACTAAACGAATTAATTGAAAAGAAGGAGCATATATCAGAAATATCTTTTGATTATATGTTAGGACACCGTCATTACGATGGTTCGCATTGTTTTAAATTGTTCGCTCAAAAAACAGAGGAACATAAATTAAAACTTCCTGAAAATATTTATATACATTCTGAATACCCTAACGCTGAAACTCATTTTAAAAGCGTTTCTATGTGGTTATCGTACACTTATGATGTGGATGTAGATATGATTAAAATACACGAAAACGGAACTCAAACAATTATTAAAGCATTTGAATAAATAATAAATTAACGAATGAAAAAAACAAAGTAATGAACGAAAAACAAATATACGGTGGTAATAAGTTAATTGCCGAACTTTTAAAAATTACACCTTCAAACGTAGAAGAAATCGGTGAGCTAACACTTAACAAAGGTTTGGTTAACGGTTATTATAGACCATACCCTATTACGGAATTATTCTCGGATAATTTCTGTAAAGAAAACCCACACGTTGAATTTCAGTTCAACGCATCTTGTAGTACGTGTAGTAATTGTAGCGGTTATACGTGTGGTGGTTATATTTTAAAAGATATGTCGATTGATACATTCAATCAATACAAGAACATTAAAGAAACTTTTGGCGACCCGATTTATCCGAGTTATAATAGTGATTGGAATTTATTTGTTCCCGCTTTCAATAAAATTCATAAAATACATTTTGATAAAGAAATGTGTGAATTGATAGGTTGTCACATTCGTTTCAATGATAACTTAAATGCTTTCAAAACATTAATAAATTACATCGAAGACCGTATTCTAAAATTAGAATATTTTGATAAAAATAAAGTTTGGAATAAATACAAAAGTGATAAAGAAGTAAAATGAAAATATCACCTGATAAAGAAATGGGATTAAATTTCCCTGCATGGTTTCAAAAGAAAGTAATGGTTGAGCGTAGCAATGAAATAATGGCTAACAAGGAAACGCCTGACTTTCAAAAAAAGAAAGCAGTTCAAGAGATTATTGATGTTGTATCTGATGAAAGAAATAAATATTATTTATTTACTGATGCAGCCTATAAAATATCTCAAAGTTTAAAGTTTGATGCTGAAAAGTTTGAAGCTAACTTCCTTTCTATTATACCTGATGGTAAAAAGATAACTTACTTAATGGGTGATTTTTTCTACCGTTGGCATAAACAAGGTAACAGGGTAATGGTATTCGGTTGTCATCAAAAAGAATTGACACCTGAAATTATTGACTATTATAAAACACAATTAAAAAGGGATATTGAGTATGATGTTAAGTGGTATTTCTTTGCTGTAAATTTAGATGATAGCACTTATGCAATACCGCCAAAACCAGTAGAACCATTTACAGATGATACTTGGATTGAATTTATAAAGATGCTCATATTTACGGAGCTTTCAGAATTAGAAACTGTGGTGTTAGAACCAAACCAAAAAACAGGTACAAGGAAAAAAGGTAATTTTTTAAATGGAAGTAAATCACGAGTAATCATTGTAGATTCTGCTTGGAGCAAGACATTAATTAAGTCGGATGGGTTTTTAGTGTCAGGTCATTGTCGTCTGCAAAGATACGGAGTGGGAAATAAATTAGCTAAATACATTTGGATAGATACATTTGAAAAAGAAGGATACATACGAACATCAAAAATGCTTAAAAATAAATAAATAATTTAAAAATAAAATAAAATGAAAATAGAAATAGAAAAAGGTAAAATAGCAGTAAAAGACGAAAACGTTTTTATTGAAGTTGATGGGAAAAATATTCCTGTAAACAAAATTTCTTTGAGTAACAAAGAATATAATGTTGGAGAAGAAGTGCAAGGTGTTATTCAAGAAGAAAAATTCAATATCTGCCGTGATTATGACCATAGCCGTAAAGGTAAATTATTTGGTTTCATATCAGATGATGAATTGAATGATGATTTCATTACCATTACTGTGATGGCTGATTTCAGACCAAAACTTATGTCAACTATGGGATTAAATAAAAGTGAGTATGAAGTTGGTGAAATAATCAGAGTTCGTCGTGAACTAATAAATAACTATTAATTTTTTTGATATGACAAGTGTAGAAACAAAAACAAACTATAAGGAATCTGAATTTGGTAAACAACATTGGAGTTTACTTGCGTTTATTGAAACTCAGGTTGTAGATAAGTCTTTTCCGCTCGACTTTCGTAGAATGAGTTGCAATAACATAAAGAGGCATCCATTAAATAACGGTGCGCCTTTTGGTTGGGATGATAAATACAGCACAGAAAATATGAACGGTAAGCAATTAGTTTTAGGACACGATGATATTGATTGCTTTGACGAACTTGAACAAGAAGGGTACGTAAAAAATCAAGGAACGTTACTTAATATGTACCCTAATATTACTGATAAGGGTTGGAGAGCTTGTGCTGAATTAAGAAAGTTTAAAGGAAACGGTGGTAACTTTAAAGAATTTGTGTTTTCTGAAATAAAAAAATTTATGTAAGTAAAAAAATAAAAAAATGAATAGACAAGAAAAAATAAAAACAATAATTGAACTTCATAATTTTTTCACTATTGAATTTGGGAAACAAATGGAGTTAGATAACTCGGATAATATTTGGAATATTCAATTACTTGAAGTAAAACCTGACAGATATTATTTGGTTGAAAGTTTAAGTGAGGTCATAATAAAAAATAACGATAACTATGACGACAACAAAACTTACAAACCTTCAACAGAGGTTCGTTATTTATTGAGAAGTAAAGAGGCTGCAAAATATGGCGACAAACATAAGGCTTTTTATGACCGTTACTTAAATACCATAGCTATTAAAAACGAATACCTAACAAATCCACAGGGTTTTAAAGATGAAGTACTTAAACGGGCAAAATAATTATTTAATAAAAAAATAAAATAAAATATTTATGAAAAATTTAGCAGGAGTACAAGATGCCGACAAATCTATTTTAGAAGAATTGTATTTGGCGGGAATAAAAGCGGTAAAAACTGAAACATCAAAAAGTGAAGTTCCGTTTTCTTATGTTGGTAAAGTTGGTAATTGGACTTTCAAAAGACTTTGGTATTATTGGTCGGCATCCGTTGAAGATAGAGCAGACGGAGTTCTGTTAGAAGATGCTATGGAACTTAACAACAGAAAACATCCTACTGATGAAACTACAACACTTGGAAAAACAATCAGGGCAGGTGGTCATGGAGGTGGAATTTCACCTGATGATTATGTTGGAGAACCAATATACAATTCGGAATTATCTGCTGAATGTAAAGCGTTAGGAATCGAAACACAAACTCAAAAATCTATGGGTTTTGGAGATGACGAAACCGAATACCCTAAATTGAATCGTGGTGAAATGGCTAAACTTTGTAATGAAGGAAAAATAAAAGCAAAAAGATACGTTGATGCGTACCATATTGATGACCAAATAGGATTAAATGAATTTGCAAAGTTTATTAAATCAAAAAGTAATTAAAAAATGAAAACAACAACAGTAGTACACTTATCAGAATATAAAAAACTTAGTACGTTTGAAAAAAAGATGGTTAGGTTTTTTAAAAATAAATCTTGGTTATTTTTCCTTATACCAATATCATTTTATGGTGCTATTTATTTAAGTGTTTGGCAACATACGTTTTGGTACATTGGTTTATATGTTTTAATTTCCTTTTTTACTGCATTAGCATTGTTAGAAAAATACTGTAAAGTATCTGATACAACAAACCACTGTGATGAGTGTAATTCACGGTTAAAGTATTTGGGTAAAGATTATTATTCTGACTTTTACTGCTGTGATAATTGTAATTGTAAAGAGTACAAAAAAGATATTGAGTATTAAACTAAAAAAATAATTTTATGCCAAAAACAATCGAACAGGAAAATAAGAATAAGGATATTGAAAAACAGAATAAAATAAACATGAAACCAATTAAAATTTTCGGAAAAGAAGTGATTGATGACAAATGCATTTATCAACTTCAAAACTGTATCGGTGAAAACGATATTGGAGTATTAACAGCAGATGCTCACTATGGTTACGCCCATCCCATAGGTGGTGCTATTGCGTACAAGAATCAAATTTCATTATCGGGAGTTGGTTTTGATATTGCTTGTGGTAACTATGCAGTAAGAACAAACATCAAGGCTGATGATATTGAAATTTCTAAAGTGATGGATGAAATCTTCAAACGTATTTCATTCGGTGTAGGAAGACCAAACGACGAACCTGTTGACCATGCTATTTTTGATAAAATAAGAAATGCAAACTTTTTACCTCAACGTGAACTTTTGAATTTAGCCATGCCACAACTCGGTACAGTAGGTTCAGGAAATCATTACGTGGATTTATTTCGTGATAACGATGGTATTCTTTGGATTGGAGTTCACTTTGGTTCTCGTGGGTTTGGTCATAGAACCGCTATGGGTTTTATTGCATTATCGCAAGGTTTAAAATTCGGAGATAAAGCTAAAGAAGGTGGAATGGATAAGCCACCAATTCTTTTTGATATTAATTCTGAAATAGGTCAATCTTATATTGAAGCGATGCGCCTTGCGGGTGAATATGCCTATGCAGGTAGAGAAACTGTTGTTGAAAAAGTATTGGAAATACTAGGAGCAGAAAAAAACTTTGAAGTACACAACCACCATAACTTCGCTTGGCTTGAAGAACATTTTGGGGAAAAATATTGGGTGGTACGTAAAGGATGTACACCTGCCTTCCCTAATCAATTAGGATTCATTGGAGCTAATATGTTAGACACCTCAGTAATTATTGAGGGTGTTGATAGTGTAGAATCAAAAGAAGGATTATATTCAACCGTACACGGTGCAGGTAGAGTGATGTCGAGGACGGAAGCTGCGGGTAAAAAGAAATGGATTAAAGACGAAAACGGAAGAAAACGTCCTGTTGTAGTTGGTAAAGGTAAAGTTGATTTTGATGCAGTAAGACAAAATATGAAGAATAAAAATATTCAACTTCGTGGAGCAGGAGCAGATGAAGCTCCCGAGTGTTATAAATCACTTAAAGAAGTTTTATCTTATCAGGGTAATACAATTAAAATTTTGCATGAGTTACACCCGATAGGTGTGGCTATGGCAGGAGAACATGAGTACGACCCTTACGCTTTTTGAGCGTAAAGCCCCTCGCCTTTAGGCAGGGGATATAAGCGACTGTTTTATTATTATATTTGAAATTAAATTATGCTAACTTATAAACGAAAATTAAAACTAAATAAACAACAAGAAAACCGACTGAATAGTTGGATTGGTGCTTGTCGTGTGGTTTATAATTTAGGTTTGGAAATTAGAATTGAAGCATATAAAAATAAGCAGATTAGCGTTTCTGCGTATGATTTAATGAAACAGCTAACCGACATCAAACATATTGATTGGATTGCGGATGTGCCTTCGCAATCACTACAAAATTCATTGGAGCGTTTGGATAAATCGTACAAAACATTTTTTAGAACTTGTAAATCAGGCGGTGGATTTCCAAAATTCAAATCAAAAAGAAACTATAAATCAATACTTTTTAAATCGGCAGAATTAAATAATAAAAATAAAATAAAACTTCCTAAGATTGGTGAACTAAAATTTTTCAAGGACAAATCACCCATAGTAGGAAAAATAAAAACGGCACAAATAGTAATTGAACCCACAGGTTTTTTTATCTGTATTGTTTGTGATGAAGTGAGTAAAAATATATCAAACCCTAACGAGAGCCAAGTTATAGGAATAGATATGGGAGTAAATCATTTCGTTGCAGACAGCAATGATAACTTTATTGAAAATCCAAGACATTTTTTAAAACACGAAAAAAAACTACGTATTGAAAATAGAAGTTTGTCAAGGAAAAATAAAGGAAGTTCTCGTTGGAAAAAACAGGTAAAAAAACTAAGTCTATTGCATCACACAATAGCAAATGTTAGAAAAGATTTTTTGCATAAAGAATCTACAATGTTATCTAAACAATACCACACGGTATATTTAGAGGATTTGAGTATAAAAAATATGTCAAAGAATAAAAATCTTTCAAAACACATATTAGATTGCGGTTGGGGAATGTTTAGAACAATGCTTGAATACAAAACAAATGTATTTGCAGTAAATCCGAAATACACAAGCCAAACCTGTAACGAATGTGGTAAAAAAGATGCAAAGAACAGATTATCACAAAGTGAGTTTGTTTGTATTAGTTGCGGTCATGTCAGTAATGCTGATACAAACGCTGCGAAAAATATTTTGAGCAAGGGCATTGCTCTCAATCGCAAAAGTAATCCGTTAGGATATGCTTTGGTTGAAGAACCTCGTTTCCTTTAGGGACGAGAGTATGTCAGAAAGATTAAAAAATAATCAGATGTCTAAAAATTATTGTTAATAACTCAATTTTTTAGACGTACAAATTACATTTTTATAACTTATATTTGTTGTCCAAATAAAAATACGGTCAAAGAATTTTTTACGGAATTATTAAAAAAAACTAAAAAAATGATTAAACGTCAGGTGGAACTCACTGAATTAGTTAACGAATTACAAAAAGAAAACTTGCAGAAGAAAGATGGTAGTTTCATCTTCCTGTATTTCAATAATATAACATAATATCAATAATAATTAAAAATAAATAAAATGGAAACAAAAGTAAAAAACATGATAACAAGTTACGTAAGAATCGGATGGTTTGTTTTAATAGTAATAGTTTTAGTAATGTGGGGATGTCCTAATTACAGAGTGTTCTCAGCGCAAAAAGATGGTGAGGCAATATTAGCTCATGCACAATCTAGTAGAGAAGTAGCAGTGGCAGAAGCAAAAGCTAAAATGGAAAGTTCAAGTTTATTATCACGAGCCGATACAATAAGGGCGCATGGAATAGCAAGGAGTAATAAGATTATAGGATTATCATTGACACCTTCCTATTTACATTGGTTTTGGATTGATAATATTGATAAAAGCAACAATGTTATTTATGTTCCTACTGAGGCAAATTTACCTATCTTAGAAGCGAATAGATTTAAATAAGTAAAAAAAATAAAGGCGGGAGTGAAACCGCCTTTTATTTTCGCTTCACACCAAAAACCAATTTAATATGAAACACAACAGCATAACAAATTTAGGTATAACATACGGATTTCCTGAAACTTTATTCGGAATTATACTGTCGTAAATTTAGTGTCAGATTTGTAAAGTATAACAAAAACTAAAAAAATATGTTAGAAGAAATAAAAAAAGTAAAGATAACTCAATCCATGATGAAGGAGTTTTACGACTATATTCATGGCGACCAATGCGGATTAGTATTTCACGAGAAGTATATCAAAAAAAATTATGAATTATTTCCCGCATCCCCTGCACAATCGACAGGAAATTGGTTTGAATATATGGCTATTGGTGCAACTACAAAGAGTAGCAAAGTTCCACAACCTGAAAAAACACAAAAGGGCGAATTAACCGCTCCTTATAAACGTATGCAAACACATTTACAAAATTTTAAAAATTTCATGTCAGCATACAGTATAAAACAAATTGGAGTACAGGATAAATGGGAGGTTGGTGAAACTGTTTTAGAACTACAAGGAGATAATGGAAATGTAATTGAATATACAGTTGATGGACTTGAAGGTACTTTAGATTTAGAGTGTCTTGCTGAGAAAGACATTACAGCAAACTTCATTGTAAAAAATGATATTGGTAAAGTTATAAGAGTGGATAAACAAATTGCTATCCGTGCGGGTCAAAAATTTATTTTAGACATCAAGACGACGGGATTATTGGATGACCGATTCTCTCCTTATGGATGGGACTTAAATACATTACACAATAAAGATAGAATTATCCGCCAACCTATTCATTATAAATTTTTAAGTAAATTAAAACACGGAGAGAGTTTTCCTTTCTTATTTTTATTATTCAGTCAAACAAATGATTATGATTATCGTTCAATCATATTTAATATTGATGATGATGCACAATTTGAAGAACACAAAAGATTTATTGTGTGGACTGATAAAGGTGTAAAACTTCATCTAAAAAAAGGATTTGAAGCAAAGCCTGATTTTTTAAGATGCCAAGATTGCCCTATGAGAATTGGATGCAAATATTTTATGGCTGTTCCTGAAATCACAAATTATTTTTATCAACCACAAACAACATAATACAAATTAATATGAAAAATCAAAAAGAAAATTTATTTACAAGTGGATTCGATATAGAAGGTCAGGATAATAATAACAATAATATTGTTAATGAAAATAATATTAGTGATGATGATTGTCCATTCTTACCCGACCCGCCAAAAGAAGAAGTAAAAATAAACTCAAAATCCGTTGAATCAATTTCAGTCAGTAGTGAGTTAGCAAAAGAAATTAGTGCTGATACATTTGTTTATGATGAATTTGAAAAACAAGTTAGTGAGTTGTACAAGCTATCAAAAAAGATAGCTGTAATTGATAATGATTTTGATAATCAATCCGCTCGTGATTTAGCAAAACAACTTACCTCAATAAAAACTAAAGTTGATAATTTACGTAAAGAATGGAACACCCCGCATCAAACAAAAATTGACAACAACAACGATAAGGCTAAAACGATAGTTCAACCTTTAGAAAAAGAAGTTGAACGCCTGAAACAATCCGTTACTTTTTATGAAAGTGAAAAGGAACGTAAACGATTGGAAGAAAAGAAAAAGTTAGAAGCTGAGTTAAAAGAGAAAGAAGAAAAAGAAAAAAAAGAATCTGAGCGTAAAATTAAAATACGTTCTGAGATTGACCGTTTAAGAAGTGATGGTCAGTCAAAAGTTAATGAATGTAAGAATACTAAAGAAGTAAATGACTTAGAAGTAAAATTGAAAGGTTGGAAGTTAAAGCCTGAATTTTTCATGGAGTTTATTGACGAGGTTGAAAAAGTTAAGTCAGATATTATTGAATCGTTATCTAAACGCAAACCATTAATCATTGAACTTGAAGAAAAAAAGGCAGAAGCTGAAAAGTTACAAGGTGAACAACGTGAACAAGCTGAAAAAGAAACTAAAGCAAAGCAAGATTTAATTGATGCTGAGAACGCACGTATCTCAGAAGAAAATAAAAATAAAAAATTGCAGGAAGAAAACGATGAGCTTTCTGCGAAGCAAGATTTATTAATTATGATTGCCTCTTTTGGTATAAAATATAATGTTGAAGATTATTTAAACAGTATTATTAAAAAATACGGAAACTGTCGTCAGGCTATTTCTGAACGTGATAAGGTAGTTGAAGATTACAAACAATCATTATATGATAAATCACGAATGAATACTATTGAATCCGAAAAAGTAAAGAACGTTAGATTGACTTTTGAATTTAATATTGTTGATGAAAGTTTAATTCCACGAGAGTTTTTATCTATTGACGAAGTGAAAATAAGAAAAGCTCTTGTTGATAACCGAAAGGATTTGGAAGCTGATATTAATGGATTCAAGATTGATGGTTTAATAATTTATCCTAAGAAAAGCACCATTGCTAAATAACATGAGCGAAGAAAAAACAAGTGAACTACCACCGCAGCAGAGCTGACGTGGTATTCTGACTGAAAAAATAAAAAAAAAGTAAAACTTAACTGAATAAAAAAACTAAAAAAATGCATGAAAAAAAAGGAATATTAGTTCCAAAAAAATTACACGGTTTGCTACCTGAGATAAAACAGTATTCTCACGAAGATGTATTACAGATGTCTAACATATTTTATGAGAGTAAATTTCTACCTGACCATATAAAAAGCCCACAAGGAGCTTACGTAGCTATGAGATGGGCAATCGCAATCGGTTTAGACCCATTTTTAGGATTAAAAGATATTTATGTTATTGATAATATACCAACATTAAAAACGGAAGCTGCTTTAGCATTAGTATTAAGTTCAGGATTCTGTGAGTGTATTGAGCAGTATTATGAAGGCGTGGAGGATACGGATGATTTCACAGCAATATGTAAAATTAAAAGAAAAGGTCAAAAGGAACATATTTCAAAGTTTAGTGTTAAAGATGCTAAAAACGCTAAACTTTGGATGAAAAAAACAAAAAGCGGGCAAGATACAGCTTGGGTTGGATACAGGCAACAAATGTTATTATACAGAGCGGTTGGATTTGCTTTAAGAAACATATTTCCCGATGCTCTCAGGGGTGCGAAGTTATACGAGGAAGTAATTGACTATACGCAATTTGAAATCGTTGAACAGACAACAGGTAGTGATGGTACAATAAACGCAACTGTTAAAAAAGCTCCCGATAAAAAGTCAGGTATGGGTAAGATTTCTTTAGATGATTTTTCGGATAATAATGATACCGATTTTGAAGAAGTGAAGTAAAAATTTATTATATTTATTGCCCAACTCATTTTAAATTTTGTATAATAAAACGAAAACAAAACCTCGTAATTTATCAAGCAGAGGTAAAAATAAAAATAATTTAATAAAAAAAATGGAAGATTAGTTTATTATGAAACGTTATGTAGAAATTGATAGGTGGCGGGACGATTTTTTCGTTGAACTACATCCAAATGCAAAACTTTTGCTTTCTTACTTATACGACAACTGCAATGATGCAGGATTTATTGACGTAAACTATAATATATTTTCAGCTCAGTTAAAAATGCAAAAAGATTTTATCATCACAAGTCTTAAAGCATTACAAAGTTTATTGTTAAGTGATAAAAAGAAGAAATTATTTATTATTGATTTTTTAAAACATCAAAAAAAATTACCGCTAATAAAAGGTAGTGAGGAAAATGATTGGATTATTACTAAATTAGAAAGTAATTTATCAAAGTTCAATGATGCCCCTGCAATAAAAAAGATTTTGGATTCTATTATTGACCAAAAGAAACTTGACGAAGAACAAGAAGAAGATAACAAAAATAAAAAATCAAGTAAAAAAAAAGTAAACTTTAAAGTTCCCGATTACGAAACATTCAAAGAGTATTACTTAACTCAGAAAATAAATCCTGACGAAGACGATATAAAAGGTTTGTACGACCATTATGTTACTGTTGGTTGGGTGTACGGTAGAAACAAAACACCAATTAAAGATTGGGAATCCGCAATCAGAGGCTCAGTAAGACGAAAGGAAGAAGATAAAAAAAATAACGTTGTAGGTTCAGGATACAAAGTAAATTACAATGGTGAAAATAAAAAAAGTAGGACAGAAACTACTTTAAGTGTAGTTGAAGAATTGACAAAGAAGAAAAAGGATTAATGAGTAAGGAACTACAAAATACAAACCAAAATAATAATAACGGTAATTATTCATCGTTATCATTAACTCTTATAACCAAAAATCCATTATTATATTATCCTGATTTAAGAGATATAGATGTAATTAATTCAACCTTAATCGGAAAAGAGGACAAGCAAGTTATATTAGCTTCTTTAAATTATCCAAAAATTAGAACCATAAATATTATTCGTGGAGATGATGATACCGATAATACTGCTGAATATGATGAGTTGGTTAAAATTATAGCCAAAGCTATTTGGGATATGGGTATCACTGAAAAATCCATGACCAAAGAAGAACAATTAGCTTTCATTCCAATAGCTATTGAAGAAATAAAAGAGTTTGATAATCTGACTATCGAAGACATACGTATTTGTTTTAAAAAAGGTTCACGAAGAAAGTATGGTGATTTTTTTCAGATGAGTATAACAACAGTTAATTGTTGGTTGACTGCTTATGTAGAAGAAACTAAACCTTCTGCTATGCAACTATTACCTCAATTAAAAAAGATTGAAGACCGAACTGTTTTACAAATAATTAAAGACGAAAATATTATTTTAACCAACGAGCAAGTCAAAAAAAGACATGATGATTGGTTATTATTTGTGTATAAATCATTTGATGATTTTAAAATAAGTGGTAATTATAATTTTTACGATTACAATAATAAATTTTTTTACTATTGTAAAAAATTGAAATTAATTTCTCTTAATGAAAAACAACAAGCTGATATTTGGGATAGAGCAGTTAAACAACTTAAAGATGACTACCATCCAAAGAACGCAAAAAATTTTGGTCAGAGAATTGATTTAAAGGATATGTATGATAGACTTAAACACCCTGACGAAATTGACAAGAAGAGTGAAGAATTAATTATCACCCGTGCAAAGAAAATTACAGTTATGTATTTTTTTATGAAGCTGATTAAGAATAAAAAAGAATTAAAAGAAGTTATTGAAGGTTCAGAAAAAAAAATAAATTCAAATGGAATTAAAACCGTTACCGATAAAAAGGATTGAAGCTGTTTGGATTAAAGACCTTAAAAAAGATTCTAATGATATAAATATGGAAAGGTTAAAATATAAAAATAAGTTAACCTTAGTTCCTTATCGTTACGAAAAAAATTGGTTAGTTAGTGAAGATGGTAAACTGACACTTGATGTAAAAAAATATTATAGATGCCATTATTGTGAAGAATGTAATTTCACCGATAAACAAATAACAAAAGACCATAAAGACCCTCAAAGCAAAGGAGGTAAAAATAACATTAAAAACATAGTTGCAGCCTGTTTAAAATGCAATCGTGATAAAGACGATACTCCATACGATGAGTATATCAAAGTATTAAAGGCGAGAGAAAAAATTAAATTAAATAAATTAAAACTAAAAAAATAATGACTAAAGTTTGGTTAAATTTCATAATGAAGGACGAATCGCAAGTTCTTTTAAGAATGTTATCATCAGTAAAACATATTATTGACGGATGTGTTTGCGTAGATACAGGTTCAACCGATGACAGTAAACAAATCGTGAAGGAATTTTTTGAAAAGGAAGGAAAGCCATGTGAAATTTATGACCATCCTTTCGTTAATTTTTCTGATGCTCGGAATTTTGCATTATCAAAATTAAAAGGCAAATGCGATTATGGTTTTCTGATTGATTGTGATGAGCAATTGATAATAAATCAGTCGGTTATAATGGATATAAATTCATTTAAAGAAAGTTTAAATTTAGACTTGCATCATATAATAGTTACTTTGGGAGAAAATAGTTTTGCAAGAAGAAACTTTTTTAAAGTAGATAAATCATTTAGGTGGATTGGTGCAGTCCACGAAATACTTGAATGTGATGAACAGATAAGTATTGGAAATGTAAGCGATATAAAAATTTTCGTTAATAGGGACGGTAATTCTTGGTCGCAGGGTGTAACACAAAAATATCTTAAACACGCTGAAATATTATTAGCAGAAGTTGAAAAAACAAACAGTCCCCGTGATGTGTTTTATTTAGCTCAGTCATATAAAGATGCTAGTGAAAATGAAAAAGCTATTGAGTGGTATAAAAAAAGAGTTACTATGCTTAATGGTTTTTATGAAGAAAGATATTACTCACAATTCATAATTGGTATCATTTATCAAAGAATGAACAAACCATTTCAAGAAACATTAATTGAATATTTTAAATGTTCTGAATTAGATACCATGAGAGCCGAACATATATTAAACTCTATAATTTTATTACAAAGAGAAGGATTATGGCAAACAGCATACACATTAAGTAGTGATGCCGTAGAAAGATTCCATAATAAAAATCCGTATCCTAACAGGTTATTGTTTTTAGATGTATTTACATATACTGAAAAATTATTAAACGCACATAACCTAAATAAAAACAATTTAAAAAAATATGATAAAATAAATGGTTATGAAATAAATGACTACTCAAACCATATTCATTTTTTTACAAAATTATTTGAATACAAGAAGTTTAAATCTGTGTTTGAATACGGATGCGGATTAGGCTCTACACCTTTTTTCTTAGACAACTGTAAAAGAGTTGTATCAGTAGAAATGCAGGAAGAAGAATGGTATAATAAAGTAAAAAAAGAATTATTATCTCATAAGCACGGAAGAAAACTAAAACTACATTGTAAAATAAGTGATGATTCTTTTAATTTTATTAAATCAGAAAACGAAATGTTTGATTTAGTTTTTGTTGATGGTATATTCAGGGGTGACTGCATCAATGTGTGTCTTGAATTAGGATACAAATACATTGTAACGCACGATACCGAAGATAAAGTGTATCCTTATGGTTGGGATAAAATTAATTTACCTGACGGATATTTAAGATATGATTTTAAACAGTACGGTAATTGGACTACTATATTTACCGATGACATTAGATTATACAATTACTTATTTGATTGGAAAAGTTTTGATAATGAAAATATCAAACTTAAAATTATTTAATAAAAAAGGTGGGAAAAATAAACCCACCTTTTTTATATAAATTAAAAAAAACCTTAAAAACAGAACAACAATATAGAACCAAGCAAAAAATTAAAATTAATTATGCAATTCTCTTTAACGATAACGCCCTGTTAACACCTGCTTCTCCACCTAGCGGTACACTTGTAACATCTACTTCATTAGTACCACTTAAAGTTCTATTACGTAAAGTTACACTATCACCCGCAGTTAAATTTATAAGTCCATTACCTACTACAAGTAGAATATCACCTGCTGTTGCAGAGAAATTACTTCTAAATTCGTATGCAGGTGCATTTGTTGGGAAAGCAGCATTATTAACATAAATAGCGAATTGTAAAGATGTTCCTGTGCTAGGAACACCTGCAACTTGGAAATTAAATTCATAAACACCTGTTGTCGCAACAACGAAGGCTGTACCTCCTGCTGCTGGAACTGATGTAAATCCTGTATTAGCAAATGGGGTTGCACCTAAATCAAATATAACATTGGCATTTACATTGATTGTTGTGGTACTCTGACCAACGGCATATCCGTATGCTGTAAGACTTCCTCCACCTGCACCCGTTGCTCCTGTACCTCCTGTTGCGCCTGTTGCACCTGTTGCACCATCAGTAGCCGTTGCGCCTGTTGCGCCTGTTGCGCCTGTTGCGCCTGTTCCACCACCTCCATTAATAGTTACAATTGTTTTTCCTCCTGCGTTTGTAGCTGTAACACCCGCACCTACGAAATCAATAACAGGTTGTTGAGGTAATGGTGTGCCTTGATTTTGTGCAATGATATAACCTGAACCACCTGCGCCACCTGCGCTCAGTAATGCCATCCAACCTGTATTGCTTGATGGAATTAAAATACCTGATGTACCGTTGATGTTTATAATTAATGAAGTTGCTCCATTAATTAAATCACCCTCAGCAGGGAAGAATGTAATATTGTTTGTTCCTGCTAAATTAGAAGCATCAATAAAACGAATCGCCTCTAATTCAAGATAAGCACCTAAACTATTTTTTCTGTAATCCATTAAATCGCTTACTTTCGGTAAATAAACTTGTACCGAACCGTTAGCAGTTATAATAGTCAAGTGATATTCACCACTTACATTAAGTAGTGTTACACCTGCTTGAACTGTTCTTGATGGAAAATTACTCATGTTATATTTTTTTATAATGATTAAATTAAATATGATGGTTTAACATTACAAATATAAATTAAATACACATTAAAAGATATTATTTATTCGGGCATAACCTGACGTAAATTACCGTAAATGATTTACAACGTTACGGGATTATTTAAAACGAAATTAAGTTATAATTTAATGATGCGCCTATAAATGGTGAGGTGTGAACGGTGTTTTTATGTACTCCGATTCCATATCCAACTGAAAAACCAAATCCAAATCTTTTTGGTTTAGGTTTGTATGTGAACGCAGATAAATCAGATACGTGTATGAATGGATTACTGTTTTTAACTTCGATAGACAACTGTTTCCCTAATTTAAGAAATCCAACTTTCTTTTCACCAACAATTATACTTGCTGTGTTTGGAATAAACATACTATCTATGGTTAATCCCGTGTTTGCAATCGTTGCGTAGAAACGATAATTATTATCTAGTTTTATTGCGGGGAAAGGTTTAAAATTACAAGGAATTACTTTATCAAAAGGAACTGCCACTTCTTTTATAATTGTTGTTTCTTTTATAATGCCACCAAATTTTATTTCTTTAAACTTTTTTATCCATGCCTTCATGGTATCATTAGTCGATAAAATAGATTTGATTTGATTTTGAGTTTGAATCTGTATAGCTGAATTAGTAGCTATTATATTTCCAAACTTATCTTCGTAGTGAGTTGCCTTTGTTTTATATTGAGATAGTTCTGTTACTATTTTATCTTCGCTTTTTTGATACTGACATCTTTGTATGAAGAATATGCAAATTATTAAAATAATTAAAATTCCTATTGCATAAATGTAACGACGGTGAAGTTTTGAAATATCAACACCATTCTTTAAATCATTAATACCCTTATTTATTTCATCACCTAATTCACTCATAATTTTTTAAATCAACCAATATCGCCTTCATCCTTTGGTTTATCTTTTTTCTCTTCACTTTCCTCAACAACATTTATAACAGTTGTAGTAGTAGTATTTTCGGGAGTAGTTGTAGTAGTTGTATTTGTTTTAGATGCGGTAGTTTGACTACTTGAATCACCATCATTAGTACCATTAAAATATTTTGATTTAGTAACCATCTTAATACCGTAAAGAGAAGCTATGTATGTCAATAAACTTATCAAATAGTATTCAGGAAGTAAATGGTCGGGGGTATAAACTATTGCAACAAGAGTAGCAAAAGCTATTAACTGAGAAAAAACAAATCCACTTAAACTTTTTCCTGATGCACGACCATCTTTTTCTTCAAAAGAAGCCATTAACCATTTACGAAGATTAGGGTCTTTAACAAACATACGATTAATATAAAGAAAAAGTCCGCAATAACCAATAAACATAGTCCATCTCATGTAGGGATGTAAAATGTCAATCCATTCTTTTGCTTTATTTATATCAATGTTCATTTGACTTTTAAATTAACAACCACTTTCAATATCCTGCAACATCTTAATTATTTTAGGTAAAGCAGGGAAATCAGTTTTATCACTTCTAAATGAAGTGTGTGTCCAAATTCCATTCTCTCCATCCAAAGCCCTTGTGTTAATATCAAACATATCGGAATTGAATTTTTTTGAAATTTTATATTTGTCGCATAAATAAATTATAAGTTCTTTTAATGATGTTATTTGAGCATCTGTCAAATCCTGAAAATACTTAAATCCTCTAAATGGTGTAGGTAATTCTACAACCTCACTCGCAGGTACTATACCATTAACATAATTACGGAAATTTCCGTCTTTATCCTTAACTAAACATCCCCAATTACAAATCTCAATTCCAACTGATGCCTTTGCTACTTTTGTTTCTAAAATCTTACTACTATATTTTGATGGAACTTTATTTGAAGCTCCACTAAAAGCAATATGCCAAGCATAATATTTTGAACCGAAAGCCTGATAAATAGCACCGTCTTTCTCAATTTTAGTTCCACGAGAAATAACAAAAGAAGTACCAACCCTCTCAGAATTAAATTGCCACCCATGAACCGTATTTACGGCACTTGGCGCACCTGCGGTGAAGTGTATAACTATTTGCTTTTTAATAGAAGAACAATCCTCTCTAAAATATTGGTCAGGCGTTAATTCGCTCTGATTTATTTTAGTAACGTCTAAAGCCATGAGTATTTAGTTTAAATTATATCTTACAAACATTTACTGCATTATCACCTTTTTTACCTTGCTCAATATCGAAACTAACTCTTTCGTCTTTCCTAAGAATTTGTTTGTTTTTTATTCCTGAAACATGAACGAAAACTTCATTTTCACTTCCGTCTTCTACTATGAATCCAAATCCTTTTGTTTCATTGAAAAATTTTACTGTACCCTTGCTCATAATTTTAATTGTTTTTTGCTTGTTGTTTATTTTATTTATTTATTTCTTTTATTTGCATTAACACCCTAATAATTTCCTTCTGACCTTCTTCGATGTTATTTAATCGTTTTTCAAAAGCGATTTGCTGAACACTAGTCATACCCATACCTAAATTATTTTTATTTATTTGCTCGGTATGAACCTCAATTGTTTTTTTCATCTCAACCTGACCTTCATTCAATTTATCAATTGAAGCATTTGTTTTATAGTAAAATGAAAATCCTGTTATTAAAGCAACTAAAAGCGAAGTAACCACAGAACCCACAATGGTTTTTATTACATGGCTTTGTAACTGTTTCAAAGATAAAGATTCTGACATATTTTTTGTTTTTTGTTTATTTTATTTTTATCGTTATTAAACAAATTTAGTAATTATTTTTAAATTACAGAATAATCGGTTTTTATAAATAATAATATCGGTTTGTTTTTTTAAATTTTAATTTAACGTATAATCCAAAATTTTACCCGCTACGAGGGTAAATACCTCTCTTATTTTTTATTATTAATAATTAATCCAATTATGTTTTCAACATTTAATAGTTAATAAATATTTAAAATTACTTTTTAAAAGGTAGTCTTTCTAAGTTACCCCAAACAGAATTTGAAACAATTTCCTTTCCCTTATCAGGAATTAATGTAAGTCCGCCATTATTATAAGTGCCTTTAATTAAATTACCTTTCGATTCTTGACCAACCTTAAATATTGCAAAGCGATTATTAGAATAAAAAATAGCTAAGTTTTGATTTTTATTGAATATAGCAAAAACCTGATTGTTTTTTATCCTTGCACCTGCTCCAAGTTTACTTTTTACATCATTTATAATTGGAGATTCCTGAGTTGCAGTTGATGTTGTTGATATTGTTGATGTTGTTGACGTGGATGTTTTTGGTGTTTGTTGTGGTTGTGTTTGTGTTTGTGTATTAGTGGAACTAGTATCTTTAGGAGTTGGTATATCTTCACCACCCGAATTTTCTTCATCAGATGATGATTTTTTTAATGTACTTTTGAAATACAAAATAGTTCCGCCAATAACAAGACCCGCAGAAATTAAACCTATTACAATAACTGATTTTTTCATTTTATTTTATTTTATTTAAAAAATATTTTTAATTATGTTTGTTAATATTATATTATTTGCTGTGTAATTCCCATAAACCCTTATCTTGAATTGGTTTTTTATTTTCGACATATTAATTATATAATTTATAAACTGACATTTTATCTATTCTAAAACTCATTGTAGTTAGTGGTACTAAAGTTGTACGATTTCCAACATAAAAAGTTGGTTGTAAAGATGCACCCACAGCAACGGGAATAGCACCCCTAACAGACATTGCAGGTACATTACTTAAATCTGTAAGAGTTGTGAGTATAGTATTATTTCTTATTACTCTTACATTATTATTTTGGTTGTCTGCAATAATACTCCAATTATTCCAACCGATAGAATCAGGTAAAATACCCAAATCAACAACCGTATTTGCTGCGGGTGCGCCATATACCGCCCTTGCTAACAAAAATAAATTGGTTATTAATGTTGGATTATAACCCGAAATATTTGATGGGTCGTACATTACGCATAACGCATTACCCGATGCACCCGCAATACTAGCATTACTATTTATCCAACCTACTTGTGAGCAAGAGTTAGCCGTTGGTGGAACACTACCGTATCTCTGCCTCCAACTTATTTGAGTAAAGAAAGAATCTGTAAATCTATTCAAGTAATTAATGGCACTACTATATTGAATACCCGAACTACCACCTAATCCAATACCACTTTCAATTAAAGATATTCCAATAACACCCGTTTCAGATGCTTGACTAAAATTAGTTGTACCCGTTCCGCTTGTAGCTTGATTCCAACCCGTAGGTAAAGCACCTGTATCAAAATCACTTATTAATGAATATGTTTTTAATCCACCGTAAGGATTAATACCCGAAATATAATCAGTATCACCAACACCTATTTTTGTAAAAATACCACTACCATCAATAGCAGTACCATAAGAGCCAATAGGTGCATCTACCCCACCGCTTGTTACGGGATTAACGTCTAATGTAACAATCCAAACATCACCGTTTGTTATTATATCAAGTATTACCGACATCTATTTTTTAAAAAATAATAATTATGTATTAGGATATGTCGCTGTAACATACGCTTGTACCTGTGCATCAATATAGGCAGGTTGCTGTGCTGATGTTGTTGTTGATGGAATATCAAACGCAGGTACTTGGTCAGTTTGAATAAACTTTCCTATTGGTGAACCAACTATTGTTATTTGAGCAATTACACCCGTTGCTTTAATACTACCATCTAAATTTGCTGTGAATATAGCGTTTCTTGTGATTGTGTTTAATAATGTGAAGTTCATTTTTTTATTTTTAAATTGATTGTTTTATTTTTTAGGAAACTTTATATGTTTTTGTTATTACGTTCCAAGTTACTGTATTTGCATTATCACCTGTTACTCTTGCGAGTACATCTGTTCCACTTACTGTTAAATTAACATCATAAGCAACATTATCCTCACTTGTAAAGTCTGATTGCACCGCACCGATAGTTACAACACCACCAACATTTTTTGCTTTTACTGTACGCATATACCCATTGCCATCACCAACTATTCCTAAACCTCCACCACTAACAATTGTTAATCGTGAAGTGAAATTACAAACAATTAATAAAACAGTATCTAATGGTATTGCTATTGTTTGTATTGTAGTTATAGTATTATTTATTGTAGATATTGTTGCACCGTTTGTATCTTCTGTAACACCCGCAACAGGTTCAAGTCTTTGATTTATTAATGTCGTAGCATCAATGCCCTGAACATGAATTTTTGCAGTCGGAGTAATTACACCAATACCAACATTACCTGCGGTATTAATCCGCATTGTTTCATTTGCAGGACTTCCTGAAAAAAACACAGTATTTCTAGGCGTTCCTGAAATACCTGAAAGAATGAATATATCAGAATCTACCGCTCCAAAAACTGCTGAATTTGGAAATAGGCTATGTACAGAACTTGATGCTCCCATAATGAGAGTAACTGTATCTGATTGAGCTACCCATGCAGCAGAAGCATCTGCTGTTGGAGAATAATTTGATATAAATCCATTAGTGAATGAATTTTGAGTTCTCTCTGCATGAATAAATTGACCTGATGAATTTGTAGTACCTAAAACAAATTCACCTGTTGTTGTAATTCTTGCTTTTTCTGTTCCATTCGTGTAAATAGGAAAATCAAAAGCATCATTAGTACCAATATATTTTACCGAACCATTTGTATTTCCATCGAGTAACCATTCAGACGTTGCAGTTGAATCAATACTTTGCCAAATAACACCATCAAAATAATTGAATAATGAAGTATTTATATTATAAATTAATAATGACGTTGCAGGTGTTCCAATTGCATTACGTTGAACGGTTGTCATTCTTGGAGTAAGAAGTCCTTGTGTTGAAGAAGTTAAATCTAATATTGCCGAAACATCAGGTGTTATCGTACCAATACCAACACTAACACCATTATCAAAAAGTTGAGAATCATCTATGTTAGTTCCGTTAGGATTAAATTTAGAAATAAAATTAAGTGTACCACCACCACCGATAGTACCGCCACCACCACCACCTGTGTTACCACCACTAAAACCAAAACTTGAATTACCTAACATTTCTTTTCAATTTAATTAATTTAATTATCTTCCTGTAATAACCAATGCTTGACCTGACGTTGTATCAATAGTATATCCATCAATAGGAAAATCAAAAGACACATTTAACGGTGGAGATGTTATACCTAATGTAATAGTATCACTAACTCTTGCCCCTAATTTCATAACTCCTTTTACCGTTATTGTACCCGAAATACATAATACAGAAATATTACGAACTCCCCATTCTTTAATGATAGTTATTGTTTCTGCATTTAATAAAAATGTACCTACGTTTTCTTTAATATTCATTTTTTATTTTTTTTAATTATCGCTACTTGTTAGTTCTTCAACGGTAATCGGTTTAATTGCTTTACCCTGATTGTATAAATATACAAGTGGTAAATAATCATCCGACTTAGTATATATTCGTGCATTAATATCCTTGTCGGGAATATTATTTTTTTCCGCTAACTTTTTAAGCGTTCCACTTAAATAATTACTTACAAGTTTTGCTTGTAGAGGATTTAATCCGAGTAAATTTCTTAGTTCAATATCATAAACAAAATCAGTTTTGTTTAACAATGAACATTTTACATCGTTTGCAATAAATCCTTTATCAATTACAATCTTGACACGAATATCACGTTTATCAATACTACTATCCAAAGAACACTTCTCCAACGCTTGTTGGATTTTTTTAATAATTTCACTCGCTTCCATTTGCTGCTGTTTTTTTTACTACGGTTTGTTAATAATTAAATAATTAATAAGTTGGTTTTGCGTATTAATTATAATTAACAAATATAACAAATATAAAAAAAAAATCTCAATAAGTTTTCATTAAGTTGAAGGTGTATTTTTTAAATCAACTATTTCCTTCAAAGTATAAGACAATTCAAACGGCTGTTTAGCTGCTAAAACACCTGCTCTCCATTTAAAATAACCCTTTATACTAAACTTAACTTTACTCTTATCTGCGACAATGTTTGTCAGGTTATCTAATCCGATTTTAACTAATTCATTTAGTTTTAAATCAACCTTCAAAGGTATTATTGATGTTTTATCAGCACCAACAAATACATTTTCCTTGTTATGTACCCTTGAAACTAATTTGTCATTAATGAAGACATCGTAATATTGGTCGTTAACGTATGCCGATATATTTCCATTATTTGTAATTTTACTTATCAACGTGAAACTAATATTACTACCGCTAATATTAACATCTTTTACACCATTAACTTTAAATGGGGCTTTAATTAATTTACTAACATTGTAATACAAGTAACCGCCTACACCCACAATAGCCACTCCGACTAATCCAATCCATAATTTTGTTGATTTTTCCATTTTTTTATTTTTTTTATTTTTTTACACTACCGCTACTTGTTTGTTTGGAGTTTTAACATTAGCTAAAAGATATTGATTTCCTTTATTAGCTAATACAAATCCGCTTGATTTTAATTTATTAGATAATTGTGTTTTATATAATATTATAGCTAACATTTTATCTTTCTGAGAATCATTTAATTTTTTACCCCTAACAAAATCAGTTGCTTTATTTACCTGTTTAATATACTTTGCTGAAATTAAAGCTGCTGAATCTTGACTAACTCTTGAACTTTTAAAGAAATTCTTAACACGATTCATTTCACCATACATTATGGTAACTAAATTATCAACAGCCTTTTCAGGAGATGGTTTAGGTTTATTTTCCATTGGAAGTGCATTGGGTTTTACGCCAACAGGAACGGGGTTTTTAATATCCTTTACCTCTGTATCGGTTATGGGTTTATTTTCGTCGCCTGACTTTGATTCATCCTTTGGCTTTTCTTCATCCTTTGATTCAGTTAATTTGCCTTTATTTTTTTTGTAGAAATAAATACCAACTCCTAATCCGACAACTAAGCCTGATACGATTAATACTTTTGTGATTGCTTTCATAACGTTATTTTTTTTATTATTTATACTATGGTATCAAGTATCCCTTGCGTACCGATAAGTTTTTTTATGTAGTTAGCAGTTTCTTTTGGGACTATCGCTAACATTTCTTCCGTACTTCCCTTGAATGGAATAATTTTTTTTGAGGACTTACTAAACCTACCCCCATTGTATATTGCAACAATTTTATCTAATCTTAGTTTTCCGTTTTCAGTAAACTCATTAATTAATTGACCAAGTAAAATTGTACCTATCAAAATATTTAGTTCAGGTTTTTTTAAATCATCATTAGTTATAAAAGTTTTACCGATAGATGTTTGTTTTGGTTTTACTTTTTCAATCAACGCATAACGAGTACCTAAATATTTTTTTAATAAAGCAGCCTCACCATCTTGTAATCTACCCGCTCCTTTTTCTTTAACCAACGTGTCAGATGCCGTTGCGGGACTTAATTGCATTAAACCTGTGGCGTAAGGACTTTGTGCTTTTTCATTCCCCGCACTTTCAATGAATATAAATGATTCAATTAATAATACAGGAACACTCGATAATACAGAGATATTACCAATATATTTTCCATACTTAGGTCTAATCACACTCTTAATTTTATCCTCATTTGCTTTTGCTGCAACAGGAGTATAGTAAGAATCTCTTATAGATGGTATGTTTATATTTAATACTCCTGCCATTATTTTTTACGTGTAAATGTTATTTTAGCACCTTTTGTTTCTGCTGTTACTTCACCTTCACCATTATATTCTTTTTTACCTCTCATTAAAAAATAAACACCAACACTTGCACCCAAAACTGTCAATCCTATTAATGTATATTTTAAACCTTTATTCATGTTTTAATTAATTAGGCGTGTATTTTTTTTAATATGTTTGTTAAATACATTCTTTTTTCGTCTGATAAATTAAAGTTTTTTGATGTAACTACATCATAAATATCAATAAGTTCATCCAAGCTAACTTTATTTTCAATATTTTTAATGTTTTTTATTCCTAATAAATCGTATCCAAAAAGTACAGTGTAATCAGAACAACCTATTGATTCATAAAATTCTTCAAAACTATTTATTTTATCACGATTAACAACACAAATACTTTTTTCAATAGTCTTTGTCTGTGCTTGTTCTTTAGTTATTTTTTTTAAAGTCAACTCTTTATTTAACTTATAAATAGCGTTTTTAACTTTAATAAAATCAATTGGTAATATCCCTATATTATAATCTAAAACCTGTTTTGAATTTTCATCCATTAATTGATTTATGCTAATAAATTTAAAAGGTATATTTTGTGAGTTAATGTAATTTGAAATAGTCGTAGATATGTCTGTAACAAAAGGCAATCTTATACTGTAAAATTCCATATTTTTTTCATCAAAAGTTTTTAAATTATTTTTAGATTTATTATTTTTCATATTTAAAAAATATAATAGAAAAACACCTGTACCTACAACAGTCAATCCTATTAATGTATATTTTAAACCTTTATTCATATTAAATTTCTATTTTTTTATAAATTTATTTAATAAAAAATGTGCGCTTACTGCTGTTAAAAAACCAATACCAAATGCTGATAACTTTTCTTCCTGAGTTGATTTTTCAGGCTTATTTCTATTAATTATTTCCAATACAATGAATATAACAGAAGTACCAACTAAACCAATCGCAAGTGATTCAAGGATTAATACATCTTTATTACTACTACCTGCGCTCATAATAATTATGTAATAATATTAGTTATCATTTTTGACTGACGATGTTTATAACCAACATAAATTAGTCCAACAACACCTATACCTATCAATGCAATTGGCAACCAATTACGTTTTGTATATTGCAATGCCTCTTTTGATATTTCCTCAACGTTTTCTTTAGCCATAATTAATCCTTTTTGAAATCTATTTAATCTATCATCTATACCATTTTGACCACCATTTATAACCTGAGTTATCTTTTTTATAGTATCAGTATTATTTACTGATTTATTTAAAATTAATTTATCAGATAATTCATTTAAACTTTCATTATTTAATATAGAAGCCTTTGGAGTTATATTACCTACGTTATATTGTTTAAATTTTACATTTCTACTTGGATATGTTCTTTTTTTAGTCCAATAATACAAAGCAGATAGTAGTGAATTTTTTAATTGTTCAGGAGTAGCTACTGTTGCATTTTTAGCCCCTAATAAATTTGGATTGTTTACAACATCAACTCCATATTTATTTTTAAAATCTTGATAATTTGCTCGACCTGTTGTTTGTATAAGACCTCTACCTTTAAATTTTGTGCCATCTCCTTTTACATTATTACCTAAATCGGAACGACCTTCATAAGCTGAACCACTTGCTCTTTCTTCTGTAAAATAAAGACCACCGCTTTCATGTCCTACTTGTGATAAAAAAGAAGATATACGTTCCTTAGTAGTTAAACCATAATCAGGAAAATATTTCTGAAAATAAGGCAACCAAATTTTAGCAACATTTTCTCTTGCACCGCTTAATGATTGTATAGTTTTAACATCTAACATTATACTATATTAATTTTGTTTGAAGTTTGTTGTTGTAATATTTTGTGTGCCGATGCGTTAGCGTGTAAGTATCCGTCGGAAGAACTAAAATATTTTCTATCAGCAGTTATTTTATGGAAGTCAATTTTATAATCTGCGTTGTTATTTCCTTTAATCCAATCAACCAAATCAAATAATGATTTTTGTTTTTGGTCTGTTTTTTTTGTATAAAAATCTTTATTAGGTGGCGTAATAGCTAATACTTTTGAACCACTATTACGTATCATTTTATACATTTCATCCAAATTTCTTTTTGCGGAATCATTTTTACCTAAAGCATAAATATCATTGCTTCCACCAAGTATAGCTACTAAATCATACTTATTACCTGATTTTAACTCATCCGATAATTGTTTTTTCATCCAATCAGTCTTCTCACCTACTTTAGCAATTTTTTTAATTTTTAAATTAGGGAATTGTTTTCTTAGTTGGTCTGCATAACTCCAACTTGCAGCAGTATTACTATCACCTATAAATAGAATTGATTTAACCTTACCATCATCTTTAGTAGAATTATCTTTAGTGGAATTATCCTTAGTGAAAGTGTTTTTACTTTTATTTGGTTTAGTAAAATAATAAATTAATCCAACGGCAGATAAACCCGCTAAAACAATAATACCCGTTATTATATTCTGTTTTTTCAATTTATTTTTTTTCAACAATTTTAATTTCACTATTTAACCCATCAACTATTGATTGAATTTTAGGTAAATCTTTTGGTAACATTTTTATATGAGTATCATCATTAGTACTATTAAGATTATTATTTTTTGCTTTATCCTTTTCTTTCTTCTTTTTATATTGTTTATGTAAGTACATACCACCATAATAAGCACCAACTAAAACCGTAGGTACTAACACTATAATCGCAATGTTTTTTATCAACTTACCCTTATTCATTTAAAATATTTATTTATAAATAGATTTTAATTTTTTGAAATCAGATTTTACTAACGCATCTAATTTTGGATTTGCTTTCATATCACGGATTAAATTAGTATAGAATTTGGATAAATTACAATCATCATCACTAATTACCCTATTGCAATTTAATTTAAGATACTTACGGACAGCATCTCTCATTGTTGTACCATAACGACCATCAACGGTTATACCTGCATTATATTTCCAATTAAGCCAAGTTTGAAACATACCAACTTGTGTGCCTTTTGCACCTACTTTTAAACCCGAAGTACTTGTTTCTTTTTCTGTACTCGTTGTTTCGTCAGATGTTATTGCTCCACCCGATTCAACACCACCACCGCTAGGTGTAGAGCCACCTCCTGAATTATCATCTCCGCCTTTTTTGTTTTTATTTTTATTGTAAAAATAAATACCTGTCGCAGTACCACCAACCACAACAACACCTATAATTATCCCGATTATTATTTTAGTTTTTCTTTCCATGTGATTTATTTTTATTATTTAACTTTAGTAAAGGCTGATTTTTGAGCAATTATATCAGTAATTTTTTCTAATTCCCCTTTACTCATAACCTTATTTAATTGAAATAATAAGTTTAATCCACTATTAGCTGTAATATAAGATTGAGCTATTTGAGCAATGGCAACCTTATCTCTTAATCCATTAAACACGCCATAAATTTTATCTTCATCTTCCGTGAAACCTGTAATAGCTTCATCCAAATTTTTTCTAATTCTCGTAATAGCTTCTCTGTTTAATTTTATTATAGCATATCCATTTTTTTTTGCAATATCTTCAACTTTATTAACATAAGAATCACCATTGAAAACATCACCATAATCTCTAATATCACCATATACATTTATTCTATTTTCAAGAACATTACTTATAGCTATCATTAAATTTTTATTTCTCCATTTACGGTATAAAAGAAATCCTGTACCACCAACAACTAAGGTAGAACCAAGCATGATAGCTACATTCCTTGTATTTAATTCTATTCCTAACAATTTTGCCATTTGAATATTTTTTATAAATTATTTAATCCCTGTTTTTAATGCTGAAACAGCACCAATAGATTTAATCGGATTTTTTAATAATCCCCAAACTAACAATGCAAGTCCACCAACAAGTACACCTACTATTATTAAAAAAATCCATTTACCAATATTAAAAAAACCTCCAACAGAATCAATAATATCTCCACCAAAATCAGTAACAGATTGAATTGTTGTTTTATCAAGCTCAACACCCTCACCCTTCATGTATTCACGTAAATCACCTGTTGAAGCACTACTATTCTTACCACCACGTAAATCCCATGCCTTAATCCAAGTAATATTAGCGTTCTTTTTTCCTAAAGTACGTTTGAGTTTTATATGCCATTGCTTCCAAGCCTCACCCGAAGAAGACTTCGTTGGCATACTTGAAATAACAGGATGTTGTTTCCACTTTTCTAAATTCATTTCCTTGTTTATTAAATTTGTTTATAATAAGGTCGCATAAAACATTTTTTATATTTCACGCCATCAAGTTTAACAATATCATCATCCCACCAATGTAATTTTCTACCAAGTGCTGTTTCAATAGTAGATATTGAAATTTCTTCACCAAGATAACCTGTAAAATTTGTTTCTTTCATTGAACCGCCTTTAGCGTATGTACCCTTTGCGTGAAATTTAGCATCAATAACTGTTTGCATATTTTCTTTAGGGTAAATCCCTACATCAAAAGTTTTACCAACAAAATATTTTTTCGCTTCTTCTTCCGAAATAGAACCACTAACGTTTGTTGAGTAGTTATATTTTGGGTTTTTAAAAATGACATCAACCATACCTAAATTTTTGGTATAGTCATCCATTCCACCACCTTTGGCGTGTTTGTTATCCTTTTCTCTTAATAATTGTAGCACTTCATTAAAACGAGCAAGTTTAACTTCTCTTTCTTTTCTTAGTGCTTTTGCCTCATCTGATACATCACCCTCACGATAAGTTCCTAATCTACTACTATTCAAATCTCTTTGAAGTTTACGTAACTCTTTCTCTAAACTTTCAACCACACCGCCTGTGGAGTATCCGTTATCTTTTTTTAGATATTCAAAAACAATTACGTACCCATCATTTAGCTTATCATCTCCATCTCCATACTTTTTTATTTTCAAATTTCTGTATTCAACAGATTCAGAAGTTTTCATTAAATTAAATCTGTTTGTTGCTTCTTTTTTTGTCTTAAACTTTATGGTAGTTCCTTTTCTCCATTCACCAACTACTCCACCTGTTTTCATTTCATCCCAATTAGTTGAGTTATCCAACCAATCTTTTTCTGATTTAGCATTAACGAACTCTAACCAACTATCCGAAATATGTTCACTTGCTGCATCTGTAACATCCAAATCATATAAAAAATCTTTCTTTTGTTTTTCACTTAATTGATTCCAAATATCTCTTGCCTCCTTATGGCTATCGGGGAACATGGCATACAAATCATTGTAGTCTTTATTATTACTTGCGGTTGAACCATCGTTACCCCAATTATCAGAAATTATTTCACCACCTTTTTTATATTCATGCGTTTTACCAAATATATCCGCCATTCTTTTTTTGAATCCACCGCTTCTCCAAAAATCACTTGCTTCTTTTGAATTAGGATTAATACCTTTTTCTTCTACTTCTTTTTCAAAATCAGAATCTAATTCTGAAACTTTTTTTGTTTGCTCGGCAGTCCAAACATTACCGCCTTCATCAAACCTCATACCTCTTTTAGCAGATGCTTTTTTATCAGACCTCTCCAAACGATTCTCGTAATATATATCATCACGCTTACCGTCATGGAAATCTTCAATTTCTGATTGCGTAGGTCTTCCGAATTTATTATCCCCTTTATAGCGGTAGCCTACGGGTTTACTTTTACGTAACCCATCGGTATGTCTATTATCTCGGTAATCACGCCCCTTTATTATTCTACTTTTTTTCTTTGACATTAACATTTTTTGTTAAAAAATATACCCTATAAAAATACTCAAACTAACTGATTATCAGTAACATTTATACTTTACTATCCTGACATTATTAAGTGTAAAATTTAGTAAAGAGTAATTTTTTAGCTAATTAAAGTTTGCCTTCTTTTACTAATAATGCACTTGCTTTTTTAATTGCAGCAGTCCATTCCATTTTAGGATTTGCTAAACGAAGTTCTTTTGCACGACCTGAAATAATTGTCATGCGATTTCCACTTCCTGACTTTGCTGATTTCTTTGCTACTACTTTTTTTACTGCTACTTTCTTTGCCATGATGTTTATTTTTTTTTGTTAATTAAATTATAATATTAATTATTTCGTAATATGGTTTCAAAAAACATTTTTTTAGTTTTATTGAACCTACTGTATGAATTGGATAATCAAGTTTTTCACTACCTATAACTAATTTCAAATTACTTTCTGCAACTTCATTCTTTTCATTTGCATACTTACGAACTTCGTCTTCAATAGTAGGAGGTAATTTTACAGGCTCTTGTAATTTATCATCATCATGTAATTTTTTAATATCACCACCATTTTCCATTTTATGTAAATTTCGATATAATTTTACACGTCGTTGCCAAAGTCCACCAAGTTGTTCTATCTTATGTAAATCTTCTTTTGTTAATTCTTCTTTACCGTCATTAAGCAAATTCATTTCTTTAGCTTTCCCTTTGATATAACCACCTTGCTTATAAAGTTCCTCTGATTTAGGACTTAATAATAATTCATAGACAATATTTTCAGGTCTAATAAATTGCATTTCACCTTCCGTGTATTTATCTTCTGATATATTACCTGATAATTTTCCAATACCCTGAGTGCCTTGAACAACTTTATATTGAATCTTACCATTCTGCCATTCAGAAATTATTGATTGAGCATCCTGTTCGTTTTTTGCACCTTCGGTATAAATTGCGTAGTCTTCAATAAATATACCTGCGGTATAAGTATGTTCCCCTGTAACTTTATACAAATTAATTACCTTGTACTTTTCTGTACCACTTGAAGATTGCCAACCAAAACCGATACGAATTAAATCAGTTATTATCATCGGAAATGATTTTAATAAATCTGATTCGGCTATTGTAATATTTTCTGCTTTATCTGAATCACTTTCAATATTACGGGAAAGACCATAAGTTATTTTAAAAACAAACTCGTATCTAACAATATATTCGTCTTTTTTATTTTTACCTTTTTGTAATTTTTTTATTTCCTGTTGTGCCTCATCATCAGAATTAAATTTTAAAACATTAAAATCCGAATAAGTAGCTTCAAACGATTTATTTTTTCTATCAATACAATATGGGATATAAAATTGACCTAAGTTAGTATATAAAAGTTCGTCAAATCTAACTCCATTATTATCTACAAATGTAATGTACGGATGTTTGTGTCTGCTAAAACCCATACCCGCTTCAATAAATCCCGCATTTTGGAAATCAAAACGTTGAGCTTGTTGTTTTTCAACAACAGGAGCATTATTATTATTATTATTTTCGTTCACTATAAATTATTATTAATCTTTTAATAAACCCTTATCATCACTAGACAAACCTAATTGTCTTTTTAGTTTAAGTATTTCAAGTTTTGTTTTTTTCAAATCAAAATAATTTTTATAAGCAACGAAGACTACTCCAACTATTACCAAACCACCAACAACGGTAGCTGAAATACCTATAACTTTCATTAGCGATTTAACTTCCTTGTCACCCATTTTAAACAGTTTTATTTAACATTAAAATATTTTTAAACTTATTATTATACGAATCTTATCTTTTAACACAGCACATCAAATTTATTACCATTAATTTTTTTACGAATCTTTTAAACAACATTTATTAGAAAAACTTTCTAATGGAACTTTATGATAAATAACATCAAATTCTTTTACCGATTTTTCATAAAATTTATCAAGTTTTTTTATAACATGATGTCCAATATTTTCAAAACATTCATTACAATCAGGAGAATCTAACTTAAATTTTAAAGTAAATACTTCTTCGGGTATATTTATTTCAATAGGATTTACTACTGCATTAAATATAGGACGACCAAGTTCTTCAAAACAAGTATTACAATCATCAATTAATTGATTACGGTCTTTAATCATAGAATTACTGAATGGTCTAATCCAATTAGGTCTTGTGTGAGGTCGTGGCGACATAAATTTAACTTGTTCCTCTGTACGACTATTACCATCACTACATTCAGTAGATTTATCTAATCTTCCACAAATAGTTTCTTTTGAAGTTAAAATATCAACTTTACTAATTTGCTTGTAATACATTATAAAAGTAACTTCTGAATTTGGAGCAATAGTATATTGATTAATAGTTGTAAGGCAATCAAGTATCATGTCCTTACATTCAAAATCAAGTGTTGAAATATTAGGTTGAAATTGGTCAGTAGATATTGTTATATTTGGTAAACGTGGATTAATACATAAATTACCATTAGCATCTTTAGTTTGTATTTCGAGTGGAACAGTAGTTTGAGCAACACTTTGAGTAAAAAACTGAATCTGTCTTACACAAATAGGATTATTTCTTAAATCCTGAATAAACTCATTGTAATCTTGGCTACCAACAATGTAACACATACCTTGTGTACCACAGAGTTTTGATACATTGTCTTGAATCATAGAGCCATTATTATTTCTTGTTACCCAAACAGAATTATTAAAACTATCATAGGCAAACGAACCATACTCTATTAAACTCACAACTGTTAATGTTACAGGAACAGTATTAGCAATCGTATTTGTAGCACAGTTAATAATAATAATATTATTACCATTATAAAAATCATTGAAATAAATTATATTATAAATATCAATACACATCAATGAAGATGTATTAGAACAAGCTACGGCATTTGAATAAGTAAATGAACTTAAAGTAAATTCAACAATATCCGTTCCTGCTGAATTAACATAATAAATAGAATTTTTTGTATCATTATAACAAATAGCACTTCCCCATAATGATGCAGTAGAAGGAGCAATATAATTTGATATAAGAGTATTTGTAGCAGCATTAATTAAACTAAAACTTGTAGATAATGAGTTAACTGCAAAAGAAAATGTATTTAAACCATCTACCCAAATAACTATACCTCTAACATCTCCTGCTAATGTAATATAAACCCCTCCTGTGTTTGTAGCACAATCTAACACCTCAATATTACCATCAGAACCCATACCTAAATACATTGTATTATTAGTTGGATTAAAAGCAATACTTCTTATATTATTTCCTGATGTAGAACCAAAAGAACCTACATAAGTTTCTGTTGCACAATCAATAATATCGAGTGAATTTCCAATAGGCAATAAAGGATTTTGTGTAATATACACTCTATTGTTTATTGGATTATAAACAGCTTGACCACCACCTAAACTTATACTTGTTAAAGAAATAGTATTTACAACCGTGTTAGTGTTCGGGTTAATAATATTTAAAAATCTATCATCAACAACATAAATTCTATCTGTTGAACTCACATATACGGTTGCGTTATTTAATGCTCCCAAAGGTGGAAAAGGCTGAGTTACAACAGCACACTCAAAAGAAGGATAGGTTGTACCTGCCGATGGTGGAAAATTCATAATAGGACTACCTAATGGATTCAAAATAGGAACATAACCATTTGGTGTATTTGGTACAGGTATAATAGAAAATCCATCAAATAAATTAAATGAACATGGTAAGTTTGTTGGATTTACCATCTTAAATAAAACCGCATTAAATATTTTTTGTAGAGGAAGTTTTAATTTAAACCTTTTTTCTAAAGGTGGTTTTGGGTAATAAGGATGCCCTATGTTTTCAATACACTCGTTACAATCTACATCAGCCTGAGTATGATGTTCTTGTTTGTTTTTACGTTTATGTTTTTTTCTAACATTAACATCAACGTGAGTAGGTACAGGCTTAGTATTTGTTTTTGTAATTGTATTTGATTTTATTGGAAAAGGAGTTACATCACCATTATTAGTATTAATAGGATGAGTGGAATTATTGTTAATTTTATTTATTTTACGATTTTCATCCATTATGTTTTTACAGGTGTAGAATCGGTTTTAACAAAACATTTTTGGACTTGTCCTTTTGAGAATTTATCAATAAAATCTTTAATAATTTTATATCGCTTATGATTAGATTTATTGTTAGCATCTTTGAATACATACAAAAATGCTTGATGCGCTTCTATATCAGGGAAATCTTGCGATAAATAAATCATTAATCCATTTATATCAGCACCACTTTCATAACTGATAGGACGATTAATTTTTGGATTCATCCATTTATGAGAATACTCATGCAGTAAAATAATTATTCTCATCGGTACAGTATATTTCAAAAATGCTGATTTTGAAATTTCTATAACACCCGAACCATGACCAATCCTAGCAGGTGTGCTAACAAACCTACCTGTTTTTCTATCACGTATCTTGATATAATAATCAATAGTGAATTGATTACTTTCATCTCTATAAATATGTGGGATTCTATCACCCGCAGTAAAATTTGAAGCGTTCTCTGCAAACTTTTTTGCAAATTTTAAAAATGCAACTGTTTCAGGCGACATCCATATTGGACAAACTCTTGATTTTTCAATTTGTATTTTAGTTACCTTAAAACTACGGTCTTCTCCATTCCTTTGTAGTCCGTTTGCTGCATTATAAACTGCAAGTAAAGTGTTTTTAGGACTAAGTGGCATTTTTACTTCGTAAGTTCTTTCTCCATTTAAAATATCTTTTCTGTTTTCATACATAGTTGGATAAATTTTTTGCTTATCCAAGTCTGATGCCACAATACGAATAACTTGTGGTGAATTTGTTTTCACAGAAATTTTTATTGTAACAGGTTTTTTATTAGTTTTTATTGGCAGTATCATGGTGCGTTTTATTTTTTTTAAAAATTATTTTGCTAATACTGCTGTTGGTTTTTTCATATACTTAAATACTAAAAAACCTCCTATGGCAATAACTCCAACTATCACTGTAATTCCTAATGGAGTTTTAAAAAAATTATTTTTTTCTATTGATGAAGATTCACCACCACCACCACCTGACTGTTGTGTCACTTGTTCTTCTGTAATTTTATTTTGTTCTGCCATACACTTATCGTATTCCTGTCTTCTTTTACCTTTTCTTCTTACACCACGTTTCCCACAAGCAGAAGTTGCTCTAGCTTCTCTCTTAGCTAAACGATTTGACAATAAAGCAGCACCCGCTTGTTTTAATTGTTCTTTTTGTTCGTCACTCAAATTAAAATTAATTTTTTCTATTTCAGGCTTAGTTGATGAAGTTGATTTTGTAGATGAAGTTGATTTTGTAGATGAAGTTATTATAGGTCTATCATCTTGTCTTATTGAAGTAGAAGCACCTCTATCAGAAACACTTTTTAAATAAGATGTATAATCTTTCTTTCCCTTACTCCAAGCAGCACTTGTGTTTTTACCCCACTTACCATCTACAACTAATTTTCCACCTTTGTTTTCATTATACCAAGATTGGAAATTTAATATTTCAGATGATTTACTTGAACCACTTATTGAAGAATATAATGGAAAATACACATCATGCGGTACAAGAAATAAACGAACATCTTGCTTATCTAATAATTCATCAGGAGTATTTATTGGGTCGAAACTTATCATAATTTATTTATTTTAGTTTAATTTATATAATGTTATATTTTTTAATTTAATTTTTATGCAGATTTAACTTTCATTAGTTTTTTGATAATCAAAAATCCGCCAACTAATAATAAAGCACCACCTATATATACAACCGCAGGTGGAAGACCAAGAATTTTATTATCACCATCTAATTCGGGTTTTGTTTTGTCATCTAATGGTAAACCTTTAGCCTTATCTTCGGCAGCACCTTTTTCAGCATCTTGAATCGCTTTAGTTTCTTCGGGTGTGGGTTGTGGGGCATCAGTTCCATCAGTATCAAAACTTTTACCTTTTGGACTGTTTGGGTCGTATGGATTTTTTTTAGCACCTGATTTAACTATTATATCTGTTATTTTAAGTGCTACTCCTGTTGATGCTGTTATTATTGATGCTGTTATAACAGCGTCCATATTTGAATATTCTTCATCACCTATTCCATAATACTCACCATCAAAATTATATTCACCATCAATACTAGTAACTTTTTCTTTCTCTTTTCTCGCTTTAGCTTTTTTTGTATTAAGTACAGGTTTGTTGTGTGCGCCTTTAATTGGCTTATCCAAACGATTCGGGTCGCCTCCTACACGTATATAAAATGCTTTTACTTTATCCAACGCTTTTCTTGCATTAGGTAAATTACTAACATCAAAGTTTTTTTCTTTCGCTTCTGATTCTGATAATAATGCGGGATATAATCGGCTACTTATACCAAAAATATTAAATCTAAGTGCTGTTAAAAAAAGACCACGTAATCCAACAGCAGCAGGATTAAATTTCTGTAATTTTCTGCCTGATTTTCCTTTCTCAACTTTACCTTCAAGTAATGCCTTCCTAAATTCGTCATTACGAGTTTTCGCTAATTCTTTTTTATCTGAACGACTTTTTCCTTTATCTTCTACTTTTGTTTCTTTAAGACACTCACGAAATTCTTTTCCTTTTAAACCTTTTGCTTTACAAAGTTTTCGTCTTCCTCCCAATAAAGCAATATTTGAATATTCCTGTCCTGAGAAATTTTCAATTAGATTTTTATTTATAGGTTCAAAACTTCCTATTCCTTCATGCTCTTTTTTAGCATCTGAACGTTTTTTATTACGTTCTTCTTTTGACATAATATTTGAAAAATACACATCATTCGGTACAAGAAATAAACGAACATCTTGCTTATCTAATAATTCATCAGGAGTATTTATTGGGTCGAAACTTATCATAATTTATTTAAAAAAATTAATTAAGCAGTAGCAGTACTCACTCCCTTACCCTTCATCACGCTACGCACAACAAAGAAACCACCGATAGCAACAACGGCAATACCAATAAAGAAAATGGGTTTTGATAAACCAAGAATTTTTCCACTTTCATCTCCACTACCTGAACCTGCTCCACTACCTGATGTATCTCCACCTTTATCATTACCACTATCACCCGAAGTTGCGGTTGCAGAAGCATCTTTTTTAACTGTTGTAGATGTAGAATCACTTGTAGGAGAAGGAGATTCTGTTTGCCCTGCACCTGTTGATGTTTCTGCGTCTGTATTTTCTGTTGTGGTAGAATCAGTAGTAGCCACAGTATTAGTTCCACCACCTTTTTTAGTAGAACGTTTTTCTACACGAGCAGTTTTTTTATTGTCACGTTTTTCTACACGAGCAGTTTTTTTAGTAGAACGTTTTTCTTTACGGGTATCTTTTTTAGCTTTACGCTTACTTGATATATTTGAAAAACTATCGTCTAAAAAATTAGATGTTGACGGCTCAAATTCAATTTGATTTATTTCCATTTTTTTATTTTTTTAAATTATTTAATTTAATTTATTATGCAGCTTTAGCAGAACCTTTACCTTTCATTTTTTTAATAATAAAGAAACTAACAACGGCAATAACGGCAAGACCGATAAAAAATATAGGTTTTGACATACCGAGAATTTTTCCTTCTTCTTTACCTCCGCCACCTTCACCTTTTGCTTCGCCTTCTTTTTTAGAATCTGCTCCACCTTCTTCTCCTGCACCTTCTCCACCACCTTGTTTTGAACCTGAACCTGCTCCGCCACTTGAGGTTGAACCTCCACCACCAACATCACCACCACCAACTGTTCTTGGATTCCTACTCATCATATCACCACTTCCTGAATCACCACTTCCTGAATTGGTTGAAGACACATTACCTGATTCACCACCACCTTGCTCTTGTGATTCTTGTTGGTTTTGAGCTTCATCTTTTGGAGTTGGAGTTGAAGATGTTTCGTTTACAGGAGGCTTATCATCATCACCTTGTTGTAGTTGTTGTCCCTGTGGCTGATTTTGTAATGAATCAGTTGTGTTAATAGTATCCGTTACAGGTAACTCACTTACACCTGTGTTTACTTTTCCTTTACCTTTACGTACTGCACGTTTTTCTACACGAGTAGATTTTTTATCAGAACGTTTTTCTATACGGGTAGCTTTTTTATCTTGTCTTACAGCTTTTCTATCGTCACGTTTTTCTACACGAGCAATTTTTTTATCGGCACGTTTTTCTACACGAGCAATTTTTTTATCGTCACGTTTTTCTACACGAGCAATTTTTTTATCGGCACGTTTTTCTTGACGTTCAGATTTTTTAGAACCACCACCGCTTCCGCCTGATGATGATTTGTTTTTTGATTTTCCTCTAGCATTTGAAAAACTATCATCAAGAAAGTTTGACATTGCGGGTTCAAATTCTATTTGGTTAATGTCCATTTTGTTTATTTTTTTAGGGTTTAATTTATATTTTAATTTAGTTATGTTAATGGTACAGCAGAAGGCGAAGGGCTAGAAGCACCTGCACTTTTTGCGAAAAACTTTTTGTAAATAAAAAATCCTGCTATCGCAACAACTCCAACAATAACAGGAATTGCAACTGATTTTGACATACCTAATATTTTATCATCAGATTCTTTTTTAGGAGGTCTTTGTTCTGATTGTGGTTTATAAGATTGAGAACTTTCAGCAGGGGTTATAGTAGGATTTTTTGTTTTAACATATTCCTGAACGCATTTATCCCACTCAGCCCTCTTTCTTTTAAATAATGGTTTTTTACCACAAGCTGATTTATTGTCTTTCCTTTGTGATTTACGTGCTTGTTTAGCTTCATTTTGTTGGCGACTAGCAAGTGCCGTAGCTAGACCTGCTGTTACAGTTCCAGCTTGTACAATAGCATCAGCATCCACATTTGAATAAATATCAACACGACGACGATAACTATTACGATGATTATCTTGACGACGACCAATATTATTTATTGCATTACGTGTATGTATTGATGATTCACCAACAACATTACTGTCAAGCAAGTTATTATTTGGGCAGTCTAATAAATCTGAATTAATCATGTTTTTTTTTAATTATTAAAAATGTAATGTATTACGCTTTTTTCTCATCCTTTTCTCCTTTAAGGATAACTTTTGCACCAAGACCTGCAACAGTACCGAATACGATTGAACCTAATAATCCATATCCGATGTATGCAAAAAATCCTTTTTTCTTAGAAAAGGCGTATCCTAAACCCGCAATTAAACCAACCGAACTTCCGAATGATGCGATGTTTACTATTTTTTTTGTACGTTTATCCATAATGTTTTTATCGAACTTAATAGCATCTTTAGGTGCTACTGTAACAGTTGTTTTTGTTTCAGTTTTTGTAGTTGAACCTGACGGTGATTGAACCGTAGTGTTTTCTTCTTTTACTGTTGATGTTTTTGTATCAGCAGGTTTAGTCGTTTTAATTGTTTCGTTTGACATGATTTTTTGTTTTAAGGGTTTATATTTTTTTTGTACGATTAATAACATCATCAACAACAGACTTAACATTTTTAACTGTATCAGATAATAGTTTATTTTTATCAGCATCTTCTTTTAATGCAGCAATTTGTTTATCTTGCTTATTCATTTTATTTATTGCGTATGCAGCGAATCCTAAAAGACCTACACCTAACGCTAAATGAATTATGTTTTCTGTTTTCATGGTTTTATTTTTTTTTAGTTTAATATTAATTTTTTAGCACTTTTGTTTTTTAAAATCTTTACAGTAGCAGCTATTCCTACTAATGCGATAACAGCCATACAAGTATATCCGTATAATGGTTTCATACCAAACACGGTTTTATTTTCTTCATATTTTTTACTACTACTTTTTTTTGTATCACTATTATTTTTGGTGTCAGGATTAATGTTATCTTTTTGCTGTTGTGGTTTAGTATTTCCACTACCAAAATTATTATCATCAGTAGCGTTTTGTACATTACTCTTAACTTCATTTTGTTGTTGAGTTTCAATTTCAGCTTTAACACCATCCGCAGATGATAAATCAAATTCATCATTTGAACTACCGTTAGTGCCAAGAATTTCAGAAACAACCTCACCATCTTCTTTTAAAGTAGTAACCTTAGTACGAATACTTTTTTTATTAGTACGACGACGATTCACGAAGTCATTATAGTCTTCGTGTTCGTTAATCGGTTTATCAATTATGTTTTCGTATAATTCCACTTCTTATTATATTTTTATGTAACAACCTCTTAAAAATTGTTTCTTTAATTTAGTGTTACCAACATGACAAACAGGATAGCAAGGTTTACGACCAATAATGTTTTCAAAATCTGAACATAAAATTTCATTTTTACCATCTAACTTAGCTAACACTAAATCTTCTTCTGATTTTTTAACATCACCACCTTTAGCGTATTCTATTTTTTTACCAAATTTATCAGTAATCATATTTATTCCACTCTCAACACTCTCAAATCCTGCTTCTTTTTCAGCTTCATAAAGTGCGCTATCTTCGTCTTTTGCAAAACCAACCCAATCGTGGCTTTTTCCATATTTACTGTTTATTGTTACTGCCCATTCAGGAATGTTTTTATTTTCACCAACCCCACCGCCTTTAGACATTTTAGATAAATCATAATTAGAAGCCCAATTATCAAATTCACGAATGGCATTTGTATTACCATATTTATCTTCTAAAAGTCTAACTTCTTTTTGACCAAAGTTTTCATAAAGACCTTTAGATTTTGCTTTTGAAATAAGCATTAATTTATATTTTTCTATGTCTTTTGATTCGTTACCAACCCCACCGCCTTTAGCAAATTTTTCAGAAACATAACCTTCTTCAATTAAAAATTTAGTTAAGTCTTCGGGTGAAAAATCTAAACCGTTAGGTTTAACATCATAATAACTACCTCTCTCATCAAGTAAATATTGATAAGTTTCTTTTTCAAAATCATACCCTTTCTTTTTCAAGTAGGCTAAAAACTCTTTAAATTCTTTTGCTTCTTGATTAGAAATTGCCTGATTATAAAATTCTTCCAAATCTTCATATTCTAATCCATCTTTAACGAATCCATCAGCAGGTTTTCCGAAAACAAATGCAGCTTCTCCATTATATCCTGTTGTTTCAGAAACGATATTTTTTGGATGATTTTTTTTGAAATAAGCTATTGAAACTTTATCTCCAAAATCACCTGCGTAATCCGAATAACTAAATTGTATAACGGTATCATCTTCTTTTATTTTTGATTTTAATTTCTTCTTTAATGAAGCAGAACCAAAACTGTTGCCTATTTCATCATGCGAAACAACTTCACCGCCTTTAGCAAATTTCTTTGTACGGTTTACATCAGAACGATTAGGTCTGTTTTCGTAATAAACATTTCCATCTTCCGATGTGCGTTTACCTGCGTGTAAAGCCTTTATTTTTTTATCTTTTTTTATAGATGCCTTAGTTCTTTTTGTCATTTTATTTTATTTTTAAAATGATTAATTATGTTGCAGGTATTAATTTAGCTGCACCTTTACCTTTGTTTACATACCAAATAATTCCTATTACTGTAAGTCCAACAGCAGTTGCAACGATAGCAAAATTTATCGGGTGCATACCTAAAATAGTTTTCTCACCTTTAGGAGAATCACCACCTCTTGATATATCACCTTCACCTTCGGTAGAAGTTTCACCCGCAGCTTGTTTTGATTTTGCTTGTAAGAAAGCAGCACCAAATTGTGCTATTGAGTTCATTAAATTTTTAGCACCCTCAGATTTTGTCCACTCAGAAAATGGTTTTGTACTTCCGCTACTTTCGTAAACAGCTTTCATTTCATCTTCTGTGTAAACTACTTTATTTTTATCAGCTAATATAGCAGCTTGTTCTTTAGTTAGTGCCTTACTTTTTTTATTAGCTTTATTTTCTGCTCTTTTTTCTTTACTAAAAACTCCTTTTGCCCAATCTCCAAAAGCGTTTGACATTTCTTCGCTTCCGTCGAAAGCTAACATATCACCACCACCATGATAATCTTCTTCTAATGCACCACCATTAAATGATAAATTATCATTAAGACGACGATTAGTATTAACTTTCATTTCTCTACGTTGCATACGTGAAAAACCATCAGCACCTAAATCCATATTTTGATTAACATCAAGTGCGGGTCTTCTGCTTCCATTAAAACCTAAATCAAGATTTGTGTTTGATGTAAAATCACTTTCACCATCAGCACCTAAATCAAGATTTGTGTTTGATGTAAAATCACTTTCACCATCAGCACCTAAATCCATATTTTGAGTAATATCAAGTTCGGGTCTTCTGCTTCCATTAAAACCTAAATCCCAATTAATATTATTATTAGCATCAAACCCTAAATCAAGATTGTTTAGTGTAACATCCATTGCGGGTCTATTACGGCTTCCATCAGAACCTAAGTCAAGGTTTGTATTTCCGTCAAATCCTAAATCAAGATTAGTATTACCATCTAAAGAAGATTTTTTAATTCCTTTTTTAAGGCTACGATTACGACCACGATTTACATAACGACGATTACGACGACGTGGATGTTTACGACGTGGACGTGATACTCTACCTCCCTGAACACTTAAATCAATATTTGTATTTCCGTCAAAAGATAAATCAAGGGTTGTATTTCCATCTAAAGAAGAAGTTGATTTTTTAATAGCTAAACGTTTTTTAATAATTGGTCTAACTGCACCAATATGAACTAACATATTTGCCTTATTATTTTCTCCAATCTTAATAAAACCTGCTGATTTTGTTATTACTGATATAGCTTTTGTTTTTTTATCTTTCTTTCTGAACTTAAAATTACCTTTAGGTAAAATAGTTCCTGAAACTTTAGAACCTTTACCTAGTTTTCTTTTTGTAAAGTGAATAACACCTGTTGATTTATCCTGTGCAAATACTTTCGCTTGTGGTTTTACTACTCTGAATTTTTTAGAACCATCAGCACTTGAACTATCACCGTCAAATGATAAATCTAAAGATGTATTACCATCGAATGATAAATCAAGATTTGTGTTTGAAGTGAAATCACTTTCACCATCAAATCCTAAATCCAAATCTGTATTACCATCAAAAGACACACTTACTTCTTTAATTTTTTTTTCAACTCCTTTAGCCCAAGTAATCTGTTCAGGACTAACACCATATTTTCCTTCATTTTTTAAAATGTATTGGTAATATGGTATTGCTTTTTCAGCATCAATATAATTGTACGGAGCATTTTTATCCATCTTCAACATTTTACGTAAAGTACCTTGATACTTAACGAATACTAAGTTGGCTCTTACTCTTGAAATACGACCAAGTGCTTTATCTTTTTGTTTAACAGGAACACCTTTTTGGCTATCAGGAACTTTATAATAATCGCTATCTTCTATAACCATCCAATCATTATCGGGTGCTTGTAAAGTTTGAATACCTACCGATACGTTTGTAACAGGTCTTGGCTTTTTATCATAACAAGCATTTGTTTTTTCGTTAGCAACATTAGACTTGTCATTAGGTTGTATAATTATTTTATTATCATAATTACAAACCTGAATATTTTGTCCTTTTTTACCTTTAACGGGAACAGTTTTGAATATTTCATTTTTATTGATAGCCATTTTATTTAGGTTTTAAGTTTAATTAGTATTTATTTTCTTTTAAAATTAAATTCTTGTTTCTCTTGACTTGATGATATAATATTGTGTCCGATATACCCCCCTCCAACAATTCCAACAACTATACAAATAGGCATATTCCATTTAAAATAATATCCTGATAAAAGTCCTATTATTCCACCAACAACTGCACCTTTAGTATATCCACCCGCTCTTTCTGAAATATTTTTACCATAAGTATTATTCTTTAATTCATTTGCATTTTTATTTATTTTATCGTCTTCAATTGCCATTTATAAAAAAACTATAATAAATTAGATGCGTTAGTATTCACATTCATTGCACTTGTATTAACATTCGATGCGCCAATATTAGGTGTTGACATCGGTGTTGGTGTTGAAATATTATTAATAGCATTAGCTGTTGGTATCGGTGTTGGTGTTACATTCATTATTGGCGGTGGTATTACTGTATTTGCATTTACTCCGCCCGTAGGAACTAAACTACCACCGTCTACTAATAACGATAATGCTTTCTTTGCCTTATTTTTTCTGTAAAAATAAATTCCTACTCCTATTGCTGTTAAAACTAAAAGTCCACCAATAATATAATAAGCCTTTTTACTTTTTTTCTTTTTAGCTGCTTCGGGAACTACTTGTTTAAAAATAATTCTTTTATAATCTCCCTTAGAATCAGCTTTTGATTTAATCTGCTTCATTATATCATTCTTAATAGAACCACTTACGGTTGAATTTGTAAGTGATTTATCTAAAAGAATTTTATAAGTAGCACCCATGTTATCTACTTTTGTTTTCCAATCTTTATCTTTTTTAATGATGCCGTTCATTTCAGCAATTAGAAAACTTATACCTCTGTTTAATTGATTATTGTTACCGATATTTGTAATAATACTTTCTACAATTTCTTCATCACTTACATTTTGTTCTGTTTTTATACCCGTCTTATTAAGTAAATCAATTACTTTACCTGCATCAGACATAATTAAATCAGATACCTCATTTACCCAAAGGTCAAGTGTTAAGTCAACATCTCCTGACTTAACAGCACCTTCAAAGTTTGAGTAGTAATCGTGATTTAAAAATTGCATTATATTTATTTTTTTAAAAAATTAATTTAACTTTTAGCAATTACCGCAAAGGCAACTAAAGCAACAGCACCAACGATAACTAAAGGCATCATTGATTCCATTTTATTTTCAGATTTTTCCTTTACAGGTTTTGATACTTGTTTAGATTCTTCTGTTTTTGTTTCAACAACAGGAGTTTCAGGTTTTTTATCACCTTCAACATTACTTGTTTTGTTGCAACTACATTTTTTACCATCACATCCACTTGTTTCTTCACCGTCCGCTCCTGAACATCCACAAGCGTTTGATGATTCCTCACTACCGTCGGCAGATGATTCACAACCACAAGCACCCGATTTCTTTTCAGTAGCAATAGTAGTAGTAGTAGAAACAGGTTTAATAGTTGATAACAATAAACTTCTGTAAGGCGTATTAATAGAAGCAAAGTCTGTAACAGCAGTTTCACCATGTTTTTTCATAACGTGGTGCATCTTACGAATTAAGTCAGACATATTTGCTGCCTTTACTCCATACTTTGCCAAAATAACTTGCGCTTCATTTGGATTATTTGTGGCTATGTAATGTTCAATAGTAACTTTCATTTTAAAATAGTTTTAATAATTTTGAACTTTTTTAAGAAAAAAAGGCAAGGTAAAGCGTATTTGCTTCAAGCCTTGCCTTTTTATAAAACGTTTACCTAACGATATTACCCACCAATCTGACGTACTTTCGGACGCATAGAACGTGGAGCAACGTACACAGGCATTGCAGCAACAGCTACACTTGGAGAAGCGTATTGTTGTAATGCGCCTTGACCGTTAAGGTTACGACTAATATTGGCTTTCTCAGCAGGGAACATTGTTATAACTACTGTTGTAGAACCCAATACGGTAAATTGTAGGTTAGTGTTACCATCAATTTTTACAGCATAAGGCACATCTAAAATTCCACTTTGGAATTGATTAGCTGAGAAATAAGACTGCGTGATTAATGGAATTTGGCACAATTGACCGTTAGCATCTTTCGATGTAATGGTGATAATTTGAGTTATCTGTGCTGTGTTTGTTGATTGAATACGAATCAACGACGTTTCAAACGGTTGTGATGCCGATTGTTGTAGTAACTCTAAATAACTTACGTTAGTTTGAGAAGGGATTACTGTAATACCTACTGCCGAACCGAAGTTTGGTGTCAATAGAAATTGGTTCATACCAAAAAGTGTTGCTGTTAACGGAGTAACAGTTGAGTTGGTAATAGACACCTGATAAGGTGAAGGTTGTTTACGAGCAACAGGAGCAACACTTCCACCTTCTACTTCATAATAATCACCGTCAGCACCATAATCACCATCGAATCCTAAGTCAAGGTTTGTATTTCCCTCGAACTCAGAATCCCCATCGAAGCCACTAAATTGTGCTTCTGCTTGACGCAAATATGCGTCAATGTCGAAATTGTTTTTCATTTTCCTTAATTTTTAAGGTTATATTAAAATTTGCTGAACTTCACCTCATCTACGCTAATAGGATTGCACAGTACCATAAACAATTTTTGGGGTGTTATTTTGCGGTCTTTTCCTTGACCATAACTTATTTTTGTTTGATAAAAAAAACAAGTAAAAAAAATGGGTATGTAATATAATGTCTAATTAATTACGCTTTCTTTTTGAAAGAGAAACCGTTAGGCATATTATCACGAATTACTAATACCATACCTATTACAAGTACGGTTAAACCCACATTGATTAACACTTCTTTATTCATCATAGCTTTAAATTTTTAAATGGTTAAATTATTGTACAATATTATTGAGTATTAAGATGTTAACCAAAAGTTTATCATAACCTATATTTTACGTCAGGATAGTAAACTAACATAGCTTTGTTAATTAATAATTGACTTACGTAGTTGTTTTTTTAGTTAAATTTGGTTTTAATTAACGTGTATTTTTATTAAAAAAATAAATTTAGCTTGGTGTTTTTTATGAAAAAAACTAAAAAAATATTATTAAATGAAAAAAAAGATTGATTTTTTAATATACAATGAGTGTAAGAAATGGGTAAAAGATAATTTGTCCGCCAATAACATTAATACACGATATGATTGGAATAAAATTAAAAATGAGTTACCTGAATTTGTGCCGAAAAATCCGAAATCATTTTACATAGATTGCGGTTGGAGTAATTGGGATGATTTTTTAGATATAAAACAAGTATATTTACCTTATGATAAAGCTAAATTATGGGTACATAATAACTTAGATATGACTTCCATAAACACAATACACAAATGGAAAGTAAATACTTGGCAGCTCCCTGAATTTATACCAAAAGTACCTGATAGTTTTTATAAAAATACAGGGTGGATTGATTGGAATTATTGGTTATTAAAAAAAAATAAATATGAAAGAGTTTAAAAAATTAAAAAAATTTAAGGTTCTTGTATGTGTCCCTCACTACGACGGTAAGAATTATTGCTTCGATGATTTTTTAAGTCGTGTCACAAATTTGACTTACAAAAATTATGACATCCTAATAGCTGATAATTCTAAAAACAGAAAAAACAAAAAGAAAATTATGAAGTCGGGGGTTCAGTCTATTTATGTAAACCCAAAACAAAAAGACAATCGTCAGTACATAGCAGATACACATGAAGCGTTACGTGTAGCTGCTTTAATAGGTAATTACGACTTTATGTTACACTTAGAAAGTGACGTTTTTCCACCATTAGATATTATTGAGCGTTTATTATCTCATCAAAAAATGGTTGTTGCTGCACCTTACTTCATTAACTTCGGGCATGATAGTCATTTGATGGTACAACATATAGAAGGTGAAGGTGATTTAGTAAGACATACGGTTAACGTTGGTGGTGGATACGATATTCTTTTGATGGATGGAAAATTAAAAAAAGTTCATCACGCAGGATTAGGTTGTATATTAATTCATAAATCTGTTTTACAAAAAATTAATTTCAGATGGATGAAGGGATTGGATAGCCACCCTGATGCTGTGTTTGCTGCGGATTGCAATGCTCAACAAATTCCAATTTTTTTAGATACAAGCATCTCAAATGTAGAACATAGAAATTCATCATGGTCGGAAGTTACAGATTCGTTTGATTTACACTTAAGCCAATAATTAAATTACAGAATGAGAAATAAAATCATAAATATCTTATGTTCTGTGCTTAAATTTTTAGGATTAAAATTTGAAATAACTCAATATCGTTGTGGTAGAAAATTATTTAAAGGTAAATACTATTATATATTCCCGAAAGGATTAATAATGGGATGCTTTTGGAGCGACCAACAAATAACTTCGTGCCTATCTGAAACTTTAGAAATAGAAGAATATTAAATATCGGGGTTTTACGCTCAAATAGATAAATTTTAAAAAAAACATAAAAAAATTGCATGAGTAAAATTTCAATAGTAATGCCATCGCATCTTAATCCATACGTGGGTTCAGCATCACAAAGACGAGAAAAATTCCGAAGAGCAGTACAATCTTTCTTACAACAAACATACGTTAACAAAGAATTAGTAGTAGTTTCTGACGACTGTAATGCCACAGAAGAAATAATACAAAAACATTTTCTTTCACCACCAAACATTAAATTACTAAGGGTAAGTAAACAGCCTTTATTTTCGGGTAATGTTCGTGAAGTAGGTTTGAGGGCTGCGACAGGTGAAATAATTTGTTACCTTGATAGCGATGACACCATAGGAGAGAACCATCTCAGTAACATTGTAAATAATTTTAATACAGAATATTTTGATTGGGTATTCTTTGATGACAAGATACGTTATCACCACTTGGAACACCTACCACTTGCTGAACGTGAAGTAAGTTTAACTGCGGGTATGGCAGGAACTTCTTGTATAGCTCATAAAAACTTACCAAACATCTCTTGGGATGGTGCAAACGGATACGGACACGATTGGACTTTTATTTCAAGATTGATGGCTCAATTCCCACGTTATACTAAAATAATTGGCGGGGAATATATCGTGTGCCATATACCAAATACCTGCGATAGTTAAGTTATCTCCGAAAGTAAATAACCTGTTTTATTTTGAATCCTTAAATTAGGGTTATTGTTCTTTTGTCGGGAGTATTCACCGATACGATTAAAAGCTATTTCTGTCCTATTACACAAGTTATCTAACTTTAATGTAATCTTATTATCAATAACCTTGCATTGTTCTTCTATTTCGGAATTTATGGTATTTAAAAACTTAGTAGATTCAATATACAAGTCAGATTGCCTTAAATAATTAATTTCCGAACCATTCATTCGTATAATGAAACAATCGTGTCCGAGTTCATTAAATATACGTGTAGCCTCTACCTCTAATTTATACTGTATTTTCATTACAGCATCGTATGTATCTAATAATTTTTTATTTCGGTGTTCCTTATAGTTCCAATACTTTAAATAATCTATTCTCCTGATAGGAATGTTACGAAGTTGTTTTATAAAATCATATAAACTAATAGATGAAATAAAATCATCACGATTAATGGTTTTCAAATACTTATCTGATTTACGACCAAAATAATCTAACTCAATAATGTTCTTAAAGGTTATTAATTCAAAAATATCGTATTGAATTACGTTTATCATATTCAAAAAACAATTTTTTTAAAAAATTATTAGTTTTGAAATTTTTTGTGTTGCTTATTATTTTCAACTTCTTTTTTAACATACAAGTAGTATTCACGCTTAATAACTTTATCATTATTAGGGTTCTTCTCTTGGTATGTATTCATTACAGACTGTAAACGAATATTTGATTTAGCAACATCAATAGCTTCCAACATCAATTTATCGAAGTTATCTTCGCAATCTTTATCAATCTCAGTCACCTTAACTTCATAATCACGGCTACGAGCTAACCAATTTTCAAAATATTGTTGCTGATAGAATAATTTACTCTCAGCATCCAATTTTTCAATTTCGAGTTTAGCAATAGAATACTCGTCAAGAATAACCTTCTTGGTAATGCCTATAAATAGAACACTCAAACTTTCTGTGGTATAACCACGCTCAATACGTAATTCTATTGCTTTAATCTGAGTATCGGTAGCGACTAATACTCCTTTAAAGTATTTTATTTTTTCGTCAATCTCAGGCTTTTGTTTTAAAAGCTCTACTAATTGTTCTGTTTCTTGGATTGTTGTGAATTTTTTATTCATAATAATTGGTTTTTGGTTTTTTGTACTTTATTTTTTTGCTGCTGTGCTATTAATGTCTAATGATGTAAAGTTATATATTTTTTTTAAGATTACATATCAAAGCTAACGTTGCTTTAGGTAAAATTGTAAACACTAACTTTTGTTTCTTTGAAATTTTAGTTTTTTTGGTTTCGTAGTTATTACCTGCGCTGTCATTTTCCTTATTAACACCATAATCAATACGTGTTAAGTCTAACTTTACAGGATATTGTAATGATATAAATTCCCTTTGGAATTGACTTATACTTATATTACCCTGAGTTAATATAGGTATAGTTATAGGATTTTCAGTGTCAGTATAATCAGATAATTCAATAATCTGAACTATTTGAGTATTACTTTTTGAATATAATTTTACAATATCTAAACTTTCATAATTCCCTGCTTCCACTCTATCTAAAAGCATCCTGTAAGAATCTTTAACTCCTACATGACAATTAATTCCTTCGGGGAAATCTTTTAAATCATCAATATTATTTGGTAATTCTACACTTATAGTGTTTTCAGTTTTATTCTCAATCCAAATAGGAAATAAATGAAAATCGTGTGGTTTACTTAAAATACCTGAAACATCACCACCTTTAATGGCACTCAATTCGTTTTGAGATTTGAATAAAATAACATTCATTCCATCACCCTTACTTTCTAAGTCAACTAATATTTCAGTATCCTTTAATTTAGAACTAAAATCAAAAGGTATAGTAATAACATTTCCATTGAAGCTATTTTCATCAATAAAACATATCGGGAAAATATCTGTACTCGTAATAACACCTTTTGAATCTGTTGACTTAATTAATATTGGTTGTTCAGCGTGAAGTTGTTTGTATAATTGAAATCTAATTAAATTTGGTTTAAAATCATTTTCAGTCAACGCCAATTTATTTTTACCAATTGAATGACGAACATTATCAATAGTATTTGAACTAAGTATATCTACTTTTTTACATACATCAGATAAATTTTCAACTTCAATACTCATAAATCTATCGTTAGTTGTTGTTGCTATAAGACCGTTTTGATGTTTAAATAAATAAACAACACGAGTATTTGGCATAACAGTTACTTTCATTTGGTTATCAGATGAAAGTTCCTCTCCAATAATATTAACATCATTTACTCCCGCCTGAAATTCATTACCGTTAATTTCAACAGACGGATAATATTTACTACCACTATTAAATTCAATAGGCTGTAAACATTGTTTGTGTTTATCCTCCAAACTACCTGATGTAATAAAAATTCTTATAGAATTAAAAATATAGTGTTGGTTCTCAAACTGAGAGCAAATATCCTGATAGTTTGTGCTAAACAAACCAAATATTCTTAAATCATCACGTAACATATAATCCTCTTTATATTTTTTTATATCAAACAGGATAATTTCTTTTGCTTCATTTGAATTATTTTCTATAACGACAGAACCTAAGTGTTTACAAGTAGTAAATGTTTGTTTACTTAACAAAACATCCAATTGCTTTCTGCTTCTTCCTTTTAATCTTTCACTGAAAAAAAATATTATAACAATTGTTGAGTTTGGAATCAAATTAAATTCCAAGTCATTTGTTAATCCATCTAATACAAATGAACATTGAACATCCATTATACCACTTTGGAACTGAAATTTTGAAAAAGAATCTAAAGGTATAATAGCAGGTCGGCTATACGTTAATCCCATAGGGTTTTTTGAAACAAGATAAATTGGTGATTCAGATTGTACACCCATCAAAGTAGTTGACTGCAACCTAACCTTACATGATAAATGTGGATTTTCATAAAAATATTTTTTTAGAAATTCAAGGCTCATATTATTTCCACCTGCCATTGCCATATTCTCTACTGTTACACCTTTTTGGTTTTGATTAAAAATCTCAAAAGCACAAACCTTCTTCACTTCGTTTGTGTGGTTAGTATATGTTAAATGTATAGGAATTAAACGGTCTGTGGTTTGCATTGCATTTCTTGTTAACTCTACGACTGACAAATTTTTATTTTTCATATTATTTATTTTATTTCAACATTACCATTGTTTAAGGTTAGGTTGTGCTGATTGAGGGTCTTTATTAACATCAGTAACATTTATATCAATATCAAAATCAACAGCAGGAAAATTTTTATTTCTCAACAATACATCACCTATATAATCTTCAACAATTTCAAAGTCAGGTAACATTTCTAAAATTTGTTTAAGACCAATTTCACCTTCATATAATTCAGAATCCACATATTCGGTGTATAAATAACGCACGTTTTTTAATGCTTCTTTACCACCGTTAATCAAGTCAACTTCCGCTCCCTGAATATCAGCCCAAATAAAATCAATTGGTCTTGCTGTTAACCCTCCACGCTGAACATGATAGTCAAGAGTTACTACATCAGTTTCACCTTCAATAAAAGTCATTTCTTTAAACGACTCAGTAACTAATTTTGGTTTACGTATTGAGGACGAACCATAGTAATTAGCTACCAAAACTCCTGATTCATATTTTTGACCTCCGCTTTTGTATAACTTCATTTTACCATTAGATGCACCAATAGCTTCTCTAAAGAATCGAACATTATTACTATTGGATGATAGGTAATACGATAATCTATTTACAACACTACCCATCAATTCCTCATTAGGCTCAAAACAATGGAAGGTATATAATTTACCCGTGTGTTGTAAAATATCTAACATGATACGGCTGTGGTAGGCATCACAAGCACCAAATTCTAATACAGTAGGTTGTTCTGAGGATGCGATAATTTTTTTGAAACGTTCTAATATTTCCATAGCTTTTTGTTTTTATTTAGTTTATATTTTTTTATTTATTTTTTATTATTAAAATTTATATAAATCTTTGCGTTATTATCCACCTATTTTTTCTCAAAAATTACATCCTTATAATCAATATCAATTTTAATATTGTTTTTATTGAACTTATGTACAAAACCACTATCATTTATTTTTTTGTCATAAGTAATAGGTCTAAATAAATTATAAACCGAACTTTCAAACATACAGAAGTTAGCATTATAAATTACTAAAAGTCCGCCATCTTTTACTTTATCGGATAATATTCTAACTCCTTCATCAAATACATTGAATGGATAAATATTACTGCAATCATCTATAAGTTCCGTGTCTTCCCATTTACAAAAAACACTCATTGCAAAAATAACATCATACTTTATTGATGATTCAATAAATTCATCATATCTGTAAATTTTATTATCATCTCCGAATCTTTCTATACAATGAGTTACACAATCAGAGTTAATATCAACACCATCAATAACACTATGCTCAAAATATTTATCTTTTAATGTTTGTATTTCATCACCAAATGAACAACCAAAAGAAAGTATTTTAGGTTCAAGTCCTCTAATCATAGGCTCGTGATAACCACCTTTAATTATATGACACCTTTGAAATATCTCAGGGTATCTATCGTACTTAGTAGCGTTATTTTTTTGATGTAACATTATAAATTAATATTAATTACTTTTTACAAATTATTACTATTCTTTTTAATACGGGTGATGGTACAGCGTGAATATCATACCAACCGTGTTTAGGTTGTTCGGGATACGTAACTATTGAATAATGTTCTTTTAGTTTTTCTACTAAACGATATAAATTTGGTCGAGAACCAACACCACTTAATGACTGAGATTGAGCTTCCTGAACTTCATCCAAATTATTTTCATCACCATTAAGTTCAATACAGGTTTCAATTACCATTTCCTTATGGTCAATTTTTTGTAAGTTATCAATGAACTCAAAAGGGTTTCTTAAATGATAAAGTAAACCATAATTGTAAATAAAATCAATAGGTTCATTTATGATTAATGGCAACTCAAGGTCATGTAGTAACGGTACAACATTTTTATATTTACCAACACGTTCTTTAAGAACTTCAACATTATCTTCACGACCCTCAACTGTAATTATTTTTTTAGGCTTCTTTTTAAGAAGAAATAATGTATGATTACCAATACCCGAACCAAGTTCAAGTACAGTTTTACCTTCTAAATTAATATTTAAGGTATCAAAATTATCAAACCTTACTTTATCAATTGATAAATATTGAGGTTCGTCAAATACTTCTTCGGGGGTTGTCGTAGCCATATAGTTATTTACTTTGCTAATATTATATTTTCGTTATTCAACATTAATTTCCTGAAACCAAAAGTTCCTAATTTTACAGCTATTTCATCATAATGTCCGTCATGTTCAATGCAAATCATTTTTAAGCGGTGTAAAAAATCATTTGGAATAGTCCTGAATAAATTTATGTTTGTTCCTTCTACATCAATATTTAAAAAATCAACGTCCGCACCATGAACACTAATTAAAGTGTTCATTGACATAGATTGAACCTGTATTGGACTATATTTAATTTTATATTCCCCTTCTTCCCACTTCTTTTTATGTGCAATATCAGTAGTGCCTATTGCATCACCACCAACGGTATCATAAAAATCAATATAACCATCATTTTCAGTTATAGCCACTTGTAATAATTGAATACGTGGGTCAAATTCATATACTTTTTTTATACGACCCATACAGGTAGGTGAAGGTTCAACTAAAATTCCACGCCATCCTTGTTCAAGTAATTTTCTAGAGTTTGAAAATGTATATGGGTCAAACGACCCAATCTCTATTAATTTACCACCTCTACCATTAAGGTCGTGGAAGTGTTCTGTTATGTATTTTTCTTCATCGTTTTGGCTAAAGTATTTCATGGTGTTTTTTTTTAGTTTATTAATTATTTTTTTATATCAACGGAAAAGGTTTGTAGCATAACCTGAAATTAATCGTTAGGCTTATAATTTTTTATCTCATCGTAATTTCCAAAACTATACATCATCATTGATTTAGGCGCAACAGTTACAATGAACGAATCAAACTTTTCTTCACTATCTAACCTCATGTCGAGAGCAATATTTAAAAATTGATGTTCACTCTTATAACCGTTTGTTTTTATTATGCGACCATTAACCACCAAGTCAGTAAATTCATCTTGATTAGGATTAACTAATCTTACAACATCATAGCCTTTGTAACTTTTATCTTTATATATATAAAGACCTTTATTCTTTATCCGTTGTAAATTGAAAATATATCCGTATTCTTTTTTATCTTCTCCATAAATCGTATGCTTAGAACCAAAACTATCTTCACCTTCATACAAATTATACACCTTTCCGTTTTTGTCATACTCAACTAATTTACGATAGTGGTCTTCACTAAATAAATCAATTGTCATTGGTTCATCTGAATCATTTTCTACCACAATAGGAAATCCTTTGAATGGCGTTAAACCTTTATCAATATTTAATACATTATCCAAAATATCAAAACCACTTTCATCATCTTTCAATTTTTTCTTTTCTACTTTTGAAAACATTGTTACAGTAAAGCTCTCATTTGGTTCAATTTCAAAAATTATATCTGTGGAATAGCCATCAAACTCAGCATCAACAGGAATATCTACTATACCTGATTGAAATTGGTTTGGTGAAAAGTTTTCTCCTATAACGAACATTGGAATTTGCATCATTGAACCAAAAGGATTCCCTGATTGAAATATAAATTTTCGGAAGTATAGTTTTTTATTTTCCTTACAATCACCAAACTGAAATCTAACTAATTCAATATCCATTTTATGATTCATTAACCAATTTTTTAGATTATTGAAATCAAAATGATTGCAATGTGTTGATTGAACTACAAGACCACTATTATCAGAAAACACCTGAAACAATGAAGCATACTGTTTTTTTTCAGTTGAATTTGTAAATTTAAGTCCTAAGACATCGTGTTGATTTTTCATAATTTGTTTTATTAAATTTGTTTGTTTGAAATAAAATTGTAAAAATAGTACGCTTTACCTACATTAGCTTCCGTCTTTAATAAACCTGAACGCATAATACTCATACCCCATTCAACATCTTCACCGTGATTAATTTCAGGGAATCTGAATTGTCTTGATATTTTTGTACGTATTGGATTTAAGTGTAATGGTGGTCTGTAATAAATTCCACTTTGTTCAAACACAGAATTATATTTAATACTATGAATAAATGTTTTAGCATTTAATCCATTTGTTGTTATTACACCTTCGAGTGCAACCACGTCAGGGTTTTCAGTTTTCAATTTATTTATAATTAGTGGTAAATAATCGTCAGAAACCATATCGTCATCATCAATAAAAGCAGCCCAATCACCACTACAACTTTGTAGCAATGAATTACGCTTGTATCCGATAGTATGTTCACCACGCTTATCTTTACTTAAAAGTATCTCGATGTCATTCTTTAAATTATAATCACGCATTTGTCTTGCTAACGTGAACATAAGACTATTTAGCATATTCTCACGTCCTTCAATCGTGCAAATTAGTATTGATAAAGTTGGGTTCATTTTTACGTTTTTTTAGTTTTTTAAATTACACTTATCAAGCGGTATATTTATTTTTTCAGCCATCCTTAAAATCTAAAAGGGCAGCAGTTCCAAAGTTTATTCAAATCAATATCAAGTATCGGTTTAACAAAGCCATCATAAGCAGCTAAAGCCCATAGAGTTTCTTTCTTTAAATTATCCCCACGTAAATCAATAAAGCTATCTTTTTTTAACTCTATCGAACTGAAATAATCAAAATATTTAAAGTCATCTCCACCAATAAGGTCAGTAAACTTAGTCCACTCACAAGGTATTTCGTAAGCGTGAGAAGCAATTATACCGTGAAGACTTGATGAAATTGTTTTTTCGCAAGATTTTATTTCACGAACTACACTTTCAACATCCTCATTTATATCAATAACCTTTATCCCGTATGTAGCTAATTCCATATCTGTCATATCCAATTTATCGTAGAAAGTTTTTGTATCTACATAATGTGGGATAATACCCAACTTCCACATCTTAGGGACTTCGGGATTATAAATACGTGGCAAAATCAAAGCAGGGTCGCCATAAACATGATTAAATTCAACGCCTTTATTCTGTAACAAAGCACCTGTAAGTTTTCCTCTAACGGCTAATATAGCTCTCTTAGGTGGTATATCATCATTACTGAAAGCTAAACCGCATCCCCATACAATTGCGTTTACTACATCGTTATTTAAAATAGAACCCGTTACCATAACTTTTACACACGGGTCGTTACGGTCAACTAATACAGGCGTTCTACGGCTTAATTTCTTTATCAAATAATGTGTTAAATTATCACCAAAATTATTTGATGAATACCAAAATGCGGGTATGTATTTACTATTTATAAATTCGGACATATATTAAAAAAATTAAATAAAATAAATGATATTTTATTGATTTTTATTTTTTTTATTGAGTTAAATAAAAGTTTGCTGCTTGTCTTCTTAAAAATGTATTTTTATCAGTTTCCCAATAACTTTCTGTTTTTTTAAGTAAATCATCGTAACCAACACCTATGTTTACAGGATGATTATGCTTGAAAATAATTTCAGAGAAATAAGACATTTTGTTTAATTTATTTGCTACCAAAGTATATTCTTCATCACAAAACAAACTAAAATACTCAGGATTATAAATATGCTTGTTATAATAACTATCAAAAAACATTTTACCCATAATTGTCATTGTACTAACACGACTTCCAACAAAACCATCGTTAAAATGTAAGTTACCGTTTGTATCAGGAAAATGTATGCTGAATTTTTCACGAATAATATTATCAAATCCTTTTACCTGAAACTCCATATCATCACTAAAAACAACTACTATTGCCCAATCATCAAACTTTTCCATATCACGATTGATAGCGTGAATTTTACTTGTACTTGTCCCGAAAACAGGAACTACTTTATGGTTATCAATGTAATGTTTAAATTTCGTTAACACATCACGGTTATACATTGTTAAGTCATCAGTATCAAGAGTAACAGCTATCAAGTAATTTTCTTTATCAGCCAAATTATTTATTATATTATCCAAGCCAATAAAAAACTTTTCGGGTCTTGACCTACTAGGATATTTAAAAATTATTTTATAATTATTCATATTTTTTTTAATTAGTTTCCATTATATTTCATTAAATCTCCTATAACATACTGCAATGCTCTTTCTCTCGAATTTTTACCTGCACCAAAACGTTTTTGTGCATTGGTTAATACTTTAGGATGCTCTAATACATAGGCATAACAAGCCTTTTGAAAATCTCTGATACTGAATTTACCGCTAATTTTACTGTATTCATTTTGAATATAACAATAAAATCTTTTATTCCTTACATATTGTTGGTCAACAAGTTTTTCAGCAATGAAATACATCTCGGCATTAGGTATCCTCTGTTGATAACGACTGATAGAATCTGTTTGTTTATGATACCTACACACCTGCATATTTTGCCACATCCTTGTAGTAACGGGAGCTAAAGACTGTAAGTGAATATAGATGTCTAAATCTCTATGACGGTTAGTAGCCATAGTACCGATAATTTCAGTTGTTTTAGTATCAATTAAGTAACGGTTAATATCCTCCAACACCAAAAGTCCGCCACGATAATAGTACAATATTTTATTAAGCATTTCAACCATGCCGTCAATACCAAGAAAATGACCATTCTTATCGACAGGTAAAATTCTACGAACCTCAACACGTTTCTGTGCAGTCCATCTCGGTAAATCATCAATATCTAAAATTTCAGCTTTGTAACTTACACCATTCTCTTTTAAGTTTTGTTCTACGTATTCGTTATTAACGTCGTATATAAGAACTTTACGAGCTTCTTTACCTGTAATTAAATTATCTTTTAGATAGTTTTCAATTACATGGCAGGTGGTATAGGTTTTTCCAACACCCTTAGTTCCTGTTGCAATTATCAGTAACGGTTCTCTTTTTTCCATTATTATTTATTTGTTATTATGTTTATTTGTTAGATTTTTTAAATATATTAATAAACTTAATAAATGACTGTTTTAATTTATTTTTTTTAGTGTCTAAAGATAAATTAGAAACAAACATAGGTATTTGGTTAAATGATGATGGTTTGTATTTATCGTTAATTATTTTAGGCACAATTTCTAAATTAAATCCTGACAATAACATCTCTATTAATCTTCTAAAACTTGAAATTTCACATTTTTCATTAGAAGGGAAAATAGTTAACACATAATTTGTACCTGCAAGAATATTTATATCCATTCCAAAATTACCATCAATAACAATATCAACAGGAATGTCTATTATTCCCGATTGAAATTGGTTTGCTGAAAAATAAGATTGAGTATTTAATGGTAAACAAATATATCCACCATTAGCCTCAGATGAATGTAAATTAACCATCTGAGTTACTTGTCCTGAGTTTGTTGATTGTATTCTAATTAAAGATGTTCTTAAAGGATTATCAGAAATATTATTTAATATTTGAATATACTCCTGCTCTTTACTTGAACAACATATTTCAATATTTTTACTATTATCAAAATTATCTTTACTTAAATTTCTATTTCTATTAAATAACTTTACAGTTTCAGGAGAAACCCCTTTATTTAAAATCATTAACTGAATTGGATTTGAAGAATGGCTGTTATTTTTTTCATCAACAACCGTAATTATAGGTATTTTAAATTTAAGTTTACTTAAAAAATAAACTAAAATTAATCCTAAAACTATGGATATTTCTACTATTAAAATAAAGAATGATATGTTATTCATAAAATTGTAAAATTGTGTCATATTTTTTTTTGTTTGTTATTAAAAATCTTCGTTAATATCATCTTCATCAGGTGTATTTTCCTCAACCTCAACTGTAATACCGCCATTTTCCTCAGTTAAATACTCATCAATAGTTGGGTCTTTTTCCACAACATTAATAGTTTCAGATTGAATCTCTACATCTTTAATATCAGAAGTAGTTTCTTCCTCTAAATTTGGAACATCCTCATTTGCATCCGAGTTAGGAATATCATCATTTTCTTCTTCCTTATTAGAAGGAATATCTTTAGCCTCATTTTTTGGTGGTGTTTTTTTAGGAGGCGTATTATTTGGCTGAGTATCGCTACTTGATTCAGTATTGTTATTATTGTTGTTATTGTTGTTGTTATTGTTGTTTTCATTTCCACCAAAACGTTTCTCAGCCTCCTTAACTGTTTCTCTTTGTATTTCCTTACTTTCTTCATGGTAGCGTTTAAATTCACTTAGAGCGTGTTTATTTTGTTGCATGAAACCAACGGCAGTCATAGTCATTTGAATAACTTGACCACCAACAGCCATTAATAAACGTTGAGTTGGAGTAAGAGCTAAGTTGTTTTCTAATAAAACATCAACCAAAGGGTCTTTAATTTCCTTCACCATTTCATCGGTGATAACGAAAGTTTGTTCTACTTGTTGATTTACTTCTTCGCAATATTTTTTAACCGTTGTCCCGTCAGAAAACACCTCAGTATCGAGAGCAATCTCATTCTTCATCTCCATAATCTGCAATTTCCTCATGTTGAATGAAGACAATGCCTTAAATGGTTTTGGAACGAATTTTTTGTAAGTTAATAATATAGCATCCGCAGCTTTTTCGGCAGCTTTTCTTTTTTGAGCGGGTGATAAATCATCTAATTTTGAATTAATGGTTTCTTTATCTTTTTTATCTGATTTTACACCACTATCACCTGTGTCAAATTTTTCAAAATTATCATTACCGCCTGTGCCTTTACTACCTCCACCACTAATATCATTACCACCACTAGTGTTCTTTTTCTTTTCATCTTTAGGTGGTAAATTTTCGTATGTAGGATTTTTTATCTCAGGTTCGGGTATTTTTTCTTCAAGTTGTTTTGCTTTCTCAGCATCAATTTCTTTACTCGCAGCATCGCCTTCGATATTATTAACTCCGCTACCTTCTATTTGTCCCGTAGTGTATCCACGCTTCTTAACAGGTGGAGCTAATGGGTCAAAATCAATATCGGGAATATCATCATTTACATCGGTTAAATTCTGACTACTATTTTCAATAGCAACATCCTGTTCTAAATTAACATCTTCATTTGGAATTTCATAGATGTCATCTTGGTTATTTACAGTATTCTTATTTGATTTACTTACTGAATCATCATCGTTAAAATTAACGCCACCATTTATATCATTTTCTAATGATTCAATATCAATATTATTATTACTTTTATTATTAAAATCACTTTTATTATTATCACCTAATTCATCATCTAAATTATTTGAATTTGAATTATTTTTTGATGATTCGTCCTTTCTTGGTCTTCCTTTCCTTCTTTTAGGAGTATCATCTTGATTATCTTCAATTGTTTTTGCCATTGTTTTTTAATGTTAATTGTTATGTTAACAAATTATAGTTTGTCTTTATTTTGTTGAATAAATATTTCAACTCTTTTACTTATAATACCATGTTTAGTCAAAAAATATGCGTGATGTCTATTTTTCGGATTCATCTCTTTAAATTCTTCCATCGTATTAAAAATTACCTGACGGCTACGACTAAAGAAATTACCGATTTGAGTATCATTTAACTCGGATAAAAATTGTTTTAATAATACTATTGCCATTTTTCTTGCAACTGTAACATCTCCACGCTTAGTTCTATTAAATAAATCTTTTACAAAAATATTATCTGACTTAAATTCTAATACTATACATTCACAAATAAAATTTACTAATTTTTCTTTATGTAATGATTGAATTTCAGTTTGAACATCCAAATTATTTAATATAGCGATTACTTTAGTGATACCATGTTTACGTATTACGGATGCGTATAAGTTTAAATAATCCGACACATCAACACTTGTACGAGCATCATCAATAGCCCTCTTTCCATTTTTTGAAAATTGTTCTTTATCTGTACTAATATTTTTATGTTCGCTCATTTTTTTAATTAGACATTCATTAGACGTTACTAAATTTAACGCAAAATAGCGTATAATATAGTATAGTTTGATATATTTTTTGTAATTTTCTTAACAACAGTATTAACAAATTCAATTTTTTATTAACAGGAGATGATAATTTATTTTATTAAAAAATAAATTACCACCCCCACGCTAAAAAATGAAGTGTTGAAATGTTGTTAATTATATTTTAGGATTGCAATTCGTAAAGTGATTTCAGAAATACCTTTTTCAAGGAAATTGAATACACTTTTTGACTTGGGTAATCAGCAGATTCACCTATAATACTTACTAAGTCTTTTTCAGTAATAAATCCGTTGTTCTTACCACAATTTTCAATAATCTTCTTTTCCATATCAAGAGTACCGAACTCCGTAATCTTTATTTTAGAAGCATCAGCAGCAGCTTCTTCTGCCTTTGCTTTTTCAACAGCTTCTTCTTCCGATTTCTTTTTTTCGTAATCATTAGCAGTATCGGCTTCCGATTTAGCTTTTGCCTCTGCATCGGCTTTAGCTTTTAACTTAGCTTCAATTTCTACTTCAATTTCCGCTTCTGTTTTCTGTGACTTATTACCTTTAGAATCGTCATCATCGTTGTTATTAGATTCAGGTAAATCCTTTTCGATGTGGTCAGCAATTAACTCTGCAATCTCAACATCATTTTTAATGATGGACTGCTTCATTTTTTCGCTTGGGTTAGTGTTAAACTTTGCGATTAACGGTCTTAGAACGTTAATACGTTTACGGATTTCAATTGGTAATTCTTCTACCGTCAAATCTTGTTCATCAAGAAGTGTTTGATACTCTAATTTTTTTGCCATTGGTTTTTGGTTTTTGGTTTTTTTTGATTTGTTATTTATTTATTTGCTGTTATGTTATTATTCGTTATTTAATCTTTATTTATGTCATCAATAATTAACTCATTGAACTTAGCCATAGTCGTACCTTTAACACCTTTAATTTTTTGTAATTCAGAAGTTTTTAATGTCCAAACTTTTGCCTCTGTAATCGTTTCATTTAAAACATCAATATTTTTTTGATAATCTTCTTTATCCTTTTCTGAAATAAAAACATAACATCCGTTTAGTACAACTAAATTTCCTTTTTCATCTTTTTGGATATGTTTCTTCATCAAGGTACTCATAGTTTTATTGTATGCTTTTTCAGCCACAGATAAATTAGTTATTGACCTTGTGATGTTGTAGTTCATTTTAAAATCTTCAATTTCAAGATTTCCAATTTCAGTCAAACCAAGAATAGTACGACTGATGTTTATGTTTAAAATTTTGTTTTGTGTTTTTGTTTCTGTGTCTTTATTTTCCATTTTGCTGTTGGTTTAATTATTAACTTATTTACTTTCACTCACTAAATTATTTAACCTTTTGTGTACCTAGCATTTAAACGCTCAGTAGCAATTTTATTAGCTGCTAAACTTTTCCATTCAGGTATTGCACCTTTTTTAGAAGGAGTTGCGGGAGTTGGTTTAGATTTTGTCCACCATGAGCCTTCGCATTTAACATAATCAAAATCACGGTCAAAATTTGTATGAACCTGACCGCAACCTTTACCACTATTAGGTAAAGACCTAATATCATGTGTTGTAGTTGATGTGGTGGTAGTTTTTGTTATGTTAGTTGAGCTTGGAGTAGATGTTTTTACTTCCTTCTCAACTTCTGTTATGGTTGACTTTGTGGTGTCTTTTGTTTCAGACCCACTTCCTGATTTTTTATCATCACCACCTTTAGAAGCACCGCCTTCTTGTAATTTTTCATCTTTCTTACGAATAAAACCAAAATAAACTATACCACTTACGATTGCTAATCCCGTAAATATTATTAACCTTTTATTTAAAGTTGATAATTTTGACCAACCACCGCCTGTTTTTGTTGATACGGGTACTGCTGATTTCAATACTACTGATTCCATGTTGTGATTTATTTTTTAATTTTTTTAAATTTAGCTACAAAAGTTTTTATTGCTTTTTCGATTTCATCTAACTCTTTTTTAACCTGAGTTGATTTGTATTCATCGCCTAATAAATCTTTTAATGAATTAACAAATTGAGTTGCTTTAGCATCGGCACGTTCAAATTTTGTAATGTATAAACTTGGATTTTTAATAATCTTATCACGTTGGTCTGTTTCAACAAATTTGAAAGTTTTTAATACTGCATCCGCAACATCACCTGCAACTTTTGATGAAATGGATTTTGTTTTGAATTTATTAGCTGATTTTTTCATTGCAGCTTTACGTCCATGCCATTTACTTAAAAGTTTATCACAAAACTCTTTATCTTGTTCAGTATATGTTTTACCGCCAATAGTAACAGTTCTTTCGGTTTTAGTTGCTAATTTTTCTTTACGTTTAGCAGTTTTTTCTTCTTTACTTGAAGGTTTACGACCTACCTTTGACTTTTTACCAACCTTCTTAGGGGCAGATTTCTTAGCAACCGTTTTTTTTGGTTCTACTTTAGTTTCTTCCTTTTTTGATTCAGGTTCTTTTTCAGCTTCTTTCAATTCTGATTCAAGTTTTTCAATTCTTTTATTAGCAAAATCAATAGTTGCCTGTGTAGCGTTCATTTTTTTCGCAGTTTCAAGCTGACGTTTTGCTTTGTCAAGTGCTTGTTGGATTTCAGCTTTGTTCATTTTATTTAATGTTAAGGTTTAACTTTTATATTTTTAATAATCAATCACAATAAAATAAAAACAATCTCTATCCAAAATAATCAGATAGAGATTATTTTTAATAATTAAATTTTCTTTTTACGGTTTACATCAGAACGATTAGGTCTGCTTTCGTAATAAACGTTACCACCTTTAGTAGTACCTTCCTGATTTTTAGCACCTTTTTTACTTACACGTTTTCCTGCGTGTTTAGCTTTAATAGTTGCATCTTGTTTTTTACCTGCTGCTGTTTGTTTTACTTTCTTTGCCATGATTTTTGTTTTTTTGGTTATTTATTTTATTGATTGATTATTTTTTACGTTTAAAACTTGCTCTTTTACCTAAATCAAATGTTTCAAACTTTTCACTAATACCACCGCCTTTTTTAAAATCAGCTACATGAGTAACTTGCTCACCATCTTTTTCAGCGAGAACAACAGTTACTTCGTAAGATTTTTTTGCTTTAAACGCTACTGCTGCTTTTTTTTGAGCCTCATAAGACGTATCGGCATAAACATCCATTTGTTTTCCTTTGTAGAAAGCAACATATCCTTTTTTTCCTTCGCCAACACTGCCACCGTCAACCATTTTATCCGCCTCAGTAAATGTAACGCTACCGTGTTCCATCATTGTATCCAATGCACTTTCTACCATGTAGTTTGGAAACCAATAAACTTTTGCAGATTCAGGATAATCAGTTTTATACATTTCACCTTCTTCTCCTTCGTAATAATAACCGTCAGTAATTCCTTCTGCGTTTGTTAATCCGAATCCACTATCACCTATATCGTTATGGAAAATGTATTCGCTGTTACCGTGAACGTCCTCAAATAATTCAAACCAAATATTAGAATCATCAGCTTTACTATCAGTTTTTAATTCAGTTACAAGTTCAATGCCTTCATCATCTATTGATAATTTTAAGCCATCTTTTACTTTTTGTAATGTCAAATATTTATAAACTTCGGGTTTTGATTCATCAATCCCACCGCCTTTGGCGTATTTTTTCTTTACACCCATTATAGAAGTAAAATCACTATAAGATTTCTTTTTAACGGTAAATCCTTCTTTTTTTAATTCATTAATGTATTTTTTTGCTTTAGTATCATCCGATATACTTTTTGACTTAATTTCAAAAGCATTTGTTATTTCCTCCGAAAATACATTTGAACCAAAATATTTATTTAAAAATTCTATTTCTGTAACATCAACCCCACCGCCTTTAGCGTACTTAGAATCTTTACCCTCCATAAAATGAGTGGCATCTGATAAATCTGTTGCGGAACGAGTAATTTTTGAAACTATCCAAGCAGGAATTTCAGAATTATTTTTTACAGCAGAATCAAGTTCTTTTGAGTGATGAGAAATTTGCTTATTATATCTCTTTATCATTAAAAAATTTTCTTCACCAACTCCACCGCCTTTAGCCATTTGTCCGTGCATTACTTCTAAGGCAGAGTTCACGCCTTGAATATCTGCACCTGCACGTTTAAGGGCTATTGAATAAATCTGTGCCATTTTCTTGCTACCTTGTGAAATAGCAGATAACAAAGCCAAATAATCTCCGTAATGATTCTTAGTGGTCTTTGGTTTTCTTTCAATGCGTATTACTTCGGGTTTGAAATCCTCTGCAAGTCCGTTAAGCAATTTATCCTGTTCAGGTGTGATTTTATTAACATCACCGCCTGTGTCAAAAGTTAATGTTGATTTATCATTACCTGTTACTTTTCCTGTTTGTAAAACCTGTATTAAATCTCTTTTCATTTCATCAGAATACTTTTTATCAATATCCTTTGCCAAGTCTTTATAGTAATCAGAAATATCGGCTACAAAATCTAAATTATTGCTATACATAGTGGATAAATTATGTTTACCCCAATTTTCTTTTGATTTATTGCCAACCCAATTAGTGTTAATCCTACCACCTTTAGTAAACTGACCATAGGTAGCAGCCTGATTGAACATACTAAAGAAATTACTACCTGCTGATACTTTAGATATATCTTTTCTGTTACCACCAAATGCAAACCTAAATTCTTTTTTATATGACGATTTTAAAACTTTATCTAAATGAGAAACAATTTTTTTCTTTAATTCAGCATTAATAGACTTAGATTTTTTTAGTTCAGCTTTTAATTTTTCAAGGTTTAGTTTTGTAGCTTGTTTATTTGTGATAGCGAGTAATTTTTCAATATCATTTTCACCTTTAATTTTTTCGGATAATTCAGCTAATCCGTCAAACCAAGTATCTGTATCGCTACTAAATATTGAACCAATACCACCGCCTTTAGCGTAATCTCCACCGTCAATATAAACTTTACCATCTTGGGCAAACACATAAGCACTCTCACCTAATTGCTTAGAGGCACTACTTAATCTATCACCAAGTTCTTTATCAATTCCTTCTCTATCCCAAAAACCTGCACCGTGTCCAACTTGTGTTAACCATAAGTCATGCCCGATTTGCTCATCATTTAAACCACTTGCTTTTAAATCAGCATCGTTGTCAATCATAAACTTAATTATACGTTGTCTTATTTTTTCTAAGTTATCTTTATCAAATTCATCGTATGAATAATTTGAATCGAATGATTGGTCTTCATCATCTGTTGATGACCATAACGCAGCAATAATATAATGCTTTAAAACAATTTCAACTCTGTCTTTATTTTTTAAATCACCACCATCAGCCATTAACGGAGTAGAAGATGATTTATAATTTTCTGCAATCCAAGTAAATAATTTTGTTTGATTACCTACGCTTAAATCGGTAGAGAATTTTAAAACAGCTTCGGAACTTCCTGAGTTATTATAAATTCTTGAAAACGTATCGCTTAAATGTTTATCATTATCAAAAGCCTTTTCAACAAAACCTTGCGGATAATTAAACATGAAGTAAATCATGTTTCTCATTGCATTTATTTTGCAAGGCATATCATTATCACCAAAAGAACCACCGAGAGGTGTACTAAAAGATTGATAATTGTTAGCTACCCAAGTAAATAATTTTTTCTGATTACCTGCATCTAAGTCGGTAATAAAATATAATAATGCTACGGCTGAACTTTTTTTAATTTTTTTACTTCTTGCAAAACCATCAAACTTACTATTTAAGTGTGCTTTAACCATATTTGAATCCCCCCAAACACTTTCAATAAAATTGTACGGGAAGTTATAAATGAAGTACACTATGTTACGCATAGCGTTTATCTCGCAGTTTATTTTATTACCGCTACCAACTCCGCCACCTTTATTAAATCTGTTTACTCTCATAACCATATTTAACGGAATATTATATCCCTGTGGGTCAATAATAGGTTCAGAAGGTAGATTATCTTCTTCATCATGCTCTCCTTCTTCATCTGTAATATATTCAATTTCTAACCAATCAGAAGTTTTAGTATTGTCGCTACCAAAAGCATCACGAACTCTTGCTGCATCTCCACTATTACTTATCATAATTTCATACCCACCTGAGTTTGAAACTGTGTATGTGCCATGAACAATAAATTCTTCATCGTTATCTCCAACACCACCACCTTTAGCCATATTACGGTTACAGTATTCAATCAAATCACTTGCATCAACATCTCCACCTTCTGTAATAGTAACATCAAGGATTACACCTTCATCACCTTCGGGAGTAAAAATCCAATGGAAAACAGATGTACCTCCTGTATATGAAATCATATTACCTACTTCTAATAAGTCAGGCAATTGAGAAACTGTCGGATTTTTAATGGTTACTTTTTCACCATTTTGTTTTATTAAAACTAATGTACTGTCTTCAAAAACGTAATCTTCTTCTAACTGAAAATAATCACCACGAGTTGCGCTGAATTGTCCCTCAAAACTATTTAAAGATGCGCTTCTGTATTTTCTTGGTTTATCTGCTCTTTTTCCTGAAACGAAAGAATCAGTAACCCATAATTTATCTTTACCGCAATGAATATACGCTCCTTGATATTGGTCAAAATATTTCGCTGTCGCATCAATACCATTTTTTCTTAGGTTATTTGCTACATCACCCGTGTACTTATATTCTTCGGGTAAATCAAATTCAATTGGTTTAAGTGATTTTACACCACCACCTCTTTTAAAATAGCCGTAATTATTATTAGCTTCAACTTCCGATACTATTTCAGCATCTTCGGGAATATCACCTAATTGTTTTAAATATTTTTCAAGACCTGAAATATCTTCAAAGTGCCTCATAAATCCATCATCTACGGGAGATGATTGCATTTCACGTTCTTCTTCGGGTAAATCGTGGTCAGGATATTTGAACTCCCAAACGGTATTACCGTTGGTCATGTCTTCAACGTATGCGGAAATCTCACCTCTTTCTTCGTGAAACTTATAAACGAACTTGTTTGTTATATTTTTTTTTTCGTTATAATCTTCGTCGGTATCATCAACCCAACCGCCTGTGGCGTGTTTTAATGACTTAAAATGAGTGTTCCAATAAGAGAAAAACCTTTCGATTTCTTCTTTGTTATTTTCTGCTATCGCCTTTTCCAACTTCACTAAATCGTCTTTTAGTAAATGATACATTATATTACTACCTTTTTTTGGCTCTAATGACTTCAAATAAATATTCCAATACGAATAGCTTCCGAAAAATTTGTCTATTTCTTCTTTGTTATTTTCTTCTATTGCTTTTTCTAAATTTATAAAATCATCTTTTATAAAATTATACAATCTTATATTTTTTTTTTCGTTATAATCTTCGTCGGTATCATCAACCCCACCGCCTATTGAGAATTTTCGAGTATTTTCCAAATCATTGTAAACTTCCATTCTCAACGAATTATCGGTAACATACTCATACAAACTTTCTGCTTCATTGTCAGTAACTTCTTTTTGTGCTTCTTCAATAGAAATACCGTAATGAGTAGCAATATTTTTTAGTATCCGTTCTCTTTTAGATTCTGACAAACCCTCTAAATAACTTTTGTTACCAATTAAACCGCCTGTGGCGTAAATCTGTGAACCAACCCCACCACCGTCTTCAAACTTTTTAGTTTTCATGTCAGCAAGTGTGTCTTGTAATAATTCTAAATATTCTTTTGTTTCAGTATCTTTTGGATTTTCTTTTACGGTATCTTCAATCAATTCAATTAATTCTGACATTGATTGTATTTCTTCCTGATGTTTTTGTTTTTCTTCTTTATTCGAGCTTTTTTTAATTGGCATCGGTTTAAGTTTTTTAACTTCAACAATAGGTTCAGGTTTAATAATTTTTTTCGGTTCAGGTTTTTTGATGTCTGCTTTTGGAATTGGAATAATACCCAACGCTTGTGGGTAGTTTTCTTCAATCAATTTTTTAACTTCCTCAAATTCAGGACTACCTTCTAATAAATCCACATTATCATAAGCTAATAAATCGCTCCTAATTAAAGTTGCTGTATTAGCATCAAGTTTACTTAGGTCTAATTTTTTTAGAAATTCAGAAGGTTTTATATTGCTCATTTTATGTAGGTAATGTCTAATTAAATATTAATTTAATCACTCTGACAAAAATAACTAAATAAACAAACCAATTACTATACGCATAATAAGTAATCGGACATAACATGACAATAAAAACTTTTTTATGGTCGTTTAATAAAATAAAATAAACAACGTAGAAACATCAGTAAACACAAGGCTTTAAGGTATGTTTTTTGATTAAAACACTACCGTATCCTGACAAACATATACGCAGATTTGCGTAAAGTATAGGTTATAATAAACTTTCAGAAAAGTTATTTTTTTTTCAACACTAAAAACATTCTTTATGTTAATAAAAAAACTACTTGAAACTAAATAATGATTCTACTAATTTATTTGAATCCAATTTTAACCCATTTAATTCTCCACCATCTTCCATAGTTTCTTTTTTACGAAGTAACTCGATTAATTTTTTTAGTTTATTGATACCGATTTCTCTCTCTTTAGATTCTTCTTCAATAATATTTTTAGTTTCTTCATCAACAACTAAAGTTTGTTTTTCAGAATCATCTCCGCTATCTTCACTAAGTTCAACGTATTCATCAACACGAGTATCCCTGAATGACGTAAATGATTTTATGTTAAGTTCAGTCTTAATAACTTCAAACAAATAATCATACAAAATATAAAATATTTTACGCTCAATACCGTATGGATAAACCCCTTCTTTTCTATCGAAATAAACTCCACTAACTAAATAATTGTTACTTCTGTTATTATCCGCCATCTTATCGTACAGGTATGTTTCCATACCTCTCGTAAATAATTCCCAATCAAATGTCCAATATTCAGAGCGCATAGCATTATTTTTTTTAAAAAATGCAGTTCCGCTTCTTTGACCAAAAACATTACCTCTCGAACTATATGGTTTATTAGATAATTGAAATTCATGTTTATCTAATTTCAATTGATTTAATATTGCACCTAAAGTATCTTCAACATTAGATTTATTTGATAAATAAAAATCATAGTTTAAATATTTCGGTAAATATTCATTCAAATATTTTATGTATTCTTCAATTGTATCAAACTTTTCAAACGTAGGAATTTTATTGTTTTTTTCAAATTTAATTGTAACAGTTGATGACATTACAGATTCCACAAACTCATTAAGCAACGGTAGCAACTGTACCATTACGGGATGTTCTTTACTTATTTTTGTATCATCAAATTTATTATCATTAGTTACGAAGCATCCTTGCTTAATGAAGCTCATTAATGAAGTCATAGCAGCACTTATTGATTCGTTACCTATATTATTTGCACCGCCTTTTGTATAAGAACCATATACCGCATGATTTTTTTCACTCTTATTATCCTTCGGTGATAATCTACTGATATTGAAATCCAAGTAATGACCTAATTCGTGTGCGACACTACCATCACCATTACTTCTCGTTAAATTAACAGCATTTGTATCGGGGGAAAAATGTGCCATTGCTTTACCACGACCTGATGCTGCAAACAAAATACCTAAATCACCAAGACCTGTAAATGATTTAACGTCCCAATTTAATGTTTCACATAAATCTATTACTGATTGTGCAAAATATTTAGCGTTTTCTTTACGCTCATTGTCGGGTAAAGTTAAACCAAATGTAATACGTGTGATTCCCAAAATATTTTTATAGAACTGTAATAATTTATCTTGGTCGGATAGGTCGCTATCATAAACAGCAACTCCGTTTGTACGCTTAATATAAGACAAAGGGACACTGCTATTTACGATTAATTCAGTACGTTCACCTTTTTTACGTTCCTTTTCTTCCTTATCTAAAAAAGAATAATTGTTTTCACGAACAAAATATTTTTTATTTAGTTCATCTAATTCGTTTTTGTATCCTTCAATTTTCTTTTGATAACCACTATTAGGGTCATCTACGATACTTTTCATTAAACGAATAGCATCATCAATATCGTTACGTTTTACCATCGTAGCGAAATTCCTTTTTCGATTTGAAGTCCAATACCAAGAACTCATACCATTCGCTAATCCATAATCAACTTTTTCACGATATGTTTTTTCAGGGTCGCTCAAAAAATTAATATCGTTTGTGTACTTAACGATATTATCTTCTAAAGGCTTCATTTGTGATTCATAAATATTATCGTATTCTTCTTGTGTGAAAGGCTCGTATCGTTTCGCATCTTCATAAACTTTGTAGGTTGATGATTTTGTTTTACCTGAGTAAAAAACTTTATTAATAAACATATAAAATTTATCACCAAACACGGACTTAATTAATTCCTTCCTAACCGCACCTGAATAATTCCTTATATAATCTTTATCAGATTGTTCATAAACACCCGAAGTAATATCTTTTTCAGTTAAGACACTAATTCTTTTATCACCCTCAACTACATAAAGTTTATGTAGAAATTTATATTCAAGTGGTAATATTTTATTGTTACTAAATTGTACTGCTACATTTTTTAATGTGTTCCAATAATCATATTCTTTGTATAGTTCGGGAAAAGATAATTTCTTTTTATCAAAATCCCAATGCATTATATTAACTTTATTTGCTAATTCATTAATTTTCTCATCAATTTTATCAGCCTTATCCCTATACTCTTGTTCACGTTCAACTTGTTCCTGATATTCTTTATTCTGTAAAATCAATTCGTTTTCCATTTCAGGATTAGCAATTAAAATTGATTTACGGATAATACCATTAATAAATAATCTACGTGTTTCTTCAAAATCTTTTAATGTGATTGCTTCGTTAAATATTTGATATAACCATTCACTTAACCCAACGTACAATGCACGGAACTCTGCGGTGTCGGGAGGTGTATTGCCGAGAAATTCACGAAGTTTCATTTTTAAAAATAAACATCCACCCGAAACACCTTTATCAATTTGTTCGTTGGTATTTATTTTAGGATAAACTTTATCCTTTTTAATTAATGCTCTTGCAATGACGGCATCCTTCTCAATGTTTTCTAAATCAGAAAAGTTAATTAGCCCTTTGTATGCGTTCATTTCTTTCCTACTTCCCGAAACACGAACATCACTATCTTTAAAATTTTTATTAATATCTCTATTACGAAGAACCAAATCCACGTTTCTATCAACACTTGAATAAACAAATTCAATATCATCTTCGGGAACATCAGTTATTTGATGACCCGCAGATTTTACATTATAGAAAAACTTATCGTTACGTTCAAACGCTTTTTCATTTTCAATACGACCTTCATCACCAACAGTATAAATTACATTATCATCTTTGGTAACGGTTGTCACGAACTTAACAGCATCGTCTATTTTGAATTTTTGTTCCACGTTAGTTTTATTTTTTTAGTTTAATTAACCGAAATATTCGTCAACAGGATAAATCTGAAACAACGGTTTGCTTAAATCAGGTATATCGCCTTCAAAAACGAATAAACGATTTACATCATCATTAACAAATTCAACAAACGCTCCACCGATACCTTCTGAATATAACCTATCAGTAATATCATTTTTTTCAGTCAAAAACTTAGGAGCATGAGTTTTGTAAATCTCATTTAAGTCCTGCGAATTAGTTACTAATTGAAATGAATCATCATGTTCGGTATCAGAAATTTTATTTATTTCTTTTGAAACACCTCCACCATCTTCTTTTTTTGTAATATTATTCTTCTCCCACTCTTTTTTTGCTTGAAGTAAAATTTCATTCAAAGCATCTAATGAATATGGTTTGTCGCCATCACGATTCAAAATATTTACCGCATAAAATCTCACGGAATCAATATCCTTGTATTTAGAATAACCCGTTACATTACCGATTGTACCTGATGAAATATGTTCTGATAAGGCATACTTTAATCCATTTTTATCAACCGAATTACTACTTTCTTTCTTTCTAAGTTGGTAAGCACCTGAACTAACAAGATAATCGAACTGATTTTTAACTAACGAGTTAACACTATCATTTTCAAACTCTGTTCCTGTTTTATTAAAATACTTCCAACTAACTAATCCATTATCAACGGAAGTTATTTGACCTTTCTTATCATATCTCGTATCGTAAAATTCATCCCCTGCAATAACTTCACCAATACCTCCACCATCTTTAAGTTTATAATATTCATCACTTGAAACAAAAGAATTTTTCTGTAACCATTCAACTAATAAATTAGTTTTGTCTTTTTTACCTGCAATAAACAACGTGTTTTTGTGCGGATTAAATTTACCTAATACTTTACCACCACCATCGGCATTGTAAATTTCCCAAACATAACCACTCCAACGACCCGAAAATCCACCTGACTGAATTAATTTATTATAATCACCTTCTGTAAAACGTCTATCAGAATCAATACTTCCACCGTCTTCCATTTGTTCAGTTGATTTCGCTGCATCTTCGGCTTCACGTTTACGTTTACGAATATCGTCATTCATCATTCGGCTCATCTTGTAAATACGACGTAACGCTTCTAATTCAGCAACACGTTTTTTCAATTCATAATTATCTTTCTCCAACTCATCCATTTTATTTAGTTCTTTTTCAGAGATTGGAGTGAATTTTTTAGAACGTTCATATTCTTCAAGCAAAGCATTATGTTTTTTTATTAGTTCCTCTGTACCGTCAGTAGTTCCATGTTCTTTTTCTTCAATATCAAATTGAGATTTTAAACCCTCAAAAACGGTTTGTGTTACTGAGGCGTTCATCTTGTATTTATCCCACAAAATGTTCAATAATTTTTTTATTGCAACACTTTCAAATTGATTTTGCCAATGACCTGATTTCTTTTCAAACTCAGTATTAAACGCAATATTATTTATGTCGTTGTCATTCTTAATATCAATGTATGGATTATTTTTTGTAGATAAAATCAAATAAATAAACTCTCCACGACTTTGAAACGTAACATATTCGCCAACCAACTGCATTGTTTGTCCATCACGCATACCCATAATATAACTTATTAGTCTGTTTATAGGAACTTGCACACGAACATCAGATACATCAAAATTATCGGGTAATAAAATACCTTTCTTAATCGTTCCCTTGTCGGTAGTGTAAGAAATTAATTTACCACCAATACGGTAATCAGGATTACCATAACCTTTCAATATATTACCTGTAACAATATAACGTGTTACACGGTTAGACTGACTTTCTTTAGTCAATTTATCCCAATTGTCAATGAAGGCATCCGCTTCACGCTCATTTGAATCTCTGATTTCATATTTACTATTTGTGGCAGCTTTAATAACCGATACGAATGAATCACTTAAAGGAAATTTAAGCATACGCATACCGTTTGGTAAACAAAGTTTCAAGGTCATTCCACTTGGAGCAAATGGATTTCCTGCTTTAAAGTTCACATCAATACCCAAGCAAACACATTCTACAACTTGTCCTGACACTTCGTAATTTGCCAAAGGATAAGCTATTAAACGTTTTGGATAAAAGAATTTTAAATGACCTTCAACTAATTGTCGGATATATTTGTAAGAAATTTTATTTCCCTCAATATGCTTCTCAAACTCCTCAGTTATTTTTTTAGTTTTTTCATCAACAATCGTTTTACGTTCATCTTTTTTTAACTTATCTAAAGATGGGGCTTCGGAAGCAGATGTAATATCTTCCTGCATACGTTTAGTTATATATTCTAATTCACTTTTTTCATTTGTTTCAATGTAGTCGTACAGTTTTTGAAGTATGTAACCTGTTTTTTCGTCAGAAGTAAATTTCTTAACACGACCTTCATTATCAGTCAAGGTTAAACTTTGGTCAACCATATTTACTACCTCACTTTGTTTGTAAGGTTTACGTAAATTATTTACCTCACATTTTTCTAAAAACACAGCCTCAGAAAACACAGATGATTTATTTGGATTACCAACTGTTACGGGGTCTTTATCAATAGTCTTGGCATCTAAAGACATATTCTCAACTTCTAAATTCCACTCACCACTTGATTTTAATTGTTGTTCTAAGTGTTGGTATGTTTCAGAAACTGTTTTGTAAAAATCAGATTGCATTTCCACAGGTAAAATAGCTATACGACCACTCACTTTATGTGCTTTATCGGTGATTTTTTTTGTACTTTCTGTCGGCAAACCTAAATCAAATTTTAAAATATTTCCCGTAAGTTCATTTACAATAGGATTTGATTTTAAATATTCAACAACTTTCTCGTCACCGTAAACATTCAAGAAGTCAACTACATCTAATAATTTTTTAGATTGTTTTTGGTTTGAAGTTGTATTTGCATCCAATGATTTTAATTTCTTTTGCAACATCATCATTAAACGTTCTTCGGCAGGAATAGAAGAAATTACATAATCATAAATAGGTTTGAACACCTGACCTGTACGGTTTGTGCGACCACGTTTTTGAACCTCAGTATTAACGTCAAGTTCGGCTTGTAAAATAATCATTACACGTTGCTTAACTTCATTTTTAGGCTCTAATGACTTAGGAATAATTGGTGTACCGTCATCATTATAATTTATAATATACGCCTTTTTAGATTTAATAGCTTGTGCCGACGCTCCCGTAGAACCCGATTGATTAATTAATAAACAATCTAAATCGTTATTGTTAAACTTACGAAATAAGTCATTCGTTGTTTCTATCCTACGACTTTTTACTATACCATATTTACCATCAGGTAAAAACTCAACATATTTTTTACGACCTGTTACTTCACCAACTGTAAATCCCGCAGCTTTAATACGGTCAAGTATTTTGTCCAACGGAGAAATACTAATACCTGTTGAAGCCTTATTAATGTCATTTAAAATAGAGTTGTATTCCTCACCCATGATAGGATAATCGTCAGGATTCAATGCTTCTTTTGTTGTTTCACCTTCCGCATTAGTGATAGTATATTGTAATACTTTTTCTAAGCGACGTTTCAAAATTATACTGAAATCAGTTTTAATTTTATCTTCATTTTCCTTGATTAAATAATCTAAGAATGATTCAAGAGTATTACCGAAACCAATAATAACTTTTTTACCTTCTTTCATTCTTGTTATTGCAAAGTCCGCCACAGCATCAGCTTTAATAGAAAATAACAACTGATTAATTAAATTAAAAATTCCGCTAAATGGAGGTGTGTTATTTATTCCCGCTTCTTTTACTCCTTCTTCCTGAACCAATTTTCTTTGTTCTATTCTTAAATCTTTATCTATTTTTTCAAGGATTGTATTAACGTGTTCTTTTTGGAAATCAATTATACGACGAACAATTGCAGTTACTTTATCGCATACAGCTTCATGCGATTCTTTTAAATTAAATGAAGGCAATGGCACATCACGGTCAAGCATACGTTCATCCAAATAATTATAGTTAACTATAACACCTTCATAAGAGCGTTCACGTCTTAGCATTTGTCCCTCAGAAACTAATTCAGATGATAAAATTTCCTGTAACGCTACACCACCTTTAAGTATAGCGGAAACCAAAGTATCATTATTCATTTCAGCATCCTGAATTGCCGTTTTCATTGCGTAAATAGGCATATTGTCAGGGCGTTTCGCAAACGTTGCAGATAAGAAACATACACCCGAAGTTTGTTTAATAAAATTTTGTAAGAACGCACCTGTTTGTGATGAACCTGATGCGTTATGGCTCTCGTCCATGATAACAATTGAATCGTTACCAACTGAATTTAACCATTGAATTTTATTAATAGCTTTAGATGGTGAATTTACTTGCGAATAAGTCAACAATACAACATCGTAACCTTTAGGTAAATCACGGCTCTCAAAAATTTTCTTTAGTTTAAAGTCAGGCTTCGTATTTGAAATACCCTCATAAAGAATATCTCCATTTTCATCTTTAATATGTGTCTTATCTTTCTTACCATTTACAATAAATGGAACTAAACGTGTTGATTTCTTTGTTTGTTTAGCGTAATCTTCATTACGGATATATTGTACTTTTTTTACAACAGTTGAATTAAAATATAAATCACGGTATTCTTCCACACACTCGTCAGTTTCTTTTTTGTAACCCTTTGTGAATAATTTATCTTCGTCATAATCTAATTCAAAATCTCCATCCTCAATATCGTCAATTATTTTTTCCTTAATAGATGTAATGGTAGCTTCTTTAACAACGTCAATTTCTTTACCCGCATAAGACAACGGTATTCCATCGTCTGAACCAATTGAAATTAAATCACGATAGATGTCAGAAAATAAGTTTGTTTTAGCTGTAAAGAAAATAGGTGTCTTACCAATTTTTTTAGCATAACGAATTATACCTGCTGCAACTCTACCTTTCCCAACTCCGACCATATCACCAACGATTAACGCTTGTCCTTTTTCAATTTGATAAATTGCGTTTGCGATTGCATCAACTTGTTCGGCAGAGAAAGCACGGCACATAGCCATCATATCAGAGTAACCTAATTTAACTCTCACGTAGTCATCAATACCACGAACCTCACGGTCAATTTCAGTTAACGAGCGGTTCATATCGTACAGCATTGATACGGGTGCTACCGTATCAATAGTTTCGCAAACCAATGATTTTGGTACGTATTCCTGTGTTGATATATCGGCATTTTGGATTGACGGTTCAGACAAAGGATTACTTTTATCAACGGTCATATCTTCTGTATTGATTAAACCACCGTCATCCATTTTTTGAGTTTTCATATCGTTTTTATTTTTAGTATTTTCAGTTGTATTGAATACAACTATATAATTGTTTCTGTAATTTTCAGGGAATTGCATGAACTCAATTTTTTGACGAACATCAATTGAGTTTTCATGTTCATTATAAAGAACTAAATAATCATTTTCTGTTGATTCTTTATTTTTTTTAGCCTCTAAAATTGATTTATTTACGTCTTTTTGTGTCAAATCCCCATAAATATTAACCGTATCGTTATTAATATCACTAACACCGCCACCTGTTTCCATATTACTTTTAATTTTGTTTATGCGTTCTAAAATATCCTCTACTTCTTTAATTCTTTCTTTAGTGTTATTAATTACAGATTGATATTCTTTTTTCTCCCAAACTTCATCTGTTAATCTTATTTTTTCTTCTGAATAATCAATCTGACCTTTTAATGATTCAATTTCTTTTTTATACTCACGCATAGTCAAGCCATCAGCATCAGTAGTTTCCATAAATTCGCCACCACTATTAAATAATTGTTTAGCTACTCCTTCTCTGTATGTATAATATGCTTTCGTGCTATTGAAAGTTCCTTTCGTGAAATAAACATTTGACCAATCGTTATGGTTTTTTTTTGCCCATTCGTTAGCCTCACTTAAAGAATCAAATTCTTTAGTTTTTCGTTCATCGTTAATATAATATGCAACATTATATTTACCTGAGTTTTTATTGGTTACCATTTCAGTGTTTTCCATGTGTTTACATCAATTAACAAAATTAATAAAATTTACAACTTTTTTTAAATATACTTTTGCGTTCTTTTGAATAATTCATCGAAAGTATCAACAACCTTTGTTGAAAAGGGTTCGAGTAATGGCTTATCCTTGTCCTCTAATGGATAAAAACCCTCTGCGACTGATTTTTTACCCGCAATCAGGATAATTCTTATCGGGTAGGTAGTGCCTTGCCGACCATAAAGCGTACCGTTCACATTAATTACATCATCCAAGTAGTATTTTTTAAATAAATAGGACAAAAACGCTCTATCTTTTTTACTTCTTATCCTTCCTTCGGTATCAAATTCAGTATGACCACCGATAATAAATGCAATTTTTGCTTTGTCTTTCAAATAAGTTAACGAGTGTACAATAATTTGTTGCTCCAATCCTGTTATATGAAAGCCATCAGCGACTATATCACTTTTTGTAGTAGCGAAAGGTGGATTAGCTAATAATCCATCAAACTTATAGTCGAAATTAAATTTTTTGTTGGCATCCTGATTTAAAATCAGCTTATAATTTTCTTTAATAAGGTTGTTGTATCGGTGCATATCCAATTCGTTTACAACAAAGTTTTTCGGATTCCCCGAAATTGTTAAAGCCCCATTTCCTGCACACGGCTCGAAAAATGTTTTATCAGATATTTCGTTAATTCCAACGTACACACCCATTAAATAAGCCATTGGCACAGGTGTACTAAATTGTCCCAACTCAACCGATGTTGATGTACGATGTGTACTATAAGGCTGATTACTGTAAAGAGAAACCATTTTGTAATAGGCTTCTTTCACGTCAGGATATTTTTTTGATATTTCACGACCAACGAAAAGAACGGCATATTCAGTTAACTCACGGACTTTACGTTTATCTTCAAATCCAAATTCTTTTTCGGCAATTGTTTCAATGGATGTTTTACTCTTGAAATCTTTGCCGTCGTAAATTAACTGTACTACACGTTCAATGAATAAGTCTTCTTTTGTTTTACCACTTTCGTCGGTAGCTTTATACTTCAACAAACTAATTAAATACCTCATTCGTTGTTTCAATCTTAACTGTTCAACAACATCATCATCTGATAGAACTTGTCCACCATCATCAAAACGAATATCAGTATTACCTACATCAAAGTTTGTGTTAGTGCCGTCTGTGATATTTGATTTTTTACCGTTAGGGGAGATTAATCCGCCTTTAGCATAATCATCAAAATCACACTCCATACCACCACCTTTTTTACTAAACACGTATTCAATTGCTGAATGACGAATGAAATACACGGTATTATTGTCTTCATCTTTTGATTTAAAGAACCTTACGTGCCAATCTTTTGTAATTGGGAAATCACGACTATAACCTAATCTTTGTTCTATTACTAATCGGTCTTCTTTATTTACGTTCTCTATAAACGTATCGTATTTAATTTCTTTTTCGTTGTCAATAATTTCTTCCAAATCAGATAACACAGGATAACCAACGCAATCTGAATAAAAACGAAGGTCGTTAATTTTTTTAGTTTGTTTGTATGGCATAATTTGTTTATCAGCAGGTAGGACAATACTCTTATGATACCATTGTCCGTTTATTTTAAATTGAGTTTCTGTTTCGTCTTGTATTTTACCAATATGTGAGTATTTGCCTTTACCTAACTCTCCGCCATCTTCATAAATTAATGATTCTATTAAATTTTGTTTTTCAACTGTTTGTTTTACTCCGTTAAGATGGTCAACTTCATGTTGCCAAACACGAGCGTAATATCCCGTATGACTTTCATCACTTACTTTTTTTCCTTCAATATCATAATAAGAAACAACAACCTTGTAACTTCTTTCTGAAACTATTATTTTTCCTTTATGAGATAAACAGCCCTCATCAAATTTATTTTTATCACCAACATACTTATCAATTTTTGGATTAATAATTAACTTCCAACCTAAAGGACTATTGTATGCGAATACTCTTACTAAAAAAGGTTTACTATTAATAGTTACTTGATTAGCTGATAAACCTACCGCACCCGAAACTGATTTTGCAAATTCTAAAAAAGAATCAAGTTCGTTTTTACTATTTTTAATAAAATCATTTACATCACCAATTACAGGAACGTTAGGTGTTTGGTGGTTAGGTGTAATTTCAAACTTGAAGTTATCTAATTGTCCGCCATCTTTATAGTCTAATTCTTCAAATTCACCTTCATCTTTTTTATCAAAAACTCCTTCTTCCATTGCAGAATCAATTGAATGTTTTATATCGTCAAGTTCTGAATTAATATCATTCTCAAAATAAATTTCAGACACATTACTATCAGAAACATCGTAAGTTAAATAGCCTATTAAATCAGGATGTTTAGATTTACTTCGCCTGTATTTAAAATCACTTATAAAATCACGATTATCCTTATAATAACTACTATTACTATCAATAATGTGTATAGAAATAAAACCATAAATATTTCTTACTTCGTTTTTCCAATTTGGATTAATTGATTCATTTTCTTCCCAAGTAACATTTCTACCTAAATTAACATAATCCATTTTAAAGAAATGGTCTGATACTCTAAATTGAATAAACCCATCTAAATACGGAACGAGAGCGTAAAACGTAGAACCAAGAAAGGCAGCATTTTTCCATTCTTTTGCAATAGATTTTACGTAATCCTTAACCCCTGTTTCTAAACTTTCAACATTTTCTTTTTCTTCTCTCTCAGATTCCTCTACCGATGTTTCAATATCATCGCTTTTTAAATCTTCACGGTAGCCTTCATCAATTAATTCATAAACACTTTTGTCTTCATAATATTCATTGATAGGGAAATCTTCTATTGTTTCATATTCTGAATCAAGTTCGTAAACAAATTTATAAGTGTTTGTTTGTATTTGTAGCGACTTAGAAACGCCATAAGTCATTGAATCAGGAATGGATGGATTATTATATTCCGCTTCTGCATCCGATTTATCAATTCCATGATAAATACATTCAGAATCTCTTTCTGTATTCAAATCTACATAATAAATATCTAAACTATATTCGTTGTCGCCTATATCGCCACCATTTTCAAATTTATCAATAGAAGTAAATATTTTACCATCACGAATATCTATAAAATTAGTGACCTGCTTTTTATTTTCACGTTCAATATTATATATTGTTCTACTTGCGCCTCTTCTTCCTGAACTTAATCGTGTTGATAATATTTTATCCGTTTGGCGTAAATCTTTATCATTTGCCTCCATCCGTACTTTGTAATATTCAATACCATCTTCTTCTTTAAAGTATTTCTTTCTATTAAGTGAAAAATCAATGTCTTTTAACGCTCGACTTAAACCTAATAAACCTTTGTATGGCGGATAATGTAAATGTATTTCATTAAACATTCTATCACGATTTGTAACTGAATGGTCTGATATTCTAACTTTTAAACCACCAATAGAAAAATCATCTACTTTATCTTTTGAAACGTATAAATAATTACTATTACCAAAATCTGTTTTTGAATAACTAACATTAGATACAAAATATCCATTACTTTCTATTTCTTTTTTAACCTCTAAGGTATAATTATCCATATTTTCATTAGATGGATTAGAATAAACACTACCACCATCAACAAAATCAATATCTCCACCGTCTTGTTTTTTCAAAGGATTATGCCCCCATATTAATAACGAAGTATGTTTCCTTGTTTTATTACCCTTATCATCAAGTAACTTGCCTTTATTACCACTCATTCTGCTAATAAAAGATGTCTGTCTTTTAGCCCAACCCCACATAGTAGGTGTCCATTCATCTCTGTTAGTTTTTTTCATCTTCATAATCCACCTTGCACTTTCCCTTCCTGAATTAATACCAAGCTCATTAGCTTGCGTTGAAGATAAACCCGCTTCTTTACCTTCTTGCGTATTGTAAAATTTTTCAAGTTCAGAAAAAGACATATTTACCAAACCCTTCCATTTTGAATAAATCTCATCTTTATCATCATCATTTAAAGAACCGCCTTTGTCAAAACGAATATCAGGATTACTACCGTCAAAAGTAGTGTTAGTCCCATCTGCGATTTTTATTTGGTTTGGCTCAAATGCTACAAAATGCTTATCTGATTTTTCGTCAAGAACCAATCTTTCCACTTTTATTTCAATTCCATCATTTTTTATAAAATTGTTTGAATCAAAGTTTTTATAATCGTAATCAAAATCAGAATAAGTTTCACTTTTTATTTTATATGGATTTTTTATATTTAAAAAAACTTTAATAACTTTTTTGCCATAACTTCCTTTTTCATTATGATTAGAAAAATAAAAGCCAAAATATGCAGTTCGCCAACCAGATTGATTTCCTAATTTTTCTTTATCAAAAATTGTAAACTTGTTGTCTGTTCTATGAAATACAACTAAAGGCTCACCATTTTCATCAACAACTTTACTTGCTGTTTCGGGAGAGTTAATCCAATCCCCGAACCAAGAAATAAATTCAGGAGTACGAACAAGTTTGTGTTGAACCTCATTCAGATTTGATTTTTTACCGTTTGGTGCTAATAACATAAATTAATTTTTTTAGTTTTTTGACTTTAACCATTCCTTCCAATGTATTCCATAAACAGACATCATTTGACCTCTTACGTTACCATAAGAAATATCATCAGGATTACCCACATTTAATTCGGATAATGTTTTACCGTATGATAATACAAGTAATTCTTTTCTCACTTCGTTTGGAATTATTTGCTTACTACTAAAAGTTGAAATTTCATACCAACTTCTATCAAGACCTCTTACCGTTTTAATATATCGGGTATCAATATCAATATCGTAAGTTTTTTTGAAATACTGTTTTAATGCAGTACCTAATGCTCTTGGATTATCAATTTCTCCACCTTCACCATAACTAATATTTCCACCGTCTTTATACATAAATCCTTCGTCAGCCATACTGTAATAACTACCTTCTGTCGGCACGATAATCTGACTATCCAATAAATTAATGCTAACTAATTTCAAGGCTTCTTTTAATTGTTTTGTGAATTTTATATCAGCATCACTTGGTTTAATATTTCCTGACGGATGGTTATGAGCAACAATAACGCCTGATGCCAATGCTTTACTTGCTGTTGCTAAAATTATTGATGAATCAACCACAGTACCCGCAATACCACCTTTACTTAATTTATTATATCCTTTTATTTTATTTTGTCTATCGAGATAAAGAACAATAAATTCTTCCTGAATATTTATTGCGTTTTTATCCCATAATTTCCAAAAATAATCGTATGAATCTTTACTCGATGAAATTTTATCGGAAGGAATATCCGTGTCTTTAAATATTAATTCAATTTCACGAACTGTTTTTATTTTTTTAGTTTTTTTATCGTCATCAGTAATAGCATTAACGTCATCAACATTACCTTCGTCTTCAATCACAACAGCAGGTAGTGGTTTTGCATACGGAACAACATCACCACCTTTAGCGTATTGTTCATCTAACTCAAACTCATTATTCAACTGCCTTGTTGTTGCTGTTATATCTGTATCACCTTTTATGTCTTTTAAAAAATAACCATATTCATTAGAATGGCTCTTAACCTCATAATGATTATAACCATTTCTTAAATTTTTACGTTTCACTTTTTTTCCAATCCACTCATCAACACCGCCACCTTTAGCGTAGGTATTAGCGGGTTGAAAATTAGTTCCGTTAATCATGTCTTTTGCATAACTTAATTTATCTGCATTATCAACATGGATACCGTTCTTAAAAATACCCCAAACTCTAAGACCTGATATATCAGAAAATTCACTTTTAAAATATTTCTTTACAGTAAAAACATTATCACCAATTTTTGTTTCGTAATATATTTTATCGTAAAAACCATCTTCACCAATAGTACCACCTTTAGCCATAGCACCATGCTTGTAAGCATTTATTGTTTTATCATCCATTGGTTTACCACCGTCTATGTGAGCCATTGCTTGTTGAATAGTTGTGAAGCTGTAATCCTCAACCATAAACAAATTATCATCATCCGAGAATTTGGTAATCGTTTCACCATTATATTCGGTTGTAGCGATAGCACCATTGTCTGTCCAAGTCAAATTACCAACACCGCCCCCGTCAACCATTTTAGCATCACCCTGTCTATCTAAATCAAGTTCATTAGTTACTTGTAAAAATAAGTTATCAATTTTTAAAAGTGATTTTTTTATTTCATCAGACGAATCAGAAACAATATAGGTAGCATCATCACCACGAAGCAACTTAACCATTATGTAATGTGCGCCTTCTTCTTCGGATAATTTTTTTAGTTCAGTTCTACCTTTTTCTTTATCAAATAAGGAATAATAATTTTTAATCTCATCGTGTAATGAAGACCAATTTTCTTTAAGTGTTTTTTCGTTATCACTTATTTGGTCAGCACTCATATAGCTTTCTACCGCATATAAAATACCTTCATTAATAACAATAGCTCTGATAAGTTTTTTACCCCAATCATAACCTTTGTAAAAGTTACCACCTTTAGCCATAGTTTTTGTTTCAAAACCACTTTGTACATCATTAATGAAATTTTTACCTTTTTCAGTCAAAGCGTATTCGTTACGGTCATAGCTCATTGGTTTATTAAACACAATCCAATAGTCGTCAATGTAATTTTTCTTCAACAATGATTTTTTAATTGAGCCTTTAAAGCTATCCGAAGTAATCCAAATAGCCATTTCTTCATTACCATTTAAAACAGTTTTCTTAAAGTTATTGTATAAGAAAGTTGCTTCTGTTTCAATCAAATCAGGATACTTACTTAATGTTTCTGTAATTGAATTTTTAATTGATTCTTCTATGTTTTTTTCATTATCATAATCAATACTTTCAACAGATACATCCGATTCAATATCGTATAAATCGGGGTCATTAGAAAATAAAACTAAATAAGTTCCACGATGCTCGGTAACAATTAAACTATCGAAACCCGCATCAGCCATCTTGCGAGTAAATTCATCACGAGTTTTTATATCATCGTTTTTAACCGCAGACATATACGCCTCAATGTACTCAGAGTTTTGTATTGTGTTATCACCTTTTACATAAATTAAAGGGTTTTGTAAACGAGGTTTGATAGTTAATAATCTTCCGTTTTTAAATTTTTCCTTGTAATAATAAGAGTTTTCTAAAAAGTAAATTCCATAACCGTACTTGTTTGTTGCTTCAAAACTTAATTCAAATGGATTAACGCCTACGGGATAGTAACGATAGAACAATGTATTATTAATTACGTTTATTTGGTCAATGTTGTTTAATTCATTATCATCAAACAACGATAATTTATCAGATAATAAACTACCACCGTTATTGTATTTTTTAGTTTCATTGTAAACCATTTTACCACCAAATTTAAATTTTTCTTTATTTTTATCACGCATGGTCGATAACTTTTCTTTCAGTAATTCAAGATACTCGGATGTTTCAATATCATTTGGTTTTTCTTTAACAGTTTCTTCCATTAACTCAATTACATCATTCAAATCATTTATCTCCTGAGATTCAGTTTCAGCACCGAATGTACCATGAGCAGAATTGAAATCAGTAAACAAATCATCTGTTACACCTGCCGTCTGAGCTATACCTGTATTGATGTCAATATACATTTCACCTCTGTACAAGTTACGAACAACCCCTTCACTGTCAATATTAACAGCCATCAAAATACTTCCTGAACCTTTTAATCCATTAGTAAACTTGGCTATATCGGGAGAAACAATTAAAATATTTCTTCTTAATTCTTTACCTTTAGAATAAAGTGTTTTATTAGTTACTTCAAGTTTTTCAAAACCAATCTTTAACCATGCTTCAAATAAATCAATCAAAAAATGAATATTGTATGCTGATGCTTCACCTTTATACAATGATACAACACACTTTTCTGTAACTATGCCATAATAGTTAACATTCTTTAATGTTTTTAATGACATAATAATTTTTTCAACCGCTTCACGATTCAATGTAATAACATCCGAATATTTTGTTGGTATTACCGCTTCATATTTAGGATACTTCATGTCTTTTTTACCAACTAAATATTTACTACGTTTAGCATATTGACCGCTTTCTGATGCGATTTTACCATAACCATAAATACCAATTTTATCAGTTTTTCCTTTAATGAACATTAATCTATGAGCATCGGTAGATGTAGCACCGTTATTATCAAAATTAATGGATGCCATTATAGGACGTAAATCATCATTACTAAAAAACGGTTTCATTATTTTAACTAAATAATCACTACTTGGGTCAATCTCATAACTTAATTGTTTTGGTAATTTACCGATATAAACCATTCCTTCGGGTAATAATTCGTACAATCCTTTTGCTTTATTTTTACCGATATTAGATTTTACTAACGAATTAAAGAATTGATTTAAGTTAGTCAATGTATATTCAACATCAACAAATTCTTTAAGTAAATGGTCTTTGTAATTCGGTAATTTTTCAACTTGTAAATTTAACCAATCAGTAAGCATCAACGGATAACGACAAATCACTTCACTAAACCATGCGTAAAATATTTCCCAAATTTCATTTTCAAAACGTTCTTTCCAATATTTGTTACGATTATCATTATGCTCAATATATTCTTTATATTTTAAATCAATTGAAATTATGTACAGGTTAGATAATTCATCTGCTTCATTTTTAGTTAATAAGTCCGCCAATCCTTTTTCAATCTTAACTTGTGTAAATTCTTCCTTAACTTCCTGTTCAGTTTTCAAACTTAAACGACCTTCCATAACATTATAATTCTTTTCGTCATCGAACATATCCACTACATTATAAGTATGATGCGGTTTCCATTTTTCACTATCTCTTACAAATGTTGATTCACCTTTAATATGACCATATTCATAATTAATATTTTTTAAATCTTCGCTAACAATAGAAACCTGTACCAAATCACCATCTTTAAATTTAGGTTCAGGCGTATAATAACTACCGAACTTATATTTATCACCATACTCATAGATTGACCAATCGAAATTAGCATCAACTTTTTCTTTTAAGTAATCCATTAAGTCATCAGTTTCAGGATTATAGTCGCTATCATTATGTCCACCATAAATAGTAACATAACTTATTGTTCCTTCATTCGGATAATCTTTGAACCAAACTTTATTTTTTATGTAAGTTTGCGAAGGATTATTAGTTACACCCGCCTTCTTAATCATTTTTTCAAGTTCATACAAATAGTCAAAACCTATATTTCTTTCTGCTAAACCTTCGCTCTTTTCTAATACAATTGGATAATTAATTTTAACTCCTTCAAGTTTATTTTCTTCATCGGTAGCATCTTTTCTAATTTGCTCTTGCAGCGATTCACCTAAATCACCTGATTTTAATTCAGCTAATGATTTCTCAGCCCGTGAAATTACTTCGTCTTTTGTTTCGTAACGACCTAAAGGGATAACGATAAGTTCTTTATTGTATCTTATGTTAGCACCGTAACCATCTTTACCGCTTTCAAATTTAGCTTCTGTATATTCAATACTTCCTTCTTCTTCGGTTTGTTTTTTAATTGACAGAGCAGATTCATTTATCAATTTATTCAATTCTGTTTCAGATTGATTTTGGTATTTATTAATCAATTCACCCGTATAGTCAGCTAAAGTAGTTGTATTATTTTCATTTCCTTTTGCGAAATAAATTAATTTATATAAATCATTAATAGCCATCCAAATATAATCCTGTTGAGTTGCTTTTTCGGGATTTTTATCAATAATAAATCTCTGCACAAAATCTTGCAACAACACTTTATGTGATTTATTTTCCAAACCATCAAATGTGTTTTTAGCTTGTTTAAATAATGCGATATGCTCTAAGAACACTTCACCACCTTCGATAGCACCAACTTCAATAGCACGTTCAAGTTGTTCAAATCCAAAAGAATCCAAACTAACTATATACAATAATTGATTAGCATAAAATCTCTCATACTTTTCATCTTCCAAATCAGAAATGGTATATTGTAAGGCTTCGGCAAAAAACGCCAAATTATCTCTACGGTCTTTTCCTTCTAACTGAGCGATATTATCTGCAATTTCGATAGTACGCTTTAAATCAACACCAAGACTTCTCTCAACCGCTCTATTATACATTGTAAGTTCAGTTACAGAAAGTTCTTTTGCTAAATCACTCATATTTGCTTTACTCTCCACCTCACTTACAGGGATAAGTGAAACACCTTCCTTTTGGGGTTCTACCTTAGATTGGTTTGGTTCTGTGGGGTTGGTTATTTTTTGCTGATAGCCTTCTTCTAAAAACATATTATCAAAAACCTTGTTCTCCTTTGCTGCCTTTAAGTCTTTTTTTGAAGATTCAATGACCCTATCTCTTTCAAAACCAATCCAATTTCCCCTTTTCTCCATAGAAGATTTAACACCTGTGTAATAATCCCTTATGTATTCTTCTCTTGATTGTGCGTTATCTACTACTACCCCCTCACTTACAGGGATAGCTACATCACCTTCCTTTTGGGTTTGGGGTTGGTTATCTAATAACGCTTCAACTGCTTTTGTTAGTTCTGTTTCTTTACCTGCTTCTTTGTCGGAGTGGTATAATTCAGAGATATTGGTTTCTCTACTTTTTTTAGGCAGTAGTTTATCAGGGTTTTCTGATTCGCTTCTAATATATTCCTCTGTTTTATCAATATTATATTCGTGTTTTAGGTCAATATTATAGGACACTTTTGACCCTCTTAATCCTATGTTAGTTCCTATGTTTTTAGAAGATTGTGGATTATAAGTATCTACTTGATGGTCTGACACTCTCAATATCTCACCATCTGATAATTCTATATAAACAGACCCGCTTGGTGATTTATAAGTTACCTTACCACCTAATCTTCTAATAAGTTCATTAGCGTGGGTTTCTATATTTTCAAACGCTTCGTTTAGTTTCCAATTATTTTTATTTACCTTAATAGCCTTTTCTGTACTCTCTACATCTTTTAATTCAGGGATAGCTACACTTTCTTTTTGCGTTTTGTTATTGTCAGTAATAAGTCCGCCATCAACATTATTATTATCTTCAATTTCTAAAGAACTACCCAATAACAATCTATCTGCTTCTTTTTGTGTTATATCAGATTTCAATACAAAGGCAGTTACAAAAGATGAATAATAACCACGAATAGCCTTCACGTTACTTTCAATCTTTTTGTAATTATCACGGTCAACACGGGACTTTAATCTGAATAAATAAATTGTGTCACCTGTTTTTGTATGCGTACTTTGAATCAACTGATATTTTTCGGTATCAAGTAACACCGTGTCCCCTACATTAACATCAAATGTTTTTTCAGGCGTTTCAGTTTTAAATAATGGTTTAGCGGTTTGTTTTGCCTCTTTCTCATAAACATTAAATAAATTACCCTTTTGAATATAACCATTTAATACTCTTTCAACAGATTCAAATAATTTATTACCACGACTATTACGTATTTCGTCTGAAATAGTTGTTTGTATTTCACTCCAATCTTTATAATCCTTATCAGAATAAACTTTACGACCTGTCTTATTTCTGAATACATAATAAACTTTTATATTACCAAAATAATTTTTAACTATTGCAGCAACTATAAATTCATCCGATGTAGGTAATTTTTCTATTTTAGGAAAAATAGTTTTTTCTTTTAATTCATTTAATAATTTTTGCTCATTATCTTGTTCCTCTAATCTATTTTTTTTATAAATTTTTTCACGTTCTTCTTCTTTTATGCGTTCTTTTTCAAGTAACTCATTAAATGATTCTTGACTTCCGATACGACCATTAGTTAACGCAGAAATAAATGACCATAAATTATCTTGCTTAATAGCTTTTAAATCAATCAATAATTCAATTACAATTTGTCCCCAAACTTGGTAAGCATTAACTATTTTTTTACCAATGAAGTTTGAAGGTATGTTTTTAGATTCTTCTTTTGTTTCATCAATTAATTTTAATGCTTCTTCTTTAGTTTTTGTAACTTTTCTTTTATACAATTCAAATCCCTTGCTGTCCATTCTGTAACCGAACCCATCTTTAACATCGTTGAACTCACGGTCAAGTCTTAATACCTTTGAAATAGTTTTTTTCTTTTCGTAATCAATAGCGTTATATCTGACACCGAGAGTTTCGTTTCCGTTTAACACTAAATTTTTATACCCACCAACACGTTCTTTAGTAAGTCCTGTAAACTTACCATGAATGGTAATTTGGGTTTGATATTTGAAAATTGGTAAATCCAATTCATCCATACGTTCTAAGGTAATGCCTTTGCTTTCGATTTCATCAATAACAGCTTTATCAACTACTTTATCAGAGCGGTTTATGCCCTTTCGGGTATCGAAATTAATCTCATCGGCAATAATTTCTTCGGGTTTTGCATTACTTCTTTTTATTTCATTTTCAATGTTACCACCGTCTGTGTAAAAATCGTTTTGTTCCATGATTTTATTTTTTTAAAAAATTACTTTATATTTTTATTTTTTTACAAACAACTCATCATAAATACCCTTGCTTGGGACTTTATTATCTCTAAATTTGAACTTACATGATTTATTTTTTGAAATTGAACCTCCTTCTTTAAGTTCTTTTTCATCATGCTCATCGTTTTCTTTTTCTTTGTAAAATTCCGTTGATTCATTAATGGTAATCTCATCACCCAAGTCGTAATCGTCATATTGTTTCTGTGTTATTGCTTTTACTTTTAAACCATCTTCGGTAGCCTTATCTACCAAACGTATTACTGTGTCAATCTCATCCTGTTTATCTATATCGTATTTAGCTACCATATACCAATTTTCTTCATCTTCTTCAATGGCAAAAATAGCAAAATAAACAATCTGTGAAACTATACCACCATCAGCATAAGTAACTATATGATAATCCTCTACAATTTCATTATTAAAATGATTGTATATTTTTGGTATAATTTTTTTATTTTGTCTGTTTTTTAATTCACTAAAGAAACCTATTACATCGGTAGCAGAAAATTCCTGCAACACCTTATATAGTTTTAAACCAAATTTTTTATCTCGATGCTCTTCATCAATGTATATTGATTGAACGCTTAAAAATTTACCTGTGTATCGTCCATGATAGTCATTAAGATAATTATCACGAGCTTCAAGTACACCAACACGTTCATCGTTATACCATAATGTAATATACTTAGCGTTATCAGGGTCATTTACTGCAATCACATAACCATCTTTATTTTCATAAACAATATGTTTTCCGTTATTATCTATGTATAAAAATGTAAAAAGTCCGCCACCTTTTGCCATTTTATCTTTTACTTTCAATATGCAACTTTCATATTTATGTAATTGCGCTGCGTTCCATTCACTTCTTTTTTGTGTACCTGCGGTATGACCGATTGAAACCGTACAAATAGAAAACGGATTTATTGAACCGCCTTTTTTAAACATCGGTATTCCTTGTTCAATTGATTCCTGTAATTGGGAAGTAATATCTATTGATGGTTGAGTAGATGTTTTTTTACCGAAATCAATAGGATATTTATTTGCTGAATTAACTAAATCAGCATGATGGTCTTCATTTGAATAAAAATTATCTCTCCAACTAAGAGAGCCATCAGATAATATTTTATTATCTACTTTGCTTTTCAATAAATATTTATTTTGTAATTTTTCAACATAAGTATTTTCAACTGTGATTTCTCGTGAGGGTTGTTTTAACACGTTAATATCAAGAGTTTCAATTTCAGATTCAATTATTTCTGTTGTTTTTCCTGTCAATTCTTTAACCAACGATTTTAATACAGAACCAACTATACCTTCTTTACCTTGTATTATAGAACCATAAAATCCAATCATTCCGCTACTTGATAATTTTAAATCATCATCTGTAAGTTCACCATAAGTTGTTTGACCCATATTATCTGTAAGACCAACCTTATTTTTAATTCGTTCCGCAACATCCTTGCCAACCAATTTTTCAATTTGTTTTAAATCAATATCACGTTCTTTTAAAACCATTTGATTTGATTTATCGTATGTGGTAATTCCGTAACCTTGTTCATCATCACCAACCTGCCACCAAGAAATTTTACTAAGTTGTTTACTCAAATCATATAAATCATTTTCCTGCTCACCTGTCATCCACGAAAATTTATTAGCATCATTCTTAACAGCGTGTTGTAGTAATACTTTTAAACCTAATTTAACCCACTTGTTTGTATCTGTAACGAATGGGGCGGTTGGTACGCCATTTACTCCTTTAATCAACATATTATCCGTAGCAACTTCTTCATCTGTTCTATCTGAGTACCAACTATGCCCATATTTACGTTTCATTTCTTCACGAAATTCAACAAGATTTTTTCCATCATTAGTTTTAAACCCTTCTCTCTTAGCTTTTTGACCCCAATCTGACTGAATTTCCGATACGAAAAGAACTTTATAACCGTTAGCATCAGTTCTTATATCGTAACGCAAATGCACTAAAATATTTTTTTCATCCCAATGACTTGAAGTGAATGTTTGTATTGATTTGTGCGATAAACTATCAATATAATTTAATTGATGTAATTCGTTTTCGGTTAATATACCTGAGTTTTTATAATCGTATAAATTAAAAGTATTCCACTCAACCGTATCTGATTTTATACCTACCCTTTCTTTTACACTATCAGACAACGCATGAAATAATTTATTATAAAATAAACGATTCTTTTGTTCTTCATCAGGCATCATAATTAATACCTCTGTATAATTTTTTGATTCTCCTGATAAAACGTGCTTTGAGTATTTAGTTTTAGATTTTCTTTTTTCTATATTATCATAATTCACTTTATCTAAGGCTGATTGTATAGCCTCCGCTTCATCATCAACTTCATTAGCGTTAATTCCAATTACACCAATATCTCCACCAAAATCAATTTCCCATGAACCCGATGCGAATTGATTAAAAGATACTTTTTTAATATCTTTCTCTTGTATATTTTTAATATCTCCCTTAACTACTTCAATAAACTCTAATGAATTATCACGAATAAAATTTAACACATCAATTTTTAATACTTGCTCGTCAGGTTTTTTTGTATCTAAATACTCGGTTAAACCCGTATAGATTGCTTCATCAGATTTAGTTCCAATAATATCCTTCCATTTGTTTGTAGATGCACGGTCTTGTTTAAATTCAAGGATACGTTTTTCAATAGGTGAATAAAAACCCATTTCATTAACGGTTGGTGATATTTTTTTAGTTTGTTGTTCGACTACGCCACCGTTAGAAAGTTTTTCATAATTCTCATCAACTTCAACAACAGTACCCGTATTATCAATTCTCAACCCTGCCATATACTTTATGTCATTAAGAAAAGTATTATAATACTTTACTATTCTTTCATCGTATGTACGTTCATTAATTCGCTTGTAATTATTTTCCTCTAATCGCTTCATGGCACTATAATAACTTTTAAGCACTATCCTGTATTGAGCGGGAGTGCTACGATTAATCGGTGAAGGGAATACCTGTTTGAATTTTTTACCGATAATTTCTTCTTTTTTATAATGAGTGATTGGTATTTTGCCACCTAATACAAATTCGTTTTTATTTAACTCATAGTTCATAGCGCAAATATTTATTTCACCACCTTCATCAAAACGAACATCTCCACCATTTACTGAAAACTTTTGTAAAATTTCCCATAAAGGAGGATTTGTTAATTTTTTTCCATCACTTAAAATAACATCTGTGAAATCGGACAAATATCTAAAATGGTATTTTTGTATATTATATCCACCTGCTCCGATAGCTTCTGTTTTAAATGTAAACTTACTTCCATTTTCAAAATTAAATAAAATTAATCCTTGAAACCCTTTTGCTCCAACTTCAAGTTGAATTAATTTATAATTTTTAATAGGTATGTTTATCTTTTCAAAATTTCCAAAAACAGAAAGTAAAAATTTCAATCTCAAATTAAATATGTAGTATGTTATTTCTCTATCTAAAACTTTCTCATAGTCCGATTTTAATTTAAGATTTTTATAGTAAGGAACATCAATAATACCATCTTCATTAAGTCTTATTCTCCAATTATATACTTTACCTTTTACTTTTTTAACAACATCTTCCCAACTACTAAATATCTCTCTCCAAAACGGTATTTGTTCCCTTATGATTTCTGCTTTAACCTCTACAATATAACTTTTAATCAAATCATTATACCTAATCATTTCTCTCTCGTATATTTTATCCTCCATAGGCTTAAATGATAATTCAATATCTTTAAGCATTTTAGTTAAAACATCCTTATTTATACTCGGCATTAAATTATAGGCTTGTTGATAAAGTTTTTTAATTTCATCTTCTCGCTTCTGTTCTTCCGTTCTTTCCTGTCTTTTAGTTATTTTTAATTTGATTTGCTTTAACTTATGCTTTACTTCTTTTTCTATCGGAGCTAATGGGTCAGGTATTTTTTGATAATCATAAACAGCCTTCTCGTATTTATTCATCAAAGGAATATACTCTTTTTTAAAATTACCGTAAGATTCAACTAATTGTATAAGTATAGTGCTTTCGTAATAATCTTTACCATCACTAATGTATCTGTTGTATTCTGTATATTTAATTTGTATAGTTGTTCCGTACTCTTTACCTATATTATGGATGCTTTTTTGTTCTATACCTTCTGATTTTAATAAATCTACAATAAAATCTCCTGAACTTTTCTTTGAAAATAATTTCAAATAATTATCAATAGCATATTTAATTTTATCGTAATGAGCTTTTATTAAAGTATCATTTTCAACATCAAAATCAATAAATTTTTGTATTTCAGTTTTATATGACTGAGATGCTTTTTCTCTTATTAAAGGTGTAATGTTTTCAGTAGTTATTAATCCGCCTTCATTAAATTTAATAATACCACCATCATTAAAACGAATATCAGTATTACTACCGTCAAAAGTTGTGTTAGTTCCGTCTGCTAACTTTATATCGTTTGCATTATAAACCGCATAAGTCTTATCACCTCTTTCAAAAGAAATCCAACCTCCAAAACCATTTTCAGTTAAAAACTTCTGCACAGTTTCGTTCTCAAACATATTCCAATTATCTCGTGCTTTTGTTTTGTAAGATGTAAGGTTTCGTTTTTTGATATACAATGTTTTATCATAACTACTTTTCGTATTTTTCAATCGTATAGTAAAATATCTTTTATCCTCATCTTCTTTTGGTAAAGTGTTTATATTATCAATATAATACTTTTTTATATTTACAACTTTATCGAAAAATTCAACAGCAATAGGGTCTTCGTTAAGTTTCATCCTATAAGTTTTTTCATCTAAAATATAAGGTTCAAATGTTTTTCCATTATATTTTATTTCCTTTCTTCCATTAGAACTCAATGAGAATGAAGTCGAGTTAATATAATCAGCAACTACCCATTCCATTTTTTCATCAAAATCTCTTTCATTGACTGTATAAGCTAAATTTTCATCTTTGTAAATTAACATACGGTTTTCGTGTTGCGACATAGAAATTTTCTCAGGAATAACATCGCCCACATTGGCTTTCAAAATATCGTCTGTCATTTGGTCAGGATATATAGTAACTATACCCGACAATTGTTCAACCACATCTTCTTTATCTAAATCAGCATCCAAAAACCACATAGTACCATGAGATACATTAATCTTTTTGGGTAATTCTTTATTAGCTAATTCAATAACCGATTTATTATTAGGGTCAAATAGATTCTTTATGTTTAAGAAACAGGCATACGAATCAATATCCGCATCAAGTCCACCGTCCATACTTTTTGTTTCAGCATAAGATTCAGCAAATGCCCTACTTTCAGAAAAAAAAGCGGGTAATCTTTTAAATTCATTAAATTTTTTTTCTGCACCGTAATTATACATGAACCCGTGATAAACTACTAATGGCTTTCCATCTTTATCAACTACTTTACTAACGGCAGGAAAAAATTTATCTCCAATTTTTGAATTGGGATATAATTTTAATGCAAAACTAATTAATTCCTCACCCGCAACCTTTATAGCACCTCTACGTTCACTCTCGCTATTATTAGCTTGAATTGACATCTCGAATAAAAATTCTTCTTCGTTGCCTTTAAACGAACTTTTTAAAATTCCTTTAATGTTATCACCAAGTAATTTTGCTTTGGCTAATAATTCCCAATCACCGAACCATTTTTTAAATTCAGCAGAGTAAATAATATTATTTTTATTACTTTCCATTATTTTACTTTATAACCATATAATACGGTTTCAAAAACATTTTTTTTAATTTAATTCCACCAATATATTCATAAGGATAATCAGGTGAACGACCTAATATTTCACGAAGCGTTTTACTGTCAATGTGATTGTCGGTATCTAAATTCTTTTTTACTTTTTCTTCTTTATCATTATTTGTTTTACGTTCATCCACAACACCACCTTCTTCATAAGTATCTCTATCGTTTATATCAATTACTTCACCCTTCATAATGAATGATGATTCGAGTTCAGGAATTAAATAATGTTTACGTAAAGTACCCGAACCGTGTCCAACTTTAGATGCTATTGAACGTAAAGTTTTTAAAAATAATTTCTTTCGCTCTTTTTGATTTTTTTCCTCAGTATCTTTATCAGGCATTTCAACGTTTTTCAACTTATCTATTACCCATTTGTTGCTAGAAAATCCACGTATGTCTTTTGAACGTATATCAAAGTCCGCCAAGTATCGGTTAACAGCATCTGCTTTAACCCTAAACCCATCTGAAGTTTCAAACACATAATTACTTTTTGAAGTAGCGATTGCTTTTTTTAATGCTTCGGCTAACTTAGCATCTGAAAAACTCCTTTCATGGTCAACACCTGATTTACCAACATATTTTAAAATAATTTTATTACCATCAAATTTAATATGTTTTTTTCTAAACCAAGTAATTCCGAAATGACCATTAGATGCCGATGCTTCATTCCCAATCCGTTCTCCCGTAGAAAGCATAAGTGAAACTACTAATGCCTTTAAAAATACTTTTTCATTTTCGTCTTTGATGTCAGTACTAACATTGTAACGTAACTTACGCATATTGTTTGACAATACCTCAATCTGTTCTTTTTTCTTATCCCAACGTTTACGTAAGTCTTCCTCAGAAATCTCAGGTCGTTTTTCAAATTTAGGTTTTGTAGTAAACATTATTTCACGATAGATTTAAGTGCGTTTAATTTAGCTTCTTTATTATCACTTCCTGAATTTAATTCATAAGTAACGAATGGTACTTTGTATTTATTTAAAATAGCTTTAGCCTCATCCATACTTTCAGGAATAATAGCATACTTAATTTCCCTAACTTCAATATAATCAGGTGTATTAGCGTTTACATTGTGTAAAACTAAAACTAATGGCTTTGGTATTAATTTACTATCATAATCGTTTTCAATATTAATAAAATGCACTGTTGGATAATAGAACCCACCTTTTTTATCAGCAAACATCAATGTTGAAAAATCACTACTGATTACACCAACTGTTGATGGTTTAGATTCAGTTTCAGTATCGGATACTGAACCACCTTCTTCAAAAGTTACTTCGTTTTTCATCTTGTTTACTATTTCATTCAACGCCTTAATTCTATTTTTTATTCTTTTTTCTCTATCCTTCTCATCATACTTATAAGTTTCAATATTTTTCATCCCGTGCTTTTTTAGAATATCAATTGCTTCCTTAAATTCTTCGGGAACAATAGCACCAACAAACTCATTCAATCTTACTGATTTTTTTAGTTTAACTTCAAAATATTCAGTAGGTGAATTTCTTACTGACATTGCAGCTTCATGAACATTATTTATTATTTCAGTTGGTAAATCATTAAAATCTTCACCTCTAAAAATACGTTGTATTTGTTCATCAGTTGGTTCATTATATTGACCAACTTTTCCTAAAGCATTATAAAATGAATGTGATGAATCCTGATACTTATAATATCCCCTTGCTTGGTCTGCCTTATCAATTAATTCAGTTTGGTTTGCGAGAAACTTCTGAAAATCTTTATCACTAATTACCTTATCAAAATCTGATTTTGCAGCAGATAATGATTTATATTCTTTAGATGCAAGTGCAGAGGCATTGCCTAATCTATAAGAGAAACCTTCGGCATTTTTTAATCCCTGACTTTTCATGTATCTTTCTACATTTTCAAGTGTCATAGGCACTTTACGACCACTTACTGACTGAATAAAATAATGACCAACAACAGCGTTATTTGATAATTCATAAACAAACTCCTGAATTTCAGCAGAGTGTTTATTACTAAATTTACTTTCTTCAAAATAATCACCTAATTTACTTTCGTTAATTATTTTTTCAGATTCATAAAGTGATTTTATTTCGGTTATAATCTCTACACCCGTTGCATAAAATATTTTACCATCCTTTAAATTATTTTCAATTATTTCTTTACCTAAGTCAACAATAATATCGTCAATAGACTTTTTACCGTTAGCGTATTTCATACGTAACATACTCTTATCCGAATGTGTTTCTACATAAAAATCAGTTATTAATTTTGTGGCTTTTTCATCATCATGCTGATAATGTTTAATTTCTTTTAATTCAGGATACTTTTTATCAATTAATTTTTTTAAAAAATCAATTGCTTTTTTTTGTGGTTCTGTACTTAGTATTACTTGTAATGGTTTGTATTTATATTCAATTGGAACGTTAATACCTTTTACATTAGCGAAAGCCAACATGAACCTATTATTGTATTCTACATCAGAAATAACCTTTCTTACAGTTTCTTTACCTTGCTCAATTTTATCATATACATACCTAAATCCTTCGTAAACTAACTTACGTACCTGATTATCTTCTATATTTTTCAAGAACTCAGTATCTTCACCGTAAGGTATAATGTATTTTGAAAAATTAGCTTCCAATTTCTTACGGTCTATTTTCATGTAAACCGTTGGGAAACGTGGAGAGTATATATCCCTGTTGTATAGTTTATTCTTGGCACTTTCCTTTGGGTCATACAGGTCTTTCGGTGCAACCAAAGTGATTTCACCATACTTCACAAATGGAATATTTGGATTTATTATAGCAAGACTTGGCATCGGAAGTCCGCCCATCTCGTCAGCGAAAATTAAATGTTCAAACCATAAGTTATGAACGCCAATTAAACGAGTATCTTTATCCGCTAATTGTCCGCCAAGACGATTACTGTAAGTATCTGCTGCATCAGCAGTAACTCTACAATTTTTTTCTGATTGTAAAACATTTATGATGTCCTTCGCTGAACCATTCATATCCCTACGCTTATCGTCAAGTACAACAGGTCGGCAGATGATAAAATCATTGCTGCTACTTTTACCCTGCTCGAAGACACAATGGTTATCCTGAAATATAGCTTGTAGTATTTCTTTATTGGTTTTATTTTTAAATTCGTATTGTTTATTATGAGCCATAACAGTTTTACAAATATGGTATTCATCTTTTTCAATTTCCACCTTACGAACCCCGTCAACAATGGATTGTATGCCTCCTTCGGTATGTAATTTTCCTTTATACAATCCCGATTTTGAATTAGGAGGAAGGTTTATGATATTGCTCATTTTTTACTTTAATTTAGACATTGTTAATATTTCCTTAAAATGTTTACTATCAGTCTTTAGCATATTAATTATCTTAGCAAAAATAACTATAAACAACCCTGTTTAAAAATATATTTTTTAACTATCAATAATAAAACGTAAATTTATCCAATAACATATACGCATTTTTGCGTAAAACTTAATAAACATTAACATGGCTAAGACAAAAGAAGAAGCACCTAAAAAAAAGGGCAGACCATCTAAAAAACAAGTGGTTGCTGAAAAAAAACAGACTAAAAAAACGACGGAAAAAAAACCCGTTAAAAAAAATAACCTGACATCTGAAAAAAAGTCTAAAAAAGTAGATGAAACAGTCGAAAAAGTTGAAGAAACAGTCGTTGAAAACTATATTGAGCCTATTAAAGAAATAAAAACACAAATATTTGCTGAAATACCTATTACTAAGGTTGAAGAACCGAAGAAAAAAATTGAAGAAAAAAATGTGGTAAAACAACAATCAAATCCAAACAGTATATCTCCTGTTGATGACGATGATGATGATGAAAAAACAAATCAAATTAATAATCCAAATAATTCACCTCAAAAAGTTTACACCTGTAAGAAAGGTGCTGTGTTCATGGAAGGACATTTAAAAATTCAGATTGATGATACAAACATAAGTCGTAAAAACGATACCATATTTGATGTGTTTGGTAAATCTGAACATGGTGCTGAATATAAAACAGAATTTGAGTGCCACGATAAAGAAGAAGGTGATTTTTTAGCAAAGCAATTAAGTGATTACGAGAAAAATCCCGCTCAATTCATCACCGAAGTTACTGAAACCGAAAAAGTAGCAGAAACTAATACTACACCGCCACCAACACAAACCACATCAACAGGTGTACCAAAACCTAATATCCCTTCCCATGCCTTAGATGCAAACGGTAACATTGATATGACTAAACTTACCGCAGCCGAGATAATGAGTATTCAGAACGGTAATATAAGTAAGGTTGTTGAAGAAAAGAAAACGGTAAATTTTGAAGGAGTACCTGTAACTGCTGTAAATATCGAAGACATGATTAATAATCTACCTCCGAAACCTGAAAATCAAAATATAATTCCTGTACAAAACACGATAAACGATAATATTTCTGCAAAACCGTTAGATTTTTCTAACATAATGAATAGTCAAATACTTACTCATATTCGTGCTTATGGCAAATCAGTTCAAGATAGTATTGATGGTTCATTTCAGGCTAATTCTTGGGGTGGTATGCCACAAAACGATGTTCGTTCATTCTTAAAAAACTGTGATGGACAATACATTTACGAATTATTATCTGATGGTACAGGATTTTTTATTAATATGAAAAAAGATTCTAATGAAATAAGGATTCCTGAAAATCCTAATGAATACTTAAAGGTAAAATAATCAAATTACATAATGGGAACGAAGGAGCTAAAATAATCATAGCTCCTTTTTTTTTATGGACGAGCAACGTGAGAAAATAATTGAGAAAGCCCTAAAGATAAGGGAACTTGCAAACAGAGGTATCGGTGGCGAGAAGTCAAACGCTATCCGTATGCTATCAGAATACAGAGAAAAAAATTCCGTTACTGATGCGGAAATGAATTTATTTACATCGTTTGAAACTGAATGGTATAGCGCAAAAACACCCGAACAAAAAAGTGAACCATTCGTTAAATGGTTTGGTAAATCAATTTCAATCGACGGTAAAACAAATGAACCCATCGTATTCTTCCATAAGAGCCGTACCACAACAATATTTTACGAGTTCAGGCATGATATAGGTTTAAAATACGACAACAGTAGCTATGGATTTGCGTTTGTACACGAAGATGATTCAAGGGTAATAACTCATATAGGTAACAACCATATAAGCAGGGGAGTTGAGTTTAAATGCTATTTAAAGATGGTTAATCCATATTACATATATGCAAAATTAAACGGTGAATGTTATGGTCAAAACGGGGAATTACATAAGCCGATTTACATTGACAAAGAGTTCTGTGTAAAAATAATGCGAATGGATTTCGATTCAATAATAGTGCAATCCGATACAGGAATAAATTGTTACATCGTGTTCTTCTCAAATCAAATAAAGTCAATCAATAACAATGGTAATTACGACCCTACTAATGATAATATTTTCGGGTAGTAATTATAATAAAGTCCGCCAAGAATTATTTACCTGACTGTTTTTTTTCAATATCTTTTATTTCATCGTCCAAGTACCAACGTGCCTTACGCAAATCCTCTAAGAGTTTATTAGGGTCTTTCTTACCTGCTCTTGCGATGTACTTGAAAGTATTGCCTATGGAAAAGTTCATACCTAAAGCACGAATTATTTTAATTACTTCGTATGGATTATCCGCTCCACCATAATGTGATGGGTGATTAACTTGTTCTTTTGCTGTTGCTGTTTTTTTTGCCATTGTTATTATTCTTTAGGTGCTAACATTTCAACTTTAATTTCTTCATCCGAAGTATATCCAACTAATTTAAAATCTTTAATAGTGTACTCATTGAAAATACTGTCAATGTCCCTGTATGAATGGTCAGCCATAATTGTATCAGTCAATCTCATTTCAATTTCACAATTAGGATGCGTGTCAGGATTCCTTGAAAGTAATTGTTTTGCTGCTTCATATTGATTATCGTAAAAGTGAACACACTTTAAGTTACCTTCAATAGCTAATGCTTTATATCCTGTTAGATATTCAATTATAGTTGCAAGTAATCCGTATGAAGCGATATTAAACGGCAACCCTAAAAACGTATCTACACTGCGCTGAACCCATTGAAGTTCAAAACCAAACTCTCCATTTTCCAAAGGAACACCTATCACTTGGAACTCGCTATGGCAGGGTGGTAATGCCGTCATATCAACTTCACATGGATTCCAAGCGTTTACTTTAAGACGACTTGACATTATATCCTTTCTCATATCATCAATCAAATTCTTAATTTGGTCAGTCTTACCATTAAAGTTTCTCCATTGAACGCTGTAATTTTGCCCTACACTTCCGTAACCTAATTTATTGAAGTCTTCCTCAGATAAAACCTCTGTGGCGGTCTTTTTATGCCAATTGTAGGCATCCTTATTCCAAATCTTGATTCCGTTATCATTTAAAAATTTAACATCGTTATCGCCTCTTAAAAACCAAATTAATTCTCCGACAATTCCCTTCCAATACAATTTCTTGTTTGTGATTGCAGGGAAGCCATCTTTAAATTCGTGTCTGAAAGTGTAACTCGGTATCTGTAACCTCTTTACTCCACGATTTTTGTTTTCGTACTCTTTACCTTCTGTAAGGATTTTATTGCATAACGCAGCGAACTCTTGGTCTATTTTTGACATACTTTTTTTGGGTTAAATTGTTATTAGTAAATTTTTAAATGGTTTATTCATCAGGTCAATTAATTTTTGTTGTTGTAATATTGTTTTTTCTATTAAAGCCAAATCTTTTTTTGTTAGTTTACCTGATTTTAATTTAGCACCTTTCTTCAATATTGTACTTATGTGTGGTTTCATTGTTGTTTTTTTTATAAAAGTAATTTTTTTTAATTATTCTAGTTCAATTCTATTTTGAAACCTGTTTAATATTTCGTACTTCTTTTCTTCATCGTGATATATATGCGGGTAAAATTCACTAAACACGGGGTAAGGACTTCTCATATTTAATTTATCGTGATGATTAAATCCCGTCAAATACAATCTCATATTTTTTATTTTAATAGTCCATACAGGTGAATGAGTACAATTATTAATCCAATCTTGAAATATGAATCTCAACTGCTCAATTTTTTCATCACTATCAATAGTTTCATTTGATAATTTCATTTTAAAAGATTCTTCTCCTGAATCATGCGGTCTTGTATTTAATATGAGTTCAAAATTCTTTACATAACCGCTATATTCAACTGAATAATCTGCACTATAAAACATTGGTTTATCAGGCAAATTAAGGATATGTATTCCTAATTTTAATCTACTTATTAAGGTTATAAGTAGTTTATTTCTTCTATCAACAAAATCTAATTGTTTTTTCTCCATAACTAGTGTTTTCATTTTCCCGTAAAATTATTATTGTTAGTATTATAATCCTTAGACTTTGTATTTTCATCTACCGAAACATTAGCGGGTTTAATAAATGCTTGTTCTAATTGACTTATCACCTCTCTTAAATATTGTGCCGAATCCTTTATTTTCATTTCGTGAGCATTATAAATTACGGTAGTGATGCCTTCAACCATTAGTTCAATCCACTTATCAGCATCATCTATATTGAACGTTTCTTTTTCATTATCAACCCAATCTTCCCCCTTAACATAAACTCTTTTTAAGCTAAAATGATTCAAACCTTTATCGGTTACATCGGCTTCGATTATTATTCCTGTTTTCATATATATTGTACTTTAAATCCCCTTCTATTTTACCCTTGCTAATTAATTGATGCCTGTCTTGTGCTTCGCTCCATTTTTCAGGAAAAAAATTAGTATCTGAATTTTGTCCGATGTAAACATCACGATAAGCCAATTTAATTTGATTAGCACACACTTAGTCCAAAACTTCAATTTCATAAATATCCCAATCCTTAAATCTATCAAATTCACCAATTGAATCAATTAATTCTTTTCTTACATTATCATCAAGTTTTTTGTCTTCCATGTACTCTTTAATTATTATTTTTTTGTACTCTTTTTCAAATTTCAATCTCTTAGCTTCTTTATGCTCTTTCATGGATTTTTCAGCACCTTCAAGGGTACGATGTAGGCTTATAGTAGCATAACTACTTTCTTCGGTCATTTCGCAATAAACAAATTCGTAAAGTTTATCTAATTTTTGTACAGAATGAATTACACTATATCCTTCATATATCTGTTTAGGAGTAGAACCTTGAATAGGTAAATTCATTTTTAGAGATGCTATTATTTTATTTGCGTATGATAATTCGCAATCAAATATTTCAGAAATTTTTTCTTCTAATATCATTTTTACACCTCATTATTATCTTTAGGTTCGTAATAATCTTTTATTTTTTTAATTTCATCATCATTAAAGAAACCAGTGTAAACTGTATTTTTCTTTGATGATTCAAAACCCATGCCCTTTATGTCATTCCTGAACATAAACTGAGTAAATAAATTTAAACCTTCGGGAGTTTTAAAATCAATATCCAAACGATTGCAGGATTTTATTTCAATATTTTTAACACTATTCGACATCGTATCTATCCTTCCATTCGTTAAATTCCGCTTCTGTTATTTCTGTGCAAGATACAATGTGAAAATGTTTGTAGTTCTCATCCCCTAAGTTGTCAGGAGAAATTTTATTAAGTTCAATAAATTCCATTGGTGTAGTGTCAATTACATCATTCCAATACATTAACCTTTCGTCATCTCTACGTATTGCACCGTAGGAAATAAAATAGTGTTTTTTCATGTTTTATTTTTTTAGCTGTTGTTTTATTTGTTCATATTTCTTTTTTTCACTTGACATAAATTCTTCTTTTGTCATTTCACCTTCGGGTCTTGCTATATCATTGACATAATCCCAAACGTATTTTACAGTCTTACCATTTGCGCTAACAGTCATACCTCCATAAGCCTTACATATCTTTGCTAATCCACCCATTTTCGTTTGTATATTTTATAAATTTCACTCACCCTTAAACTTATTTTCAAAACCATCTAAATAATCACCATTTAATTCCCACCATTCATCATGTGATTTTTTTTTGTAGTTCAGTAACAGCTTTTTTTCTTTGTCTTCTTTTCTACATTCTTTTGAGCAAGTGATAAATGTTTTTTCATAACCCCTATAACCAACACCTACACCAAACTCCCATGCCTCCCATCTGTTTGACCACTTATCCTGACGACCACAAACATCGCAAGTGCATACAGGCTTATTATCTCGTTTATAAAAAACTACTCTCATTAAAAACTTAAATATGAACGTTTACTTTTACTCATTAATTAAACTTTTAGGTAATTTTTTAAAAAATGCCCCTGCTGCTTTTACGTGTCCTCCGCCTCCATGTTTTTTAGCAATAAAAGTACAGTCAATATTATCTTTTGTTGCATAAAAAGATACAGTCCATCCTTTACCTGTGTATTGAAAAGGAATCATTATATCATGTTTACTTTCATCGTACAACGACTTGAACACATCCGAATTGAAACCACCACCATTAAGACAAATAGCTCTTAAACCATCAAACTCAGTTTCAAATGCAGCTTTTTTACATTGCTGTTCGTTAACCATAGCTTGATATTTCAATACAATTTTACCTTTTTCAATTATAGAATCAATTGTTTCGTCGTCATCACCGAATAAATAATTCGGGAATGTTTCAACTGAATTACAGATTATACGCATACCAAATTGGAATGGAAGAATTATATTTTCCCAACGGTCTTTATCTTTATTACGCCAAGTATCGTACTCGCCTAAAATTAAAATAGCTTTTGGCATAGATTTATCAGGGAAAAGATATTTCCAAGTTCCTTCACACGCTGATATACCATCCTCTAATACAGCTTTACAGAAAGTTTCACCGTCGCCAACAAATTTTTTATAATCAGATATTTTGGAGGCATGATGGTCAATCCAAGTTAAATCCCATTTAGATTTTTCAGCTAATTTTAGCATATCGGGCATTTCTAAAGACACATCAGCCATAATAGTAGCTCCATTAATTGCATTAAAATCGAATGATTGCCCGTAATCGTAACCAATCATTTTAGCATCAGGGTATTTTAATTTAATTATTGCTCCGCTCGTGAACCCATCAAGGTCGGCACTATGGTAAATTCCAATCATTTTTTTATTTTTTTAGTTTAAGTCCCAACAAACTTCGGTTAGAAATTCACTTGGTAATTGTACATTTTCAATTTCTTTTTTATGCCTAATAGCCAATCTTTCCTGACATACTCTCGTCCCTAAAGGAAACGAGGTTCTTCAACCAAAGCATATCCTAACGGATTACTTTTGCGATTGAGAGCAATGCCCTTGCTCAAAATATTTTTCGCAGCGTTTGTATCAGCATTAC